>ENA-OUNI01000022-OUNI01000022.1-human-gut-metagenome-genome-assembly--contig:-NODE-22-length-51169-cov-4.624858_pt1 | contig 51169 bp, 44 predicted proteins | sample MGYA00242499_ERZ504580 | MGnify/ENA primary metagenome ERZ504580 (study PRJEB26092, sample SAMD00036315) | human gut metagenome | host: Homo sapiens | study: EMG produced TPA metagenomics assembly of... | reverse complement strand
AATAAAACACCACCTTTGTAGTTCATTCTTTCAGAGTCTATGTGGAATAGTACTTTACTATACAAAGACACTACCATTCAGAATGCGTAAATGTAAGATGAATCAATATGCAGAAAGAAATGATACTTTATTGGTAGCCAAGTTGAGAGAAGGCAATAAATTTGCCTTTGAAGCATTGTACGAAAAATACAGTGCCAGGCTGTACAACACCATCGTCCTTCTCGTATATGACAAATCATTAGCCAAAGACATCACCCAAAGCAGCTTCATGACGATATGGGAAAAACGCAGTAATCTGGATACCGAGAAAAGTTTTCCGGCATATCTATGCACCATCGCACGCAACATGGTATACAAAGAAACCGAACGAAGATTATTACACAACAAATTTGTAGAAAACAAGCTGAAAACAGAAGCAGAGGCTATCGAGGAAGATACGATGGATATGGACGTCTCCATCATTGAAAAACAGATAGAGCAACTTCTGCAAAGCCTGCCAGAAGTTTCACGGGAAGTCTTCAGCTGAAAAGAGCAGGAAAACTGTCCAACAAGGAAATCGCCTCACAGCTAGATTTGACGGAACGTGCCGTAGAGGCTCATTTCTACCGTACTATGAAACTACTGAAAGAAGAATTACGCAAATTCATCATGCTTTTCCTCTCCTTCTACTTTCTAAATAATTGTTAAAGCACGAAAATCCGTGAGTGTTTTGGCAGGCATACAGATATATACTACAGAACATGGATAAAAAAGACAGTCATATTGAACTTTTGGATCGTTTCTTTCGAGGACTGACCAGCCCTGAAGAAGATGTACAGTTGAAATCATGGATTAAGCAACCGGATTTTCAACAGAAATTTTCCGCATACTATCAGCAATGCTGGGCACTGGCTCCGGACACGATGGACAAAGCCGTACAAAATGAAATGTTCACCGAACTTTTAAGCCAGATAGACGCAAGTTCCACCACGGAAACGAAGGTCCTGAAAACAAGGAACCGTTTCCTGCGTCAGATTGGGCGCTATGCTGCAGTTGCCTGCATCATATTGGCAGTGGGAAGCGGAGCCTATTATGCAGGAGTCAAACGACCGGCCGATGACGCCAATACAGAAGTCACCATGTCCGTATCCAACGGGCAGAAGGCCGACATCATTTTGGCTGACGGCACAAAGGTCTACATCAATTCCGATTCAAGAATTGTATATGACAACGCTTACAACAAGAAAACACGTATAGTCTCCCTGGAAGGAGAGGCCTATTTTGAAGTTGCAAAGGACAAGGAAAAGCCTTTCATCGTGAAAGCAAATGGCATCAATGTACAAGCTTTAGGTACAAGCTTCAACATACGTGCACATAAAAACGATAAATCAGTAGCTGTAATCCTGATAAGTGGAAAAGTTAAAGTAGACGACGGCAGACACGAGGCATATATGAAGCCAAACGAAAGGCTCGTTTGCAACCTGACCAATGGACAGTTCGAAAAAAGCGAGCTTCATCCTAATGCAAACAACTTACTGTGGAGAAGCAACGAACTGGCACTCTATGGTGAATCCTTTGAGGAAATTTGTACCATGCTTACTCGAATGTATAATTGCAAATTTATATTCAAAAACGAAAAAGCCAAACAATATACTTATCATGGCATCATTAAAAACGGCAGTTTAAACAATGTATTGGAATACATCAGCCAAGCTGGCGGCATTAATTACAAAATAGAATCTGACAATACGATTATAATATATTAGCAGTGTAAAAATAGCCCTTTGTATCAACTAAAAACAAAAAGTATATGGAATAGATTTTATAAGATTTCTACCTCAGACACACGACTTCTGGCAGCGACAATAAAATTTAGACATTCGAGAAATATAGTTTCAATACACTCTAACGGCTTAATTAGGGTCAGTCTTTGTCGTGCCTTTCTTAAAGTAAAAAATAATTAACCTGATATGATAAGACATGAGACAAAATAAAATAATTACGCGATTTTCAATATTACTGGGAGTATTGTTCTTCTGGGGAAATAGCTTTGCCCAAATCAGTTTATCTATAAACAAGCAGACTGTCAAGCAGATTATACCTCAAATTGAAAAGACCAGCGGCTACAATGTATTCTATACCGACAAACTACCCAATCTTGATACCCGAAAAGATTTGCATGTATCCAATGTCTCACTTGAAACCACCCTAAAGAAATTGTTCAAAGGGACAAAAATTGCTTTCGAAATAAAACCCAATAAGCAGGTACTACTATTCCAACAAAGCTACAAGCCCTCAGGCAGTAAGAAACAAATACCCAGCAAATTATTGGTGGAAGCAGAAAACTTTGAAAGAAAGGGAGGTTGGGTAGTAGACCAGCAATTCATGGACCTTATGGGATCCCCCTATCTAATGGCTCATGGTATGGGAGTCCCGGTTGAGGATGCTTCCACTACCATATCTTTTCCCGAGAGCGTACATATTATGTATATGTACGTACCTATAACTGGACTTCTCCCTGGTATGGCGGCAAAGGACCAGGAAAGTTCACTCTAAAAATCGGTAATAAAAAGCTGCCTATAGTTTTAGGGGATGAAGGCAACCAATGGATGTGGCAACCCGCCGGAAAAATTTCAGTAAAGGCTGGGAATAGTAATCTAACATTAAAAGATTTGACCGGCTTCAATGGCCGTTGCGATGCTATTTATTTTACAACAGAAAAAGAGCAACTACCTCCTAACGAAACTGTACAACTGACAGATTTCCGTAAAAAGATGCTGAATATTCCCGCTGAACTGGAACTATACTCCTATGATGTAATTGTGATTGGCGGTGGTATAGCCGGTATGTGTGCAGCTGCAGCCGCTTCCAGATTGGGATGCAAAGTGGCATTAATCAACGACCGTCCAGTGCTTGGCGGCAACAATAGCTCTGAAGTCAGAGTTCACTTGGGGGGCAATATCGGAGTAGGCCCCAATTCCGGACTGGGACGTATGATAAGAGAATTCGGACATTCTAAAGAAGGAAATGCCAAACCTGCCGCAAACTATGAAGATGAAAAGAAGGAGCTTTTTATCGCCAATGAAAAGAATATCACCCTTTATGCCAACTACCGTGCCATATCTGTAAAGACCGATGGCAACAGAATAGAATCTGTCATCATCAAGCATATAGAGAATGGAAAAGAAGTGGAACTGAAAGCACCATTGTTCTCCGACTGTACCGGAGACGGCACCATCGGTATCTGGCCGGTGCAGACTACAACATGGGACGCGAATCCCGTACCGAATACGGAGAAGAGCTTGCACCGATTCAACCGGACAAAATGACAATGGGTTCATCTGTACAATGGTACTCTGCAGACAAAGGTAAACCTACCCGTTTCCCTATTTTCTCGTATGGTCTGCAATTCAATGAAAAGAATTGTGAAAAAGTGACGATGGGTGAATGGAAATGGGAAACCGGCATGAACTTCAATCAAATCGACGACTTCGAACGTATACGTGATTATGGCTTAATGGTCATCTATTCTAATTGGAGTTTTCTGAAAAATAAATTAAAGGACAACAAGAAATATAAGAACCGCGCATTGGACTGGGTAGCCTATATTGCCGGAAAACGCGAGTCACGCCGATTGTTGGGCGATTATATTCTAAAGCAAGATGATATAGATAAAAATGTCTATCACGAAGATGCCTCCTTCGTCACAACCTGGAGCATCGACCTGCATTTCCCGGATTCGCTCAATGCATCACACTTTCCTGATGCGCCTTTCAAAGCAGCAACCAAACACATCCATATATATCCTTATGCAGTGCCCTATCGCTGCCTATATTCCAGAAATATCGAGAATCTTTTTATGGCGGGCCGCAATATCAGTGTTACCCATGTGGCACTGGGCACTGTCCGCGTAATGCGTACCACCGGAATGATGGGCGAAGTTGTCGGGATGGCAGCTTCCTTATGTAAAAAGTACAACACCACTCCGAGAGGAGTATATCAGAAACACCTACCGGAATTGAAAGCACTGATGAAAGAGGGAGTAGGAAAAAAAGAAGGGATTCCCGATAATCAGAAGTTCAATGAACAAAAATTATTAAAAAAGCCTCGTATATTTGCCATTGAAAAAAACAAGAAGTAAGAAACACGTTGATACTACAATTTAAGTATTAATAAAACACGCATATCATGAAAAATATTCTAACATTATTATTTGTCCTTTTCGGAGGATATTCGTTACACGCACAAGATACCTGCTACGGCCTTCTGAGAAATGACACTTTAACCATCGGGAACAATTTGGTCGAACGTACCTTTTTGTGGAACGGGGGAAATATCATAACTTACCGCCTGACCGACAAGAGTAATGGAAAATCATGGAAGAACCACAGCCTTACTCCAGATTTCAGAGTAACGAAAGATTTGCCGCAACCATCAAACGGTTCACTCAAAGTAGTTCCCGTAAAAGAGACTAAAATATTTCCCGCTTATCTGAAAGTAGAAGTTTCTTTCAGCCTGGAGAAGCTAGATATAAAACGGGTATATCGTATTTATGATGATTGTCCAGCCATAGCCTGCGACACCTATTTAAGAGGAACAGTAAACAGTATTTTCGGAGGCAGAGAAGTTAGTGCAGCCGACCGGAAGAATATTGAATTCGCCGAAGACATGAAATCTAAAGAAGTAACCGCTGTACTAGACCAGTTCCATTTCCAAGGACAACATTGGCACGCTCGCAGCGTGGAATTTTCCGATGTTACCGACTGGCACAACAACCTGGTTTTCGAGAAAGAGATTATTTCCTACCGCAAACTGGGATATCGCGGCAATCTGCTGTTTGCCTTTAATGGCGAGGACAACTGTGGCATCTTCTTTTTAAAAGAGGCTCCCTGCTCTTCGATACAATTAGCCTATCAAGGAAAGGATTTTCTGACCGATTTCGGGAAGTTTACAGTAACCGGCCTGGGCATTACCGAGAAAGACGTGACTCCCGACCGTTGGACCAAAACATACGGATGCGTATTGGGAATATACGGAGAAGGTGAACTGAGCCGACTACAAGCGCTTCGTTCATATCAGAAGAATATACGTACTTACCGGGCCGACCGCGACGAGATGATTATGATGAACACCTGGGGAGACCGTAGCCAGGACTCAAAAGTAAACGAATCCTTCTGTTTGAAAGAACTGGAACGCGCCGCCCGTCTGGGAATCACCCATTTCCAGATTGATGATGGCTGGCAAATAGGTAAAAGTCCTAATTCAGCTGTAGCCCGCGGTTCATTCAAGAACATTTGGGACAATAAAGACTACTGGAAACCCGATCCGCAAAAGTATCCACGTGGTTTGCATCCCATCGTAAAGCGTGGCAAGGAATTAGGTATTGAAATCGGTCTTTGGTTCAATCCCAGCATACAAAATGATTTTGCCGATTGGCAGAAAGATGCGCAAGCACTCATCAGCCTCTATCGCGAATACGGCATCAAAGTATTCAAGATAGACGGGCTCACCATTCCCAGTAAAGAAGCCGAAACAAACCTGTACCGCTTATTCAACAAAGTGCTGGAAGAGACGGACGAGGAAGTGATTTTCAACCTTGATGCGACAGCCAGCCGCCGCGGAGGCTACCACATGTTCAATGAATATGGAAATATCTTTCTGGAAAACCGTTATACCGACTGGCAGAACTACTATCCTTACTGGACTTTGCGTAACCTCTGGATGCTTTCCAAATATGTTCCGGCAGAAAAGCTGCAAATAGAGTTCTTGAACAAATGGAGAAATACGGATAAATATAAAGGAGAAGTCTTCGCTCCAGAAAACTATTCATTTGAATATCTGTTTGCTACGACTTTAGCAGGACAGCCGCTTGCTGGATGGAAGGTACCAATCTACCCGAGGAAGCATTTACATTACGAGAACATACAGAAGCCTACAAGAAATTTCAGCATGACATGCATTCCGGCACTATCCTACCCATAGGAGATGAACCATCGGGACGCTCTTGGACCGGCTTCCAGTCTCTAAAGAAAGATAGAGGATACTTGATTGTGTACCGTGAAAATCATCCAGAAGGGACTACAGAAGTCGATACCTGGCTGCCAGAAGGTGTCACAGTAAGATGTATCCCATTGATGGGACACGGCAAAGCGATGACAGCAGTAACCGGAAAGAAAGGAAGGCTGGAAATCTCTCTGCATCAATCAATGACTATGTTGTCTACAAGTATGAAATTAAAAACAAACGCTAAAATAAAGACTGACATGAAAATCACAAGGAGTATACTCTTAATCGCCTTCTTGATGCTGTTTTACCGAGCCTTCGGACAACCTGCCGAACGGCTGATTCGGATACAGATCACTCCCAATCATACAGACTGGCTATATAAGCCAGGCGAAAAAATAAAATTCAGCATTACGGTACTGAAAAACAACGTACCAATTCCTGACACAGAAATTCGGTACGAGATTTCAGAAGATATGATGAAGCCTCACAAAGAAGGCATATTGCAAGCTGAAAAAGGGACAGCCACGGTGGAAGCCAAAACAATGGAAAAACCTGGCTTTCTCCGTTGCCAAGCCTTTGTTAAATATGGAGGACGTGAATACCAAGGGATAGTAACCGTTGGAATCAATCCAGAAAAATTAAAACCTATCACATCATTGCCCGAAGACTTTCTAAATTTCTGGGAAACAGCAAAACTCCAGGCTCAAAAGACACCAATGGATGTACAAATGACCCTTGTACCCGAACGTTGTACAGAGAAAGTGAATGTATTCCATGTGAATATACAGAATTATGAATCCCATACACGCTTATACGGCATGCTGGCTATGCCTAAAGCAAAAGGTCGATATCCCGCAGTTTTAAAGCTACCAGGTGCAGGAATACGTTCTTATGCCGGAGATGTGGAACATGCTGCCAATGGCTGGATTGTTTTCGAAATAGGAATACACGGTATTCCGGTCAACATGTCAGGACCGGTATATACCAATCTCTATATGGGAGCATTAAAAGGGTACCACACGTTCAATCTGGATAATCGGGATAAATACTATTATAAACGTGTATATCTAGCTGTGTACGTGCCATTGACTTTATTTATTCCCTACACAATTCGATGGGAGCAATTTGATAACATTCGGCAGTAGCCAAGGAGGAGGATTGTCCATCGTGACAGCTGGACTTGATTCACGTGTCAAAGGACTGGTAGCCTTTTACCCTGCTCTTTGTGACATGGTCGGCTATATACATAACCGTGCCGGAGGATGGCCACACATGTTTAACAAGCAAGAAAATCAGACTGCAGAAAAGGCAAATACAGCACGTTATTATGACGCAGTTAATTTTGCACGCCAAATAAAAGTTCCCGGATTCTACTCATTCGGATATAATGATATGTCTGTCCACCCACTACTACCTATTCTGCCTACAATGTAATTCAAGCACCCAAACAAATATTAGTATCCGAAGAAACGGCTCATTATGCCTACCCAGAACAATGGGCAGCCGCATGGAAATGGGTCGCTGATTTCTTTCAACAAAAACAAATAAAAACTATAAGAATCATGAGAATACTTTTTTTTATTACAACACTGCTTTTCATCATCCCGAACATGTTCGGACAAAAGGAATATCGTCTGAACTCACCGGACGGCAAGTTGGAGGTTACCTTATATATAGGTGACCGGATCACTTACGAGCTGACGGAAGAAGGGCATACATTGGTAGCCCCCTCTCCCTTATCAGTACATCTGGATAATGGGACAGTCTGGGGTAACGGCTCCCATCTTAAGAGAGTCAGTCATCGCCAGGCAAATGAGGTGATTCCCTCTCCTTTCTACAAACGCAGTGAAGTAAAGGATGTCTATAATGAAATGACGTTAAGTTTCCGGGAACATTTCAACCTCATTTTCAGAATGTACAATGAAGGAATGGCATACCGGTTCGCAGCGACCGGAAACAGACCGTTCAGAGTTACAAACGAAGAAGCCGCCTTCAACTTCAACAAGGACTACAAATCGATTGTCCCTTATGTAAAAGATGGCGATAAACAACCGATAGAGGCCCAGTTCTCCAACTCTTTTGAAAACACCTATACACATATAGAGCTATCCGGACTGCCCCCCCAAAGACTGATGTTTACCCCCGTGGTAATAGAGCAGGAAAACGGCCGTAAACTTTGTATTGCCGAATCCGACGTGGAGAGCTATCCGGGCATGTTCCTCATCAACAGGAACGGGGGAACAGCACTCACTTCCGCTTTTGCCGCCGTCCCCAAAACAAAAAACAAGGCGGGCATAACCAACTGCAAATATTAGTCACAGAGCGTGAAAACTACATTGCTTCCTGCCAGCCGAAAGCCAAACTGCCCTGGCGCATCATTGTTGTGGCAAGAAATGACAAGGAGCTGGCAGATAACGATATGGTTTATAAGCTGGCTGCTCCATCACGCATGAAAGACATCTCATGGATACGTCCGGGCAAAGTGGCCTGGGAATGGTGGAACCATTGGGGAATCAAAGGCGTGGATTTCGAAGCTGGAATAAACAATGAAACATACATGCACTATATCGACTTCGCCTCCCGGCATGGCATCGAGTATGTGATTCTGGATGAAGCTGGGCTGTCAACCTCAAGGCTGACCTTTTCCAAATTGTACCGGAAATTGATTTAAAAAAGCTCACGGCCTATGCCAGGCAAAAGAATGTAGGACTCATCCTTTGGGCAGGTTACCATGCCTTTGCCCGCGACATGGAACATGTATGCAAGCACTATTCCGAAATGGGCATCAAAGGATTCAAGATTGACTTTATGGATAGGGATGACCAGGAAATGGTAGACTTCCACTACCGGGCTGCCGAAATTGCCGCTAAATATAAGTTGATGGTAGACTTTCACGGCACGTACAAACCTACCGGGCTGAACCGCACTTATCCCAATGTCATCAACTATGAAGCCGTTCACGGGCTGGAACAGATGAAGTGGAGTGACATCCATACCGACCAGGTAACCTACGATGTCACCATGCCATTCATCCGTATGCTGGCCGGACCGGTGGACTATACACAAGGCGCCATGCACAATGCCAACAAACGGTGTTACCACTCCTCAATGGATACCCCAATGAGCCAGGGAACCCGTTGCCGCCAATTAGCTGAATATGTAGTATTTGAATCACCATTGAACATGTTGTGCGACAGTCCCACCAATTACGACCGTGAAGAAGAATGCACGGAATTCATCGCTGCCATCCCTACCGTCTGGGAACAAACAATAGCCATGAACGGAGAAATTGGAAAATACATCACAATGGCGCGCAGGAAAGGAGATGTCTGGTATGTCGGCTCCCTGACCAATTGGGATGCACGTACTCTGACACTGGACCTTTCTTTCCTCGGTGCAGGCAGATGGAAAGCGGAAATGTTTCATGACGGAGTGAATGCCAACCGCCTGGCTTCCGACTACCAAAAGACCGTCACAGACATTCCTGCATCCCGTAAACTGACCGTCAAAATGGCACAAGGAGGCGGATGCGCATTGAAAATATACAAAGAATAATTCATAGGCTTTTTAAACGTTAACTGATACATACGATTTATGAGAATTAAAAGATTAATGATTACTTGTTTGCTCGCAGTGTCTGTACTGGGAGGCAAGTCACAAGCACAAGACTTATTGTCCAATGTTTACGGACGCGACTACCGGCTACTGAATGGGAAGTGGGGAGCCATTGTAGACCTTTATGACCAAGGGGAAAGGATGCAGGTGTACAAAAACAGAAAACCTCAGGACAACAAGCAATTTTACGAATACTCTTTCGACGGAGGTTTGGTCCTGAATGTACCTTCCGATTTCAATTCACAAATGCCCGAATTGAAATTTTATGAAGGAACAGTATGGTACGGACGCTCTTTCGATACCCCAAAGACTGACGGCAAACGTTTGTTTCTCTATTTCGGTGCGGTAAGTTACCGTAGCAAAATATATCTGAACGGGGAGAAAATAGCCAGTCATGAAGGCGGATTCACTCCCTTCCAGGTGGAAATCACAGATAAGGTAAAGCAAAAGGACAACTTCCTGGTGGTGAAAGTCAACAATACCCGCACCACGGATGCCATCCCTGCCATGTCCTTTGACTGGTGGAATTACGGCGGCATCACGCGCGATGTAATGTTGGTAAGCGTTCCACAAAGCTACATCAAAGACCATTTCATCCAGTTGGACAAGGTACAATCCAACCTGATTCGTGCCAAAGTAACCTTATCCGAAGCAAAGCCTGGCATCAACGTGCAAGTCGCCATCCCCGAATTGGGCATCAGACAGAACATGACTACCGATGCCAACGGAATTGCCCGGGCCACTATCAAAACCAAAAAACTGCAACGTTGGTCACCGGATGCTCCAAAGCTGTATGATGTGACCATCACTTCGGAAAGTGACCGGCTCAACGAGCAAATTGGTTTCCGTAACCTTTATGTAAAAGGCGAAGATATCTATCTGAACGACCGGCCCATCTTCCTGCGCAGTGTCAGCTTCCACGAGGAAATTCCGCAACGCCGCGGGCGTGCCTTCTCAGAAGCGGACGCAACAATGCTGTTGTCCGAAGCCAAAGAGCTGGGTGCCAACATGATTCGTCTGGCACATTATCCACAAAATGAATATACTGTCCGCCTGGCAGAAAGAATGGGATTCCTTTTATGGGAAGAGATACCTATCTGGCAAGGGATTGACTTCAAGAATACCGCTACCCGTGAGAAAGCAGGCAGAATGATTAAAGAGATGGTGATGCGCGACAAAAACCGTTGTTCCGTTGCCTTTTGGGGGATTGCCAATGAAACAGCCACTTCCACCCCGCGCAATGAATTTCTGAAACACATGAAACAATGTTGCCTGGACATCGACTCAACCCGTCTGATTACGGCCGCCTTCGATTTGGTAGCTTCAACCGCGAAAGCCGGAACTTGAGATGAATGACTCCATTATCAACATCCTGGACATGGTAGCCATCAACAAATATATGGGATGGTATCATGACTGGCCACTGGCTCCGGACCAGGCTGTCTGGAATGTAGCTCCCGGCAAACCTCTTTTCATTTCCGAGTTCGGAGGCGAAGCGCTCTATGGCAAACATGGCGACGCGGAAGTCAAGAGTTCTTGGAGTGAGGATTATCAGCACAACTCTACAAGGACAATCTGGAAATGTTTAAGCATATCCCCAACCTGCGCGGAACATCGCCGTGGATTCTTTTTGATTTCCGTTCTCCCTTCCGTTTCCATCCACACCAGGGAGGGGAATGGAACCGTAAAGGACTGGTTTCCGACCAGGGACAACGCAAAAAAGCATGGTACATCATGCGTGATTACTATAACCAAAAGAAAACAGAACAATGAAGCACAAAATAAAACACTACATGGCTGCCCTCCTCCTGACCTCTATGGTCTGGAGCGGGCATGCCCAAGAAAAGAATGAAATGGACTTGTCCGGTGAATGGGCATTCCAGACAGATGTCATGGACTTCCGGAGAGGTTCACTGGACGTACGTTACTGCCATCGCCTGCAGGAAAGCATCGTTCTGCCGGGAATTACGGATGACTATAAAATAGGCTACAAATCTCCTTACCGCCACCTGGATAGGCTGACCCGTGTCTACGAATATATGGGCCCCGCATGGTACCAGCGGGAAATAGAGATTCCTGCGGCATGGAAAGGCAAACGCATTTTCCTCTATTTTGAACGTACACACTGGCTCAGTTCGGTATATGTAGGCAAAGAAGAAGTGAGTAAAATAGACTACATCAGTATTCCCCACAACCACGAACTGACCCAATGGCTACATCCAGGCAAAAAAGAACTGATAACTTTCTGCATAGACAACCGCTACCAGTACGATACCATAAATGGGACCATGCCCACTCCGAATTTACCCAAATAAACTGGAACGGAGTATTGGGCGAAATTAAACTGGTAGCTGTAGACCCGGTCTATGTAGATGACATGCAGGCCTATCCGGACATCAAGAACAAAAGCATCAAAGTCAAAATGACTGTCCGCAACTGTACAGAACATACCGCCAGCGGCAAAATATCCTTCCACGTGACAGGAAAGGACTATAGACTACAAAAGGAAGTACCGGTAACAGTGACCGATTCCATTACTTATATCGAGGAAGAGATGTTTTTGGGTAAGGATATCCATTTGTGGAATGAGTTCCATCCCAATCTTTATACGTTGGACTGTAAGCTGACTTCCAGTGTAGATGGCCAATCCTATGCGCATGAGAAAAGCACAACTTTCGGTATGCGCGAAGTAGAGGCCGGTGAGGACCATATCATCCTTAATGGCGAACCCATACACCTGCGCGGTACCGTTGAAAACGCAGTGTTCCCCAAGACCGGCTACGCTCCCGTGGACGATGCCTCTTGGGAACGTGTACTCCGTATCCTGAAAGAATATGGCATGAACCATATGCGCTTCCACTCCTGGTGTCCTCCTGCCGCTGCGTTCCGTATGGCAGACAAGCTGGGTGTCTATCTGGAGGTGGAAATGCCGATGTGGGGTAAAGATGCCCAACCCGATGAGAAGCGCTGGAATTTCTTCCGTCGCGAGCTGCGGGGTATCTTGAAAGAATATGGGAATCACCCTTCCTTCATTCTCTACTGTAACGGAAACGAAATTACCGGCGATTTCAGTTTCATAGAAGAGCTTACCGCCACGGCCCGCCAGTTGGATAACCGCCGTCTATACAGCGGTTCCACAGCCCGCACACGTGTCAAATCAGACCAGTTCTACATTACCCATCAGACTACCAAAGGACACATGGCCATCTACGAAGGACGCCCTTATACAAACTGGGACAAAAACAAGGAACTGGGAGTAGGCCTGCCCATCATCTCGCATGAATCCGGACAGCGGTGCATCTATCCCAATTTCGAGGAAATGAAGAACTTCACCGGCCCCGTACAAGCGCGTAATTTCGAGATATTCCGTGAACTGCTGGACAAGAACCACATGCTCGACCAGGCACATGACTTCTTCCGTGCTTCTGGAGCCTTGACCGCCATAGAGTACAAGGATGTCATAGAAGCCCAGTTGCGCACTTATCTGAAAGGCGGTTTCCAATTACTGTCTCTGAATGATTTTACCGGACAAGGATATGCACCGGTAGGCATTCTCGATCCTTTCTGGAATACCAAAGGCTCATCACACCGGAAAAGTGGCGCGAGTTCTGTGCACCGACTGTCGCATTGCTCCGTTTCGACAAACGCGCACTTTACAATGATGAAGTATTTGAAGGAAAAGCGGAAATATACAATTATGGACCTGCCCTATTGAAAAACGCAAAAATCAATTGGAGGATCACCGACAGCAACGGTAAAACCCTTAAGAGCGGAAAACTGAAAACACAAACTGTCGGAAAGAACGGGGTATTTCCACTTGGCAGTTTCAGTTATGCATTGGACAATATCACTGAACCACAGAAGCTGACGGTCCATCTTTCTGTTGCACACGTAAAAAACAGCTGGGATATCTGGGTATATCCCCGTCATAGCAACTTAATGCAGTCCACTAGTGAAGTGCTCTACACCACAGTATTCGATGAAAAAGCAAAACAACACCTTGCCGATGGCAAGAAAGTGGTACTCTGCCCCAAACCTTCCAAAGTAAAAGGTCGTAAATCCGTGTTCCACAATCACTTTTGGAATCCGATAATGTTCAAATGGCCTCCTATGACCATTGGCTGTCTGATTCATGACGACCAGCCTATATTCGAGCATTTCATAACTTCCTACCATACTGACTGGCAGTGGTGGGACATTCTGGAAAATGCCAAGGTTATTGAGATGAAAGATGCTCCGGTAGCACTGCGGCCTTTCATACAAGTAATAGACCATTACGACAATAATGAAAAGCTCGGTATTGGTTTCGAAGCAAAAGTGAAGAAAGGCAGTCTACTGGTACTGGCCGTAGATACCCAGAAAAACATCAACGAACGTCCTGCCACCCAGCAATTGCTGGAAAGCATTGACCGCTACGTAAAGAGTGACAAATTCGCTCCGCAAATTACCGTTGACGAGTCCTACATTGAATCATTCTTAAAGAAATAAATAAAGGAAATATGATGAAATTATTCTTGCTTTGGGCTCTTTTGTTGCTGCCGGTCGGGCTGGCAGCAGCACAAGAGATAAAAATGTCACAAACAGCTCCATTGGAACAAGTTTATGGAGAAACAGTAGAAGATGATGCCTTACTGCCCATGAATGAACTGGATATGGATTTCGGCTATGCCTCTATGAGACAACCGTTGATGTGGAAGAAGAGAATCCCACACTAACTATTGAAAACGTACGGGATTATGCTGTGGTCTATGCAGACGGCAAACTGCAAGGATATTTAAAAGATAGCAGTAAAAGTCTGAAAACCAATCTACCGATAGGTATACACAAACTTAGTATCTATACTGAAAATATCGGACGTATTACCTATGGCCCTGAAATTCTGGACAATTCAAAAGGTATCTACGGCAGCATAACATTGGGAAAGAAAGATTTAGAAGGCTGGAAGATGACCCCATTGGAAATTAAGGAATGCGATGTGGCCGGAATAACTTTCAAAGAAGGCGCCTCCTCCATCCCCTGCTTCCGTAAAGGTTGTGTCACAGTAAGCAACCCGGCACAAGAGACCTTTCTTGACGTGTCCGGCTGGGGAATGGGAGAAGTCTGGATAAACGGGCAATACTTGGGTGCCTACTGGGAAGAAAATGCAGAAAAGACCCTGGAGATACCTGCCGGTGCTCTGATAGCAGGTAATAATGAAATAGTGGTATTTGAACTAAAAAATAACGAACAAGCTTCCATGACACTAACCGATAAGCCTATTTTCAAATAAGCCCTTGCATGTACTTGTTTATATTCCTTAAAAAAACGACCTTTGTGTAGGAGCAGATTCCGAAAAACGTGTCTTATTTAATGAGAATAGCATAATTATATATATCATGAAGAAACTAACATTTATCAGTTGCCTCCTTTTAAGTGGTTGCCTGGCCGGAGCAATGGCTGCAGACAAAAAGCAACCCATCTACAAAGATGCCAAAGCTCCCATTGAGGAGCGTGTGAATGACCTGGTCAGCAGAATGACGCTGGAAGAAAAGGTACAACAACTCAACCAGTACACTTTGGGGCGGAATAACAACGAGAACAATCGTGGTGAGGAAGTAAAAAAAATTCCTGCCACACTAGGCTCCCTCATTTATTTTGATGAAGATGCCAATCTGCGTAACGAGGCTCAGAGAAAAGCAATGGAAGAATCACTCTGGGTATCCCCATCCTTTTCGGATACGACGTCATTCACGGGTTCCGTACCATTTATCCCATCTCTTTGGGACAAGCATGTTCTTGGAATCCCCAATTGGTAGAACAAGCATGTGCCGTTGCCGCCCAGGAAGCACGCATGTCCGGGGTAGACTGGACTTTTTCCCCTATGATTGACGTGGCAAGAGACGGACGCTGGGGACGTGTTGCAGAGGGCTATGGCGAAGACCCTTATACCAATGCTGTATTCGGTGTCGCATCCATCAAAGGATACCAAGGTGAAGACATGTCCGACAGCAAGCGAGTAGCCGCCTGCCTTAAACATTATATCGGATACGGCGCTTCTGAAGCAGGACGTGACTATGTTTATACGGAAATCTCCAATCAGACTCTGTGGGACACCTATATTCCTCCCTATGAAGCTGGCGTAAAAGCCGGTGCCGCTACTTTAATGAGTTCATTCAATGACATCAGCGGCACTCCCGGAAGCGCCAACCATTACACGATGACAGAAATTCTGAAGAACCGTTGGAAACACGACGGCTTTGTTGTTTCAGACTGGTCTGCAGTACCGCAACTTATTGACCAGGGCCATGCTGCCGACCGCAAAGAAGCTGCCCGTCTGGCTTTCAACGCCGGCCTAGAAATGGACATGATGGGGCATTGCTATGACAGGCATATGGCAAAGCTGGTGGAAGAAGGTAAAATAAGCATGCAACTGGTGGACGATGCAGTAAAACGCGTGCTCCGTATCAAATTCCGCCTTGGACTTTTTGACAATCCCTACACCCCGACATCTACAGAAAAAGAGCGCTTCCTCCTTCCACAAAGCCTGGCTATTGCAGAGAAACTGGCAGAAGAGAGCATTGTTCTACTGAAGAATGAAAACAAGGTACTCCCTCTGGCAAACGGGAACAAGCCAACTATCGCCGTCATGGGGCCTCTGGTAGAAAACTATGCCGAGCTCCTGGGGTCATGGTATGGACATGGACATGCAGAAGATGTCCTCCCCATCAAAAAGGCACTGGATGCAGAATTTGCAGGCAAGGCTGAACTGATTTATACCGAGGGTTGTGATTTCGACGGTAACGACACTTCCAAATTCAGTGAGGCACTGGCTGTAGCCCGGAAAGCAGATATCATTCTACTCTGTATGGGTGAAAAGAAAAAGTGGAGTGGCGAAAACGCATCGCGTTCCATCATAGAACTGCCTGCCATTCAAGAGGAATTCATTGCTGAAATGAAGAAAGCAGGCAAACCGATTGTTCTGGTACTGGCTAACGGACGTCCTTTGGGACTCTCTAAAGTGGAACCTCTCTGTGACGCCATCGTTGAAATGTGGCAACCGGGAGTACCTGGCGGTAAACCATTGGCAGGTGTCTTGTCCGGCCGGGTAAATCCTTCGGGCAAGCTTTCCATTACTTTTCCACGTTCCACCGGACAGATTCCAATCTATTACAATCAGCGCAAAACAGCCCGTCCACAAAGTGGCAAATATCAAAACATCCCCTCTACCCCACTGTATGAATTCGGATACGGCTTGAGTTATACCACCTTTAATTATGGTAATATCAACTTGCCCAAAGAAACCATCAGACGCGGTGAAAAGTTGGTAATGGAAATCCCAGTCACCAATGTAGGCAAACGTGACGGTGCAGAAGTGGTGCATTGGTTTATCTCAGACCCATTTAGCACGATTACCCGTCCATGCAAAGAGTTGAAGCACTTCGAAAAACAACTAATTAAAGCAGGTGAAACACATATATTCCGCTTTGAAATAGACCCGATGCGTGATCTTGGTTTTGTAAATGCCAATGGTGAACATTTCCTTGAAAATGGAGAATATTATGTAATAGTGAAAGACCAGAAAGTAAAATTCACGGTTATAGATTAATCTTCTTTTATATTGCAGGCCATCCTCCTTTCATCATTCTAAAAGACAGATGGCCTGCAATTTCTATTTTAGAACAAATAAGTATACTGTTCTCCTAAAAATTTCTTGATATGCTTCAAGGCTTTGGTTATTTGGGCCTCCACCGTCTTGACAGAAATACCCATTTCCCCGGCAATTTCTTGATTAGTCTTCCCTTCCTCCCTACTTTTGCGATAAACCTGCCCACATTTGTCTGGAAGGAACAAACAGCTTCTTCAATCAATCGATTCAGTTCTTCCATCTCCACCGAAGTATCAGCAGCAAGAGCATATCCATATTCTTCTCCTCCCTCGATGGGAACCGTATCCTTTTCATCGCGTAAAGCATTCAGGCAACGATTACGTGCAGACTGGAAAAGATAAGCCTTGAATGAGATTTTAAGAGTCAAGTCGGCCCTACCCTCCCACAAATTCATAAAGATAGAAAGGGCCAGTTCTTCTATCTCCTGCTTGTCTCTCAGATAAAGGGACATGAAGCGGCAGAGTGAAACAAAATAAGTATCGAAAAGGTGCTTGAAAGCCTTCTCGTCATCTTGTTTGATTAACTGTAACAATAGGATATCATCTTCTGCAGGCATATCGAAGTTATATTAGATAAGGGCTTCTTGAGCGGCAAAGATACTAATATTATTTGTTCCTCGAAATTTATTAAAAAAATAATTGGAATCGGAATAAGGGTTAAACTCAAGTGATGTGTCATATAAGTGAAGGCCTATAAAAACATCGTGATCATGAAAAAAAGTGTTCCTTGGAATTTAATCATTCCTAAGTTGAAACAGGAAATTTCCGCAGACGAAGAGCGGCAATTGGAGACTTGGTTACGCAGCAGTAACAACGAAGCGTTATTCAAGGAATTGCAACTGTTATGGGAAAAAATTCAGGCAAATGTAGAAAACTACACGCCCAATACCGAATATTATTGGAATGAACTTGTCAACCGTATGCACGCCAGCGAGCCTAAGCAGACTGCAAAACCTGCAAAGAAACGCTTCGAACTGAAACGGATATACCGCTACGCAGTAGCTGCATGTATAGCTGTTGCCATCGGTTGCTCATTCTACATAGGATTCCTTAACGGACAGCCTGAAGCCATGCCGCAGTTATACTCTAATTTGTCGGGTAAGTCTAAGGTTCTCCTTCCTGACGGAAGCGAAGTATGGATGCATACAGAGACCTCTTTGCAATACGAATCACAAATGAATAAGGATGAGCGTATCGTAAATGTAACTGGTGAAGCTTACTTCGATGTAGCACACGATGCAGACAAACCTTTTATCGTGCAGACAGAAGGTATGCGTATCGTAGTTCACGGAACCAAATTCAATGTCGATGCATTCCCCGGTTCGGAAAATACATTGGTGAGTTTGGTAGAAGGGTCCGTCTCTTTGGAAACCGAGACAGAGAACCGTTTCCTCAAACCGGGCGAAACAGCTACTTTTAATCGGAAAACCCTGACACTTAAGGTAGAAAAAGATGATGTACATTTTTGCCTCTTCGTGGGCAAATACACAACTCGTATTCAGAAACCGTTCATTGGGAGACATTTGCAAACTGCTTTCTAAATGGTATCGGGTAAAGATAGACGTGGATCCTACATTATCCAATAAATATTTCTATACGTTTACGTTGCGTAGCGAACCGCTGGACGAAATACTCCGCATCATGGCACGCATCCAACCTATGAAATATACCTTTAACGAAGAGAATGAGTTGACAATTTCGTTTGCAGACACAAAACAAAAAGTAAAATGAAACAGTAACAAAATTAAAAACTTATGCCAAACAAATGAGAAATGCACATTATTTAATAATTAACGAAAAGTAAACACCTACATTAATCTTTAAATTTAAGACAATTATGAATATAAGAAAACAACTCATCATTCTTATACTGGTATTTCTATGTGCCCCGGTTTCTGCACAAAAGAAAGAGAAACTGATCACACTGAAGTTCACAAATATCCCATTATCAGAGGCTATGCCAAAAGTGGAAAAGCAAAGCGGATACACTTTCTTCTATGAATCGCAGCAAATAGACATCAAACAGAAAGTCAGCTTGAATGTTAAGAATGAAACTATTAATAAGACAATAGCAGCCTTATTGAAAGGGACCAATGTTAAATTTGAAATCGACGCAACACACATTATTTTATATACCGGAAAGAATAACAAGGCAATATCCGGACAACCACAGAACATCTCTGGTACAGTAATTGACGAAAGTGGTGAACCGATTATCGGAGCAAATGTCATGGTGGAAGGAACCAGTACTGGTGTCATTACAGATCTTGACGGAAAATACACAATCAACGCACCGGCAGGGAGTAATCTCAAAATCTCCTATATCGGTTATGTGACACAGACTGTAAAAGCTGGTAGAAACAGTACCGTAAAGTTAGTGGAAGACAGTAAAACACTGGCAGAAGTCGTGGTAATCGGCTATGGTACACAGCGTAAGTCCGACCTGACTGGAGGTCTGGTATCAGTAGACCAGAAGAAACTGAACATGATAAATAGCAGTAACTTGATGGACCGTCTCGCAGGACAAATTCCGGGCTTAAGCGTAACTACTGGTGATGCGAAACCGGGGGCAGACCAAACCCTCCGTGTACGTGGTGAAAACTCATTAAGTGCTGACAATGCACCGCTCATTGTATTGGACGGTATTCCTTACAATGGTTCTTTGAGTGATATTGACCCAAACATCATCGAAAGCTTAGTGTCTTGAAAGATGCTTCCGCAGCAGCTATCTACGGCTCACGCGGTTCCAATGGTGTTATCTTGATTCAATCAAAGAAAGGCAAGAAAGGTGCACCCCAAGTTACATACAAAGGGCAGTTCAGAATGTCGCAACCCCAACAGACTATTGATGTGATGACTCCAGACGAATACATCACATTTAAACAAGACATTGCACGCCTGAAAGATGGATGGAGCGGAGACCAATTGGCTCCTGAGAATATTCTGAGTGCCAGCGAACTTATAAATTACAAGAAAGGCGTTACAAACGACTGGCAGGACTATATTTTCCGCAATGCATTTACCATGGAACATCAAGTAGGCATTTCCGGAGGTACTGAAAGCACCACTTATATGGGGGCAGTTTCCTATCTGGATCAAGAAGGTGTAGTCTACAATTCTGCGATGAAACGTTACAATATCAATTTGAATGTCACACAAGTATTAAACAAATGGCTGACTATTGGTATACAGACCCAATTTATTCAAAGAGATGGCGGTGGTATAACCCCGAATATTGAACATGCTGTAAAGCAAAGTCCTTATGGTATCTACAAAGATGAAAACGGCAAGTATTATGAAGAACCTATGGACCAATCCCTGATTATTAACCCGATGGCCAATGTCAATGCGACCAAGATCAAACAAGACGTAACTTCTTCATCAACACCTATGCTGACATTCTGTTGCCGGTAAAAGGTCTTTCAGCCCGTACAACCTTTGGTTACAACTATCGTAGCGACTTTACCGGCACATACTATGGCCGTGACACCAAAGACGGTAGAACAGCCAGCGGAAAAGCCAGCATCAACAATGAACACTACTGGGATTACACTTGGGAAAATCTGCTCAAATATAATCGTGAATTTGGCAAGCACCGTTTCGACGCTACAGGTTTGTTCAGTGTACAACAAACTCAGAAAAAGACTTCCAAGTCAAGTGCCGAAAGTTTTGTAAACGATGATTCCAGTTATCATAACATCAATGCAGGTGAAAAGAATAAAACCGTAAGTTCTGGTTTATCAGAAACCTCGATGCTGTCTTATATGCTTCGCTTGAATTATTCATATGCAGGAAAATATATGTTGACCCTGACCGGACGTTCCGACGGTTATTCTGCCTTCGGTGCAAACAACAAGTATGCATTCTTCCCGTCAGTGCTGCTGCATGGAACATTGCTTCCGAAAGTTTTATGGAAAATACACAAAACTGGCTGGACCAATTGAAGCTCCGCGTATCTTATGGTTCTAACGGTAACCAAGCCATCAACCCTATCAGACATTGGACCGTCTGCACCTCACAAACTATATCTGGGGTGACGGTGGAGCAGGTGTCAACGGTGCTTATCTGGCCAACGACGGTGTCGGAAATCCGAATCTAAAGTGGGAAACAACCCAAACATTCAACGTCGGTATCGACTATTCATTCTTCAACGGCCGTATCAACGGTAACATTGAAATGTATGTCGCCAACACAAAAGACTTGCTGATGAAACGTACTGTTCCTATCATGAACGGCTATAAAACCATTTGGGATAATGTGGGTAAAACACGCAATAAAGGTGTTGAATTTACCTTGAACACCGTCAACATACGTAATAAGGACTTCGAATGGAGCACCGGAATCATCTTTTCACTGAACCGTGACAAGATTGTAGACCTACGTGGTGACAAAAAAGATGATATCACCAATAAATGGTTCATCGGCAAACCCTTGCGAGTTTACTACGACTATGACGTCGACGGCATCTGGCAGGAAGGTGACAAATTCACCTATACCGCAGCAGACGGTACAGAAAAAGAGATCCAAAAAGGTGCCAAACCAGGTTCTGCCAAAGTGAAAGATGCAGACGGAAACGGTTATATTGACTCCAATGACAAAGTTATCATCGGTTCAAAGAATCCAAGCTTCCTCATGTCTATGAGCAATACATTGACTTACAAGAACTTTTACTTGTCATTCCTACTGAATGGAACCTTCAAAGTTACACGTGAGTTGAACGAAGCCAATATCGGAAGTTGGAGTTACAACTTATACAACTATCTGCATAATGCCGATTACTGGACACCGGAACACACCAATTCCAAATATGCTTCTCCAGCATATAACAACTTCGACGGACACAGCTATTACAAAGACTTTACATACATCCAAATAAAGAATATCACTTTAGGATACAATTTTGAAAAGAATTTTGTAAAGAAATTGGGACTGAGCGGTTTGGGAGTCAATATCAGTGTGGAGAATCCTTATACATTCTGTGACATACGCAGCGTATTGAACTATGACAACAGTTGGTTTGCCTCTTACCCGACTGCACGTTCCTACGTACTTGGACTGAACTTATCATTCTAAACTTACTTAAATATATATACAATGAAAAATTATATATCAAAAGCAACTCTAGCTCTGTTAGTAGCTCTGTCTGCTACCGGTTGCTCTGACTTTCTGGATGAGAAACTGAAAAGTGAACTAGCTCCGGACAACACATATACAAGTTCCTATGGTTTCGAAGTAGGTTCTACCGGACTTTATGCCGAAGCACGCTCTGAATACAACACTTGGGGTGAAAACGGTGCCTTCATGCACAATGCCGCTTGCCCTTACGAAGCATTACAGATTGCCACTGACCTTGCTACCATGGTACCAAAGACGGTTCTATCCAACCGTTCGGTTTCTTGACATTAACTCCAAATACCGGTATTGTAGGCTCCTACTGGAACTGGGCTTATAGTCTGATTGCAGGAGCCAATGAGATGTTGAAATACTCGGAAATAAACACGAACTGGGATAATAGCACAGACAAGGCGCTCTATCAGGCAGAATCACGTTTTTTCCGCGCCTATGCATACCGTACATTGGTTTATCTGTATGGAGACGTTCCTTATGTAGACAAGATTCAAGATCAGTTCAGAATCGATTTTACCCGTACACCGAAGGAAGAGGTTATTGCCCACATGGTAGAAGACCTTCAGTTTGCTGTCGAGAACCTGCCTACTGACCCTGATGCCGTAAAAGTCGGCAAGCTGACCAAATGGGCGGCAGAACACTTACTAAGTGAGGTTTACTTGATGCAGGGTGATTATGCAAAGGCTGAAACTGCTGCAGAGAATGTCATCAACAGCGGATATTTCCACTTGATGGAAGACCGCTTCGGTGAAAAGGCAAAAGCAAACGGCGATGTGTTCTCCGACCTATTCGTTGAAAACAACCAAAATCGCACATCCGGCAATATGGAAAGCATTTGGGTCATGCAGTTTGAATATAACACTACTGGTGGCGGTACAAATTCCGATGACTGGACACGCCGTGCCTGGGAACCCAAATACTTCGAGATTACCGGTTTTGTTTTGGCAGACTCACTGGGTGGCCGCGGCTTGTCGCAATTGGTACCAATGAATGGTGGATTGGAGAAGATACCGGTTTCTTTGATGAAGAAGACATTCGTAATTCCGAATACAACATCAAACGTAACTGGTATTACAACAACGAGAACATGCCCGACCTTTATGGTAAAAAAGCCACGATTACAGACGAAACATGGTTTACCACCTTCCGTCTTTATCCGGCTCTGACAAAATTCTTCTATGGCCGTTCCGAAAACCTTTCTTTGACCGGTTCCTACCGTGACCGCATGAAGTTCCGTTTGTCCGAGACTTATCTCTTACTCTGCGAAGCAAGGTTGGGGTTGAACGATATTTCAGGTGCCCGCGAAGCAATCAATGTTGTACGCCGTCGCGCACATGCTCCTGAAATTACGGACAGTGAAATGACCATGGACTTCTTGCTGGACGAACGTATCCGCGAGTTGGTAGGTGAAGAATCACGCCGCTTTACCTTATGCCGTACCGGCAAATTATTGGAGCGTACCCGCAAATACAATACAGAATCGGGGCCCGTTATGCGTGATTACCACACATTATGGCCGATTCCTCAGAGCATAATCGATTCAAATACGGGTGCAGAATTCCCGCAAAACGAAGGATATTAACAGCACAAAGACAAAATAAAACACGAATAAAGGTAAAAAGATAGTTTTCAAGATTCTCATAAAGGGAATTGTCCGCGTCCATTGAGAACAAAGGCAATTCCCTTAATTTTATCAATAAACAATCATGAAGATACACAGACAATTAACAGCAGCAGCCTTTCTGTTTATCAGTATGGCAATCATGGCACAAGTGCCATTCAGCAAAAAGGAAGTAAAAGAGAAAATGAAGCAAGTGGCAGACTGGCAAATTTCCAATCCTAACACTGCCCACGAACACCACGACCTGGATTGGACCAATGGAGCACTTTATGTAGGTATGGTAGATTGGGCTAAACTGGCAGAAGAGGAGTACAATGACAGCACCTACTATCAATGGCTCTATAAAATAGGAAGACGAAACTGCTGGCAACCCCATCAGCGGTTGTACCATGCAGACGATATAACCGTTTCCCAATCATTCATTGACTTATACCGTAAATATAAAAAAGAGGAAATACTGGCTCCTACCCTGGCACGTACGGAATGGATTGTCAACCATCCATCCAACGGTACATTCAAACTGGAGTATGGTGACAACAAAACCCTAGAACGCTGGACCTGGTGTGATGCCTTGTTTATGGCCCCCCCGGTTTATGCCAAGCTATACCGTGAAACCAACAACCGGAAATACCTCCAATTCATGGACAATGAATACCGGGCTACCTACGAATACCTATTCGATAAGGAAGAGAACCTTTTCTACCGCGATTGGCATTATTTCGGTAAAAAAGAAGCCAATGGCAAAAAGGTGTTCTGGGGACGTGGAAATGCCTGGGTACTGGCCGGTCTGGCAGAAGTATTGCAGGAGTTGCCCAAAGGCTTGATGGAACGCGCTTATTACGAAGAACTGTTTATCCGGTTATGCACACGTATCGCCGGATTGCAGAACGAAGACGGTTATTGGCATGCCAGCCTTCTGGATCCGGCTTCTTATCCTTCTCCCGAAACCAGTTCCACCGGTTTCTTTGTATATGCGTTGGCCTATGGCGTAAATGCGGGACTCTTGAGTGAAGACGATTTCATGCCAGTCATTATAAAAGGCTGGAAGGCACTGACCGATGCTGTAGATGCAAGCGGTAAACTTGGCTGGGTACAGCCTATCGGTGCCGACCCCCGTAAAGTGACGCGTGACATGACAGAAGTTTACGGTGTCGGTGCGTTTCTTGCAGCAGGATGCCAGATATACAAGATGGCTGTAGATACGGAAGCTGATTATATAAAAATCTGGCCAGACAGAAAAACCATGCAGGGAAACCCTTTAAGTGGTTGGGTTGTTTATGCAAATGAGAATGTCAGCGATGACTTCTGGAAGAAATACGACCATATCTATGTACCGGAAAAAGGAACAACCGTGAAAATCTCCGATTATGCACGCGCACTCTATATCCGTACGCATTGGAGTACCTTCAATCCCGCCGAAGGAGTCTACGGCTGGGATACCAACGAAAAGTTGAAAAAAGTAATTCAAGGGGCACTCGACAGAGGTATGCGTCTCTCTTTCCGTGTAGTTGTCGACAGCCGCGACCGAAAAAATGAAGCCACTCCGGCCTATGTATTCGATGCAGGAGCCAAATACTATACAGACAATGGAAAACGCTCTCCCTATCCTGATGACCCTATCTTCCAGGAGAAATATGCAAAGTTCATAGAAGCATTTGCCCAAAAATACAATGATCCTGACCTGGTGGAATTTATAGACGGCTACGGTCTTGGCAAATGGGGTGAGGCACACACTATGAAGTACATTGACCCCAAGAACCGGGAAGCTGTGTTCAATTGGATTACAGACCTCTACGTCAAACACTTCACCAAAGTACCTTTAGTTATCAACTACCATCGTTGGATGGGTGCAGGCAAAGACTGGGCAGGTGAGGAGAATTTTGATCCCGATAGTAAACGCTTGTTGGACAGCGCTTGCGAGAAAGGCTTTTCCTTACGTCATGATGCTTTCGGAATGAGAGAGTATTACGGCCAGTGGGAGCGAAACTATGTGAAACCTTGGATTATGAAACGCCCGGTTCTACTGGAAGGTGGATGGATTGTGAGCAAGCACCCTTATCACAATGACCCGAGCGGTTACAAAACAGCCAAAGATGTGCGTATCGGAGAATTTGAAGACGGTCAGGAAGCTCATGTCAACATGATGGATTTCCGTGTAGGAGACGAAACCATGAGTTGGTTCCGTGATGCCTATCCTTTGGTTGAGCGTTTCATCTCCGAAGGAGGTTATCGTTTATATCCCGATTCCATTGTAGTTCCCAAAGAAATGAAGAGTGGTTCAAGAATAAAGATAGTACATCGCTGGAACAACTTAGGCTGGGGATATTGCCCAACCAATATACCACAATGGAACCAAAAGTATAAAGTAGCTTTCGCATTATTGAACCAAGACAATCAAGTAGTCTACTCTTATCTGGACAACAATACTGATTTATCCGTCTGGATAAAAGGCTATCCCACTTCCTATGAGTTCACTCCCAAACTTCACGGGGTAAAAAAAGGAACCTATACCTGGGCAGTAGCTTTAGTCGATACAACCAAAGGCAATGGAAGCAATGTTAAGGGGCTGGATATCTCTGCCAAGGGAACCTTCACTAATTCTGGTTGGTTAAAACTGTCAGAAGTAACTGTAAAATAAATAAGACACCCCATCGACTTTATAAACAAGAGGCTGAATTCAAGATTGAATTCAGCCTCTTGTTTATAAAGTCCAATCCATCTATTTCTTTTGCGGCAACCTCTTCAGCAAGTGGTCCACCGCCGCTTTCAGCTGTGCATCTTCTCCCTTCAAAACAGCTTCCGGTTCATTATAGACCAGGATATCAGGCTGCAACGTGCGGTTCTCCAGATAGTTGCCCTGCATATCCATGCAACCTACCTGCGGAATACCGAATACAATACTTGGATCGATCTGGCTTTCCCACCAGACAGCAGTCATGGTTCCTGCCACGGGAGCACCTATCAGCTTACCGATACCCAACGTCTTGTACACAAAAGGAGTACCGTGGGCATTGCTGTAATTATCCTCGCAAACCAACATACACGAAGGTTTCAGCCATCTATCAAAAGGATCGCTGCCGATGTACTGGCCGCGCGGCACAAAGCGTTCATACTCCTTGCCGCTAAGTAACGTCGCTACTTGTTCGTGCAGCCATCCGCCTCCGTTATGGCGGGTATCCACCACAACAGCCTCTTTCTTACGACTGCTTTCGCTCAACAAATCGGAGTAAATCTTACGGAAGCTCGGACTATCCATACCTTTGATGTGAATATAAGCAATGCGCCCACCGGAATATTCATCCACCTTCTTGCGACAGTTTTCCACCCAGCGCTTATACAACAGCTCATTCTGGGCACCGTAAGATATGGGCTTCAAGGTTTCTTCAAACCGCTTGCCGGTAGCAGGATCATAGACCGAGAGAATCACCTTGCGCCCTGCCTTACCTTCGAGTAACGGGAAATAATCGGCACCTGCCTTAATGGCAACACCATCCACTTTTTCGATAATACACCCCGATTTGACATCCGTCTTTTTCTTCGTCAATGGACTTTGAGCTATAATTTCTTTAATCTTCAATCCATCGCCCGCATAAGCTTCATCATAGAATACACCCAAAGCAGCCGTAGGAAGTGCTGCGCCCGAAGCATAATAACGTGCTCCCGTATGAGAACCGTTCAATTCACCCAGCATCTCACTCAGCATTTCCGCAAAATCGTAGTTATTGTTGATATACGGCAAGAAGCGCTTATAGGTTTCTTTGTATCCGTTCCAGTCCGTACCCTGCAAGTCTGCCACATAGAACTTATCATTTACCTGCTGCCAGATGTGGTCGAAGATATATTCACGCTCACCGTAAGGACGGTAATCGAAGAAAGCCTCAAATTCAATTGGAGAAATCTTGCTGCCTTCAATCTCTATCTTCTTCATTCCGTCGCGGGCACAAAGGAAGATATTCTTCCCTTCCTTGTCAGGCTGCAAAGCGCCTGCACCTACTTTCTTCAAAAGAACTTTTGTAACATTCTCTTTCAGATTGTGCTCCCAAAGATCGTACCCATCCTCAAAAACAGACAGATAATAGAGTTTATCCCCTTTAGCAGAAAGCATGGCATCTGCCATATGCGAGGAATTGACGGTCAGGCGTACAATACGGTCAAAGCGGTTTGCGAGATCGAACTTCAACGGCTCTACCTTTTTCTCCTTATCTTTGTCGGCATCCTCTTTTTTCTTCTTGGCATCCTTTTCGTCTTTCTTCCCGGCTTTTTCCTTCTCTGCCTTCTCCACTTCCTCAAGCAAAGTGGTTTCTTCCTTGTTCATCAAGAAACGGTCGTATGCTTCAGCATCAAAGAACATGATATAAGTATCGTCTTCGGCTCCCCAACTGCCGTGGCTGCGATACCCCGCACGGTCACTGGTCCAAATCATGGCTTTTCCACCCAATACCCATTTGGCATTGCCATCGTTGTATCCGCTCTCGGTCAGGTTCACCATTTCACCCTTGCCATCGGCATTCAGCAGCACAACATCTTTGTTGTTCCATCCACCTACACCGATATAGTCCGAAAGAATCCATTTGCTGTCCGGACTCCACTGAAACCACTGGTCACCGTCCGAATAAGAGTATTGATACTTGCCATCCATAACGGTACGCACATCCTTTGTCTTCAAATTGATGACACGGATGGTGCTGCGGTTTTCGAGAAAGGCAATCTCTTTACCGTCAGGGCTGTATTGGGGTTGGAAAGAAGCGGCATCCGAGTTTGTCAAGCGTTCTTCCTTCAGCTCTGTGGCATAGGTAAACAGCTTTTCATCCTTACGCACAATCGTCGAAGTGTAAAGTTGCCAAAGCCCGCCACGTTCGGAAGCATAAACCAGTGTCCGCCCATCGGGGGCAAAGTCTACGGTACGTTCCTGACAAGGAGTATTCGTTATCTGCTTCGTAGTCTTATATTCCACTGAAGTGACGTAGACATCGCCGCGCAAAACGAAAGCCACTTCCTTACCATCCGGAGACACTGCCATTTCCGTGGCACCGCTACTCTTAATCTGGCGGATAATATCCTTGTCGTTTCTGTCGGAAACAATGCTGATGTTCACCTTTTGCGCTTCTCCACCGGGAAGCAGGGTGTAAATCTCACCATCAAATCCATAGCACAACCTTCCGTCCGTAGCGGCACTGAGATAGCGTACCGGATTTTTGGTATAGTGCGTCAACTGCACGGCCTTCGCATCTCCGGGAGTACGTCGGTAGATATTGAAAGAGCCGTTTTCCTCACTCAGATAGTAGAATGTTTTTCCATCAGGAGCCCAAACCGGTTCACGGTCTTCTCCTCCGAAAGTGGTCAGCTGGCGGTACTGCGGTTCTTTTCCCGGAGTATACATCCAGATGTCACGGGCAATGGGCGATACGTGATGTTTACGCCAGTAGTCCTCGTAACCTTTCTTATCTTGATACAACATCGCTCCCTCCTTATTGATGGAGATGCACTCCATAGGCATGGACGAAATCATCGTCGGGCGCCCTCCCTCCACTGATACTCGATAGACCTGATTGAACTGCCCGTTAGAGGGAAAGACAACAGCCTCGGCAGACGGCATGATGCCCGCAGAGAACAAGACATGTCCGGCTTCTGTAAAAGCAAGCGGCGTTTCGCTTCCCGAGTGGGTAGTCAGCCGTCGTGGTTCGCCTCCGTCTTTGGCCACAATGTAGACGTCCAGGCTTCCCATACGGTCCGAAGCAAAAGCAATCCGCTTACTGTCCGGACTCCATACCGGAGCCGTATCATATGCAGGATTGGTAGTTATCTGCATGGCACGTCCACCGGCAACCGGCACCGTATAGATGTCTCCTTTATACGTAAAAGCAATGGTGGTCCCATCGGGAGAGATGACACTATGACGCATCCACAGCGGAGCATCCTGCGCAAAAGTAAAACCAGCCAGGCAAACGGCAGCAATACCTAATAGTAGTTTTTTCATAATGATTCTTGTTTTTGGAGAATAAAAAAACCTCACGACTTTCCTTTCGGAAAAAGACCGTGAGGTTTGCTTATCATTTTAAGTTACCCTCAATTAGAGAGCACCTACTTCCTTCAAAGCGGCATTTGTCTTGTGAACGGCAGCAGCGCTGGCAGCAAATTTAGCTTTTTCGTCAGCAGTCAGTTCCAGTTCAACGATTTTCTCGATACCGTTCTTGCCAAGGATTACGGGAACACCGATACAGATGTCTGATTCACCGTATTCTCCTTCCAGATATACTGAACAAGGAATCATCTTCTTCTGGTTGTGGATGATAGACTCAACGACATAAGCGCCTGCCGCACCCGGAGCATACCATGCAGAAGTACCCAGCAACTTAGTCAGTGTAGCACCACCTACCATAGTAGAAGCTACCACTTCGTTCAGTTTTTCTTCGCTCAGCAGTGTGCTTACCGGCTGTCCTTTGTAAGTAGCCAGACGAGCCAACGGAATCATGGTAGTATCACCGTGACCACCGATAACCATGCCTTCCACTTCGTTGGCGTTGCAGCCCAAAGCCTGAGACAAGAAATATTTGAAACGAGAGCTGTCCAAAGCACCACCCATACCGATGATACGGTTCTTCGGCAAGCCCAGAGACTTCAATGACAGATAAGTCATGGTATCCATCGGGTTGGAGATAACCACAAGGATAGCATTCGGAGAATATTTCAAGATGTTCTGTGCAACCGACTTAACGATACCTGCATTAACACCGATCAATTCTTCACGAGTCATACCCGGTTTACGGGGAATACCGGAAGTAATCACTACAACGTCGGAGTTGGCAGTCTTCTCATAATCGTTGGTACAACCTACAACAGTGGTGTCGAAGCCCAGCAGTTGAGCAGTCTGCATCATATCCATTGCCTTACCTTCTGAAACGCCTTCTTTCACGTCCAGCATTACCACTTCGTCAGCCACTTCATTAAAGGCTAACACATTAGCGCATGTAGCACCTACGTTACCTGCACCTACTACGGTTACTTTTGACATAATTTCTAAAGTTTTTTGTTTATAAGTGTTCTTTAAAGATGACGCAAAAGTACAGCGAACTTCGTAATTAGAGAAATATTTCCGTAATAATTTTAGTTAAATACACATTTAGCCAATGATTAGTGGACGATGATTAATGATTAATGATTAATTTTGCGGACGATTAATGAATGTAGGACGAATAATCAGCCACCAACCATTAATCACTTAACCATTAATCATTATCAAAAATGGCAGTTAAGAAGAATACACTTCTCATCGTGGCAGGCAGCTCCTTATCTTATTATTAATAGGAGTTACCATTCTGCTGATTTCCGAAAAGCAAACCAACAAGGAACTGGTGATGGAATTCAATCTGGATAAAGAAGACCTTGAAAATCAATACACAGACTTCGCCAGACAATATGACGAACTGAAGTTGACAGTCTCCAACGACTCCCTCTCCGTACTCTTAGAGCAGGAACAATTGAAGACCCAACGTTTATTGGAAGAACTCCGCACCGTGAAGAGCAGCAATGCCACCGAGATACGCCGTCTGAAGAAGGAACTGGCCTCTCTCCGCAAAGTCATGATAGGCTATATCAACCAGATTGACTCGCTGAACCGCCTGACTGCTCAACAGAAGGAAATCATAGCCGATGTCACCAAGAAGTACAACGCCGCTTCCCGGCAAATCAGCAACTTGTCCGAAGAGAAGAAGAACCTTACCAAGACCGTGACACTTGCCGCCCAACTGGACGCCACCAACATCTCTGTGCAGCCCACAAACAAACGCGGCAAGACTGCCAAGAAGGTGAAAGACATCGTGAAGTTCAAAATAAACTTCTCCATCGTGAAAAACATCACTGCAGAGACCGGCGAACGTACCCTCTACATCCGCATCACCAAACCGGACAATGACGTGCTGACCAAAAGTTCCTCGAACACCTTCCATACGAGAACCGGGAACTGGTATATTCCATCAAGAAGTATATAGAATACAACGGAGAAGAGCAAGCCGTCACCGTATATTGGGATGTAGAAGAATACCTCTATGCAGGCACCTACCGCGTAGACATTTTTGCTGACGGTACCCTTATCGGTTCGCAATCATTCAGCTTGAATTAATACAAAAAAATCTAAATTATTTTGCAATATCATTGAAAGCCTATACATTTGCATCGTTGTTTATGCAATTATTGTTGCTGTATAAACAACAGATTCATCACCTTAATTAATGTATAGCCCAATGAAAAAGTTCTTCTGTTTCATCTGTTTGGCATACCTATCCTTCCCCATGAAGGCCCAGGAAGCATTAAGCTTGGATAGTTGCCGTGCATTGGCAATCTCCAACAACAAAGAACTGCTGATAAGCCAGGAAAAATCAACGCCGCCCACTATCAAAGGAAAGCGGCATTTACTAATTACCTTCCCAACATTTCGGCCAGCGGCGGATATATGCGCAGTCAAAAAGAGTTGTCCATCCTCAGCGACGCTCAGAAAGGAGCCTTGTCCGGTTTGGGTACAAGTCTCAGCGGACCGTTACAGCAGGCTGCCCAAGTCATCGTACAGCTTCATCCAGAACTGGCAGGCCAATTGCCGGCTTTAGGACAAAGCCTGGTAGGTGCCCTCGACGGTGCAGGCCAATCCTTGGTTGACGCCTTTCGTACAGACACCCGCAATATGTATGCGGGCGCACTGACCTTGACCCAACCCCTATATATGGGCGGCAAGATACGTGCCTACAACAAAATTACCAAATACGCCGAAGAGCTGGCCCGCCAGCAGCACAACACCGGTATGCAGGAAGTAATCCTGAGTACAGACCAGGCATATTGGCAGGTAGTGTCCCTTGCCCATAAAAAGAAGCTGGCAGAAGGTTATCTGAAACTACTGCAGAAGCTCGACAGCGACGTTGACAAAATGATTGCCGAAGCGTTGCCACCAAAGCAGACGGACTCTCCATCAAAGTAAAAGTGAATGAGGCCGAAATGACCCTGACCAAAGTAACCGATGGCCTGAGCCTTGCCCGGATGCTGCTGTGCCAATTGTGTGGTCTCGACCTTTCCACTCCCGTCATGCTCACAGACGAACAGAAGGAAGACCTGGCTCCCACTACTCCGGAAAACGGTGCCATCGACATCAACAATGTTTATGCTACCCGTCCCGAAGTGCGTAGCCTGGAACTTGCCACGCAGATTTATAAGCAGAAAGTAAATGTCACCCGTTCGGAATATCTTCCTTCCATAGCACTAATGGGCAGCTATATGGCAACCAACCTTCCGTCTTCAACAGTTTTGAGAAGAAGTTCAAGGGGATGTGGAATGTGGGTGTCATGGTGTCGGTACCCATCTGGCACTGGGGCGAAGGCATCTATAAAGTAAAAGCAGCCAAATCGGAAGCACGCATCGCCCAATACCAGTTGGATGACGCCAAAGAAAAGATAGAGCTGCAGGTCAACCAGTCGGCTTTCCAAGTGAACGAAGCTGCCAAGAAACTGACCATGGCCGAAAAGAACCTGGAAAAAGCCAACGAGAACCTGAGATACGCCACACTTGGCTTTGAGGAAGGCGTTATACCTGCCAGCAATGTGCTCGAAGCGCACACCGCATGGCTTTCTGCCCAATCGGAAAAGATAGACGCACAGATTGACGTAAAACTGACGGAAATCTATCTGAGAAAGGCAACGGGGGAATTGACAATTGATAATTGATAGTTTCTTCAATCGTAAATAGTAAACAGTCAAATAGTAAATAATATGTTGGATACAAAATCACAAAACAGTAACATGTTGTTGGCATTCCTCACGCTGACGGGAGTGATTGCCATCGTTGCCCTTGTAGGTTTCTTCATGTTGCGTAAAGGGCCGGAAATTGTGCAAGGACAAGCAGAAGTAACGGAGTATCGAGTATCGAGCAAAGTGCCGGGACGTATTCTGGAATTTCGTGTAAAAGAGGGACAAAGCGTACAAGCCGGAGACACCCTTGCCATTTTGGAGGCTCCGGACGTGCAGGCCAAACTGGAACAAGCACGCGCCGCCGAATCGGCAGCCCAAGCCCAGAACGAAAAAGCTCTGAAAGGCGCCCGTCGGGAACAGATACAAGCTGCCTATGAAATGTGGCAAAAGGCACTGGCCGGACTGGAGATTGCCGAAAAATCCTACACGCGTGTGAAGAACCTGCACGACCAAGGCGTGATGTCTACACAAAAGCTTGACGAAGTTACCGCCCAACGCAATGCAGCCCGGGCTACAGAGAAAGCCGCCAAAGCCCAGTATGATATGGCCAAGAACGGTGCGGAACGCGAAGACAAAGCCGCTGCCGCTGCCTTGGTGGAACGCGCCAAAGGAGCTGTGGCCGAAGTTGAATCGTACATCAAGGAAACTTACCTGATTGCACAGACTGCCGGTGAGGTATCCGAGATATTCCCAAAAGTAGGCGAGCTCGTGGGCACGGGTGCTCCCATTATGAACATCGCCATTCTGGACGATATGTGGGTAACCTTCAATGTACGCGAGGACTTGCTGCAAGGGTTGGGTATGAATACCGAATTCGAGGCGTTCATCCCTGCACTCAATAAGAATATCCGCCTGAAAGTGTACTATATGAAAGACCTCGGCACATATGCCGCCTGGAAAGCGACCAAGACTACCGGCCAGTTCGACCTGAAAACATTCGAAGTAAAAGCCGCTCCGCAAGAGAAGGTGGAAGACTGCGTCCGGGAATGAGTGTTGTATTGAAGAAGTAAAGGAGTTATGAGTTATTGGAGAGGATGATGGAAAGAAATAAGAAACATACGGCTTTGTGGAATGTAGCAAGACGCGAATGCCGCCGTCTTGTTTCCCGCCCGCTCTATCTGTTCTGTATGGTGATAGCACCGTTGTTCTGCTACATATTCTTCACCACGCTGATGGACTCCGGGCTTCCTACGGACATGCCCGTAGGTGTGGTGGACCAAGACATGAGTGCCACTTCACGCCAGCTGATACGTAACTTGGACGCTTTTGAGCAGACAGCCGTCGTCGCCCGCTACCCTACCGTCAACGAAGCCCGTACCGCCATGCAGCGCGGAGAGATTTACGGTTTCTTCTACATTCCGAAGGTACCTCTGCCAAAGCGCAGGCCGGACGCAGCCCAAACTCTCTTTCTATACAAACAATACCCTGCTCATCGCAGGTTCACTCCTCTTCAAGGACATGAAGATGATGAGCGAATTGGCATCCGGTGCCGCAGCACGTAGCACCCTATATGCCAAAGGAGCTACCGAGGAACAAGCGATGGCCTTCCTCCAACCCATCGTCATAGATACGCATCCACTCAATAACCCGTGGCTGAACTACTCCGTATATCTGTGCAACACCTTTGCACCGGGCGTATTGATGCTGCTTATCTTCATGGTAACCGTCTATTCCATCGGAGTCGAGATAAAAGACCGCACCGCCCGCGAATGGCTGCGCATGGGCAACAACTCCATCTGGATTTCCCTTGCCGGCAAACTGCTGCCGCATACCGCCATCTTCTTCCTGATGGGAATATTATATAATGTATACCTCTACGGTTTCCTCCATTTTCCCTGCAACAGCGGCATCCTGCCGATGCTGCTTGCCACCCTTTGCCTGGTGCTGGCATCGCAAGGCATGGGAATATTGATGATAGGAACCCTGCCTACCTGCGTCTGGGACTCAGTTTCGCTTCCCTATGGGGCGTACTCTCTTTCTCCATGTGCGGATTGTCATTCCCTGCCATGGGCATGCACCCCGTATTGCAGGCATTGGCAAATCTGTTCCCCCTGCGCCACTATTTCCTGATTTATGTGGACCAGGCACTGAATGGATACCCCATGATTTACTCGTGGGTCAACTACGTAGCGCTGCTTATTTTCATGATGCTCCCGTTCCTTATAGCCCATAGGCTGAAAGGAGCGTTGGTTTACTATAAATACATGCCCTAATGAAAGACCTGACGTTCAGACAGAAAGTGATACAAGGCATTCATGACTTGTTCTATATATGGAAACGGGAATTCGGCACCACCTTCCGCGACCAGGGCGTGCTCATCTTCTTCGTGCTCGTTCCGTTGGTCTATCCGTTGATATACGCTTTCATCTATACCAACGAAACTATCCACGAAGTGCCCACTGTCGTGGTGGATGACTCACGCTCCTCGTTGAGCCGCGAATACCTGCGGAAAGTGGACTCCAGTCCCGAAGTGAGCCTCGTGAGCTACTGCGCTGATATGGAAGAAGCCAAACTGATGTTGAAGGACCGCAGGGCATACGGTATTATCTACATCCCCTCCACCTTCAGCGACGACATTGTACGCGGTAAGCAGACGCAGGTCAGCATCTTCTGCGACATGAGCGGACTGCTGTATTACAAAGCCTTGCTGACTGCCAACACCAACGTGTCGCTCGCCATGAACGCAGACATCAAAGTGGAGCGAAGCGCCAATACCACCGACCGCCAGGACGAAATTACCGCCTACCCGATAGAGTATGAGGATGTCGCCCTCTATAATCCGACCAACGGATTTGCCGCTTTCCTGATTCCGGCAGTATTGGTATTGATTATCCAGCAAACGCTGCTACTCGGCATCGGCTTGTCTGCCGGGACGGCACGCGAGCAGAACCGCTTCCGCGACCTGGTGCCTATCAACCGCCACTACAACGGCACACTACGCATTGTGATGGGAAAAGGGCTGAGCTACTTCATGGTATATTCACTGGTATCGGTATATATACTGTGTGTGGTTCCATGGCTTTTCAGCCTCAACCAAATAGCGATACCCGGTGTCCTGACTCTGTTCACCCTGCCCTACCTGGCCGCTTGTATTTTCTTTGCCATGACAGCATCCATTGCCATCCGCAACCGCGAAACGTGCATGCTGCTGTTCGTGTTCACCTCCGTGCCGCTGCTGTTCCTCTCCGGCATTTCATGGCCGGGAGCTGCTATGCCCGCTTTCTGGAAGTACTTCTCGTACATCTTCCTTCTACCTTCGGCATCAACGGCTACGTACGCATCAACAGCATGGGAGCCACACTCAATGAAGTCTCTTTCGAGTACCAAGCACTATGGATACAAACGGGCTTCTACTTCATCACCACGTGCCTGGTATATCGCTGGCAGATATTGCAGAGCAGGAAACATGTGATTGAAGAGTATAAGAAGCATAAGAGTATAGAAGCGTAACACATTGTTCCAAGCCTACGAAACAAAGTGTTCACATGCGTTTGAACACTTTGTTTCAGCGTATCAGAACAATTTGTTCCAATATATAAAAACAGTTTGTTCACCATATTGAAACAGTCTGTTCCCTTATAGGAAACAGACTGTTTTGTTAAAGGAAACAAATAGTTGCCCTACAGCATCGGCAAGGCAGCAAACAGACAAACGGTTGTAATACCTAATTACGGTCGCATGTGTTTCTCCAATATCGGGTAAAGTATCTCAGCATACCTCATAAAGCCCAAATCGGTAAAATGAATGCCGTCTACTGTAGCCTCCCCGTCGTGCCGATGATGTCACGGGAAGCAAGGAAATAGATGTTTTTCTCTCCACGTTGCTTCAAAGAACGGAAAAAGGCATTCAATGTCTCATTCTTGCCCTTTACCTCCTTGGCAATCCTGGTGTCAAAAGGAGAGTGGGTAAAGAGAGGGTCTTCCACGAAAAGGACAGGCGTATCGGGATGCTTGCTGCGGATGATGGTATAGAATTTGTCAGCACGCTCCTTCATCTGCTCTACAGTGGCATTGGGTACGAAGTCAAGGACAAACATGGAAGCATCTACGCCAGCTATGACATCAGCAATCTCCAAATCGAGCAAGGCATTGCCACTAAAGCCCAGATTGATACACTCGCGATTGAGCCAACGTTCCAGAATATTGGTATGTGCCATACCCGGACGAGAAGCACAACCACCCTGCAAGATACTGGTACCATAGAACACCACCGGTTTCTCGCGTTGCGGCAAGTCCACTGCCGGTTGAGTAATCTCGGCAAGAGAATCCACTCCGATAGAAAGTGAAGTAACCCCGTCATATAAAGAAAGGTACAAGAGATATTCACGCTCCTCAGGCAACATATTGCTTACAATAGTTGCCTTGTTGACTTTGCCCTGCGGACGCCCGCTACCGGCAAATATCCACTTGCCGTCTTGCAAGCAGTAGAGGTCGAGGCCTTTAATGCCGGTCGGTGTCATGTGGTTCATACTCATATTGTTCCTTACTTCCCATTTGGCGGAAATGCTTGTAGAGTTGGAACGGAAGCGCACGGCGAGTCCGGCACTGTTGCGGCCTAAGTCCCACAATGGCTTGCGGGAGATGTTCTGCAGAGAGTCCGGCAGACGCTCATAGCGGGTAAGGGTAGATTCTGTTGCTTTGCCCAGAAGGGGGAAGGTGGAAGCATCATGATAAACAGTCTGGGCATTGGCAACAGCGGCCAACAACAAGCCCATCAGAAGAATTCGGATTCTCATATGACAAGATATTAAGTGTTAAGTATTATGTGGCAAAGATACAAGGTTTCTTTGAAAAATGGAGAAATAGGAGCATTTTACATCAATTAACTCCCACATGCTTGTTTCTTTACGAAACATTCGTAATTTCGCAAAAAACAATTCATATGAGACACATCCATTTCATCTTAGCAGGCTTCCTACTGTGTATCTGCTGTACCCTGCAAGCCAAAAACCGAGTGATTGACCAACCACCGTTTATCGTAAGAAACACGACTTCCATCGAAGTGAGTAAAGTAGTCATCAGTGACACGGCAACCGTGCTCCATATCTATGCTAAGTACCGTCCCAAGAACTGGATACAGATTGCACCCGACAGCTACTTGACAGACAATAACGGAGAAACCTACCAACTGCGTTCCGGCATAGGCATCACACCAGGCAAGGAATTCTGGATGCCCGAATCGGGCGAAGCGGAATTCCAACTGGTCTTTCCTCCCCTATCCGACAATGCTACCTCCTTCGACTTCACCGAAGGCGAAAAGGTGGAAAACGGATTCAGCATCTGGGGAATACAACTGAAAAGCAAGAAACTGCCGGAACTGGCACTTCCCCAGAACGCCGTAGTGCACAAAGCCGACCCTAATGCCGAACTTCCCGAACCGGCCATCCAATACGGAAAAGCCATGCTGAAAGGAAAACTCCTGGATTCACGCCCCAATATGGGAATGCCAATCAGTATTGCCGTGTGGGAGAATATCAAAGGAGACATCACGGACATACCACTCGACATCCAGCCTGACGGCAGTTTCACCAAAGAAGTAACGTTGCCCGGCACTACCCCATGTACCATGTATCTGGGCAGAGAACATATGCTCCAATTCTTCATGGAACCGGGCAAGACAACAGAAATATACGTCAATCTACGCGAAGCTTCCCGACGCAAATCTAAATTCCACAGCGAGGGGAAACCCTATGGAGAAATGGTATACATCAACGGGCCGCTGGAAACCGTGGCACAAGAGTTGAACGGAAACCACCTCAGCATCGACATGCAAGACAAGCTCTATCAAAACATAGCTGCACTGGCTGGCAAGGATATTGATGCAGCCAAAGCATACGTACTTCAAATATCCGACGAAACACAAGAAGCAATAGACAAGTTGCCTTATAGTGCTTCTACCCGACAACTTTTGACTATCAATAACAAACTGATTACAAATGCCATGCTGTCTTCCGTTGCCAGCATCTTGACATCGGCTGCCCTACACGCCAATCTCATCAAACGGGAGGAAGCAAACAACTACTATCAGGAACTTGCCCGGAAAGTACCCGCCAACTACGTGTCCGACGAAGATATGAGTATATTGAATGTGCCGCAGGCAGTCTTGTCCAACCAGTATGTACAAATGGCTTCAAGGAATGTCGAACGGAGTGGAGAATTGGCCAAAGCTGGGGAACCGACAAAGGTATCTTCTTCGATATAGCCCGTAATGTCACCCTCTACCGGGGTATCAAGAACTTCACCCCGCTCACCGACGAGCAAAAGGCCACCGTTGCCGCCATGCCCGCCGCATACCGTGAAATGCTGACTGCCGCCAATGACGAACTGCTGGCACAACTCGAAGCCAACAAGAAAAAGACGGGCTACACCATCAACCAAGTGGACACCAACGTCAGCAACGAAGATTTGTTCACTTCTATCATCAGCAAATTCAAAGGAAAAGTATTGTTAGTAGATTTCTGGGCCACTTGGTGCGGTCCATGCCGTATGGCAAACAAGACGATGACCCCCATGAAGGAGGAACTGAAAGACAAGGATATCCTATATCTGTACATCACCGGCGAAACCTCCCCCTTGAAGACCTGGGAGAATATGATTCCCGACATCCACGGCGAACATTTCCGTCTGACAGATGCCCAATGGAAATACCTATCGGATGCATTCAAGATAGAAGGGGTACCGACTTATCTGATTGTAGACCGCGAAGGAAACACCACGTTCAGACAAACCGGCTTTCCGGGAGTAGAGAAGATGAAGGAAGAGTTGCTGAAAGTGACTAAATGACAAACTGATAAAACAAAAAAACAGCAGGCTTATCACCTGCTGTTTTTTTGTTTTATCAGTATACCGCTATTACTTTTCAGCATTCCTTGGCTCCCTGCTCTTTCAGTTTAGCAGTAAATGCCTTTGCCTTCTCCATAGCAGCCGCTTCCTCTTCCGGAGTTGCATATGCATGCTTGTAGCCCTTCACCACATTCCATTCACCACGGGTGAAATCGGGGAATGCCACAGCCGCACAACCGTTGTCCATAGAAAGTTCTCCCAATTCTGCAAGGCAGCACCACTCAGCAAGGTCGTATACATCCATATCCAAAGGAAGACCGTTTTGCAGGCAATATACCAGACGGCTGTCCATCACGAAGTCCATGCCACCATGACCTCCTACTTCCTTCGCCATCTCACCGTACTTCTTCAAAATGGGATGCTGGTATTTCTCCACGAGTGTCTCCATCTCCGTCTCCGGCAGGAAACCATGTGAATTCAAATCATCCACTTTGGCTGAACGCCCGATGCACTCAGCTGGTCAGCGTCAAGCGCATACCCTTCTACCGGATATTTGTTGGCGAATCCCTTGATACCCGTAAGCTGATACAAACGGTTATAAGGCTGTGGTGTCATTACATTGTGCTGAATCTCAATCACCTTTCCATTGGCTGTACGAATCATGGTCGTGGTATGGTCACCGTTACGGAATTCCTTGCACTCCTCGCCGGTTCTTTTTTCTACCAGCTCCTTGCCCACTACAGACTTGGTATCCATGGCTACCAACGTTTCCATACGGTCACCACGGTGAATATCCAGTGCTTGCGCCACCGGGCCAAGGCCATGGGTGGCATACACGTCACCACGATGCTTCATGTTGTAGTCCAAACGCCAGCCCAGCTTGTCATTTTCTCCATTCTTCCAATAATGGTCCAAAACGGGCTCAAATTATGTATATAAGCACCCTGCGCACGGATAACTTCACCGAACACGCCATGCTGCGCCATGTTCAGCGTATTCATCTCGAACCAGTCATAGCAGCAGTTCTCCAGAATGAAGCAATGCTTACGGGTAGATTCACTCAAGTTAATCAAATCCCAGCATTCCTGCAGATTCATGGCCGAAGGCACTTCTATCGCTACATTCTTTCCATTCTCCAACGCACACTTGGCAACGGGGAAGTGATGCAGCCAGTCTGCAGCAATATAAACCAAATCTATATCATCACGTTTGCAGAGTTCCTCGTATCCTTTGTCACCGGAATAGACGGCGGCCTTGGGCATGGATGCCTTCTTCAAGAGCTCCTGACATTTATCTGCACGGGCCTCTTCATAATCACAAAGAGCCACTACCTGCGTACCCGGAATATAAGTGAAACGCTCCACTGCTCCGGGGCCACGCATACCCAAACCAACAAAACCCACACGGACTGCCTCCAACTTCGGAGTAGTCAGTCCCAATACACTCTTCTGTCCTGCCGGACGCTCGGGAGTTTTGACAACAATGGTACCATTCTGCCATTCCCATTGAGTTCCCTTCTCTGTGGTTTGCACAGTAGAAGTCTGGCTTGTGCATGCACCCAATACGAAGCACATTCCCAGCAACAACGATTTAACTGTTCCCATATTTCTGCTTTATTTAAGGTAAAAGAATTCATTGCAACAAAGACAGCGCAAACCGAATGCAGAATAAAATGAACCCGTTCATTTTATTCTGCTGAGTGCCGCCAGTCTTCGCTTCTTCTGCAAAGATAGACAATCTTAGCCAAAAGAAGATTATCAACAGCCATGTTCTTTTCAATCTGGCAAAAGAATATACACACAGCAGGAACATTTAGATTAATTAACTCACTGTTTGATGTTTACTTACGAAATATTCGTAGATTTGCATTGAATTCATTTAAATACTTTATCCATGGAAAAGTTAACGATACAAGAAGAAGAAGCAATGTTGTACATTTGGGAACTGGGCAGTTGCTTCGTAAAAGACATTGTTGCCAAATATCCCAAACCGGCGCCTCCCTACACAACTGTAGCATCTATTGTGAAAAACCTGGAGCGCAAGCAGTATATCCGTGCCGCACGTGTAGGCAACACTTACCAGTATACCCCGCTTATACGCGAAAGCGAATACAAACGTACCTTTATGAGCGGTTTTGTGCGCAACTACTTTGAAAATTCTTATAAGGAAATGGTTTCGTTCTTCGCCAAAGACCAGAAGATTTCGGCCAATGACCTGAAAGACATTATAGACATGATAGAGAAAGGAAAGGAGTAAACATGTTAGCCTATTTTCTGAAAGTGAATGTAGCGATAGTACTGTTTTATGCATTCTATCGGCTGTTCTTCTACAAAGACACGTTTTTCGGCTGGCGCAGAACCGCACTGCTCTGCTTCTTTGCCGTTTCTGCCGCCGTACCTCTGCTGAACATACAAACGTGGATTACGGAGCAGGAACCGATGGTGGCCATGGCAGACCTCTATGCTAGCGTTGTGCTACCGGAACTCACAATAGGCACCGAAGCGGCTCCTACCGACTGGAAAAGCATCCTTTCAGAATATGCCAATATCGCCTATTGGGGAATAGTGGCATTGCTGATGATACGCCTCATCATGCAACTGGCGGGCATCATCCACCTGGCATGCCGATGCCGCAAGGTACAAATAGGCAACACAAATATACATCTGCTTCCCAAAGCAGACGGGCCTTTCTCCTTTTTCCACTGGATTTTTATCCATCCGTCCTCGCATACGGAAGAGGAATTCAACGAAATATTGACCCATGAGCAGACACACGCCCGGCAATGGCACTCCATTGATGTCATCATCAGTGAACTGGTGTGCATTTTTTGCTGGTGCAATCCCTTTGCCTGGCTCATGAAACGGGAAATCCGCACCAATCTGGAATATATGGCCGATGCCCGCGTATTGGAGAACGGCTATGACTCCAAAACCTACCAGTACCATCTGCTAGGATTGTCACATCAAAAGGCTGCAGCAACTATCTATAACAGTTTCAATGTTTTACCTTTAAAAAAACGCATCAAAATGATGAACAAAAAGAGAACAAAAGAAATAGGAAGGACCAAATATCTGATGTTCCTTCCTTTAGCGGCCTTACTTATGATTGTCAGCAATATCGAAGCAGTGGCACGTACCACAAAGAAGATTGCAGCGGAAGTCATAGACTGTAGACGCCAAAACCGGACAAGCGGTACCGGAAGTTCAAGCCCCTCAAGTAGCTCCCCTACCGGAACAAGATACGAAAACAGTGACTTACAAAGGAAAGGTAGTGGATAAGGATACTCTCGACAATCCGATTTTTGAGGTAGTGGAACACATGCCCGAATTCCCCGACGGAGGCATGTCTGCACTAATGGAATACTTGAGCAAGAACATCAAATATCCGGAAGCAGCCATGAAGAAAGGTACGCAAGGACGGGCTACCGTGCAATTTGTAGTGGAGAAGGATGGCAGTATTACCAATGTAAAAATACTGCGCGGCATTGACCCGGAATTGAATAAAGAAGCCGTACGCGTAATCAGTGCCATGCCCAAATGGAAACCCGGCACACAAAAAGGAGAAGCCGTGCGGGTAAAATATACAGTTCCCGTGATGTTCCGTCTGACGGAAAACAATACACAGGTTAAGTATGCTCCCATTGAAAGCAAAATAGATGAAATGGTGGTAGTGGGTTATGCTCCCGAAGAGGCAACCTACCCGGAGGAAGTAACCGTTTTCGAAGTCGTAGAAAAAATGCCGGAATATCCCGGCGGCATGTCCGCAATGATGGAATTCATCGGCAAAAATATCAAATATCCGGTAGCCGCACAAAAAGCTAAGATTCAGGGAAGAGTGGTCATACAGTTTATAGTGGATAAAGAAGGGAACATCATCTGCCCCAGAGTAATCCGTGGTGCCGACCCACTGCTAGACGCTGAAGCAATCCGTCTGACTACTATCATGCCCAAGTGGAAGCCCGGCATGCAAAGAGGACAAGCTGTAAACGTAAAATATACAGTCCCCATCATGTTCCGTCTGCAAGAACCGGAGAAAAGCCCTGCTGTCCAGAATGCCACTGTTACTCCAACTAAATAAACTAATTTTCTCTCTAAACAAGTCTAAATGAAAAGGAGCAGTTACCCGTCGCCGGGTAACTGCTCCTTTTTCATAAGGAAAATATCCATGTTTATTTATGCACTTCCACAATCCGTGTCGGCGCCATTTCCATATTTCTGCGGTCTACCTGACGGACTACGGCAGCAGCCAGTTGCAGGAAAGCGCGCCCGGTCACCGTATTCTCATCCAAAGCAACCGGAGTCCCCTTATCACCGCTCTCGCAGATACTCTGCACGATAGGAATTTGTCCCAGCAAGGGTACGTTCATTTTCTCAGCCAGTCTCTTTGCGCCTTCTTTCCCAAAGATATAATACTTGTTTTCCGGCAATTCGGCAGGCGTGAACCAAGCCATGTTCTCCACCAAACCGAGAATGGGCACATTCACCTTATCATTGGTAAACATATTGATGCCTTTGCGGGCATCTGCCAGCGCCACAGCCTGCGGCGTGCTAACAACGATAGCTCCTGTCAGTGCCAAAGTCTGCACCACTGTCAAGTGAATGTCGCTCGTTCCGGGAGGAAGGTCGATAAGGAAATAATCCAGTTCTCCCCAATCGGCATCACCAATCAGCTGCTTCAAGGCATTGCTTGCCATACCTCCCCGCCACAAAGTGGCCTGGTCGGGGTCTACAAAGAAACCGATGGAAAGCAACTTGATGCCATACTTCTCTATCGGAACAATCAAGTCACGTCCACCAATGTTCTCTGCCACCGGACGGGCATCTTCCACTTGGAACATCTTTGGAACAGAAGGCCCGAAGATATCAGCATCCAGCAGACCTACTTTATAACCCAACTTTGCCAAAGACACGGCAAGGTTGGCAGCAACCGTGGACTTACCTACCCACCTTTTCCGGAAGACACTCCGATAACATTCTTCACCTGGGGTAATAGCTTACCCACTTCCGGACGTGCCGCCTGACGGCTTTCAGTCGTAATCACAACCTCCACCTCGGGAGAGACATACGTATGTATAGCTGTCTCGGCAGCCTTCACCATTGACTTCATGAACGGATCAGTCGGTTTCTCGAATGTCAACGAGAAGCTGACCTTCATCCCGTCAATCCGCATGTTATCGGCCACCATCTCAGCCTCAACAAGATTCTTTCCGGTGCCGGGATAACGCACTGTTGCCAATGCATCAAGGATTAATTTTGGATATAATGTCATTGTATGTACTATTTGACGATTTACTATTTACTATTTTTATGCGAATCAGTAGTATTTTTAACCACTGATTCGCATCATTTACTGGTTTGTAGTCCACTACGCTTACTACGGTTATAACTGCGGTACTCATCCAGCTCTATCTCCACATCCGGCTCCTGCAACTCGCCCTCTTGCGGAAGATGGAACTTGATGTACTTGATATTCAAACCACGATCCAGCCATTGTTGTTCATAATAGGTCTTGATGCTGAGTATCTCATCAGCCATGCCGGAGTGGTACAAGTCTTCCGTCATCACATCCACCGGCAGCCGGTTTCTTTCAATCATGTACCGGGTATAGGTAAACATGAAGTTGCTGTCCGTCTTCAGATGGACTATGCCGTCATTCTTCAGGAACTTGCGGTAGCGCTCCATGAAATAAGTGGAAGTAAGCCTTTTGGTCGCCTTCTTCATCTGCGGGTCCGAGAAAGTGAGCCAGATTTCGCTCACCTCATCTGTAGCAAAAAAGCGGTCGATGATTTCGATATTCGTACGCAGAAAGGCCACATTCTTCATGCCCGACTCCAGCGACTCGGTGGCTCCCGTCCACATGCGGGCACCCTTTATATCCACTCCGATGAAGTTCTTTTCGGGAAACATGCGTCCCAATCCGACAGTATATTCTCCCCTACCACAGCCCAGTTCCAGGACAATGGGATGGTCGTTCTTGAAAAACCGCCCGTGCCAGTTCCCTTTCATGTCAAACGGCACATTATCCACCGCGGAATACGGATACTCGAAAACATGCGGATAACTCGCCATATCGGCAAACTTCTCTAACTTATTTTTTCCCATAATTACTTGGTCCTATATATATTATGCAGTGCCCCGAAAACAGAAGTGCACACAGATGACACAGATTAGACAGATTTCACAGATTATTTTTTTCTCTTTATCTGTGGTCATCCGTTTAATCTGTGTCATCTGTGTGCCATCTTGGTTTCGGGAAACTTTCACGGCACAAGAGAATCTCTAATTATTCAACGATAGTCACCCAGCCATGAGTATCGGGTTCATCGCCATACTGGATGGCACGCAGCTTGTTGTAGAGCTTCGTACATACCGGTCCCGGTTTTCCATCCTTGGAGATAACGTATGACTTGCCGTTCTCTACGTCGTCAATACGTTCGATGGGGCTGATAACGGCAGCCGTACCGCAGGCACCCGCTTCCTCGAAAGTCAGCAACTCTTCTTCGGGAACCGGACGGCGCTCCACCTTCATGCCCATATCCTCTGCCAGCTGCATCAGGCTCTTGTTGGTGATGGAGGGCAGGATGGAAGTGGACTTCGGAGTGATATACGTATTGTCCTTGATGCCGAAGAAGTTGGCAGCACCACATTCGTCCATGTATTTCTTTTCCTTGGCATCCAGATAGAACTCACAGGCATAACCCAAATCGTGCGCTTTCTTGTTGGCACGCAAGCTGGCTGCATAGTTACCACCTACTTTATAAATACCGGTACCCAATGGGGCAGCACGGTCGAATTCGCGGATAATGACATACGGATTGGTTGAGAATCCACCCTTAAAGTAAGGACCTACCGGGGTCACGAACACCACAAACAGATATTCGCTGGCAGGATGTACGCCTACTTGTGCACCGGTACCCACCAGCAACGGACGGATATACAGAGAAGCACCCGATTCATAAGGCGGAATGAAACGCTCGTTCAGCTTCACCACCTTCAGAATAGCTTCTTTGAAACGCTCCGTAGAAAGTTCCGGCATCAAGATGCCACGGCAAGTGGATTGCAGGCGGGCTGCATTCTCCTCCAAACGGAAGATACGCACTTTACCGTCTTTGCCACGAAAAGCCTTCAAACCCTCAAACGCTTCCTGACCGTAGTGCAAACAAGTGGCAGCCATGTGCATAGGAATGGTTTCCTCACTGCAAACTTCCAGTTCGCCCCATTGTTCGTTACGATAGTAAATTCTCACATTGTAATCTGTCTTCATATATCCGAACGGCAGATTAGCCCAATCAAGTTCTTTCATATCTCAAAGTATTAGTTACTTCTATTACGTACATTTTGCAACAAAAATAGCTTTTATTCTTCAGATTCCCACTTCTCCGACAGTAATTTTTCAATTTCCTTGTCAGCTTTGGTCAATTTATCGCTGCAAAATGCTATAATTCCGTTTGCTTCCTTTATTTTTTCAGCAAGCACATCTATCTCCAGTTCGTTGTTGTCTATCTGGCTGACAATTTTCTCCAAACGTGCCATGGCTTCGGAGTAGGTCTCTTTTTTCTTGGTTACCGGCATAATTGAAATTAATTAATCGTTGTACTTCTCAAGCCGTTTGTCAGAATTCCCGTCTTTGGGCGATGCGTTCTCCCACTTCATATCCTTGGACGTCAGTTTCAAAATATGATATTGTTCAGTATAATGTCCCTCTTTATCATACAACGTAATCAATTTTTCATCAAGACTTATGATATAAGTTCCACGAAAAGGGACTCCGTTAGATAACGGGCTTCCGGTATAAACTTCATAGGTCTTGTCTGCATTAAACGTATAGCAGGTCACAAAATCGTCCTGCAGGACTGGTTCTTTCACAATCCACTTACCTACCAGTTGAGGAATTTCGACCTTATCATCCTCATCCGTACATGAAATAAAACTAAATGTCATACTTATCAGTATCAGCATAAAAAACAAATTTTGTGTTTTCATCTTTGTTCATTTTAAATGATTTAAGCAATATTCATAAAATACAGAGATTTGCAAAACACTGCATGAATAAGAGTTAAATATGTACTATTGAAACCACTTCACCATTCTGCAGACGGGTTGTTATCATATCATTCTCCTGCAGTTCATCTGCATTCTTCACTACTTTCCCATCTTTCAACGTAATGCTGTAACCGCGAGCCAACAACTTTTCCGGTGAAGCATCTGCCAATCGTTGTTGCAACAATTCCAGGCGATGGCGATGGCGGAACAAAGAGGAAGTCACAGCCTGCATCACATCTTTCCGCACAGTCAGCAAAGCCATTTTTGCATCAGATATACGATGGTATGCGGCAGAAGGAATCCGGTTCTTGTAACCAGAGAGTCTGCGCTGTTCCTGCTGCAACAGATTCTTGACACCCTCATGCAAGCGGGAAGCAAGCATTTCCAGTTCATCAGCAGCGCTGTCCATGGACTCTATTAAGAATTCGGCAGCCGCCGTAGGGGTCTTTACACGGGTATGTGCCACAGAATCCAGCACCGTGTCATCCCGCTCGTGACCGATGCCCGTTATGATAGGCAACGGAAACTGTGCACAAGCAGCAGCAAGCAGGTAAGTATCGAAACCGGATAAGTCGGACGTGGCGCCTCCACCACGAATAATGACAACCACATCAAACTCGGACAAGCGTGCATTTACCCGGTCGAGAGCAGAGAGGACAGACTCCTCCACACGGTCACCCTGCATCAGGGCAGGAAACAGTTCCGTATAAAAGTAGAAACCCCGGGAGTTGTTTTCCAGCTGATGACAGAAGTCACCATAGCCCGCCGCCGTCGGTGAGGATATGACGGCAATACGTTGCGGCAGGCGGGGCATATCCAGTTCTTTATTAAGAGTGAGTACTCCCTCCTCCTCGAGCTGCCTCAATATTTCCCTACGACGACGCGCCATATCGCCCAACGTATAAGTGGGATCTATGTCCTGCACCGTCAGACTGTATCCATAAAGTTCGTGGAAACTGACAGTGACCTGAACCAGCACTTTGATGCCCGAAACAAATGCCTGCCCCGTAGCCTCCTCAAAATAGGGTTTCAGCAGCCGAAACACATTTGCCCAGATGGTACCTCTCGCCTTAGCTATCAGACTATTGCTGCGGGGATCTTTCTGCACAAATTCCAGATAGCAATGCCCCGTGCTATTGGTACGCACATCACTCAACTCCGCCTGCACCCAACACTCGTCAGGAAGGCATTGTTCCAGACTGCGGCGCACAAGGGCGTTGAGCTCATACAAAGACAACGATTCCATATGGCTATCTTTTGAGCAGATAATCCTGATATGCTTTCCACATATCGGGCACACCATAACCGTATATATTATCGGGATAATCTTTACGGTCACCGGAGCGGCGTACCAGTTCTATCACCTCTTTAGCCGTAAGTTCAGGGCAAGCCTGCCACAAGCAAGTCACCATGCCACACATGATAGGAGAAGAAAACGACGTACCGTTTGCCTTACCCTGGTTACCATCCGTACGTATGACATCAGCCCCCAAGCCGACAGCCACCACATCCGGTTTTATCCGGTGGTCCGCCGTATTCCCGATAGATGAGAAAGGAGCCAGTACGGCTTCCTTGTCAATAGCGCCCACGGTCAGCACGTTCTCCGCATCTCCCGGAGGTGTGATTTTCTTCCACGAACCCATACCGGAATTGCCGGCACTGCACACCAGCACCATTCCTTTGTCCGCAACGTGTGAAGCCTGACGGGACATCAGTGCATGGCGTCCGTCCAAATCACGGAACCTATAATCTTTCGACTTGTCGTCAAAAGTGTAATATCCCAATGAAGTATTGAGTACATCCACCCCTACACTATCGGCAAACTCCACCGCTGCAGACCAATAGTCCTGCTCGACCAAATGCTCGGAATACTCGTCTTCGCTACGCAGCAACCAGAAAGAAGCCTCAGGCGCCGTACCGGTCATAATGCCGGGCTGGTTCATGCCGATGCAGGACAGTACCATCATGCCATGACTGCTCTCTGCAAAGATGTCTGCCTGCTGATTTACAAAATCTTTGGTTCCCAACACCCGGATGTTCTGCATGGCGGTTATCTTATCGGCATTATGAAAACCGGCATCGATAACTGCAATCGTCATGCCCTGCCCCTTGAACCCTTCCTGGTGCAATTTATCACCATTACTCATCTGTATCTGGCTAACGGCAAGTCCATAGATACTGTCAGGATGTACACTCGGCTGGTTAATCAAAGAATCGCGTCCGGTAGACATCATCGGACTGTCACCTTTGGGAGCTATCCAGACTTTTTCCGTAGCGCAGACAAAAGGTAGTGCGGCAATACGGTCTATCAAGGTAGAGTCATTGCAAGATACCGTGACGAAGTTCTCCCATTTACCGGTAACCACAACATTTACGCCCTGATGGCGAATTTCGTCCACGTACTTGCGGCACACCGGCAAGTCGGTAGAATCTATCGGCAGGTTCTGCTTATGCCGACGGGCAATCGCCTTTTCAGAAAGAAACGCTTCCGGGTGTTCCAAGGAATACGTGGTGGCAGCCTTATCCTTCAGCTGATGCGATACTTCAATGTATCTTGTTGTGCCGATGCTCCTGCCGCAAGCAGGACAAAGGCGGAAAGGAGTAGAAGTCTTTTCACAATTATAA
>ENA-OUNI01000020-OUNI01000020.1-human-gut-metagenome-genome-assembly--contig:-NODE-20-length-53605-cov-3.194042_pt1 | contig 53605 bp, 75 predicted proteins | sample MGYA00242499_ERZ504580 | MGnify/ENA primary metagenome ERZ504580 (study PRJEB26092, sample SAMD00036315) | human gut metagenome | host: Homo sapiens | study: EMG produced TPA metagenomics assembly of... | reverse complement strand
GGTTTTTCCACAACAACAGCTTTCATCATACATTCCTCCTAAAAAATATATAAATCTAGGTGAATACCCAATTTACTTCACGTACTTAACTAACGTATTCCGAACGGCATGAGGACCGGCAATGAGTTCATCAAAGTAGCTTCAATTTTTTCGCCCAGGCCGACTTCATAGAGGTCGCTGCCAAAGATGTCCTTGTTGGCTAAGATGGATTTCAACTTACCTTTGGCCGAATCAGGATTCCCCAGGGTAATGCCTTCCAAGGCAGCCTGCAAGTCTTTCAGCAAGGGGTCCGGGCTCAGTTCAAAGTGCTTGCCTTCGTCATCGACAGCTAACAAATAACGGCACCAGCCGGCGATGGCTAAGGGATATATTTCAAGTCCTTGGCTTTGTCGCCATAGGCTTTGATGGTTTCACCAAAACGGATGCCGACTTTTTGCGATGTATCCGAAGCGATGCGCTGGGGCGTATCGGGCAGATTCCCATTGGTCAGACGCTGTTCGAGGACTTCCTTGATGAAATCTTCCGGATTAAGGACGCCCGGATTCGTTACGACCGGCAGTCCTTCCTGGTAACCAATTTTTTCAATGAGACCTTTAATCTGCGAATCTTTCATTTCATCAGCAATGAGCGTGTAGCCTAACAGGCAGCCATATACAGCCATGGCCGTGTGCAGCGGGTTGAGGCAGGTGCACACTTTCATGCGTTCTACTTTATCGACAGTATTGCGGTCAGTAAAGATGACGCCAGCCTGTTCCAATGCCGGGCGTCCGTTGGGGAAGGTATCTTCAATGACAAGATACTGCGCGTTTTCAGCATTGACAAAGGCAGCATACGTTCCTTTTTCCGTATGAATCAATTCCGTATCGCCAAAGCCCAGTTCTTCAAGATAGCCCTGTACCTTTGCAGAAGACCGCGGTGTAATTTTATCGATCATGCTCCAAGGGAAGGTAACCTTCTGCGGGTCATTGACATAATCGACGAATCCTTTGTCGCAACGCCATTGGCTGCCCATTCATCAGCAAATGTCAAAATGGCTTCTTTGATTTTGTCACCATTATGGGAGCAGTTATCGAGGCTCAAAAAAGCGAAAGGATAGGCGCCAGCCTGATAACGGGCATAGGCCAAGGCAGCGATGCAGCCCATGGAACTAGTCGCCTGTTCCGGTCCCTTCTTCATGTCTTCGGCCACAGCCGGAAAGAAATTACTTGCATAATCCTTCAATTTATAGCCTTTTTCGGTAATCGTGAAGCTGGCGACCTGTAAGGAAGGATTGGTAAAGATATCTTTCAGGCGCTGCCAGTCTGCCTTGAAATCAGGACGGCAGACGACAGATTCCATAACCGAACCGATGACTTCTTTTTCAAAACGGCCATCGGCATACATGGTGACGGCCAGGCTCAAGTTATCGAACGGACGATAGACTTTTTCAATGACTTCTTCATCATATGTTTCAGCCGTGATGATACCGGTCTTAGCCAGCCCTTTATTTAACAGATGCTGTTGAAGGGCTGCAATAAAGCACGGAAAATATTACCGCCGCCAAAATGGACCACTGCGGAGCCTGCTGGGTAGCTGCCTGTACAGCTTCATCATCGTAAGAATAAAGAGTGATACCAGCTTTTTCCCATTCAGCACGATTTTCTTTCAAGCTTTGCCGATTCAAATGCAACATCGTAAATTCCTCCTTTTTATAACTGCCCGCACGTGCGGTTAATAGCATCCCATAAGCCACAGATATAGTTAGCACCAAGGGCCCGGTCGTAGAGGCCATAGCCCGGACGGCCTTCTTCGCCCCAGATCATGCGGCCGTGGTCCGGACGGATAGGGCCGTCGAACCCGATGTCATAAGCGGCTTTGACGATTTCGTACATATCGAGGTTGCCGATTTGCGATTTATGAGCGACTTCGTTGAAGACCCACGGTTCATGGACCTGGATGTTGCGGATATGCAGGAAGTTCACGCGGCCCATTTTCCCGAACTTGCGGATGATGTGGGGAATGTCGTTCTGACGGTTCGAGCCGAGGGAACCGGTGCAAATAGTGAAGCCGTTGCTCGGGCTGTCGACCATGGCTGCGATTTTGTCGAGGTCATCTTCGTTTTTGACGATGCGCGGCAGGCCAAAGACGGAAATCGGCGGATCATCGGGATGAATGGCCATCTTGATGCCAACTTCTTCAGCGACAGGAACGATGGCCTTGAGGAAATATTCCAGGTTCTTGCGCAGGCCGTCTTCATCCATGCCTTCATACTGTTCAAACAGGTGCGACAATTCTTTCAACCGTTCCGGTTCCCAGCCGGGAAGGACGAAGCCATTGCTGTTGTCGAGGATTTCCCGGGCCATGTCCTGCGGCGTCTTGCCGGCGATGAGGTGGTAATCATAAGCCAGGACCGTCGAACCGTCGTAAAGGGGTTTGGCCAGGTCGGTCCGGGTCCAGTCGAAGACGGGCATGAAATTGTAGCAGACCATCTGGATGCCGGCTTTGGCAGCATTGCGCAGGGACGTGATGTAGTTTTCAATATACTGGTCACGGCTGGGCAGGCCCAATTTGATGTCTTCATGGACGTTGATGCTTTCCAAATCCTTGAAGACCAGGTTGTTCGCTTCAGCCTGCTGCTTGATGTGAAGCAGCGGTTCTACCGGCCATACTTCACCGACAGGAATGTCGAATAAAGCGCCGACGATACCGTCCATACCAGGAATCTGGTCGATCTGCTGCAAAGTAATTTTGTCATCTTTTTCTCCGTACCAACGGAAGGTCATTCTCATAAGGCAATCCTCCAATTATAAATTAATTATAAAATGCTTGTTTTCGTTGATGTTTCTTTTATTTCTTCTGGCATTTACATACTACCATACTAGTATTCATTAGACAAGATAAGGCATTATAATTTGAATAAGTGGAATAGAAAAATTGAATCCATGATTTTTATGCATAAAAAACAAGGCTGTCGCAGATGCGACAGCCTTGTTTTAGTGGTTAGCAGATGGTTAGCAAAAAGGGACCGCGCATGATGGTCGAAACCTTCATGCGTGGTCCCTCATGAACTGCGGTCTGCGAACTGCGGCCTGCAGCTTGCCACCAGGCAAGCCCTATATTACAAAATGACGTTCTTCTGATTTCCGGCTAAGTATGCGTCGATGTTGTCAAAGACGATGACGGCGCGTTTCGCCATGGATTCTGCCGTAGCGAAAGCGACGTGCGGCGTGACGATGGTGTTCTTGGAATGGAGCAGCGGGTGATTGGTGTCGAGAGGCGGTTCGTTTTCAAAGACGTCGATGCCGGCACCGGCGATTTTACCGCTGTTCAATGCATCAGCCAAATCCTGGGATACGACGACAGGACCGCGGGCTTCGTTGATGAGGAAGGCCGTCGGTTTCATGTACGACAAGGTTTCTTTATTGATCAAGCCCTTCGATTTGTCCGTAACCGGGCAATGGAGGCTGACGATATCGGCCTGTTCCATCATTTCTTTCATGGGCAGGTATTTAATCAATTCCGTATCGGCTTTATGGGAGAAGCCGTTATAGGCGATGACCTTGGCACCAAAAGCATGGACCAGTTCGGCGACGCGATGGCCGATATGACCGGTACCGACGAGGGCGACGGTCTTGCCTTCCAGTTCGTTGCCGACGAGGCCGGCTTTCGTACCGCCAGCACGGCAGGCTGCATCGACCTGAGGTACGCGGCGGAGCAAATCGAGCATCATGGCGATGGTCAATTCAGCTACGGCAACTGTCGAATAGCCGGACGCATTGCTGACTTTGATGCCTTTGGCTTTGGCCGCATCGAGAGCGACGTGGTCGACACCGGTAAAGGCGACGTCGATGTACTTCAAGTTCGGGCAGGCATTGATGACTTCGGCTTTGAGGGGCATATTGGCGATGATGAGGATATCGGCGTCCTTGGCTTCTTCAATCTGGACGGCCGGGTCATCATTGCGTTCATACGCAGCGAATTCATAGCCTTTTTCTTTCAAGGGTTTCACATACGAATCAAGTAATTCCTGGCTGATACCTAACGATTCCAACAAGACAATTTTCATTTGTAAAATCTCCTTTCAGCATAGGTAATATTTTGATTTAATTATACGCATATATCGGCAATTTGTAAGCTATCTATGGGAAATCAGTATAGGTATACCCTCTATATGATAAAAACATATACTATTTTTCGTCTAAGGCCGCTTGTACTTTAGCACATAGGCTCAATAATAGTTTTCGTTCCTCTGGCGACAGGCCTTGCAGAGCCCGTCGCCGATGAGCTGTCACAAAGGGTTCTGCCTGGGCGAACAAGTCCTGGCCGGAGGCTGTCAATTCGATATACTTTCCCCGCCCCTTTTCCATTGGATGGCGGCTAATGAGGCCTTTCTTCTCCAGCCGGCTCAAAGTGCGCGTAATCGCAGCCGCTTCCACCTTAAAATAGCGGATCAGCTCAGCCTGGGCAATGCCACTATTCAAATGGATGAAGTTCAGGACCATCCATTCCGAACTGTGAAGTCCCAAAGGCGCAACACAGCCATTTAAAGTCCGGGAAAAGATACGGGTCGTGCAAAATAACTGCCGCACCAGTCATCATCTTGCCGGTCTTGTATATCCATAATTGTAATACCTCTCAATCTTCATGGATATCGGCGGCAACTCCTTTCCTTGCTTTCTGACTGGCCATGACATCGCTGCCATAACGATAATGGCAGAACATGAACAGGACAGCAAAGCAAATCATGAGAGCTGTAACGCTCCAGTACATGTGACGGTAACCTACCATGCCGGCGATGACGCCTAAGACGAGGATACCCGTGCTGGTGCCGATATCAAGCATATTATAGAAGGTCGCGCTGGCAGAACTGCGCCGTTCCGGGCGGACCATATTCAAAATCCACGTCAGCAGGGCCGGAAGCAACAGGCCTGCACCTAAGCCATAAAAGACGGACGCTGCCAATAAGACCGTGAGCGAATGAGCTGCCATGATGAGCAATAAGCCGATCAAGTACAAGACCGATCCGGGCATGACGACGGCAAAAGCGCCCTTGGCATCGAGGAGACGGCCGCCAAAAGGACGGGAAATGAAGACGAACAGCGTCCCGATGATGAAGAACAGGCCGGCATTTTCGATATGCGCTTCAGCAGCCATCATGGCGATATACGTATTGACACTGCCATAGGCGGCACCGAAGAAAATCGTCAAAACAGCGGGAAGGCCCGTACCGGTTTCACAGATGCGGTCGCGCAGAGAAGCCTTTTCCTTCACTTCTACACGGCGGACTTTCTTGCCGGCATGACAGAAGACACTGGCAAGGACAGCCAGGAAGGAAACGGCGGCCGAGGCAAAGAACAGGGCTGCTGGGCTGATGTCATTGAGTAAAAATAAACCAACAGCCGGAGCCAGGGCCATCATGACCGTACTGCCCAGGCCGAAATAACCAATCCCTTCGCCGCGGCGGCTGGCCGGGATGACATCGGCGACGATAGCTGCCGCAAAGGTCGTACTCAAGCCAAAGCCGAAGCCGTGGAGGATGCGGGCAGCTACGATGGCGTGGATACTATCAAACATATAATACGACACGGTAGCCAAAATGGAAAGGGCCAGGCCCAGGTAAAGGCACTTCTTTTTCCCTAAATAGTGGACACCCGTATCAGTGAACAGACGGATACAGATGGCCGAATAACCAAAGATACCGCCGATGAGCCGATTTCCCCGCCCGTAGCCCCTAAGCTGGCCGCATAGAGGGTAATCGTCGGCAAGAGGAAATGAAAGCCGGCAAACAAAAAGCCGTTGGCCAGGACCAGAGCCATGAAATCACGAGTCCATAATCTTTCTTTTATCACTACAATCGCTCCTTTTATAATTGACTAGTCAAATTCATTGACGGAATCTATCATAACACCGTTATATTGACTAGTCAATACTATGTGAGGATTTCTGCCATCATGCCGGACGCTTTTATCTCAAAAGTTGTCCGTTCCGGCAGCTGTGGCTAGGCGTCCCGCTGTGAATTGTAGACATAGCTTTTCGGGCAGATGAAGGATGTTTTCACGCATCACCCGTCATGCATTACGTGTACACCACCATGACAGACGGGCCGCCCTTTGGGACGGCCCCTACAAAATCCATAATACAAACTCTATCACAGCGTCTTCAACTTGAGGTGCGTCGCCTTGAGGAGTTCTTCCATGGACGAAGCGCCGACGATTTCTGCGGCTTTGAGGACGATGTAGGCACAGGCGCGGGCGTCGTCCAAGGCCTGATGGTGATGGAAGGAATAGCCAGGTGACCGGCGACGGTGTCCAGTTTATGATTGGGCAAGTCCGGCCAGACGCGGCGGGAAATCTCGACAGTGCAGGCATAGGACGCCTGGGGCTTTTCCAGGTGGTACGTCTTCAGCAGGCTGCGCAGGACCCGCGTATCGAAGACGGCATAGTGGGCGACCAGGATGCGTCCTTCCAGATGAGGCGGATGCGGTCCCACAGGGCATCGAACTTCGGTTTATGGGCGACCTGGTCCGGCGTGATACCATGGATCTGGATATTGCCCGGATCAAAGACCATGAAAGGCGGTCGGATGAGGGTATAACCTTCTTTGACACAGCGGCCGTCATTCATAGTGACCGCAGCCAGGGAGCAGGCACTGTTGGCGTATTTATTGGCCGTTTCAAAGTCGATGGCCGTAAAATCGAGCATAATCTACCTTCCTTTTTGACAAACGAACGAATTCTATTTACAATAGCTACAAATTTTATTTCTGCGAGGTATTCCCATGACGAGCGAACAACACCAGTTCACGGCCCAGGGCCGGACCTTCCCGGTCATCCTGGTCCGCAAGAAAGTGAAAAACATCAATCTCCACGTCCGCAGCGACGGCAGGCTGTACCTGTCGGCACCGGCCCGTGTCCCCTGGGCTTATATCGAGGATTTCCTGGAAAAGAAGACGGACTTCATCATCCGCGCCATCTGCGAAATGGAAGAACGGAAACAAAAATTCCCCATACTGACCCTCAGCGACGGCGACACGCTCTACCTGGCAGGCCAGCCCTACAGGCTCGACGTCCGCCTGGGCCTGCACAACAGCATCCGCCGCAGCGGCCAGACGGTCTTCATGGAACTGGCCGATGACACGCCGGTCATGCGGCAGAAGCTCTACCATAAGCTGCTGCAAGCCCTGGGGAAGAAACTCTTTCCTGCCAGTTTGTCCCGTATGCAGCCCTTATTCGCCGGCCTCGCCCTGCCCGACCCGGTTCTGAAACAGCGGGTCATGCGGTCGCGCTGGGGGTCCTGCATGCCCCTCAAAGGCATCGTCACCATGAACACCTACCTGGCCATCATGCCCGAAGCCATCATCGACCACGTCATGCTCCATGAGCTCTGCCATTTTCTCCAGCCCAATCATTCCCGCCATTTCTATGACGCCATGACCATCCGCATGCCCGACTGGAAAGCCCGGCGCCAGGCCATGGCGAAGTATCTGCCTTACTGTGTCTGATGGTCGGCGGGAATCGTCGCCGCCAGTTCCGGCCGGCCATCTTGGAAGGTCATGATGAAGACGTCTTTAATGGCATCGTGATTGGCATCGAGGGAAATGGTCCCCGTCGCGCATCGTAATCAATGGTCTTCACCAGTTCCCGGGCCACATCGGCCGCTTCGGCTGACTGACAGCGTTCAATGGCATCGGCCGTCATCATGAAGGCGTCGTACCCCAGGGCGGCATAACTATCCGGCCATTCCCCATACTTTTCATAATAAGCCTGAGAAAAGCGCTTGGCCGCATCCGTCGCGTCGTGGCCGGCATAATGGTCCGTATAATAGACCTGGGTCAAATAATCCTTGTCGACATCTCGTTCCATCTTGGGGCCATTCCAGCCGTCCGGCCCTAAGAGGGGCAGGAAAACGCCGTGACTGCGCAGCAGGTCGATAGCCGGTATCGTCCAGTCATCATAACCGGGCAGATAGATGACGTCGACCTGTTCCCGCTGCAACAAGGGCAGGTATTTAGTCAGGTCCAGTACATTTTCTACGGGAATATAGACGGGCACGTCACCGCCGCTGGCAGCAAAGGCACTGCGGAAATATTCGGCCAGGCCCTGGGCATACATCTTGTCCGGATAATAAAAGACTGCCGCCCGCTTGACATGGAGCTGTTTCAGCGCATAGTCGGCCATGGCCCGCCCCTGGGAAGCATCGATATAAGCGGCGCGGAAAATATAGCGGTACACCTCATGGGACTGGGCATCGACGGTGATATCCGGCTGTGTGCAGGCCGGACTGATGAGGGGAATCTTCACGGCTTCCACGTTGGGGATGACAGCCCGCGTACAATCGGCCAAGTCCGGGCCGATGATGGCCGACACATGGCGCACCGTGAGCTGCTGGATAGCGGCTACGGCATCTTCCGGTTTACCATGATTATCGACCGATACGAGCTGGACGGGCTTACCTAAGAGGCCGCCCCGGTCATTGACCATATCCTTGGCCAGTTCGATGCCCCGTTCCGTCGATGTCGAATAGGACATACCCTTGCCGCTCAAGGCCAGGTTCGTCCCGATGAGGACCCTGTATTGGCTGGCATCAAAGAACAGCCACTCAAGAGAAGGATGACAAAAAGCATACAAAAGCCGAGTATCTGCATGTTTCTCTTCATAAAGGCGCCTCCTTCCTGGGGGATAGTAAAGGGGCTGTCACAGATGCGCCAGCCCCATTTAAGTGGTTAGTAGTTAGTGGCTAGGGGTTAGCGGATGGTTTTAAATTTAAAGCAAAAGGGACCGCGCATGATGGCAAAAAGCTTTGTGCGACAGTCCCTTTTTAGTTCGTCGCAGGTCGTCCATCGTAGGTCGCAATAGCTGTAAAAAATAACAACCATCACGATGAACGATGAACTACGAACGATAAACGATAGAGTATCAACGAGTACCCCATAATGGATACCTACCTCATACCTGCTTACGGCAGGAACAGCAGCGGGTTGGTCGGGGATCCATTGACGCGGACTTCGTAATGGACGTGCGGCCCTGTGCTGCGGCCGGTACTGCCGGCCAGGGAGATGATCGAGCCAGCCCGGACTTCCTGTCCTACTGTGACTAAAAGCATGGAGTTATGGCCATAGCGGGTAACGAAGCCATTGCCATGGTCGATTTCGACGAGGTTGCCATAGCCGTCGACCCAGCCGGCCATGGTGACTTTACCGGCTGCCGTCGCCCGGACAGGCGTCCCGTAGTCGACGCCGATGTCGATGCCTTCATGGAAGCCGGAACCGCCGCCAATAGGATTGCCGCGATAACCGAAGTTAGACGTGACTGTCCCGCTGACGGGCCAGATGGAAGGCATCGTCGACGTGCTGCTGGCATCGCCGTTATTTCCGCCGCCCAGGGCACCACCCTGATATTTATGCGTAATCTGCTGCATTTGCCGAACCTGTTCGCCTGCCGTATCGCTCAAGACCGTCTTCAAGGTGATGAAGCTGATGATGCGGGCGTTACTGCGGGTTTCCAAGCGGGAGGTGGCCAATAACAGGTCATTGTAGCTGGCATGAGAAAGGTCCGGAGATTTCTTTTGTCCCCCTGCTACGCCACCGTCACCTTTTGGGCTGTCACCAGCCCCCGACCCCTTGACCATTTGCCGCAGCTCCTGATCCAGGGAATCCATTTTATCCATCTTTTCCTGGAGCGATGTCGTCTTTTCACGCATCAATTCCAGCTGCTGTTCATGCAGTGCTTCCTGGGCCTTGGCCTGCTGAAGCGAAACGAACTCGTAAATGCCGATGCCTGCAGCGATTACAATGACGACCACTGCGACAGCACAGCCGCGGACGAGCTTCTTATATTGCGCCGGTGTCACGACTAATGGCTCCGTCCGGTCCGTTTTCAGGAACGACGGCCACCATGCCGGGGTTTCCCAGGCCTTCATGCGTTGGCACCATGATTGCAGGTTGCGCATCCATGGATATATCTTGATGTGGATCTTCACGCTTTTCCCCTCTTTGTTATCCTTCCAGATCCTTTTGAACAGCCTGCATGTCACCGCTGTAATTCAATGCGTTGTCCAGGCTTTCCCTTTCTTCTTCACTCATGCCATAGAGACACTTGCCCTCTACGATCGGTTTGGCAAAAATACGCGATTCATTGCGCCCATAGACACTGGAAAGACAGAAGCCGTCATTTTTCCCGTCGAGGACGGTAAAGGCAAAACTCAGATTGTTGCCGATATTGTCAAAGGCATTATATTTAACGAACCCGATTTTACGGAAACAGTGATTCTGGACAGCCATGATATCTTTCTGCGTCTGGTGGATCATGTCGAGTGTCCCCTGCAGGTTGTGCAGCTTATCGACATCGTCACGCAGCTTCGCTTCGACGCTGGCTCCCGTTTCGTCTTGCATAAAAAAGGTGTAATTTGTTTCTAATTTTCTGATTTTCTTGTGTAAAATGACGATATAGACGAGCAAGAGCAATAAAATCAACCCGCCAATACCGGCAAGCGCCATCGTGGCAGCCTGCATATCGACATTCAGCATTTCTTTCCTCCCATGAACATGAATATGCAAAAATATTATATATGAAACGAAGAAAGAGGCGACCGCGGCGTGTCTTCTTTTTCTTCAGTCAGTATCGACAGCAGCCGTTCAAATTCTGCTTCTGACGAAAAGGAAATCTCGATTTTCCCCTTTTTCCGGCCCTTCCCCAGCTGGATGGCCACATCGGTCCCCAAGGCCATCTTCAGCTTATCCTGCAGCCAGGCCACATGGGCGTCCGGTTCCGGGCGAGGCTTGGCCTGGGTCATCAGATGGCGGACCAGGCTTCTGCCTTGCGGGCCGACAGCTCATGCTTCATAATGTACAGAGCCGCTTCCCGCTGCAGTTTCGCAGACGGCAGCTGCAACAGAGGCCGGGCCTGTCCCATGGATAGGCGGCCTGCAGCGATCCATTCCTTGATGTCGGCTGGAAGCTGCAGCAGACGGACCATGTTGGCCACATGAGACCGGCTTTTCCCGACTTTCTGCGCCGCTTGTTCCTGGGTCAGGCCAAAGTCTTTCATCAGCCGTTCATAGGCCATGCCTTCTTCAATGGCATCCAGGTCCTGGCGCTGCAGGTTCTCGATGAGGGCGATTTCGGCCGCTTCATCGGGCGTATAGCTGCGGATGATGGCCGGCACCGTCTTCAGGCCGCAGCGTTTGGCCGCCCGCAGCCGCCGCTCACCGGCAATGAGCTCATATCGGCCGGGACCGGCCTTCTGGACAACGACAGGCTGGACAAGCCCATGCCGACGGATGGAATCCGCTAAAGCGGCCAGCCCCTGTTCATCAAAGGTCTGCCGCGGCTGCCGGGGATTGGGGACGATACATTCTACGGCGATTTCGGCCGGTGCGCCCCTTTCAGCAGGAGACTCGTCGACTGCCACCATGTCCACCTCATTTCTTCCAAAATTATTTTTAAAGTCTATATTATAGTATATCGTCTATCCAGCATTTAATCAAATATTTATTGCCCTGATTTCGTTGATTTTTCTAACAATTTCTATGGTATAATAAGAAGCATATATATAGATTCAGAAAGGATGTAAAAAATGCCAACATTTACTGACCTTGCGGGAAATCGACGCTGCCAGCGTCAAAGAATATGCCTTGCAGCGCGGAGCTGCTGAACTTTCCGATGATTTCGTCCACGAAGCCTGCCAGCGCGTCATGGATTTGGCCAAACCACAGGCCACATGCCAGCAGTGCTTCTATGACAGCACATCCATATGGTCCTTTGCGACAGCCCCTTCACCATCAACAGCCCGACTGTCCGCCAGCGCATCGAAGATTCGGCCATCGTCCTGATGTATGCCGTCACCCTCGCGAAGCCCTGGAAAAGAGGTCGATGCCTTGTTCATGAATAAAGAAATCACCCGCGGTCTGGCCCTCGACTCGGCCCTGGCCGTCGCCACAGCGGGCTATACGAAACAGCTCATCGACATGCTCGACGAAGCCGGCGCCGACAAAGGCTACAAAGCCGCCTGGATCATGAATCCTGGCACTGGTGACTGGCCGTCCGGCCAGATGGCCAATATCGCCCAGGCCGTCCATGCCGAACAAATCGCGTCTCCCTCCTGCCCAGCGGCATGCTCATGCCACGCAAAACCGTAACCGGCGTCATCGGCCTGAACTTCATCGGCGGTGGCTGCTCCGGCTCGTGCAGCGCCTGCGCCATGGCCGGCCATTGCGGGGAGTAGGGGTAGGGGCTAGGGGTTAGCCGTTAGCCAGCGGACCGCTGGCTCGTAGCTCGTAGGGGCCGTCCCAAAGGGCGGCCCGCTACGCGCTGAGGGTTTCCCGAAGCGTCGTTGTCAGCTTGAGTCTGTCGCGGCGGAACGCCGCATCTGAGCCCGAAAAAAACGCCGGTCGTAAAATCATGCCACATGGACCATATAATGTATTACCGACTGGTCACGGCGGAATGCTCGATTGGGGCGTTTGTTTTTGACGAACAACTAATAACTTGAAAGGGACTGTAGCACAAAGGTTTCTGCCATCATGCAAGATTCCCTTTGCTTCATAGTTTGTAGTATGGAGTTTGTAGTTTGTAGAAGAGGGCTTTAAATTTAAAAGCCTTCGCTAAAAACTACAAACTGCAAACTTAATACTCAAAAAGGCGCTGTCTTCATAAGACAGCGCCTTTTCACAATTATGGTGTAATTCAGTTGTTTTTAGAAAATCTTTTTAAGGATGATCGTCTGACTGCGGTTCGGGCCGACAGAGACGATGCCCAGGGGAACGCCTGTGAGTTCGCTGATGCGTTCGACATAGTGGCGGGCAGCTTCAGGCAGTTCATCGTAGGATTTGCATTTCGAGATGTCTGCTTTCCAGCCCGGCATTTCTTCGTAAATCGGTTCGACATTTTCCAGGACGTCGAGGCTGGCCGGATATTCTTTCAAGAGCTGGCCTTTATATTTGTAGCCCGTGCAGATTTTAATGGTATCCAAGTCATCGAGGATGTCCAGGCGGGTAATAGCCAGGTAATCGAGGCTGTTCAGCATGGCTGCATATTTGACGACAGCCGTGTCGAGCCAGCCGCAGCGGCGGGGACGACCGGTGACCGTGCCGAATTCATGGCCTGTGTTGCGCAGATATTCGCCGACTTCGTTGAGCTGTTCTGCCGGGAACGGGCCAGCGCCGACGCGGGTCGTATAGGCTTTGACGACGCCCACGATATTTTCCATGCGGCGAGGACCGACGCCGGAACCAGTGCAGGCACCGCCAGCCGTCGGATTGGAGCTGGTAACGAAGGGATATGTACCATGGTCGAGGTCGAGCATAGCAGCCTGTGCCCCTTCAAAGAGGACTTTCTTGCCTTCACTGACATAGAGGTTCGCCGAGTAGTTCGTATCCTTGACGTACTGGCGGATCTGATCGGCATAGCCGAGGTATTCTTTGAGGACTTCATCGTAATCGAAGCCTTCGCAGCCATAATATTTTTCAAAGAGACGGTTTTTAAGGTCAATATTGATGCGCAGTTTCTTGGCAAATACATCGCGGTCCATGAGGTCGCCGATGCGGATGCCTACGCGGTTGACTTTGTCGGCATAGCACGGTCCGATACCGTTTTTCGTCGTGCCGATTTTAGCGTCACCCTTGAGTTTTTCATCTTCTTCATCAATGCGGATATGATACGGCATGATGACATGCGCACGCGTGGAAATTTCCAATTTGCTGATCTGCACACCTTTGGAGGTCATGCCTTCGATTTCTTCAAGGAGGACTTTCGGATTGACAACGACGCCGCTGCCGATGATGCAAGTTTTGTCGGAAAAGAGGATCCCCGACGGCAAGAGACGCAGTGCAAAGGACTTATCGTCGACGACGACCGTATGGCCGGCGTTATTCCCACCCTGGGAGCGGATGACGACATCGGCCTTCTGGGCCAAATAATCTACAATCTTACCTTTACCTTCGTCGCCCCATTGGGTTCCGATTACCATTGCTGTAGCCATGTATTCAACATCCCTTCGTGAATTGTAAAATTAACAAACACTTATATTATATCATAGTCGCTTAGTGAAGCCAACTAAAAACATGGCTCTTTTTAAGTGGCTAGTGGCTAGTGGTTAGTGAAAACAATGCATTGGCTTATTTCCTCAAATATTGTATAATAATCGGGATAAACTGAAATTCATTTTTTATTACCAAGGAGAGATTTCTACCATGTTATTTGATACATGTCACATCGGCGGTATTGAAGCGAAGTGCCGCCTTGTCCGTTCTGCTACCTTTGAAGGAATGGGGAACTACGGCCTTCCGACAGAAAAGCTGGCCCAAATGTATGAAAATCTGGCCGACGGCGGTGCCGGTATCATTATTACCGGCATGATGGCTACTACCAAAATGGAACCGCGTCAGCACTGCCAGATCCGCATCGACGATGATGAATGTATTGCCCCGCTGTCCCAGGTCGTCCACCGCGTCCACCAGCACGGCGGAAAAATCATCGCCCAGCTCGTCGTCATGGGGTCGGCCATCCTCCTGCCGGAAATCCCGGAAGGGGAAACGCGCATTATCATCAGCCCAGCGGCGTTACGGAAAAAGTCGGCAAGTGGACCCAGGAATCGCAGGCCCTGACAGTCGACCAGATCCACGAACTGACAGAAGCCGTCGCCAAAGCCGCTGTCAGAGCCAAGCGCCGGTTTCGACGGCGTCCAGTTCCACGGCGCCCACGGCTACCTGGCCAGCAAGTTCTTGTCGCCCCATTTCAACACCCGCACCGATGCCTACGGCGGCAGCTGGAAAACCGGGCCCGCTTCCTCCTGGAATGTGTCGCCGCCATGCGCCAGGCCGTCGGCGCCGATTATCCGGTCTGGGTCAAATTGAACTGTGCCGATTTCATGAAAGACGGCAGCATGACCTTTGAAGAAAGCAAGCAGGTCATGACCTGGCTGGCCGACATGGGTGTAAACGCCATCGAAGTCAGCGGCGGCAACACATCGTCCCTGCCGCGCAAGGGCCCGATCCGGCTATCCGCCGCACAAAGGAACCGATGTATTTCAAAGCCTACGCTGCCGCAGCCGCAGCCATGCTGAAAGACAAAATCGATGTCGGCGTCGTCGGCGGTTTCCGCAACGTCAAAGATATCGAAGATACACTGGAATCGACAGACCTGGCTTTCGTGTCCATGAGCCGTCCCTACCTGCGCCAGCCGGACCTGCCGAACCGCTGGAAATCGGGCGATACCGAACCGGCCCTCTGCATTTCCTGTTCCCGCTGCTTCGGTGCCGAAAATGTTGACTGCATTTTCAATAAACAAGAAAAAGCGAAACAAGACGCCTAAAAAAGAGGAAATCGCCCCGAGTTCATAGAATAAATAAAAGTAACGGATTATTTTCACAAAAGGGGGCTGCCCTATGGCAATCATCGTCATCCTTGCCATCTTATTCAGCTGCATACTGCTCATCCTCTGCCTGCCCGTCTCCTACGCCCTTACCATCCATATGGGGACGCCCTTCCACATCGAAGGCCAGGCCGATGGGGCCGGAAATTGGCTGATGCATCCTGGTCCTATACGCTGGGAGAGGAACCGCATCATGAACTGCATATGTGCTGGAAGCGCAGCCCTGCCGTGAAAGAGTCTGTCGAACCGCCGCCCCCTGCGCCGGAAGAGGAAGAAAAAGCCTGGGACGAACTGGAAAAAGAAAGTCAGCGTCTCACGTATGAAGACCTGCTCCGCCAGGAAGGGCCGGATGCTCCGGCACGGAGTGACGCGAAAGAGGCGAAAAAAAAAGAAACCGCCCATACGTCAGTTCTTGGCCAGCCTCTTCAATGCCGACTTTCTAGCGGCTTTCTTCACCTGGCTGTCGCGCCTGCTCAATCATGGCCAAATCCGCCGCTTCACCCTGACCGGCATCATCGGCTCCCTGAACCGCATGAAACGGGGATGCTGGCCGGCGCCCTCTATGCCATCTGTCCGGGGAGCGTCACAGACTTACAATTCAATTTCGTAGAGGAACAGTATGACTGTACCGTCCGTGCTTCGGGCCGTCTATATCCGGCAGTGCTGCTTCTGTTTACAGCCGCCTTTGCCGCCTCCCGGCCTGTACGCCGTTTATGGGCTGAGTGGCACGCTGTGAACAAGGAGGAACAACATGGATAACTCGTACATCAAGAACAACTTGGAACAAATTTTTGAAAGTTTCAAAGAAATGATCAAAGTCGAAACCGTCGTCGGCCAGGCCGTCCACATCGGTGACGCCATCCTGATACCGTTCGTCGACGTCACCTTTGGCTTCGGGTCCGGCGGCGTCAACGGCAAGACCGAAAACGGCCGCAGCAGTGCCGGCAGTGGCGGCGGTGCCAAGATGGAACCGGCAGCATCCTGGTCATCAAAGGGGACCGGGTAGAAATGTTCTCCATCAAGAAAGATGGCTACCAGGCTTCGGCCTTTGAAAAACTCATCGCCATGGCGCCGGAAATCATCGACAAGATGAAAAAAGACAAATACATTTATATTCACGACGATGAAGAAGACAAAGCAGAAGGCGACGACGAAAAAGCCTGATTCTGTGCAGGTTGTACTTTATCGGTAAGTTTGTTATAATATACGAATAGAACCATAGTAAGAAAGAGTAATTCAGCCGCTCTGCGGCACAGGAGGAATACATTATGAAACTGAAAAAACAATTAGCATCCCTTGCCGTTATGGGAATGATGAGCCTCGTCGCTGCTTCGTCGGCCTTTGCTTCCGGCGTCGGTGTCGTCAACTTCGATACATTGGTACAGTCCCATAAGGACTTCCCGAAAGTCAGCGCCCAGATGCAGGCTGCCGTTAAAGACGCTAACGAACAGTTCGCTAAAAAAGCTCCGAAAATGAAGACCGACCAGGAACGTCAGAACCTCGGCCGTGAATTGGCTCAGAACTTGAGCAAATTGGAAAACAAACTGATCGTCCCCATTGAAAAAGACGTCGTTTCCAAAGTCGAACAGGTCCGCAAGGACAAAGGCCTCGACTGCATCGTAGTCCAGGGTGCCATCATCTCCGGTACTGAAAACGCTACGGATGAAACAGAAGCCGTAAAAGCATTGTTGAAATAGGAGTAAAAAAGCTGCCGCTTTGCGGCAGCTTTTTTAGTGGTTAGTGGCTAGTGGTTAGTGGTTCGTGTTTCGTGGCTCGTGGCCGCACCGTAGGGGTCGCACGTGGGCGACCCGTTAGGAACTGGGATGATTCTCCTGGCAAACTGATTGGGATATCAGACATATTCCGGAGCGGGCGCCCCTACAGTGAAATCGCATAATCCCGGGGCGGACGCCCCTACAGAAAAAGGACTATCGTATGAGGGCTTATATCATCATACGTAGTCCTTTTTTTAACAATCCGCGGTTAGCGTTCGTAGGGGTCCGTGGGCGACCCGTTAGGAATTGGGATGATTCTCCTGGCAAACGGATTAGGAAATCATGCATATTCCGGAGCGGCGCCCCACGCGGTCGCCCATACAAATTAAAAACCATCCACTAGCCACTAACTGCTAACCGCTAAAACACCCTTGACATATACCCCATATCGGTATATTATATCAATATACCCATAGGGGTATTTAAATGAAAGGAGAGCTCAATTATGGACGAAAAGAAAGTCTGTCCCTGCTGCGATACGGAGAAACATAAGTATCGCAATAAAGAGGGCAAAGAGTATAAATCGCTCATTTCCCGCCTGAACCGCATCGAGGGCCAGGTACGGGGTGTGCGAAAGATGGTCGAAGACGACCGCTACTGCATTGATATCCTGACTCAGGTCAGTGCCATCCAGTCGGCATTGAATTCTTTCAATAAGGAACTCCTGGGCCAGCATATCAAGTCCTGCGTCGTCCACGACATCCGTGAAGGCAAAGACGAAGTCGTCGATGAACTCGTCTGCGCCCTTCAGAAACTCATGAAATAAAGGAGTGAGTCCGTTGAAGCACGAAAAATTCAACATCACGGGCATGAGCTGTTCCGCCTGCTCGTCCCGTGTGGAAAAAGCCGTCAACAAGCTGGACGGCATCGACAAGGCCAGCGTCAACCTGCTGACCAACAGTATGCAGGCCTCGTACGATGAAAATGTCGTCAGCGAGCAAGACATCATCCAGGCCGTCGTCGACGCCGGCTACGGAGCCAGCCCGGCCGAAGGCGGCAGTCAGAAACAGGCCGGCGCTCCGCAAAAGAGTGCCTCTGACATAGCCAAGGAAGAAATGAAATCCATGAAGCACCGCCTCATCTGGTCCATCGTCTTCCTCATCCCGGTCATGTACATCGCCATGCACCACATGTTCTACGAATGGTTCGGCATCCCCGTACCGGAAGGTTTCCAGTACGTCTTCCACGGCGATGAAAATGCCATTACTTTTGCCTTTACCCAGTTCTTACTGATCCTGCCGATCATGTACTTGAACCGCAAGTATTATATCAACGGCTCCCGCAACCTCTTCCAGGGCGCCCCGAACATGGACAGCCTGGTCGGCATGGGTTCCATGGCAGCTGCCCTGTACGGCGTCTTCGCCATTTTCCGCATGAGCTGGGGTATGGGTCATGGCGACTGGGCCCTCGTCGCCCAGTACAGCACCAATCTGTACTTTGAATCAGCCGGTATGATCGTCACCCTCATCGACATCGGTAAATATCTCGAAGCCCGCGCCAAAGGCAAGACCAGCACGGCCATCGAAAAATTGATGGACCTGGCGCCGAAACAGGCCACGGTCCTGCGCAACGGCGTCGAAACGGTCATTCCCGTCGAAGACCTCGTCGTCGGTGATGAAATCGTCATCCGTCCTGGCGAAAGCATCCCGGCAGACGGTATCATTTCTGAAGGGACGACCAGCGTCGATGAAGCCGCCATTACCGGCGAAAGCATCCCTGTAGAAAAACAAGTCGGCGATAAAGTCACGTCGGCTACGATAAACAAGACGGGTTTCATCCACATCACAGCCCGCCGCGTCGGCGACGACACGACGATCAGCCAGATCATCAAGCTCGTCGATGAAGCCAGCGCCAGCAAGGCACCTATCGCCAAGATGGCCGATACCATTTCGGGTTACTTCGTCCCGGCCGTCATCACCATCGCCATCATTACAGGCTCATCTGGTACTTCGTCATGGGCGTCGACGCCGAATTCGCCTTCTCGACGGCCATCTCCGTCCTGGTCATCTCCTGCCCGTGCGCCCTGGGCCTGGCTACGCCAGTCGCCATCATGGTCGGCACTGGCAAAGGGGCTGAAAACGGTATCCTCATCAAATCCGGCGAAGCCCTGGAAACGGCCCATGCCATCGACACGGTCATCATGGACAAGACCGGTACCATTACCGAAGGCCGTCCGAAAGTCACGGATATTCTTCCCCTGAAAGGCACGAAAGAAGACCTCGTCGCCATCGCTGCTGCCCTGGAAAAAGGCAGCGAACATCCCCTGGCCGAAGCTATTACGACCTATGCCGGCGACCATCAGCTGACCGGCAGGACAGCCAGCGATTTCAAGGCCCTCTTCGGCCGCGGCGTCCAGGCCGTCATCGACGGCAAGACCTATTATGCCGGCAACACGCGCCTCATGGACGAAGCCCATATCGACACCAAAGCCATCACGGCCAGCCTCAATGCCCTGGCCGACGACGGCAAGACGCCGCTCCTCTTTGCTGACGACAAGGAAATCATCGGCATCATCGCCGTAGCCGACGTCGAAAAAGCGACCAGCGCCGAAGCCATTGCCGACTTTGCCAAAATGGGCATCAACGTCGTCATGCTCACAGGCGACAACCAGCGCACAGCCGAAGCCATCCGCCAGCGCCTGCATATTCCCCAGGTCATTGCCGGCGTCCTGCCGCAGGATAAAGAAAAACACATCGCCGCCCTCCAGGCCGAAGGCCATAAAGTCGCCATGATTGGTGACGGCATCAATGATGCGCCGGCCCTGGCCAAAGCCGATCTGGGCATGGCCATCGGTGCCGGGACCGACGTCGCCATCGAAAGCGCCGATGCCGTCCTCATGCGCAGCGACCTCCTCGACGCCGTCAGCGCCATCCGCCTGAGCAAGGCTGTCATCAAGAATATCAAAGAAAACCTGTTCTGGGCCTTCTTCTACAACGTCATCTGCATCCCCCTGGCTGCGGGTGTCCTCTATCCGCCTTTGGCATCCGCCTCAATCCCATGATCGGCGCCGCTGCCATGAGTCTGTCGAGCTTCACGGTCTGCATGAACGCCCTGCGCCTGCGCTTCTTCAAGACGACGCACAGTGCCGATGTTCACGTGAAACATCGGCGCCGGAAACCAGTAGCCCGAAAGCTGCACAGGCAGCGCCGCAAACGCCGGTTCCCGAAGTGGCAGCCGCTCCGGCTCCGTATCACTATACCCTGTCCATCGAAGGCATGATGTGCCAGCACTGCGTGGCTACGGTCACGAAAGTCCTGAAAGCCATGGACGGCGTCACCGATGCCGTCGTCGACCTCGATGGTCAAAAAGCCGATGTCTCGGCTGACAAAGCTATCTCCGCAGAAGACTTCAAAAAAGTCATCACTACTGCTGGATATACATTACAAAATCTCAGTACACCAAAGAAAGAAGAGGATGAAACGATGGAAAAAACATTGAAAATCGAAGGCATGATGTGCCAGCACTGCCAGAAACACGTACACGATGCATTGGCTGCCATGGACGGCGTCACGGCTGTCACTGTCGACTTGGAAGGTAAAAAAGCCGACGTCACGGCCAGCAAAGACATCCCGACGGAAGCCTTTGCCAAAGTCATTGCCGACGCTGGTTATGAATTGGTAAAATAAAAGTAAACGTCGTCCCCCTGCCGACTTCGCTGTCCGCCCATATCCTGCCGCCATGACTGCGGACGAACTGCCGGGCCAGAGCCAGGCCGATACCACTGCCGCCGCTCTTGCGGCTCCGCGATTTTTCGCTGCGGTAGAAATACTGGAAGATATGCTGTAAATCCTCTGGGGCAATGCCGCTGCCCGTATCGGCGATCTGGACCTGCACATAGGGCTGGCCCTGTACGGTGACGACCTGCGTCGAAACGGTAATCATACATCCCGCTTCGATATAGCGGATGGCGTTGTTCAGCAGATTATAAATGACCTGATTGATACGGTCTATATCGATGGATACTTTCGGTAAATCCCTGGCCAAGTCCAAATGGACGGTCAGGGATTTTCGTCGCATAAAGGCTGGAGCATGCTCACGGCCCGTTCCAGGAGGACGTTGATATCATAAGGTTCTTTATGGAGGGTGAGCTCGTTGATTTCAGCCAGTGATAAATCGCGCAGGTCCTGAATGAGCCGGCCCATGCGCAACGTCTCATCTTCCATGGACAGGAGGACCTTCTTATCCGTCGGGATGACATCGTCGATCATGCCTTCCAGATTGCCCTGCAAGATGGCCAGGGGCGTCCGCAGTTCATGGGCGATGTTGGCAAACAGGCGGCGCCGCATCTTATCGTTTTTCGCCAATTCCTGGGACATATCGTTGAAAGTCTCCGTCAGGGTCCCGACTTCGTCATGACGCTCGACGGGTACGGTCTGGCCATACGTGCCGGACTTGACCTTCTGGACGGCGTCAGTCAGGGCCGACAAAGGCCGCATGATTTCCCGGACAATGAAGTAGCTGATGGTGACGCTGACGGCCAGCATGACCAGGCCGACCCACAGCAGCGACCGGTGGACAGCGATATATACGTAATTTCCGCCGGCCCATGCATCATGCCGTGCATCATCCCCATGCCTGATGGCTGTTTCCCATCATTTGCGACATGTTATTCAAATACTGGGAAAAATGGCTGTCCATCTGATTATTGACCAGGATGAGCAGGATGGCGATGGCCAGGAAAATCAGGATAAAGACCATCCCGGTCAGGCGGATGACGATGCTGTCAGCTTTCTTCATGATTCCCTCCGTCGAATTTATAACCGATACCGTATACGGTCAGGATATACGTCGGATGGGCCGGGTCGGGCTCCAGTTTCTTACGCAGGTTGCGGATATGCGTGTCGATAGTCCGTTCATAGCCTTCAAAGCCATAGCCGCCCTGTACTTTATCCACGAGCTGCATGCGGCTGAATACCCGGTCCGGTGCCGAAGCCAGGACCAGCAGGAGATTGAATTCCGTCGGCGTCAGGGTGATGGGCTGCTGTCCCCGCAGGACGGTAAATTTTTCCTTGTCGATAGTCAGGTCCCGTATGGTATACGACGTCGTCTGCTGCAGTACTTCACCGCGGGTCCGCCGCAGCAGGCTGTAGACGCGGGCAATGACTTCCTTGACGTGGAAAGCTTGGTCACATAATCGTCACCGCCCATGTTGAGGCCGACCAGGCGGTCCGTTTCATCGTCCTTGGCCGACAGGAAAATGATGGGTATATCGCTGAACTGGCGGATGCGGCGGCAGACTTCGAAGCCATCCATCCCGGGCATCATCAAATCGAGGAGCATGATCTGCGGCTTCTGGATGCGCAGTGTATGTAACGCCGTCATGCATCATGGGCGACATAGACCATGAACCGCTCCTGCTCGAAATAAGACCGCAGCAGGGCACAGAGTTTTTCATCATCATCGACGATCAAAATCGAATTCGTTCGCAAAAATTCCACCTCCCTATCATTTTCACAACCAATTTTTTTCTATTTCCCGCTGCAACTCTTCAAACATGACGATGTACTTTTCCTTGCTGTCCTTGATGATATTATTGGCAATTTCTTCATTATAAGAATGGGCTACATTGTTCCGGTCCCGCAACGCCTCCAGCCAGCAATCTTCATCGTCAATCAGATTGGCCTGATAAGCCATTTTGATAATCGCCCGCGGTGACCCTATCTTATGCTGCTATAGCCATTGTTTTCCAATACTTCTTTCATGCTTTCCAAGCCTGTTCAAAGCAGATTTCATAAAGGGAAACCATTCCCGTTTGGACGACCGTCGAATAAGGCGGTACTTCTTTTTGTATTTCTTTGAGGTTATTCAAAGCTTTGCAAAAATTCTCATACTTTTTCATAAATGACGACTCCTTCCCGTTGGATAGCGGCTCGTAGTTCGGACTGGACCGGTTCATCTAAATCGACAACATCAAACATGAGCAGCGTCGGTATGACCTCGTCGACATCGAGAGAAAACCGCGTGACATTTCCACCACAGACAGCCAGATCAATATCACTGCGTTCCCAATTATCGCCACGGGCACGGGAGCCAAAAAGAATGACCTTTTGAATATCGTATTGTTTAGCCAGAGCGATGATGCCCTCTAAAATCGGCTGCGCTAAATCCATCGTGTTCACCCCTTTTTACATCAATTATAGCATGAAAAAGGGCTTGCCGCACGTGCGACAAGCCCTTTTTAGTGGTTCGTTGTTAGTGGTTCGTGGCTCGTATAATGGCTCCCCTTATATGGGAGCTGTCAGCTACAGCTGACTGAGAGGTTAACCTCTCCGGCCCTTCGGGCCACCTCTCCTAACAGGAGAGGCGGCCCGCCCTCTGGGACAGCCCCTACGAAGCCACGAACCACTAGCCACGAATCTTACATCTGGCTGTGGTCCATAGGCATATTGCCATTCATCTGCATCTGCATGTTGTTCTGTTTCGGCGGGACGTAGCCTGCGAGCTGCGGGTCGGCCATGCCGAAGACCATGGCTAAATGGGTGAACAAGACGAAGAGAATCATGAGGACGATGTGTTTCTTGATTTTTGCCGTTGTATCGAGGCCCTTAAAGATGATGCCCAATTCCTGTAAGAGGATGAGGACGGCGGGATGACGCCCAGGACATAAGCCCAGATAGAAATGTAATCAATCGGGCCGCGCCACTGGATAGTCGGCACGTAGGATGTGACGATGTATACTGTAGCTACGATGAAGAAGACACCCAGGATGAGCCGCAGACGTGGCTCAGGCTGTCCCATTTTTCACTGCGGCTGTCCTTGTAGAGCAAGGAAAAAGCACCGGCAGCCAAAATCGTTTCGGCCAGTACCATCGGTACGAGCATGAAGAGAATCAAAAACCAAGGTTCATGGAGCGATAAGAGTTCCATGTAGTGAGTCATTACCATATTGTTTTCCCCCTTTGATTAGAACGGCTTACTGTTGAGCGCTATAGGCAGGGCAATCCTGACGGCCCTGACAACCGCGCTGGCCATCAGCCCGGCAGCCGCGGCGCGGTCCCTGGCAATAGCCATTTCCAGTATAGCAGTTATCCTGGTCATCATAGCAGGCACGCGGTCCCCGGCAATACCCGTTACCGTTGTCATAACACGTATAGCCCGGGCCGTAAGTCCCTGACGATGAACCATCTGAAGCAGCTGGTGTCGCTGCAAAGGCGGAAAAACCGGCAATCACTACGAGTGCAGCCAATCCGGCTAAGATTTTTTTCTTCATCACGAAAACCTCCTTTGTAGTACCCCTCTGTTTATGCTTCTACTATACCAGAGGGGTGCGAAAAAGATGTGGAGGAAATGTGAAGATAATGTGAAGATTTCCTTAGCCCAAGATGACGTTGTCGATAAGACGGGTCTTGCCGATGCGGACGGCAATGGCCAAGAGGCTTTCCTGGTCGACGGTCTGAATCGGTTTCAAGGCCGGGAAGGAGAAGAGATCGACGTAGTCGATAGAAGCCATCGGTTCCGACTGGATTTCCTTGGTCACGATGGATTTCAGTGTTTCTACATCCTTTTCGCCGCCTTCATAAGCGGCTTTGGCTTTGCGCAGGCTGCGGGACAGAACCAGGGCCGCCTGTTTTTCTTCCGGCGAAAGGTAAGCATTGCGCGAGCTCCGGGCCAGACCGCTTTCTTCGCGGACGATGGGGACCATATTGATGTGGACCGGGATATTGAGGTCGCTGACGAAACGGCGGACGACGACGACCTGCTGGGCGTCTTTCTGACCGAAGAAAGCTTCATCGGCGCGGGTAATGTTCATCAATTTCGTGACGACCGTAGCGACGCCGCGGAAATGGATAGCCGCTGAGCCCCGCAGAGTTTATGCGTAATGTCGCCGTCGACATTGACATAGGTGCAGTAGCCTTCAGGATACATTTCCGACGGTTCCGGATGGAAAACGGCATCGACGCGACGCTTTCCAATTTCTGGCAGTCTTCATCGAAGCGGCGAGGATAAGCATCATAGTCTTCGTTCGGGCCGAACTGGGTCGGATTGACGAAAACCGAAGCGATGACGACGTCGCATTTGGCCTTGGCAGCCCGCATCAGGGTCAGATGACCTTCATGGAGCGCACCCATAGTCGGGACCAGGCCGATAACCTTACCAGCCTTTTTCTGTTCACCAGCAAATGCCTGCATTTCTTTGACAGTACGGAAAATTTTCATGATTGTAAGACTCCTTTGAAATATGAATTAATGAGTAGGAACACTCGATTTATCGACAGACAGGGCACGAGCCTTTTCTTCGGCTTTTTCATCGCGGCGCGAGAAGAAGTTAGCCACAATGGACCCGGAAATGTTGTGCCATACGCTGAAAATAGCGCCGGGGATAGCCGCTGCCGGATTGAAATATAAGACGGCCAAAGACGCAGCCATGCCGGAATTCTGCATGCCCACTTCGATGGCTACGGTCCGGGATTTACGCGAATCGAGGCGGAACAATTTGGCCATGCCATAGCCAAGGGCCAGGCCAAAAACATTGTGCAAGATGACGATAGCCGCCATGAGCAGGCCGACGTCAAAGAGACGCGATGCACTGAGGGATACAACGCAGCCGACGAGGATGACGATAGTCGCTACCGATACGACGGGCATGGCCGGCAGGACTTTTTCAACGCCGCGGGCGAAGAAATGATGAGCCGCCAAACCGAGCAGGACCGGTACCAGGACCATTTCCGCAATGGAAATCATCATGGATACGAAGGAAACATGGATCCAGGCGCCTGCCAGGAACCAGGTCAGGGCCGGCGTCACGATAGCGCCAGGAGCGTCGTCGACATGGTCATCGAGACAGACAGGGCGACGTCGCCTTTGGCAGATAAGAGATGACATTCGATGCCGTCCCGCCCGGGCAGGTCCCGACGAGGATGACGCCAATGGCCAGTTCCGGCGGCAGGGCAAAGAGGCGTACCAGGGCCCAGGCCACGAAGGGCATGATGAGGAACTGGGCGACGACGCCGATGAGGACTTCCCACGGCCGCTTGAAGACGGTCTTGAAATCCTGTACAGTCAGGGTCATGCCCATGCCGAACATGACGATCCCCAGCAGCCAGCCAACGTACGGGCCGACCCATTGCAAGGTCTGGGGCCATACGGCGCCGACAATACCGATGAGGACGACGAAAATGGCCATGTTGTTTACCAGAAAATCACAACACTTTTTCAATAAAAAAACCTCCCTATGAGAATCTGGGGCAAAAGAACAAAAAAAACACCTTCCGGCACAGACCGAAAGGTGTCTAAGCGACAAACGTCCATACTGGCAGGCGAAATTGTGAAAAATCCCACGTATTTCAGCACTACCAACAAATGATGAGCCATCCTTTCTGTCTCGGTCCAAAGCAGATCCAAGCAGATGAAAAAACCATCTTGAAAAATATCCGAAAAAAGTATAACTCACGATACGTGATGTTATCTTTTGCCTCGGCCGTATCATACCATATTTAGGAACGCGATGCAATGGCATTTCTCAGTCACATTAATATGCCAGTAAATTGTATACGGAAGTATAATAGGCAACAAATGCTTTTCCAGTTATACTGAATTCAGCAAAATAAAGCGATGGTTTAAGTCAAATCTTAAATTTTTCAGGATGATTACAGAATAATAGCAATGTATTCGACGTTGTATAAAAAAAATCAGGGCCCATTCCGTTTATGCCAAAAAAGTACATTTAATGTCATGGAGGAATTTTTAAACACCAACACGAGTTATAATACACGTGCAAAAGGATGATTGTTCCCTTACCGTGAACAGAAAGGAGGTACCTATGTTGAGAATTGCCCTATGCGATGATTTGCAAGACCAGTTGGAAATCATGAAAACAGCCGTACAGACTTATTACCAGAACAAAGCCTCGAATATCGAGATATACGCCTATAACAACGCCATGAACTTTGTAGACGCCGTGGAAGAAAGGAAAGACTTCGACATCATCTTATTGGATATCTACATGCCCGGCCTGCTGGGAACCGATATCGCCCGTGAAATGAGAAAACAGAAAAGCCAAGCCGAAATCATCTTCCTATCGACAAGTAACGAATTCGCCGTCGAAGCCTTCGACGTCCGGGCCGCCCATTACCTGACCAAGCCGTTTACACAAAAACAATTCGACCAGGCCATGGACCGGGTCATGGACACGATACGCCAGCGGCACAGCAAAAAGATCATCTTTCGCCTCGTCGGCGGCGGCATCCAGGTCGAAGAAGTCAACAATCTGCTCTTCGTCGAAAGCAACGGCCATGTCCAGCAAGTCCACACCTATGACGGCTCCATGCTGGAAACGCGCCAATCCCTGTCAGCCCTGCTGCAGACCTTTGAATCCATCGTCCCCGGCCAGTTCGTCTCTCCCGGAAAAGGTTATATCGTCAACCAGTCCGCAATTCACATCATAAAGAGTGAGTACATCGAAGTGAAGGGGCACAAAATCCCCCTGGCCAAACGAAAATATCGCCAGTTCCAGGAAGATTATTTCAAATTCATTTTCCAAAAAGACGCATAAAAATCCCAAAAATTTCAGCATTTCCGGTACCTTTTATTTTTGTACGCAAAATTAAGGTCCCTGTCAAATCTTTATACAGAAAGGGTGCGAAAATATGAATAAGATATTTAAAGTCATCTGGAGTAAATCAAGAAATTGCTACGTCGTAGCATCGGAATTAGCCAAAGGCCATACCAAGGCTCCAGCACAGGCGATAAGACCAGACGCCTGGCCCTGGCCGCCATCACGGCCTCATGCTCCTCCCAGTCGGAGGGTTTAGCTATGCAGCGGATGCCACCATAATGGTGGAACCGGTTGGCACTGGTTCTACTACGGCAGTAGAAGTTTATACCAAAGATGGGATAGATAACGGGATAACAAGCCTGCAGGAAGATATTGAAAAATCTAATCAGCAAGTTCAAGCTAGCCTTCAGGCCAGTGATGCTGCCATTAAGGAAGAAGCACAGAAACGGAAATACTCTGTGACGAATCTGGAAAAGGCAGATGCCGCTGAAGCTGCTGCCCGGTAAGCTGCCGATACGGCTCTGGATACCCGGATTACCAATGTGAAGGAATATCTGGAAAAACAGACATCTGATAACTATGTGAGCAAGGCCGATGCGGCCGTACAGGATGGGGCTGTTGTAAAAGCCGCCAACACCATTGGCGACAACGTGACCAAACTGGACGCCGCCCTGGCCAAGGAAACTGCCGCCCGGATTGGGGCTGATGCAGCCCAGGACAAGGTCATTGAACAGGTCAACCAGAATATGGTGGATGGGTTCAATACCATCAACAAGAACATGGCTGATGGGTTCACGGCTCTAAACCAGGCTGATGCCAAGGAAGCCCAGGAACGGGCAGCAGCCGATGCAGCACTGGATGATAAGATTACGGCAGAAACTTCGGCCCGTGTGGCAGCAGATACCAAACTGGTGGAAGCCGTCAACAGCGGAGTGAGCCTGAGCGATGACAATGTTCTGCAAAAGAACACCACTACCATTGATGCCCAGGGCAACGTGACCACCTCCAAGACCGATGCCAATGAAATGATTCTGAATAAGGGCAAGGACAACCAGATTACCATGAACGAAAATGGCATCAAGGTTGGCACCAACAGCAGTGTGATGGATGCGAACGGCGTCTATACCGGCGGCGATACCTACAGCGAAGCCAAGGCAGCGATGAGCGCTGACGGCAAGATCAAAGGGGCCAACGGGAAGTTTACGGTGGATACTGATGGCAATAATGTCATTACCAATGATGCCAATGGCAAGACTTCCACGTTCGAACAGCGCGTCGATGAAATCCTCAACCAGATTAATTCATCTGCTACGGAATTCTCCAAAGTAGACCAGAAGGTAGATAACATCACCAGTGAAGTCACCGATGGAACCAACACGACTTCTTCCACCCAGACTACGACGGATATTACCAATACGGCCACAAATGGCACTATTTCCAATAATGCCAAAGAACTGACAAACACAGCTTCTGACAGCATTACCAACAAAGCAGAGAATGGCAATATCAGCAACATTGCTTCCAACGGCACTATCAGCAATGAAGCGAAGACTATTTCCAACAAAGCTGCTGAAGCGATGACCAATGATGCAAAAACCATTATCAATACGGCCAGTGAATCCGTAACCACCCAGATTGGCGACGGTTCGGCAGTTCAGAGTGTGATGAATGAAAGCGGTATCGCTAATAAGGCTACCGGCAAATCCATCACAAACGACGCTGCTACAATTACGAATCCCGGTACCACCAGCGTGACAAATCAGGTTGGCAACAACAAAGTTCTCGTCGATACCACCCATGTACAGTCCGCATTTGGAGATACCATCTACACCACCTGGAATGAAAGCGGCATCACAAACAATGCAACAGATAAGACGGTCGCAACCAATGCCAAAGATATCCTGAATACTGCAACCGGTAATATTACCAACAGCGCAGCTAATGGAACCATCACCAATACGGCTAAAGACCTGGTGAACACAGCAACCGGCAATATGACCAACACCGTTGGTGGAGAATTGAAGACCACTGTCACCGGCAAGGTCACGGAAGACTACAAGTCCGACCTGGATACCAAGGTAGGCGAAAACCAGACCACGACCGTGACCGGCAACAGCAGTCTGACGGCAGAAAACATCACCAACGAAGCAAAGAACAAGATCACCAACAAGGCTATTGATGTAGAAACCGATGCTTCCAGCTCCATTGTCAGCAAGGTTTCCAACGAGTACGGCTCCAACACTTCCACCCAGTTGTCCTATCAGACTAAAGAAGAAATGAGCCAGCCGATGGCAAGACCGCTTCCTACCTCCGGGGCGCAGCAGAAGAAAAATCCCAGCTCACCGATGGGGACAAGAAGACCACCATCGACACCATTGCCGGCCAGACCAACACCAACATTACGGATGGGACCAATACCTCCAACAGCCTGCAGAAAGCGGACCAGGTTGCCTCCTCTGTAACGGACGGCACCAACACCACCGTTGTGAACCAGGATGCCACGAGCCTGGCATCCTCCATCACTGACGGGACCAAGGCCAACAACACCAATAACACCGTGGACAAATCGGAACAGCTGATCAAAGCCAGCGATACCCAGTACAGCGCCACCACCAAGACGGAAGATGCCCTGGTCAACGGTTCCACCCTCATCGACATCATAAAAGATTCGACAACAGGCATGGTCAGCAGTGCCGTAACGGATGGCAACATCAGTACCGGTATCAGTCAGAGTGCCAAAGACATCAGCCTGAGTGCTGCTGGCGGAACCATTGCCAATGCTGCTCAGAACATTACCAACACGGCCAGCGAATCCATTACCAATACCGTAGGTAAAACGACGGTAACGACGACGGACAGTGGAACAACCTTTGAAAACACGGACCACAACACGGCCATTAAAGATAAGACCATCACGAAGACAACCATTGCCGGCAACACCCTCACAACGGGTCAGGCTACGATGGATTATGCTGATGTCATGAAGGACCTCGGTGTTCATGGCAATGCTACAGTCGATGGTGATACCAGTGTAGGCGGAAACCTCTCGGTAACGGGTACATCGACACTGACCGGCGACGTGACCATGAAGTCTAACGCTACGGTTGAAAAAGACTTGACTGTAAAAGGAACGACCACAACGGATAAACTTGTCGTCAACAACGGTGCAACAGTTACTGGTGGCACGACGACGGATACCCTGAATGTTACGGGCGAATCCACCTTCGGAGGCAAAGCAACCTTTAAGGATATCGTCACTATGGAAAAAGACCTCAGTGTCGGCGGCAACGCTACGGTTGCTGGCAGCATGACTGCTTCTTCCTACAAAGTCGGCTACAAGACTTACATCGATTCCACCGGCATCAACGCAACAATCAAAAGATTGTCAATGTAGCAGCCGGTGACCTTTCGGCCAGCAGCACGGACGCTGTCAACGGGGCCCAGCTCTATCAGACCAATGAACGCGTCGCTAGCGTCGAAAATCGGGTAGACACGGTTGAAAACCGCGTCAGCAATCTGGACAGCCGCGTCGACAAAGTCGGGGCTAACGCAGCGGCATTGGCCAACCTGCATCCCCTCGAATTCGATGCTGATTCCAAGTGGAACATTGCAGCTGCCGTCGCGGTTACAAAGGCGAAACGGCTACGGCTATCGGCGCCTTCTACCGGCCGAATGAAAACGTCATGGTCAATGTTTCGTCGTCCTTCGGAACGGGCGAAAACATGTATGGCGGCGGCATTTCCCTCCGCATCGGCCAGGGTGGCAACAAGGCAAGACGCAATGCCACGAACGGCCTGACAGACCGTGAAAAAGCGATGCAGAAACAAATCGACTCCCTGACCAACCGCCTCGATGCCCTCCTGTCGGTCATCAATCCGAATATGTCCAAAGATTTCCCGGACGTTCCGGAAAACCACTGGGCTTATGAAGCCGTAAGCAAACTCGCCGGCAACGGCATCATCCAGGGCTACGAAGACGGAAAATACCACGGCGAACGCACGATGACCCGTTACGAAATGGCGGAAATCATCTACAACGCCCTCTCCAAAGGCGCCAAAGCCGAAAAGAAACTGGTCGAAGAATTCAAACCAGAACTCCAGCCATGGCCGCACAGAAAAAAGCATAGATTGAAAAAAGGGCTTGTCGCACGGCGACAAGCCCTTTTTACGCTGTAGGGTCGCCCGTGGGCGACCCGTTAGGAGTGTGGACGACTTTCTTAGCAAGACGATTGGGGAATCCTACAGCTCCTGATAGGAGAATTATTCAAATGTCCAACGGGCTTGCCACGTGCAAGCCCCTACGAAAACGCAGGCCCCTGCGAACTGCGGCCTGCGTTTTCTTTCTCCTTGTATTTTTCTTCGTTTTAGCCTATAATAACGTTAATTATTGACATATCACGTTCCCGTAGATGGAACTAAGGTTGCAAATTTTTAAATTTATAAGTCAAAGGAGGATGGAGAGAAAATGTCGATTCAATTGTGTATTGTCATCTTATACATCATTTTATTATTTGCCATTTCTTTCTATGTCAAACGCCGGGCCAGTCAGAACCCGACAGAGTATTTATTTGCAGGGCGCCAGTTTTCTACGGGCCTGGTCGCCGTCAGTATCACGGGCATGGCCGTCGGCGCGGCTTCGACCGTCGGCGTCGCTGAAAGCGCGACGAAAATCGGCCTGGCTGCCGGCTGGTACAATGCGGCCTGGGCTATCGGCGCCATCATCATGGGCTTTGTCGCTGCCGGTAAGTACCGTTCCCTGAACTGCACGACCATTCCGGAACTCTTTGAACGGAGTTACGATAAAAAAGCCCGCATCATCAGCGTCATCGGCCTGTCCCTGATCATGATCTGCATCACGTCCCTGCAGTACGTCGCCGGCGGTTCGATTTTACACGCCCTCATGCCGGATATCTTCTCCATGCACGCCGGCATGATCACCAGTGCCGTCGTCTTCGTCGGCATCACGGCCATCGGCGGCCTCTGGTCTTCCGGTTTATCGAATATCCTCAGCGTCACCGTCATTTACCTCGGCATCCTCTATTCCCTCGTCCGAATCCTTCTCCGCGACGGCGGCATCAGCGGCATCAATGCCGCCCTGCCGGCAGCGGATTTTAACTGGTTCTCGCCCATGGGCGGCCTGTCCTTTGCCGTACTCCTGGCTGGATCATCGTCATGACGACTCAGCCATCACGCTCAGGGGCCGGTCCAGATTGCCTGCGGCGCCAAGAACGCCAAGGCAGGCCGCAGGGGCTTCATCCTCGGCGGCCTGCTCATCTTCCCGGTCGGCTTCTTGTCGGCTATCCTCGGCCTGGCTGCCAAAGCCCAGTTTCCGGGCATCAATCCGACCATGGCTCTGCCGCAGATCATCATGAGTCTCGACCCGTTCTCGTCAGGGATGACCCTGGCTGCCCTCTGGGCGGCCGATGTATCGACGGCCTGCACGATTCTCCTCGGCGCCGGTACCCTCATCTCTCAGGACATTTTTAAACGTTTTATCAAACCGGATATTTCCGAAGCAAGCTACGTCAAGGCCAACCGCCTAATCATCCTTATCATCGGCGCCGGTACGTTGTGGCTGGCCTTCAACGCCGTCGGCATCGTCAAAGTCATGCTCATCGGTTTGAGCCTGACGACGGCCTTCACGCTGGTCTTCCTTTGCACCATATTCTGCCCGTCCCTGTGCCGCAAGAACACGGCCTTCTGGACGACCCTGGTCGGCATCATTGGCCTCTTTGCCTGGCAGCTCTGCCCGCAGATCCGCGTCCTGCCCCACGTCATTTATTTTGAATGGATCATCTGCATCATCACCCTCCTTGTCGTCCGCCTCATCGATAAGACACGTATCAAGATGCCGGGGTTGAAGGAGTAGCAGTAAGCAGTTAGTTGTTTGCTGCTCGTAGGGGCCGTCCTGTCAAGGCGGCCCGCTTCGGGATATGTACGATTTCTCCAGCAGATTAGCCGTAGCCGGAAGATTCGTACATCCCCAGGAGCGGGCGCCCCACGTGGTCGCCCCTACAAATCATGAATCACGAACAACGATAAAGGGCTTGTCGCTTGCGACAAGCCCTTTACTTTTCCCACAAGATGGTATAATAATAAGCATAAATTTATTTTTATTCAATTTCTGGAGGGGATTGTATGGATACGAAAAAATTAGGTGCTGCTTTGCTTACAGGCGTATTAGCCGCTTCGATGCTGGCCGGCTGCGGCAGTGACAAGAAAGATGCTGCCAACGATACGAAGAAACCGCTTCGCGTCGCTACCAATGCGACGTTTGTTCCTTTTGAATTCAAGGATAACGACCAATCGACGGAATATAAGGGCTTTGAAATGGACCTGATCCGCGCCGTAGCCAAAGAAATGGGCCGTGATGTCGAATTCAACAACATCGCTTTTTCCGGTATCATCCCCATCATCCAGCAGGGTGACATGGATATCGCCGCTACGGGCATGACCGTCACCAAGGAACGGGTCCAGAAGTCGCCTTTGCCGCTCCGTTCTACGAATCGAAACTGGTCATCTTGACACCGAAAAACAGCGGCGTCCATTCCGTAGCCGACCTGCAGGGCAAACAGATTGCCGTTCAGATCGGTACGACTGGCGCTAAATACGCCGAAGAACAGGGCTATACGATCAAACAGTTCGACAATAACTCCGAAGCCATCATGGAACTCCAGGTCGGCGGCTCGCCGGCAGCCATCCTCGACAAACCGGTTGCCGATTACTTCCTGACCCAGGACGGCAAAGATAAATTCGACGTCATCAACATCCCCGATACGAAGCCGGAATACCTGGCCTTCGCCATCAACAAAGACAACAAAGAATTGTTGAAACAAGTCAACGACGCCATGGCCAAACTGAAAGAATCGGGCGAATTCCAGAAAATCTACAAAAAATGGTTCAACACCGATATGCCTAACCTCCCGACCAGCTCGGAAGAAGTGCTGAAGTAATGGTTATCAGGTCGTAGGGGCTCGCACGTGGCGAGCCCGCTTGAGGGGGTGTACGATTTCCCGGCCATCCTGCTGAGAGTATCATCCAAATTCCTAACGGGTCGCCCACGTGGCGACCCCTACAATGCCAAAAAGCTCCCCTTCACAGGGGAGGCAGGTGGCTAACGGCTAACAGCTAAAAAGGTCTTGTCGCATCGCGACAAGACCTTTTTTATTACTTGCTCAAATCAAGAGAGCGTACTTTTTCACGGAGCGGCAGGACCGACGGTGGCTGACGGAGAGTTCGTCTACGCCCATGCGCAGGAACGTTTCGGTCAGTGTCAGGTCTGCACCGAGTTCGCCGCAGATGCCGACCCAGATGCCAGCTTTGTGGCCGTTTTCGATGGTCATCTGGATGAGTTTAAGGACAGCCGGATGATGGGGATCGAAGAAGGCATCGAGCTGGGTCTGCTGACGGTCGATGGCCAGGGTATACTGGGTCAAGTCGTTGGAACCGATGCTGAAGAAGTCGACTTCCTTAGCCAGTTCTTCACTCATGACGGCAGCAGCCGGTGTTTCGACCATGATGCCGATTTCCATATCCTTATCGTAGGCAATGCCTTTTTCATCCAATTCCTGACGGACTTCGTTGAGGATTTCTTTGCACCGCTGTACTTCCCAGACGGAATGATCATCGGGAACATGATGGCAATCTTGCCATAAGCCGAAGCGCGCAGGAGAGCGCGGAGCTGCGTCTTGAAGAGGTCGACGCGGGTCAGGCAGATGCGGATAGCACGCATGCCCATGGCCGGGTTTTCTTCCGGGTCGAGCTGGAAGTAGTCGACTTTCTTGTCGGCGCCGATATCCAGGGTACGGATGACGACGGTCTCGCCCTGCAGGGCTTCAGCAGCCTGTTTATAGGCTTCGAACTGCTGGTCTTCCGTCGGATAATGCTGCTTTCGAGATACAGGAATTCGCTGCGGAAGAGGCCGATGCCTTCGGCGTCGTTGGCCAGGACCTGCGGCAGGTTGCCTGGGTTGCCGATATTGGCATAAAGGTTGATCTTCTTGCCATCTTTGGTAACCGTCGGGACGCCGCGTACCTGTTCCAGAGCGGCTACGCGAAGTTCTTCTTTCTTCTGTTTCTGCTTCATGGCCGCCATGGTTTCTTCATCCGGATTGATGTAGACCGTGCCCGTCGTGCCATCGATGATGGCCGTCATGTTGTCGACGTCGTTGTGGAGCTGTGTGCCCGTGCTGACGACGGCAGCGATGCCCAGGGTGCGGGCCAGGATGGCCGTATGCGAGTTCGTGCTGCCTGCTGACGTAACAAAGCCGAGAATTTTATCCGTATCGAGCTGTAACGTTTCGCTGGGAGCCAGGTCATCGGCTGCGATGATGACGTGGTCATAATTGCTGAAGTCGATTCCCGGGCCGCCGCAAAGCTGCTGTTCTACACGGCGGGAGATGTCGAGGACGTCGGCTGCGCGGGCCTGCATATAAGCATCTTCCATGGAACGGAACATTTCAGCAAATTCCTGAGCCGTCTGGTCGACAGCGGCTTCAGCATTCATTTTTTCATCGCGGATCTTGGTTTCAATACCTTCGATATAGTCATCGTCATCAAGCATCATCTGATGGACTTCAAAGACAGCGGCTTGTTCTTCACCGACTTTGTCTACAGCCTTGACATACAAGTCCTTGAGCTGGCCGATAGCTTCTTCGCGGGCTTTCTGGAAACGCGCGATTTCGGCATCGACGTCTTCGATTGGCCGTACGGCCGTAGAAATCGTATTACGATGGAACAGTGCCAGCGGTCCGATGCTGATACCGGAGAAGACACTTTTACCTTTTAACGTCAGCATGTACTTTCCCCCTCAAAGAAATTAGAAGTTTTCTTTCAAGAAGGCTTCTACAGTACTAGCTGCCTGTTCTTCGTCTGCGCCTTCTACTTGTACTTTAATCGTTTCGCCCTGTTTTACGCCGAGAGCCATGACGGTGAAGATTTTCTTCAAATCGCCTTTGCGGGCGCCTTTGAATACGCTGATATTGGATTCAATTTTTTGCTTCTTTGACCAAAAGGCCTGCCGGACGAGCGTGGATACCCTGGGGATCAGTGACAACAAATTCAAATTCTTTCATGACAAATTCCTCCTTTTAGGAAATATAGAAGATGAGATAAAGCTACATAATATAGTGTATACGATTTATAGCGATAACGCAATCAGTCTTGCGGACGTTTTTTGCGGAAAATACCGAGCAGGATAGCTGCGACGATGACGCCGGCCACTAAGGCGACGATGTACATAGCCAGTTGGTGATGACACCGAAGACGAAGATACCGCCGTGAGGAGCCGGAAGGGCGCAGTTGAAGAGCATCGACAAGGCACCGGCGACAGCGGCGCCGATAGCACAGGGCGGGATGACGTGGACCGGGTCCGATGCGGCAAAAGGAATGGCCCCTTCGGTGATGAAGGACAGGCCCATGATGAAGTTGGTAATCGTCGACTGGCGTTCTTTCGGTGTGAATTTGCCTTTAAAGATGAGCATAGCCAGGGCGATAGCCAGAGGTGGAACCATGCCGCCGACCATGACCGAAGCCATGATGCCCGAGCTGACAGCCTGACCGCTGGCACTCATGAGCGAGCCGTACCGAAGACGTAAGCGGCTTTGTTGATCGGGCCGCCGAAGTCGATGGACATCATGCCGCCGAGGATGAAGCCGAGGACGATACGGCTCGATGTGGTCATGCTGTTGAGGACGTCGAAGAGCCACGTATTGAAAACAGACGTCGGCGGATTGATGATATAAGTCATGATGACGCCGATGAGGACCAGGCCGAGGACCGGATAGAAGAGGATGGACTTCGTGCCGTCCAGCGCTTCCGGCAGATGGGCCAGGGCTTTTTTCAGGAAAATGATGAGATAGCCTGCGATGAAGCCGGCAAAGAGGGCGCCGAAGAAACCGGAACCGCCTGTCGTTGCCAGGAAACCGCCGACGATACCGGGCATGAGAGCCGGCCGTTCACCGATACTCATGGCGATATAGCTGCCAGGATAGGCATCATCATGCTGAAGGACAGGCCGCCGACATTTTCAGGAAGGCAGCCAGCGGCGTGCCGCTGCCGAAGTTGGCCGTACCGGCATTATCCATGTCGCAGAGGAAAGCCAGGGCGATGAGGATCCCGCCGCCAATGACGAAGGGAAGCATATGGGATACGCCGTTCATCAAGTGCTTATAAATCTGACGGCCGACGCTTTCTTTTTCAGCGCTTTCGACATCGACGGCTTCCGACGACGATTCATTGCCCTGATAAATGGGGGCTTTGCCGTCGAGGACGGTCTGGATGAGTTCTTCCGGGATCTTGATGCCGTTGGCGACTTTCGTGAAGATGACCGGTTTGCCGGCAAAACGCTGGACCGGTACGTCTTTATCGCAGGCGACGATGACGCCGACAGCGCGGTCAATATCGGCCTGGGTCAGGTGATTCTTGACACCGCCGGAACCATTCGTTTCGATTTTGATGTCGACGCCCATGGCAGCGGCTTTGTTTTCCAGGGCTTCTGCTGCCATGTAGGTGTGGGCAATGCCCGTCGGGCAGGCTGTGACGCCGATGACGTAGGGACGATCCGACGGAGCGGCCGTTTCCGTTTCAGCCGGTGCTTCTTCGGCAGCGGCTTCAGCGGCAGCTTCTGCTTCTTCAGCTGCGACCTGTTCGGCTTCGGCCTTGTCGATGATAGCCAGGTATTCTTCCGGCGTCTGGGCCTTCATCAGGTTGTCGCGGAAATCGTCGTCCATGAGCATACGGCTCAGACGGCTCAAGACTTCCAGATGGACGTTGGCACCGCCAGCCGGAGCGGCGATGAGGAAGAACAAGTGAGCCGGTTCGTCGTCGAGGCTTTCGTAGTCGACGCCGTCGCGGACGATCATCGAAGCCAGGCCCGGTTTGTTGACGGCTTCCGTCTTGGCGTGGGGAATGGCGATGCCTTCGCCGATACCCGTACTGCCTTCCTGTTCACGGGCGAGGACGCGCTGCTTGTACAGCTCTTTGTCGTTCAGGTTGCGCCGGCGGCCATGAGGTCGACCAGGTGGTCGATGGCAGCAGCCTTGTCGGCTACAGACGCATTGAGGTCGATGCTCTGTTTCTTGAGTAAATCTACAATACGCATTATTTCTCTCCTTCTCTTCTCAACTCTCTACACAAAAATGCGTGTTTCTTTATAAGGTAGCGTATACTTCCTTGATATCGTCTTCCGTAGCCAGCCATTCATGGAAGGCCGATGCACTGCCGGCGCTGATGCCCATTTTCAAGGCTTCCTGGAGATCGCCCTTGGACGCTTCGAAACCGGCCAGGAACCCAGCGACCATGCTGTCTCCGGCACCGACGGAGTTGACCAGCGTGCCTTTCGGGGACTGGCGGCGGTATATCTGGCCGTCTTCGCCGAGGAGCAGGGCGCCGTCACCGCCGAGAGATACGAGGACGTTGCGGGCCCCCATGGCCTGGAGCTGTTTAGCGCAGACGATGATTTCTTCATCCGTATGGAGGTCGACGCTGAACAATTCTCCTAATTCAAAGTTATTCGGTTTGATGAGGAACGGTCTATATTTGATGACATTCTTCAAAAGGTCGCCTGTGGCATCGACGACGACGCGGATATCGCGGTCCTGGAGGCGTTTGAGGATCTGTTCATAAATATCATCGGGAATATCGCTGGGGATGCTGCCAGCCAGTACCAGGGTGTCACCGGCTTTTAAGGTATCGATCTGGGCCAGCAGGGCTTGCAGTTTTTCTTCGGGAATATGCGGTCCCATGCCATTGACAGCCGTTTCATCATCGGCGCTGACTTTGAGGTTGATGCGCGAGCAGCCTTCGTCGAGGGTGATGAAATCCGTATCGCCGCCATTGATTTTCGCCAAGCGTTCAATTTCCCGGCCTGTGAAACCGGCAATGAAGCCGAGCATCTTAGAAGGAATATGAAGGTTTCCCAGGACGAGGGACACGTTGATGCCTTTACCGCCGGGATAGATCATTTCCTGTTCGGCCCGGTTGATGTCACCGGCCGTGAAGGTCTTCATGTGGACGACATAGTCTAACGATGGATTGAACGTAACTGTATAAATCACAGGATATGCACCTCCGTAATCTGCTGATAAGCCGGTAATCGACGTGTTCTTCATCTTTGGCCGTAATCAGCGTAACCATTGATAAGTCTGCAAATGTAATGTGCGAAGATAAACCGAATTTACTGGAATCGGCCAGGACGAAGCGGTCCAGGCACTGGCCTACGGCAGCGCGCTTACAGACAGCTTCTTCATCATCCGGCGTCGTACATCCGGAATGGGGAGCGATCCCATTGGCTCCGAAGAAGCCCTTGGTGAAATGATAGCGGCCGATCATATCCCGCATATCACTGCCGACAATGGCTTCCGTATCGCCTTTGACCCGTCCGGGCAGGATGTAGACGCGGCTGCCGCTGCGCCCCAATTTCTGGGCCAGCGGGATGCTGTTGGTCACGAAGGTCGCTTCAGATCCGGCCAGGAAATCGGCCATCTGTTCCGTCGTCGAACCGGCGTCGAGATAGACGAAGTCATCCTTCTTGATCAGGCTGGCCGCATACTGGGCGATGCGGCGTTTATCGCTCATATGAATGGAATACTTGTCCTGCAGATTTTCCATATCCGCTTCATATGAAGAATCATCGCGCAGCGTCGTGGCGCCGCCATGGACGCGGCGCAGGCGGCCTTCCCGGTCCAGCGTGAGTAAATCCCGACGGACCGTCGATTCGGAAATGTTCAGAAAACTCACTAAGTCCTGAACAGAAACGGCACCACTCGTATTGACAAGACGCATGATCTTTTCATGTCTTTCTTCTGTCAACATTGTATCACTTCCCTTTTTATCCTCCTTTGGCCTCATTATACCGTTATATTCAATCATATTCAATCAAATTCATTCATTATAATCAAAAAGCAATCATTTTCGCTCATCTATGCGTCCAACTCATTAAGTGATTTTATTCACATACGTAGGGGCTCGCACGTGGCGAGCCCGCAGGTCGCAGGCCGCCCAAGGCTCCCTTTATAGGGGAGCTGGCCGCCGAAGGCGGTCTGAGAGGTTAAAGAGCGTCCCCTACGCACAAGGCCACAGGCCTTGGATTATTTGTCGCCTGGCTGCGATTCGTTCATCGTTCATCGTTCGTCGTTCATCGAAAAAAAGCTGCCGCATGAGCGACAGCTTGTTGTAGGGGCGACCCGTGGGGCGCCCGAACGACCTACGGCCTACGATGAACGATCATCCCCGTGCTTCTGCGACGCGGGCGATGCCGTGGCGGGTGCGGTATTTGAGGAAGAGCATCAGGCCAGGGCAACGGTGAAGGCGCCGACGAAGAAGTACAAGGTGACGGCGTAACTATTGGTATTTTCTTTGATGAGCGACAGGACCAGGGGACCGGCGACGCCGGCAGCGCCCCAGGCCGTGAGGATGCGGCCGTGATGGCACTGAGGTATTTCGTGCCGAAGAGGTCGCTGAGGTAGGCCGGCATGCACGAGAAGCCGCCGCCATAGCAGGAAATGATGAGCAGGACCAGGACCTGGAAACTGAAGGCGCCCGTAACGCCAGCCAGCTGCCAGAAGGCCAGGATTTCAATGATAAAGAAGAGGACATACGTAGCCGAACGGCCGATGTAGTCGGATATGGTCGCCCAGGCGATGCGGCCGGCGCCGTTCATGAGACCGATGAAGCCGACCATGGAAGCCGCTGCCATAGGCGACATGCCGACGACATCCTGTGCCATGGGCGAAGCGACAGACAGCAGGGCGATACCGCAGGTGATGTTGGTGAAGAAGAGCCACCAGATGGCGTAGAACTGCCAGGTCTTCATGGCCTGTCGGACGGTGAACTGCGGCTGGGCGTCGGCGTATTCGACGGAAGATTCTTTTTCGGCCTTGGCCGGAACGTCTCCGGCTGCCGGCGGAGCCAGGTAGAGCGACGAAGCGTCATGACGACCATATAGACGCAACCGAGGATAATGAAGTTAGCGACTAAGCCAAAGTGCTGGACCAGCAGCTGCATGGCCGGACCGGCGATGAGGCTGGCAAAACCGAAGCCCATGATAGCCAGGCCCGTAGCGAAGCCCCGATTTTCCGGGAACCATTTGACCAGTGTCGATACGGGCGTGATATAGCCCGTCCCCAGGCCGACGCCGCCGATGACGCCGTAAAAAGCGTAGAGCATGGGCAGGCTGTGGGCATAGAGAGCCGCTGCCGTGCCGAACATGGCCGTGACGAAACAGGTCATGGATAAGAGGCCGGACTTGCGGGGGCCGATTTTCTGGACGAAACTGCCCAAAAAGCCGGCCGACAGACCGAGGAAGAGGATGGCCAGGGAAAAGGTCCACGTCGTTTCCTTTAGGGTGAAGCCCATAGATTCCATGATGGGCTTGGTGAGGACGCTCCAGGCGTAGACACTGCCGATACAGAGGTGGAGCCCCATGGCAGACAGGGCGATAAGCCAGCGATTTCGTTTCATTTAGACAACACTCCTTGTGAGGAGCCAGGCTGGCAAAAAAAAAATACCGGCCGCCTGGCTCAAGAATATGTAGCATACTCTTGCCCAGACGGTCGGCATGAAAATCTCCGTACAGTTCATGTGGTTACTCCACTTGATTCCGTCAGTCCTGTACGAATCTGCTGATGTGCTTATTATACGAATATGGACGGTGATTGTCAATATCCCTTTTTTAACTTTTAAGCAGCCGGCGAGAAGGGAACGTAAGGCTGGCTGGAAACAGCCGGCTTACTGGTATTCGCCGTATCAGCTTTGGCAGCGGTTTTCGCAGTCGTCTTGGCTGCCGTTTTAGCAGCTGTTTCCGTTGCGGTCTTTACCGTTGTAGCTGTTTTGACAGGCGCTTTGGCCGCAGCCGTGGAAGCGGCAGCCGTAGCTACTTCCTGCTTCTGCTGCGATGCCAGTTCAGCAGCCTGGGCCTGTTTTTCCCTGATATCCGACAATGTCTGGCCTGCCGGTGCCTGACGCAGGATATAGACGTTTTCTGCCGGTTCGACCGGTTTCAGGACGGAAAAACCATAGGCCATCAATTTCTGGGCATCGCCGAAGCGGTCGTCCGAGTTCATGATGGAAGCGATGACCGTCCGGCCATCCTGGGTAGCCGAAGCGACCAGGCAGGGACCGCCGGCATTGGTCGTACCGGTCTTGATGCCGTTGGCACCGGGGAAGCCGCTGGTCAGGAAATAGTTCGTCGTCGTGCAGTGCTTGGACCCGCCGTTGATATAGGGCATGTCGTATTCACTGTGGCTGACCATGTCGCGGAATTCCGGCATTTTCATGCCATAAGCGGATCGATCGCCACGTATCGCGGGCCGTCGAATAGTGATCGCTGTCCGGCAGGCCATGGGGATTGGCGAAATGGGTATTCGTGCAGCCCAGGGCGGCTGCTTTTTCATTCATCTTGGCGACGAAATCGGCCTGGGTCGCGTAACCGTTTCGGCTACGGCAACGGCCGCATCACAGCCGGATACGGTCATCATGCCGGTCAGGGCATGGCGCAGGGTAATCTGGTCGCCAGGATCGATGCCCAGGACAGACGCATCGCTTTCGATGTTGTAGACGTCATTAGTGATGTTGAGGGGCTGGTCCATTTTGCCCTGGGCCTTGCCCAATTCGACGCCGAGGATACCGGTCATGATTTTCGTCGTACTGCCCGGATAGGTCCGGTCGTCGGCATTTTTCGCATAGAGCGTGTCACCCGTATCGGCATCCATGACATAGGCGGCATGAGCGCTGATTTCAGGCGGCTGTGGCGTATCGGCAAAGACGGCGGCCGACACGGTCAGGCAGGCGGCTGCAGCCAGACAGAAGATTCTTTTCAAAGACATAGCATACACTTCTTTCTCTATAAGGGATTTTTCGCAGCCATCTTGGGCTTGCGGGGATACTTCTTGGGGCTTTCCTTCACTTTCTCGATATAAAGGACGGCGCGGACGTCATCGAGTGCCGGCAGGTGGACAGGCCGGACTTCGGCGATTTTGCCGCCCAGGATTTGCAGGGCTTTTTCGCCTTCTGCCAGTTCGTCTTCATACTGGGCCCCTTTGAGGGAAATGAAATAGCCTCCGGTCTTCACGTAGGGCAGGGCCCATTCGGCCAATATGTTCAGGCGGGCGACGGCCCGGCTGGTGACGATATCGAAAGCGCTGCGGTATTCCGGCTTATGAGCCATTTCTTCGGCCCGGCCGTGGAGGAACGACGCCGTCAGTCCTATATCGCGGACCGTGTTTTCCAGGAAGGTCAGGCGCTTTTGCAGGGAATCGAAGAACGTCACGTTCAAGTCCGGCCGTAGATGAGCAGGGGCAGGCCGGGGAAGCCGGCGCCAGTCCCCAAATCGAGGACACGAGCGCCTTCTTTGAAATAAGCCGGGTCATAACAGGACAGGCTGTCAGCCATGTGCTTGATGGCGACGCCTTTCGGGTCGGTAATGGCCGTCAGGTTCATGACTTTATTCGTTTCCACCAGTCTTTCATTAAAAGCGCAGAACTGGGAAAGCTGCCCGTCTGTCACGGTAAGGCCCATGGCCTTCAGGGCCTGTTCTAATTCACTGCGAAACATGATTTTTTTCCTCCCGGCTGTGCTGTTCCAGTACGATGAGCAAGGCCGTGATATCCGCCGGAGACACACCGGAAATACGGCTGGCCTGGCCTAAGGACAAGGGCCGGATTTCATCGAGTTTCTGCCGGGCTTCGGCCGACAGGGTGTCGATATCGGCATAGACGATATCGGTGGGCATCTTCTTCTGTTCCAGGCGGTTCATCTTTTCGACTTGTTCCATCTGGCGGCTGATATAGCCTTCGTACTTGATCATGATTTCGATTTCTTCTTCCACGTCGCAGCCAGTTCCGGCAGGTCGAAGACCGTCCGCAGGGCCTCGTAGTCGACATCGTTGCGGCGCAGGAGGTCGTAGGCCGTGATGGCCGTGTGGATGGGTGCCGTGCCCAGGCGTTCCAATTTTTCCAGATTGGCCTTGGACGGCGTGACGGAAATGGCCCGGAGGGCGGCGATGCCTTCTTCGATGGCTTTTTTCTTGGCCGTGAAGCGGTCATACCGCTCCTGCGTGACCAGGCCCAGGTCATAGCCTTTCTGGGTCAGGCGCAGGTCGGCATTGTCCTGACGCAGGATGAGGCGGTATTCGCTGCGGCTGGTCATGATGCGGTACGGTTCATTCGTCCCCTTCGTGACCAAATCGTCGATGAGGACGCCGATATAGGCTTCGGAGCGGGTCAGGATGAACGGTTCCCTGCCCTGGACCTTCAAAGCCGCGTTGATGCCGGCCATGAGGCCCTGGGCGGCGGCTTCTTCATAACCACTGGTCCCGTTGGCCTGGCCTGCCGAGAAGAGGCCGGAAATCTTCTTCGTTTCCAGCCACGGCGTGAGCTGCGTCGGGTCCAGGCAGTCATATTCGATGGCATAGCCCGGGCGCATGATCTTGACGTCTTCCAGGCCCGGGATGGTGCGCAGGAAGGCGTACTGGACGTCGGCAGGCATACTGGTGCTCATGCCCTGGACGTACATTTCTTCCGTCGATTCCCCTTCCGGTTCGATGAAGAGCTGATGCCGCTTCTTATCGGCAAAGCGGACGATCTTCGATTCGATGGACGGGCAGTAGCGCGGCCCGATGCCGGTGATGATGCCATTGCACATGGGAGCCCGGTCGAGGTTGTCGCGGATGATCTTATGTGTTTCTTCGTTGGTAAAGGTCAGCCAGCAACATTCTTTGTTGCGGTCTTTCCGTTCCGACAGGAAGGAAAAGGCATGACCGTCTTTGTCGCCTTCCTGCTTGGCCATTTCATCGGTCCGCAGGGTACGGCGGTCGACGCGGGCCGGCGTACCGGTCTTGAAGCGCATGAGCTTGAGGCCGGCCTTGACCAGGGACCCCGACAAATCTTCAGCCGAGCGCTGGCCGATAGGGCCGCCGGAATAGGTACAGGTGCCGATGATGATCTTCCCTTTGAGGTAAGTCCCCGTCGCCAGGATGACGCACTTGGCTTTATAGACTTCATCCAGTTCCGTCCGGACACCGGTGACGGCGCCGTCTTCGACGAGAAGGTCTGTGATCATGAGCTGCTTGACGTCGAGGTGGTCCTGGTTTTCCAGGGTCTTGGTCATGGCCATCTGGTACATCTTCTTATCAGACTGGGCCCGGAGAGAATAGACGGCCGGTCCTTTGCCGGTGTTGAGCATGCGCATCTGGAGGCACGTCTTATCCGTATTGATGCCCATTTCACCGCCCAGGGCGTCGATTTCCCGGACGAGATGGCTCTTCCCCGGTCCGCCGACAGCGGGATTGCAGGGCATGAGGGCAATATTATCTAAGTTCAGCGTCGCCATCAGGGTCTTGGCGCCCAGGCGGGCACTGGCCAGGGCCGCTTCACAGCCGGCATGGCCGGCACCGATGACGATGACATCGTATGTATCGACTACAAACATGGTTACACCCCTTTATTTACCTAAACAGAATCGGCTGAATATTTCTTCGACCATATCGTCGTGGACCGTATCGCCTGTGATCGAGCCCAAAAGCTCCCAGGCTTCGCGCAGGTCGACGACGGCACAGTCAACGGGCATGCCGGCTTCGATGGAATCGAGGGCCCGCTGCAGGGCTTGCCGGCTCTGGCGCACCAGTTCGATGTGGCGCGTATTGGTGAGCAGGGCACTGCCTGCCGTATCGGCATGGGACAGGGCCAGGGACAACAATTTATCTTTCAGGGAATCCAGCCGTCACCCGTACCAGCCGACAAGGAGAGGACGGGATGACCATAGCCTGCCAAATTTTTTTCCGTAACGACTGGCATTAAATCGGTCTTGTTGAGGACGACCAGGACATTCTTATCCTTCGTGTCTTCCAGGATGGCCTTATCTTCATCGGACAAGGGCCGGGACCGGTCGATGACGACCAGGATAATATCGGCTTTGTCCATATAGGCCTTGGCCTTGGTGACGCCTATCTTTTCGACGGTATCGTCTGTTTCCCGGATACCTGCCGTATCGACGAGGCAGACCGGGACGCCTTTGAGGGAAATCCATTCTTCCAGGACATCCCGCGTCGTCCCCGGCACATCGGTGACGATGGCCCGGTCTTCCTGGAGCAGGCGGTTGAGCAGGCTCGATTTGCCGGCGTTCGGCGTACCGGCAATGGCGGCCATGACGCCGTCGCGGATGATGCGGCCGTCGTGAGAAGCCTCCAGCATATCGTCCAGGGCCGTCAGCTGTTTGCGGATAGCTCCGGCTACATCGGGGACGGTAATATCTTCCAGGTCTTCTTCAGGATAATCGATGGTGACTTCCAGGCGGGTAATGAAGTCCGTCAAATCATGGCGCATGGCACCGATGACTTTAGACAGCCGCCCTTCGAGCTGACTGACGGCACTGGTCAGGCCCTGGCGGCTCTTGGCTGGATGACATCCATGACGGCTTCGGCCTGGGCCAGATCGATGCGGCCATTGACGAAGGCACGCTGCGTAAATTCTCCGGGATTGGCCATGCGGGCGCCGTGGGCCAGGACCAGGCCGAGGATTTCTTCCAAGGCCTTGCGGCCGCCGTGGCACTGGATTTCCAGTACGTCTTCCGCCGTATAGGAGTGCGGCCCTTTCATGATGAGCATGAGCACTTCATCGACAGGACGGCCGTCATCGGCGACGATGAGGCCATGCTGGATAGAACGGTCCCGGCGCTGGGCCAGGGGCTTTCCCGAAGGGCTGCGGAAAATGGCATCGCCTACGTCATAGGCATGGCTGCCGCTGATACGGATGACGCCGATGCCGCTTTCCCCCAGGGGGGTGGCAATGGCCGCGATCGTATCGGTCGTATCGTACATATGGCAATACTCCTTTCATAGCCAAGGGGCTCGCATGAAGTTTCCTGACATCATGCAAGATTCCTTTTACTTTATAGTTTGTAGTACAGAGTTTGTAGAAAAATACTCGAAAGAGGCTGTCTGAATGCGACAGCCTCTTTGTTAAGCTTCATAGGGCAAACTAAAAATTATTCTTGATAGTAAATGACGACGTGGCGGTACGGGTCCTGGCCTTCACTTTCCGTGCGGACCTGCGGGTCGTTCTGCAAGGTCACATGGATGATTTTGCGTTCATAACCGTTCATCGGTTCCAGAACGACGCGGTCGCCGTTCTTCTTGACGCGGTTCGCCAGACGGATAGCCAGCTGTTTCAGCGTTTCTTCCCGGCGATGGCGGTAATTTTCGACATCGAGCATGATGAAATGGCGCGTCGTTTCGCCCTGATTCGTCGTCAAGTTGGTCAGGTACTGGAGGGCATCCAGGGTCTGGCCATGCTTGCCGATGAGGATACCCAGGTTCTTGCCGTGCAGGTGGAGCAGGACTTTATCGGACTTGATCATCTTTTCGATGACGACGTCGATGCCCATGTTCTTGAGCACTTCCTGAAGGAAGGCCTTAGCCTTGGCGGCGGCTTCTTCAGCCGTAAAATCATCGCCTGTTTCGGCTTCAGCCGGTTCTGTTTCTACCTGGGGAACCGCTTCTTCAGCTGCGTCAGCTGCGTTGGCAGCCGGTTCAGCCGCTGCCGGTGCGACGGGCTTTTCCACGGCTGCCGGCTGGCTTTCCATGGTCGGGACCGTCGGTACGCCTTCTTTTTCAGTAATGCGCACTTTCGCCGGCTTGCTGCCGAATCCGAAGAAACCGCTCTTCGGTTCTTCCAAGACTTCGATGTCGACTTCGTCCTTCATTCTGCCGAGACGGACCAGACCGGAGCGGACGGCATCTTCGATCGTTTTTCCTGTAGTTTCGATGGTACTCATGCTTCTGATCGTGCTCCTTTTTTCTTGAGGTGGGTCATGAGGAACTGCTGTGCCCACTGGAATACGTTAGAAACAACCCAGTAAATGACCAGGCCGCTGGGGAAATTCAAGCTGATCCAGCCGATGAATAACGGCATGACGATCTTCATGATTTTCTGCTGTTTAGCCTGTGCATCCGAAGCCGCTACCTGCGTACCGGACATCTGGTTCTGGATGAAGTAAGTCGAAACAGCCGACAGCACCGGCATGATATATGTGGGGTCCGGCTGGCCCAGGCTGGGAAGCCATAAGAAACTTTCAAAGGCCGGGTCGTAGGGATATTCCCGAAGAGCATAGAAAATGGCGATGAGGAATGGCATCTGAATGAGGATCGGCAGACAGCCCGACAAGGGGTTGACGCCCATTTCCCGATACAGTTTGGTCATTTCTTCCTGCATCTTTTTCTGATTGCCCTTATATTTCTTCTGTAATTCTTTGATCTTAGGCTGCAGGGTCTGCATGCCTTCCATGGAACGGATCTGTTTGGCCGTAAGCGGAGCCAGAACCAGTTTAATAATCAAGGTGAGCATGATAATGGCAGCGCCATAGCTCGGATAGCCTACATTCTGGGTAAATGCATAACAGTAATTCATGAATGTCGTCATAATGCCGCTGAGGACATCCATTATTCCACTGAAAAAGCCCAATACTCTCAACTCCTGTTCAGCTGTAAAAATAGGGATCTACGGTACCGGATCATATCCGCCTTTGTGAAAGGGATGGCATTTTAAAATGCGCCTTAGTGCCAAATAACTCCCTTTGACAGCACCGTACTTCTGCAAAGCCTCGATAGCATAGGCAGAACAAGTCGGATAAAACCGGCAGCACGGCCGGTGAAGGGGCGATATGAACAACTGGTAAAACCGGATAAGGGCTATGAAACACCGTTTCATGTGTCATCACTTCTTTTTCAATACCCTGGCATGCCGGAATAATTGCAGGATGCTTTGTTCTGCTTCTTTGTATCCGGCGTATTTTAAACTGCTGCGGCCGATGAGGACCAAGTCGAACCCGTCGCGCAGGTCGAACTGGTGCAGACGATAGACTTCTTTCATCAGGCGGCGGCAGCGGTTGCGTTCGACGGCGCAGCCGATTTTCTTACCCGTTACGAAACCAATCCGGGTCGGCTGTTTCGGTGAGCGCGGCAGGACGTACAGGACGACGCGGCGGTTGACATACGACTTGCCGCGGCGGTATACGAGCTGGTACTCACGGTTTTTGCACAGCCGTTGTTCTTTTGTTAGTTCATACATACGTAAATTGTCCTAAAAATGCCAGAAAAACAGAAAAATTCCGCCAACCGGACTTTCTGTTTATCTCGTAATAATTAAGCAGAAAGTTTCTTTCTGCCTTTCATGCGGCGTTTTTTCAAAACCATGCGGCCGCCTTTTGTCTTCATTCTTTCGCGGAAGCCGTGAGTTCTCTTTCTCCACAATGTATTCGGCTGATATGTCTGTTTCAAGCTAGACACCTCCTTTGTCGTCATTGACAGTAAATGAATTTACACCATAACAGGTTAATTATAGTAAGCGAAGTCCCGGCTGTCAAGCCCCATTTTCCAAGTATTATACCGTTTGCGCATACCTCATGTATAAGTATTCCGTAAAAATTTTCTTCCCTTAATTTCGGTTTTGTTGTAAAATGTGGATAGATAAATAAGTTGTCAACAATCTATCCACATTTTGTGGATAAGTGGAAAAGAACCGGAAATTCGATGATTATCGTCTTTCCGCCTTTTTGTGTCCTCTTTGTCCACGTTATCCACAATTCAGGCTATACACATATACACTTTATATGGTACACTCTATATCTCGCACAATTTTACGCACAGATTGGAAGGATTATTATGGACCTGCTCAGCTTATGGGAAAAAATGCTGGCTAACCTGAAACAAGTCTTGCCGAAAGAGATTTTTACCAACTGGTTTGAAGGCAACATCATTCCCTACTCCTATTCCGAAGAAGAAAATCTCCTCATATTGGACACAATGACGAATTTTCTCCGCGACTACGTCAGCAAAAAATACACGGATATCCTGGAAACCGTCGCCCAGGACGCCATCGGCCGCCCGACAAGGGTCCAGCTGATTACGAGCCAGGAAAAGAAGCCCGCTCCCGAAATCCAGCCAGAAGCCGTCGCTGAAACGATCACCCTGCCGAAAAAGCCGGCAGCGCCTCCCGCACCGGCAGCCGCTGCCCCGGCCGGGGACGCGCAGTCCGTCCCGTCAGGACAGACAGAATGGGTCCAGCCTGAATTGCCCATCAGTGACGGTCCGTCAGCCCCCATGCCCGTCGTCAAAGAAGCCGTCCCCGTCACGCCTGATGAAATCCCTTATAATAATAATTTAAATAAAGATTATACCTTTGATAACTTCATCGTCGGCAACAGCAACCGCGTCGCCACAGCCGTCGCCAAGTCCATTGCCGCTGCACCGGCCCAGAAATGGAACCCCTTCTACATCTACGGCGGCAGCGGCCTGGGCAAGACCCACCTGATGCACGCCATCGGCCACGAACTGCTGAAGAACTTCCCCAACATGCGCCTGTTGTGCATCACCAGTGAAGACTTCGTCAACGAATTCATCCAGTGTATCCAAGACAAGAACACGGAAAGTTTCCGTCGCCGTTACCGCAACGTCGATGTCCTCTTCGTAGACGACATCCAGTTTCTGGGCCGTGGGGATAAAGAAAGTTCCAAAGAAGAATTCTTCCACACCTTCAACAAGCTCTATCAGGACAAAAAACAGATGGTCTTCACCAGCGACCGTCCGCCCCGGGACATCAAGAAACTGGAAGAACGCCTGCGTTCCCGCTTTGAAAACGGCATGGTTACGCAAATCGAGCCGCCTGATTTAGAAACGCGCACGGCTATCCTTCGGGCCTGGGCAGAAAAAGAAAATATCACCTGCGACCTGGATGCCCTCAATTACATCGCAGCCAATGTCAGCGAAAACATCCGAAAACTGCACGGCGCCTTCATCCGCGTCCTCCTGGAAGCGTCGCAGTCCAAGAGCAACGTCACCCTACCTTTGGTAAAACACGCCATCCATTACATTACCGACGCCAGGATGAAAAGAAATATATCACCATCGACGAAATCACGACGTACATCTGTCAACACTATAACATCAATTATAAAGAGCTCATGGGCAAGAAAAAGACAAAAGACATCGCCCTGCCGCGGCAGATTGCCATGTATATGTGCCGCGAACTGACAGGAAATACGTATCCCCACATCGGGACAGCCTTCAACGGCCGCGATCATACGACAGTCATGCACGCCTGTTCGCAGATTCGGAAGAAAATAGACAAAGACAGCCATTTCAAAGAACATCTGGAAAAGATGATGAATGAAATCCGCGGTGTGGATAACTAGGCTGATAAAATTGTACATATATTGTGGATAAGTCAAAAAAAGAAATCTACAGTGGAAATGTGGATAAAAAATGACGATTTGTCCACACGTTATCCACAGCTGTGGACAGCTTAAAATCGCTGTCTTTTTCCACTTATCCACAAATTCACAGTCCCTATTACTAAGACTACTATTTTTTAATTCACATTTAATTAATTTATTCAGCGCAGAAAAGAGGATACTCCATTGAGACTAAAACTGAAAAAAGAAGATCTGAACAAAGGCCTGCAAGCTGTTCAGAAAGTCGCCCAGAACAAAAGCAACAATATATCTTCTGAAAACGGCTTGCTTATCAAAGCCCTCCATGGTATCATCGAGTTCCAGGCCAATGACTACGATATGGGCATTAAGATCACCGTTCCCGGTATCATTGAAGAAGGCGGTGAAGCTTTATTGCCAATCCTTATTTAATGGAATTGACCCGCCGCCTGCCCAGTGATGAAATCGAAATCATCAAGGAAGATGCCGATACACAGCTGCTCATCAAAGGCGGCAAACTCAAATTTGAATGTCTGACCATGAATCCCGATGATTTCACAGAAGTCGAAATCGTTGAAAACGGCTATGCCAGCTTTACGACGACGAGCGTCGTCATGAAGGACCTCATCGATAATACGTCCTATGCCTGCGCTACTGATGTAGCCCGCCCGATTTTCATGGGGACCTTCCTGGATGTCCAGGGGGATCAGATGACCATGGTCGCCACCGACACGCACCGCCTGGCATTGAAGACGGCTACCCTCGATGCGCCTGTGGATAATCCCTTACAGGCCGTTATCCCCAGCCGATTGTTATCAGAAATTTCCCGCCAGTTGCCGACAGATATCCCGGAAACCGTCGAAATCACGGCAGTCCGTAATTACCTGGCCGTACAGTTCGGCAATGTCTACATCCGGACGCGGCTCATCGAAGGGGAGTTCCCCAATTATCGGCGCGTCATCCCCAGTGACTTCAAGTGCATCGTCACGGTGGACCGGGCCGAATTCACGGGCGCTGTCGAACGCGCTTCTATCGTCGCCAAAGATGCCCAGTACAATGTTATCAACTTCATCGTCGCCGACGACCAGATCAAACTCATGAGCCAGCATCCTGACTACGGTACGGTTGAAGACTACGTCCCCTGCCATTTGGAAGGCCAGGGCCTGGATATTTCCTTTAATGGGAAATTCATCCTCGACATCTTGAAGCATTGCCATGATTCGGAAGTCATCTTGAAATCCAAGGAAAACAGCCCCATGCTGGTCCAGGATAAAGAAGATACTTCCTGTGTATTTGTTGTAACGCCTATGAGGACAAAATAATGGAAACAGTAAACATTACGACACCGATGATCCAGCTCGACAATTCTTGAAATGGGCCAGTATTTTACAGAGCGGCGGTGAAATCCGCTTTCTGCTGGACGAAAAAAAGATTTTTGTAAATGGAATTTTATGCACTGCGAAACGCAAAAACTCTATCCTGGAGACAAAGTTGAAATTAAAGGTATCGGTACGTATTTGATTAAAGGTGAATAATTATGATGATTGAATCGGTCCGGCTCCACCGTTTCCGGAATTATGATGATGAAATGATTACCTTTCCCAAGGCCATCATCCTCCTCTATGGGAAGAATGGCAGGGCAAGACGAATCTATTGGAATCATTATATATGGGGGGCATCGGCAAGTCCTACCGGGGCATCGCCGATGCGACCTCATCAGCTGGAACCAGGACCAGGCCAGCATCATCATCCAGTTTCAGCGCAGTGATACGCAGCAGCAGCTGAAAATCATC
>ENA-OUNI01000019-OUNI01000019.1-human-gut-metagenome-genome-assembly--contig:-NODE-19-length-53754-cov-4.347325_pt1 | contig 53754 bp, 63 predicted proteins | sample MGYA00242499_ERZ504580 | MGnify/ENA primary metagenome ERZ504580 (study PRJEB26092, sample SAMD00036315) | human gut metagenome | host: Homo sapiens | study: EMG produced TPA metagenomics assembly of... | reverse complement strand
CAAGAAGATGGTAGCTGGTATACCAAGGAGATAGCACCTGATGTTCTGGCATTGGCTGCTGAGAAATTCGGATTAAAATATGACAATGAAAAGCTTTTAAAACGGGTTAAAACTAACAATTAGAAGAAAGGATGCTCATTCTTCCTTCCCGTATTTTGGGAGCTGCTTGGAAGCAAGTTACAGATGACACTATTGCTGTTCATTTGAGTAAAGGAAGTTGGCGTAAGCGTACATGGCTACGGAATATTCTTACAAAACTAAATTTCTATCGAAAAATTTTCAGGGCTCATAAGTAATGGATATGAATAAAAAATGAGGTGGCAAAGCTTTTGTCATGCTTTGTCACCTCCCTTTTCTTGGTTACCACTTCTCTTTTTTCACCTCAAAATACGGGCTTCACTCAATCTTCCATCCGTCAATACTCCTCTTCTCCAACGAGAAGTTTACGCCGATGCGGTACAGCTTCCGGTGGTCCATTGCGAAGGGTTTGGCATATCCTTTGTCTTCTATTTGTTGCAGGGCTTCCTCGGGTGTACCATCCAGTTTAAACTCTACGATGTAGACGTAATCCTTAGATTTTCCTTTATCGGCATGTAGTAGGGAGCCAGGTATTTGATGAATCCTTCAGCCACTTCCTTGTTGGGGAATCCCAGCCGATAGATGTTGAATTCTTCGTCATATTCCTTTATCGTGAGGTAGCCACTTTGGTAAATCACAGCAATGGGATTATCCTTGAACGACTCCACGTCTGTCAGTGTCTCTGCAGTCACTCCTTCACTCGTCAGGTTGGGCAGACAGAAGTTGTTGTCTTTCAGTAACTTCACAAGGTAGGTGGGGGTACCGGTCTCGAACCAGTAGCTGCCGAACTCCAAGGAACGGAAGGTATTCAGCAGGCTGAAGGGGTTATACAGATTGGTTCCGTTCTGGCGGAAGCGGTAGCCGTCGTACCGTTCTTTCAGTCGCAGGCAGACTTCGTCGTAGGTGATACCGTAGTTTTCGGCTATCTGGTGCAGTGGTTCTTCAAAATAGGTGTGTATCTCTTTGTCGGTCATTCCGCAGAGCGTCTGGAACTGTCGGTCCATGGAGAGGTCTATCAAGTTGTTCAGGTCGCTGAACACACTGACCTTTCCGAATTTCGTCCCCCCCGTCAGGAATCCGAAGCGGATATACCGGTCCTGCGTTTTCATTACGGAGTAGAAGGCTTTGAGTGTGTTGCGATATTCATTTTGCAGCTCTTCGTCACCAATGGCCTGGAGCATGGGTTTGTCGTATTCGTCCACGAGAATGACCACGCGCTGGCCGGTCTGCTCGTAGGCGCGGCGGATGATTCCCTTGAAACGCAGTTCGGGGTTGACTTCGCTGGGGACAGTTCCGTAGATGCTTTCCCACTGGCAGAGGGTATCGTTCAATACATTGATAAGGCTGTTCTTTTCATCGTATTTGCTTGTGTTTAAATCCAAATGCAGTACCGGATATTTCGTCCATTCTTTTTCGAGCCGTTCCATTTCCAGTCCCTTGAATAGTTCCTGCTGTCCGTTGAAGTAGGCTTCCAGTGTGCTGATGAGCAGACTCTTTCCGAATCTCCGTGGGCGGCTCAAGAAGTAGTAGTTACTTGTATTGACCAATTGGTGAATCAATGCAGTTTTGTCTACATAGGTGTACTCACCAAGACGGATTTTCTCAAAACTCTGTATTCCAATAGGGTACTTCATACGGCTGATTTTTTTGATGCGCTTTTTGCTTAATCAAAACAAATGTATGAATAAAAAATGAGGTGGCAAAGCTTTTGTCCTTATAGGGCGATTTTTCTCATAATCTTCAATTCCAGTCCTGTTCTGTTTTTGAAATCCTGTATATGGCAGTTATAATTTGCACTGAAAAATGGCCGTTGCCTATTACATATATAGGCCTTTACGGAACAAAAATTCTTGAATGAAGAGGTTCTACTTATATGTTCTACGGTTGCAGCCAGTTGTTCACAGCCTGTCTTTACCCAACCTCTATATTGTCTGTCCTTCAATTCTACAAAAATCAGCTCATCGTCATAATGGAGCAACCCGTCACACACCTGTTGGGTTTCTTCCTCTTTCCCGGTTTTCAGGACCAAGCAATGGTCTATTCCATAGAAACCTATTGGTTTTGAATTAGGATTATCGACAATTCCTATCCATTTGGATTTATCTGTCTCGTCAATATAAGCGGGATTCCTCGCCGGTGGAGTATCATCACATAGCCCGAATAGCTCTTTATTGGAAACACTTCTTCCGTTATTTTCCATATTTATCTTCAAGTTGCAATAGTTCCGTAAACAAATAGCCGCTTTCTGCCAGAAGTTCATTCAGATAGTTCTCATCAGAAGGAAGTCCACAGTAATCTGCCAATTTGGATACAGTTCCCCGATTATTTATCTCGTATATTACCAGGTCATCCGGAGATAAAAGAGATTTTATCGGGACGATTCTGTCCAATTCCTTCAAATCGCTTTCTGTTCCGGCAACTCCCATCGTTGTGTCAACTTGTTTAGCCTTGACAGCCAATGACAAATCATTTATGATGTACGGGCTGTGGGTGGTTATAACCAGCTTGTTTTCTGCTGAATAATTATTGAACTCCAATAAGCTATACAACATATTCCGCTGTGAAACCGGAAACAGATTTTGTTCCGGCTCTTCAACGATATTGATAAAAGCCGTTTTATTGAACTGTGAAGATACTGCCGACAGAGCAATCCTTCTCTGCTCGTCGGTCAGAGTCGTATCAGCCCAAATGGATTTGACGGCATCATTAAAGCGTTGGGATTCATTATGGCTCATTTTTTGCGGATTCTCAACCTGTCTTCTTACAGCATTGGCCAGATAGTAGGAAACCAGATAGAGAGGAACCAGTGACTGGAATCCACTCGATGCTTCCGACAGTTCCACCTGATAATCGTTTCCGGTCACATTTATCACGTCATGCTGCTTGTCATATTTTATTTCTGCATCATTAATCGGTAGAGACAGGCCATCCTTGATTTCATCCTTAGCATTATTGAACTCTGTAATATATTCCAGCAGCGAATCCGGCAAAGACTTGAACGACTTGGCTTCTTTTATGATACTGATAAAATTTCTCTCGGCAGGCACGTACATTATCTGTGGCAGGAAATACTTCCGAGACTGCTTTTCGGATATCTGAAAGTCACCTTTCTGATATTTCATTGAATAAGCCTCACCTTCATATTCTATTTCGGCAGCATCGCTGTGGGCATTGTTAAAAAAGTAATTTGCTATACGGTGGTATCCGCAATAGGTCTTTCTGAACTTTACTGCGGAAAAGTCACTTATTGCATAATCGCCTCTGACCAATGCCTTCTCTATCCAAGTGAAAGTGGAAATCAATTTGGCGACACAACTTTTACCGCTTCCTTGATTCCCGATGAATACAGAAACTTTCTTTATGTCTATCCAACCGTCATCATCCGGACAGCCTTGCCTGATGGGGCCGAAATTCTTTATTCTTATTTTTGCCATATATTAGGTATGAAACACATTTGATAGCAAAGATACTATATTTTATTAAAAGAGAGGGTGTATACCCTCTCTTTTCTTGGTTACCACTTCTCTTTTTTTACTTCAAAACACGGGCATTGTTTCGTCCATTCCATCGGTTCCACCTCTCCGTTGTTGTTCAGGTCGGGGCTGAGGTCGCGATGTCCCGCCACTTTTGCTTCTGGATAGTCCATCAGTAAAGCGCGGACCAGTACGCGGAGTGAATGCCGTTGCCATTCGGTGCGCGTGTCTTTGGGATTTCCATAGTGGTCCAATCCGCCTTCGTAGGCGATTCCGATAGAGTGGGCATTGTAGCCGCGGGCGTGGGCGCCGGCCCTCTCGACCGGGCGTGTGGTCAGGATTTGTCCGTCACGGCGGATGTAGAATGATAGCCCGTGCCGTCAAATCCACGTCGGCGGTGCGCGGCTTCCAGAGCCTGCCCGGTAAAGGGACGGTCCTCGCACGTGGCGCTGCAATGTATCACAATCAAGTCGATTTTTCTCATTTTTTTCTACTGTTTGCCTTTGGGGGCTGTTCGCTAAAGGGAACCACCACTGTTCATGGCGTGTGCGCTGAATGCGCCCAAAAGTGCCGAAGCTACAGCAATGATTACTTTCAGAATTTTGTCCCAGGCTGATGATTTTGTACTCATGATGTTTAATGTTTAATCCTTAATTCCTAATTCTTACTCCCTCTTTTTTATCCCAACGGATTCTCCCCCTGGTCTCCGTCCGAACCTCCACTACCGGGGGTGTTGTTGCCGGAACCGCCTCCGGAGCTGTTCTTGTCTTCGGATACAAGCTCAAAGACGAGGTTGTTGGCTCCGCCTTTGGTGGTGGCGTTGCTGTCGTTCACCAGCCGGAGGGTGTTGGCCACCTTGAAGCGGATGTTGACGCGCTCGATGTTCTTTACGGTACAGTCTTTGGCCACTTCGGTGGCACGGCATTTGAAGGTGGTGTGGAAGATGCCGAAACCGTCCAGACGGACACTGTTGCCGTCCGTAAGCGTCTGGCGCATCTGCCGTACGATGGCCTTGCTACGTGCTCCACGTCTTCGGCCGACATGGCGCCCAGTACTTCAATGTCTTGTGCTATACGGGCAAGGTCGAAGATTTTGGCATCTTGGGGCTTGCGTTTCAGGGTGTGGACCATAGGGGAGTTGCTGTCCCCGATTTTCTTGTGGCGCTGTGTGCGCACTACCAATGCTGTTGACATGTTGATTAATTTTAAATTTAGAATTGTTCATTTCCGAAGTGGACAGCGGTGTCTCCGCGGCGATGGCCTCTGCTCCGTTTCGTTGATACAAAGATAGGACATGGGGCAGGGAAGGATGGAGGTTGGGGGGAGGAAGGAGGAGGAGGGGGGAGGATAAGGGAGGTTATTGGGGGATTAAGGATTAGGGGGTTAGGGGTTAGGGATGTGCGGTCATCGCTTACGTTATGTTATGATTTTAGGCACGGATTTCGCGGATTACGCGGAAAAGATAAAGAAAAATCCGTGTTATTCCGCGTAATTCCGCGCCCTGAAAGAGAGCATGACAAGGTTTTTTCGGGCAGTCCGGAGAGTCCGGCTTGATTTTACATAGGCCGTAATTCCACTGTCCCATGGCTGCTGCAATTCGATACAGGGTGGAAACCGTAGGAACTGTAAGTCCTCTTTCTATTCTTGAAATATAACCTTTGTCGGCTCCTATACGTTTGGCAAGTTCCGCTTGTGTAAGCCTTGCATTTTTACGGGCATCCAATAGGATTTGGGCATTGTACTCTTCCCATGCTTTTTCGCGGTTTTTTTCACGTTCGGGAGTCCCTTCTTTAATTTTAAAGCCTTTTTAATTTCACTGTCAGGTGTTTTCTGTGTCTTCTTTTTGAATGCGTTAAAAAGTACAACAATATTAAGGATTAAGGATTAGGGATGAGCTTGTGTTCATTAATCATTAATCACTAACCCTTAATCCCTAATCCTTCCCCTTTCCTTCCTTTCCTTTTAAGAAGGCTCCCCGAAGACATCAATCATCAGCTGTACTTGTGCGGGCGTGTACCGTCGGCAATAAGGTTCATGCCCGTGGCAAGCAGGCGTTGTTCCAGACCGGGGGCGGTGCGTATCCATTCGTTCAGCTGGTTGACGGCAGTCTGCTGGGCAATGCCCGGAAGGTAGTACATGGCCAGTTCGCCTTTCCCGTAGCTGCGGACGGGGAAACGGGGCTCTGCAAAGGAATCATTCTGTTTCATCATTATTCTTAAAGTTCAGGTTATATGTTTTTTAAGTTTCGCATGTCTTTGACCTGCTTTCAGTGAACAAGTTGACAAGGCTATAAGGGGGAGACTGCATCTTCTTCCTGCCTTGTAAAGATACGGATTTTTACTCGAATAACCTACCTTGTTCCTCACTATTTTTCAACCAATTTTCGTTGTCGAACTGCGTGTTCACCGGTCCCGGTCTGTCCCTTCGGGGGTGGGGATATAGGCTTCCTCGCAGGGCCAGTAGCGGCCGTTCAGGTGGTTGTAGACGAACTTGGCATCGGTGTGTGCGCTGCCCAGATGCTTGAAGCGGACTTTCTCGATGTAGACGGTGACCATCTGCTTGGTGTCGTTGCGGTCTACCACGAGACAGAAGTCGGACATGTTGGCGAAGTTGGCGGAGCCGTTGATGTCGTTCATCTCGACACGGCGCAGGGTGCCGTCCTTTTCGTTGCGGTTCACCTTGCGGGGATGGGCCACGAGGATGACGAGGCACTGGTTGAGGATGGCGAAACGTCCCAGCTTGTTCAGCGTGTCGGTGATGTAGGCCATTTCCGTCTGCCCCGGTTCCAGATGTTGCTCCAGGCGGTTCATGGGTCGATGACGAGGATGCGCACCCCTTTGCGGCGCACCACCTGGCGGGCTTTCTCCAGGATGTGGTCGATGCCGTAACTCCCGTCGTTGGGCAAGATGTGCGACACGTTGCGGTCCAGCCAGCCTACTGCCTGCTCATAGACGGCTTCCGTCATGCCCGGTCCGGGGGTGAAGCGGTGGCCGGTCAGCTTCTCCGCCAGCTTGTGCAGGTGGTAGGCGATGGGCATGTTTTCGGGGCTGAAGAAAGCGATTTTCCACTCGTGCCGCAGGCAGAGGCGCAGCACCAGTTCGTCGGTGAATTCGGACTTGCCGTCGCCGGGGCGTCCGGTGATGACCAGCAGGCGGCGAGGTTCGAGGGTACAGTGCTCGTCGAAGTTGTCCCAACCGGTGTCCGCACCGCGTTGCAGGCCGTTCTCGTAGAGGGAGCGCAGGTCGTCGCGGCAGTCTTCGGCGGTGAAGATGCCTTCGAGGGGGACTTCTTCGGCCTGCTCGATGCAGATGCGGAGGCTTTCGGCACCGAATTTCACCAAGTGTTCGTTGGCATCCTTGCAGCCCTCGCCGAAGTGCACGATGCGGCAGCGTTCCACTCCGATGCGACGCGTGAGTTCCTGCCGGAGCGACTGCCGGCCGGGTCCTCGTCTACGGCGATGTAGATGGCCTGCTTGTCTTCGAAGTGTGACTCGACGAAGCGGTCCAGCCACGTGAGGTTGCTTTGGGCACCGGCGGGCACGGAGACGACGTCCTTGCGTCCGGCGGCGATGACGGCTGCCGCGTCGAACTCGCCTTCGGTGATGATGCACTCCGGGGTGTCCAGAATGCTGTCCACGTTGTAGGGGATGAGCTCGGCTCCCTTCACCATCATGAAGTGCTTCCGGGCGCTGCGGTACTTGGTGTTGACGAGTGCTCCGTTCTCGAAGTAGTTGAAGCAGATGCAGTTCTCCTCTTGGCCGGTTTCGGGCAGGCACACCGTCTCTTCGGTGATGCGCAGGGCGCGCAGCAGTTCCTGAGGCAGGCAGCGTACGGTGGTCCAGTAGCGTTCCAGATTCTCGGAAAGTTGCATCCGGGCAGGGTCGAAGGTGGGGCGGCGGAAGTGCTGGGGCGGTGCGGCGGGTTTTCGGCGCATGTCGCGGCGTTGCTGCTTCAGGCGCTCTTCGGCGTCGTCGGACACGTAGAACTTGTAGCCGCAGTGGTGGCAGTAGCACAAGCCTTTGTCCAGGTCTACGGAGAGTGATTTGTTGCCTTTGTGTCCGCGGGTATCGTTGCATTGCGGACAGATGGTCTTGATTCGGCCGCTGATGCGGCCACGGGTGTCGATACCGTGTTGATGAAAATTTCTCATAATGATTTTAGTTTGTTTGGCATAAGAACAAAAGAACCTGTTTGTTTTCTTGTTTTGTCTTTTTGTTCTTTTGTCTGAAAAATGATTATACATGAATGGTTTCACCCCCTCCGATGCCACACTTCGCGGGGGGAAATGCCACACTTCACGAGGGGAAATGCCACACTTGGGACATGCTGAGGTGTGGCATTCGGGGTGCTGAGGTGTGGCATTCGGAACGTTGAAGTGTGGCATTCCGGATGCCGGAGTGTGGCGTTTCAGCCGGGTTGCTGCTTCGGCCTTTTCTGCGACGGCGGTTGTTGCGGCGAGGTCCAGGAACGGGTCGTCTCGTTCCAGAAGGCATTGTTATCCGGTCGGGGCGGCGCGTCGTCGGGGATGGGGCAGCCCAGGTAGGTGCGCTTGCCGTCCACCAGTTGCTCGTAGCGATGGGGGTCGGGAGGGGCGGCGGCCTGCCGGTGGGTGTCCAGGGTGCAGAGGGCTTCGTGCAGGGTGCGTGAGGTCCGGCTTCCGGCACTGACGTAGTTGACGAAATATCCTTGCACATCGCTCATGTCCAGTAAGTTGCCTCCTTTGCCGTAGGCTTCAACATGTTGCTTGAATATCTTCACCGCTTCCCGGATGTGGCGTTTCAGCAGGCATCCGTAGCCGCTTTTCATGCAGCGATGTCCAGCCAGGAGCTTTCGCGGACAAGGTCGTCCGCCATTTCGCGCCACGGCCGCACGGGGTGTCCCGGCTTTGTGACTGGTCGCCATTGTTGCCGCCGTTGCCATCGTCGTCTCCGTTGCCGTCGCAGGCGGTCTGCGCTCCTCCGGACGTTGCCGGTGGCACTCCTCCGGCATCCGACGGTCGAAGAGACCTATCGGCAGCAGCGGCAGTTTCTTCTTCTGTTGCTGATGCTGCTGTTGTTTTTATATAATTATTTATATTCTCTTTATTATTTTTCTCTGCTGTTTTTGGCAATTTGCTGTTTTCCAGTGTATTGCTTGTTTTTGGGAGTTGTTTTTCGGCGTTTTCCCTCGGTGTTTTTTGCCGTTTTTCGTCATTTTTTGCCTTGGAATACGGCTCTGCCTCCCCCTTTTTTGCCGTTTTTTCGTCATTTTTGCGTGGGGGATTCAGCTCTTTCGGTGTGAAATATCCGTCTTCCTCCAGTTCGAAAAGTCCGTATTCCCGGATAATTTTCAGGAGGTAGGCAAGTGTTATTTTCTTCCCGTCGCAATGGGGACGGAGGTATTCTTGTCGTGCGCGAGGTTCGGGCAGCATTCCCAGCTTTTCGATGATGACCCAATAGGCACCTAGTCCTCTCAAGCCTTCTTTTTCTGTCAGTTGTTGCATTCTGGGGTCGTACATGGCCATCAGGGGATGTTGTAAATAGAAATTTCTTTTCATTATGGTGTTTTTTGCAAGGGAAAGTATTGCGCAAAGCGAGGTTGCTTGTTGTTGCGACGGCGTTTTTCGTAGCGTTTTCTCTTTGTTTTATGATGCAAAGGTAGGGATAATAAAATAGTGTTGCAGTCCGAACGGGTACGGTCTGCACGCATGTTTTTTATTGACAAACAGTGGTTTACGGCTTCCCAACCATTGGAAACCGTACTTGTCCTAAAAAATGCAAATAAAAGGTCTTTTTATTCTTTTCCTGCTCGGCGACTTGTTTTATCTTTCTTATCCGGTTCTCTATGGGGATGAGTTCCTTGCTTTCTCTGAAGCTGGCTTTCCGGTCGCTCTTGAAAACGTTGCGGATTACTTTCTTGACGGTTTCGGCTATAACCAGTCTCTTTTCCGAATGTTTGGTGGTTCCTTCATAGCTCCAGAATTTCTTACCATCCAGCGTGATGGTCACTCTGATTTTTTTCCATGATTGTCATTGATTTTTCGTTTGTACTTAAAAAATGATGCGAAGGTATGAAAAAAACAAGAAGGGGATGAAGTGTTATAGGAATAAATGTTGTACATTTGTTTCATGGTGAATCAAGAAAAAAACTTATCTGTTGAAACTTTGCGTGGTATCGCTATTCTATTGGTAGTGGTGGGGCATGTCATCGGTTCCGGCCCCGGTGGGGGCATGAAGATTGATTTTCCACATCCGTTGCGCTATCTTTATGTGTGGATAGATTATATTCAGATGCCGCTGTTTACGGCTATTGCCGGCTGGGCTTATGCGTTGAAGCCTTTCTCCGCATCTTCCGGTTTTGGAAGTTTCGTCCGGAAGAAAGCTTTGCGTCTGCTGGTGCCGATGGCGGCGGTGGGCACGTTGTATTTTCTGGTACAGTATCTGATGCCGGGCACTAATAATAAAGGGGAGCTTAGCCAAATGTGGCGCATTTATGTATTCCCTTATACCATGTATTGGTATCTGCCGTCGTTGTTCTTGATTTTTGTAGTGCAATGGTGGATGGACAGCCGGAAGTGGATGGACACTCCGGGCAAGTGGGCTGTTTGTTGCATTGTGGCGCTGATTTTCAGTAGGATAAATGATGTATGGATTCTGCATGAGGTTCCCGACCTGTTCAGTTTCAAGGGTGCTTTGGGGCAGTTGCCCTATTTCTTTGTCGGTGTGGCTTCCTGCCGTTTTGCTGTGTCGCTCTGCAGTCGTCCGGCTGTCAGGCGTGTCTTGCTTGCCGTGGCGCTATGGGGGATTGTCTTGATACAGATAGTGTGGTTCTATCCCGGTAAATACGCCTCTTTGAGCATGCTGCTTTATCCCGTGACGTTGATTCCCACCTTGTTCCTGCTGCTGGCATCGAAGTGGCACAACCGTTTTTTTGTCTGGATAGGCGGCTATGCGTACAGTATTTATCTTTTTCATGGTTTCGGTACTTCCGGTGGGCGGATTATACTGAAAATGATGGGGATTGATGCGATTGTCCCCATATTGCTGTCTGCAACTTTTATTGCAACAATCGGGCCGGTATTAGTAGACAAACTGTTTAACTGTTCCAAAATGCTGCAAATGCTATTTCTTGGAAGGAGATAATGCTCTCAGTCTGTTGCGCACCCTTATCATAAAACGCCGTAGCCACGGGCATGTTTCTCCCGACTTCAGATTATAGTATAGTGATTTGGACTCATAAATCATCCGGAAAGTTTCTGTACAAAGTACCGGTTTCTTGGTCAGGCGGTTGATTTCCACAGCCTGCGGCATAGAGCTTTCTACAAACAGCATGTAGTCGGTGGATGAACCGTATTCTTTGGCTTTGAAGGAGGCGTGGCAATTCGCCCGTTGGCGTGCAGCCATATCCGGCAGGTCCAGCATGACAAGCTTATTGTATTTCACATGGTTCTTCCGGAGCCAGGCTTCCGTCTCCGGACGGTATTTCTCCAAGCGTGAAGTGACCAGTGTGCCAATGGTGACTTTGGGAATGAATAGCGGAGGAGCGTTCAGCAGGAAATGACGGTACTTCTCGCCGTCATCGTTCTCTTCCGGAGTGGGGTCTGCGCAAAGCACGCCGTCGATGTCCATGCATGATTTTTGCAGGATGGAGTGGTTCATTATGTTCCACTGGAAGAAACGGGGATAATCGACTATTTCGAAAAAATAATCAACAGAATGAGTGTGTAGTGGAACTGCATAAATGGCACAGTATTTGATGTTGTATAAATGTTCTATGTCCTTCAGGAGCTCGCGGCATTTCTTCACAGCTTTTCCCGTGGCTATGCTGTCGTCCACAACCAGTACTTTGTGTATGTGGGTCATGTTGAAAGTTTTCCCCCGTTCTCCGGTCTGATAGATATGCCCGTTGCGGAAAGAGTCTATGTCCGTGACCGGCAGGTTCAGGTAGAGTGCCAGCAGATTGGCGGGAAACATGCCACTGCGGGGCACACCGACAATGAGGTCGAAATCCCGTGGCAGAATGCTGAGATGTTGCAGGATGCAATGGTTCAAGTCGTCTATGTTACGATAGTTCATGTAGTTTTCTTCTTTAGGATGAGTCGATTATTTCATAGATTTTCTTCACGCTATGCCCCCAACTGTGGGTCTCGGCAAAGGCTATGCGCTGTTTGGCCAGTTCTTTGTCGTCAGCTTCGGTCACAGCACGGTCTATGGCCGCAAGCCATTCCTCCGGGTTGATGGCAGATGCGTGTGACCTGCGAATATGTTGCGCATGGTGTGGGTACTGGTTGCGACAGTGGGTTTACCCATAGCCAGATATTCGTCTATTTTCAACGGATAGTTGCCGTCGGTAATCTCGTTCACCATTTGCGGATTGATGCAGACATCGTAGGCAGCTATGTAGGCCGGTAATTCGTCCACTTTTTTTGTCCGGTGAAATAGGCATTTTTCAAACTATGGATACGGTCCCGACGGAAAATGTCATCTTCCGGGCCGGTGAACACAAAACTATAATCGGGACGCTGACTTATTATCTGATAAAGCAGTTCTCCGTCAAGGCGGGTACTGTTTATCGTACCCATATATCCGATGATAGGATGTGGAATATTTTGTACATCATCGGGCGTTTCATACTCTTTGGCAGGATTGTATAGCGTCAGGTTTACTCCGGTTTCGATGGGGTAGGTATGCGGGTTGTAGGCTTGCAGTTCTGCAGCAAAGCGGGTGGAGTTTGCCAGAACAAGGTCGGCCGAAGCAGCCAGTTCCGGTTCAAGGCGGGTGCCGTGTCTGCGCCAGTAGGCCTCGCCTATGATGTAGTCGCGCCGATAATAGATGCTGACAGCCGGGTGGATATACTCCTTCAGATAGCGGCTGCGGTAAATGTCTGTATCAATGAGGTGAATGTAATTCTTGAAGCCGAGCGCGGTGGCCTGCTCTACAATCCATCGGGCTATGCGGGCATTGTTTTTTCTGTTGACGATATTGAAAAGCGATGCGGGCAGGAAATTGGCCGAGAGCACGGTGAAAGGACAGTCCAGTACCCACATGTTGGCGTTGATTTGCCGGAGTGGTGAAGCCTCTCCTTTGATGACGTCCATACGCCGGATGTAGGATGGAGATTGTTTGTTCCCTCTCAGCCGGATGGAAATGTCCATCGGAGTGTTTATGTAGAGCACCCGGTTCTGCTTTGAAATTTCCAATGCAGTATTCTTGATGGTACTACCTATTTCGATGTCCCATGTTTGCAGGCTGGTGATGATGAAGTCTCTCATGATGTTTGCCGATTACTGGTGAATACTGTGATATATCTTTACATATTCTTCTGCAGTGTGTTTCCAGGAGAACAGTTTTACACGTTCCAGACTGTAATTTACTTGTTGCTGATAGAATGTTGCATCATTCTCCAGACGTAGCAAGGCATCTGCTATTTTTTGCGGTTCTTGAGGGTCGACTAAAATGGCACCTTTACCGGCAACTTCGGGCATTGCCGAAACGTTGCTCGTCACTACAGGAGTGCCGCAAGCCATAGCCTCCAGTATCGGAATCCCGAAACTTTCACGCAAGGAAGGATAGAGAAATGCAAATGCTGCATTATAAAGGGTTGCTAAATCTTTGTTGCCGATATATCCCGGATAATACAGATGTTCTTTTATCCCGGTGATTCCTTCTTGCTGAAGAAGCTGGTCGATATATTCTTCTTTTAAATCGGCAATGAGAAGGGGGCGTTTCGTTTGGGATGCTTTCAGATACAACGCGTATGCTTTCAGGGTACGTGCCGCATTCTTTTGGGGTCTGTATTTCCAAGAAAGAAAAGAAGTCTGGGTGCGGTATGTATTTCTGCACAATACTCTCATCGGGTGTTTCCTGCATCGTAAAGTAAGCGCTGTAGCCGTTGTAAACGGCTTTAATGACTTCTTTGGGAAGTTGCAGCGCTTCGCGTATGCGGGTACACTCGAACTGAGAAACTGTAATAATATTTCTTGCTTTCTTCAGGATGCGGGGAACAATCAGGCGACGGTAATGCCATCCCATTTCCTGATAGAAGGAAGGACTGCGATGCTGACGCGGCTCCAAATAGATAATGTCATGAAGCGTCAGCACCAAAGGGACGGGACACCATAACGGGGCTGTATTCGATGTACAATGCAGCAAGTCCGCTTTCAGTTTCCTGACGGCCTGGGGCAATGCTATCTGCTCCCACAAAGGATAAGTAGGGCAGCGAAGCTCAATGATATGGAGGTTTTCCGATTCTTCCAGGCACCAGTCCTCCCCCGGAGCAACGAATACGTAATATTCATTACCGTCTTTCCGCTTTTGCAGTTCTTTCAGTGTCTCCAGGATGACAAAGTCCATGCCATGCTTGTCTTTGCGGAAAATGCGTTGGGCTTCGATGGCGATTCTCATTTTGCTGCCTTTCTTTTCTTTTTCCGTTTAAAGATTCTTGTGATGTGGCTCATGGAAGAGGTGACTACCAATATGGGCAGAGACCAGAAAGCGCTCCGGAATTTGCGGCTGATTTCCCCTTCGGGCATGGCCATCAAAAAAGTGATGAATAAAACGGCTAAAAGTGCATACCATTTTGTAGCAAGCGGCCACTCCAGAAACGTCATTGCCACGGCACATATCGTGATATATAAGATGAGCAGGAAACGGGATGGAAGTAGCCATTGGAATAATTTTTCGCATAAATCCCACTTTCCTTGTAAGAATGCTATCGGAAATTGTTGCAATGCCAGTATGGAGCTGCGATACTGTGAGCCCAACCAGCGCTGGCGTTCTTTGCTGTACCCCGATGTATCGTCCGTCTTTTTGCAATAGCAGACTATTTCTTCCATGTATTCGGTATATATGTTTTCCTTCAGAAGTTCCATTTCTGTAGCTTTGGCCAAATCGCTTCCTGATAATCTGGGAGCGATCTCCTGGAACATCTCAAAATCAAACATCATGCCCGAACCGATGAGGGCGGAGGAGAATCCCAGTGCCGTATGTGCCTTGCGGAAGAGGTGGTTGTTGATTTCTTCGCTGGTGGCGTTTAATACGGCGATGTTGGTATTCAGGTTTTCCGTCATGCGGTGGGCTTGGATGGCATCACATCCGGAGTAGTAGGCGTTGTTGAAAAGCTCCAATGCGTTAGGAACAACTTTGTTGTCTGAATTGAATATGGTGATGGCATCGTACTCATGAGGAGAATAACGCTCCATAACCTGCTGTATGGCATATATCTTTGTGCAATGCTCTTTATCGGGCACGACAATGTTGACCCGGCATCTGGAGCAGCGTAACCAAGTCTTCTTCCGATAGCTGTGTAGCCGCCACTGCGATGTCGTATTTTTCTTTGGGATACGTCTGCGTATCAAGGAAATGATTGATTGACTCTATCACTTCCTTGCCGTTTTTCAACACAACAAAGAGGACCAGGAAACGATGTTGTTTGGGGGACGGTGGATAGGGATTCTTGTATTTCCGCAAGGAGGCCAATGCATAGATAAACAAGTAGGCTACGGGGATGGCCAGCAATAAGAAAAGAACCGCGTCTGTCATTTGCAAGGCATTGTTGTTCTCGTCCATCCACCAGTCGGGATTGAATATGGAAAAAATGTCGTTCATATATGTTTTCTATTTAATATTTTCTATTTCTTTTTCATTTTTTGTTGGGTCAGCAGTTGGTCGATATGCTCCCCGTTAATCAGGACTGACAAAAATAAAATGATTATAAGCCTGTAGGGAATTGAAAGAAAAAGGCATTTCCATAGGCACTTATCATTAGTCCGAAAATGCCGCAAGCAATGGCCGTGAGTATTCCACGTAGCTCGTTATTCTTAATCCGAAACATGATAAGATAGCAACCTCTTAACAATGCACTGACATATATGGTAAGAAAAAGCACTAATCCTACAATGCCGGTTTCCATCCATATCTTGACATAAAAAGAATCGTGGGGAATGAGTGTTGTGAGACGGGAGCCATATTTTCTGGCTTCTACCCCTCCCAAACCGAGACCTTCTCCGAAAGGTCTGTATTTTAGATATTCAGCCAATCTTTTTTGGTTTTCTTTGCGGACATTGTAAGAGGCATCTTTTGTAGGTCTGAAAGCTGTACGCATGCGTCTGACGGAAGAGTTACTTTCACCGATATAGGTATGGGCAAAAAAGACATAAAAAAATAAGCCGAATATGACTGTAGCTCCCATGAGCTTGATATTTTTACTGAGAAAAGTTAACAATATGATTCCTCCAATGGGGACAAACAGCGCACCGCGGGTTCCGGAAATGAACAAGGCATATATGGAACAAATGGCAATAATTGTATAATAGAGTCTTATGGAGCGTTCTTTCACGAAGATGGCGGAAATACCGAACAGAATGGCAGCAAAACCCATGTTGGAACCGAAATTTCCAGCATCTGTGAAAAAGGAAAAATATCGGGTGACATCGGATAAAAGGTGTGTCTTGTACATTTCCGTTTCAATCAGCATGGTTGTTTCTGTCTCATCAAAACCTACATATTTTTGGTAAACAGCTTTGGCTACGGCTGTCAATGTGAATATGGACAGAAAAAGCATAATGATGCGCAATCGCTTATAGGAGGTCATTGTTAAAACGCCAATTAATGACATGACAAGGGTGCTGTATATGATTCCACGAGAGTAAATCCAAGCTTCCGTGAGAGCTGTTGGGTTTATGATTTCAGCCGCAGTATATATGGCCCATATGCAACCTCCAAACGTCAGAATATTTTTGGCGTATTTCCATGCAATCTTACCTTGTTGATGATAGGAATATATCAGAAGTGTCACAAGCAGGGTGACGGTTGCAACATCATACCAGACACTCAACCCACTACCTTGCGTGTATCTGTACCAGGGAATAAAAAGTAATTGAATGTGAATAGGAAACATACACCGACAAAAGGGTTTCTTAATGCTTGTATTGCCGTTATCAGGAAGAAAGGGGAAAGACAAACGTATGCAATGATATCCCAAGTACTGAATAATATGCTATAGATAAGAGTGCCCAACCCGATGATGAACACTAATAATGTTACCGCTAAGGGAGATATGTTATTTCCTTTGATACCCATTTGCATTTACTTTACGGCCGCAGATTTTGATGTTAATCCTAATTGTGCCAACCGGCTGAAGAAGCTGTGAACCGGAGTATGAGGAGGTAATTCCCCAGTAAAGCTTTCAACCACTTCGCGGTCTGCATTGTTGAGATACATAAATAGAGGAGTTTCTTCCAATTCTTCCTTTAACGGTTTCAACCGAGTGTCGTCATCTCTGCCCCATAATCGGGCAGCGTTGGCTATCAGCAAATTGAAATCTGCTTTTTTCAATACCGGCATAGGTAAAGTGGCGGTACTGACAGCAGGATATTCCACTAAAATAATGTCCGGTATTTCTTCTGCTTCATTTAAAGCCCAGAAGTCAGACAATTCTTGAGCTTGTACATATCCCTTGTTTTGGGTGTCGAAATCGTGGTCGTATTTTACAAGGCGCACTTTCATACCCTCAGTTTCCCAATAATCAATGAAATATTTGGCAAGGAATGATTTTCCTTCACGTTTCTCCATACTGAGCAGGTTTATAACAGTAGGACGGTCCGGGTGCAGGTAGTTATTGAATTGTCGGCAACTGTAGGCAGCGGCAAGTCGGTTACAAGCTTTGAGGAATCCACGATACTTCAAGTTGCTTATACCATTGAATGCTGCAATTACAGATAATCCGGACAGACGTTTGCTGCGATCCGGGTCACGGAGGGTGCGGTCTAACAATTCAATCAGCAGGAAGTAACCGCTTATGAATATTAAACTGCCGAAGAATGCGGCAAGGACGTAGATAATCCTTTTTCTGCCGTTGTCTGTCAGCGGATACTCAGGTGATGCTATGACTTGCAGATTGGCAGTTGTCATCTTGATATTCTGTAAACGGAGGTGTGCTTCGGCAAGGCCTGCTATTTGTCGGCGGTAATTGTCTTCGGCAATGCCCACGGCACGCTCTTTTCGTTTGATTTGAGTACCTACGGGTGAGAATTCCCGGTATTGGTCGATAATGTCCCGTTGGCGGTCAACCAATACTTTACTTCGGCTTTGGCTTTCGCCTCATTGATGCATGCCGTCAGCCATTCTGTTACCATTTCTCGAATACCTACACCCTCTTTGGAGAAACCATATTCATTTAAGTTATCGGAGAGATGGCTTATTTTTTCTTCCGCCTTTTGCAGGGCGTCTTTTTCTTTTTGAAGTTTACTACTGTTCTGCTGACTTTGCTCTGTGGTGAAAATTTCCTGTTCGAGAATGCTTTGGTTCAAGGTACTGACTTTTTCCAGCTCTTGTAATAAATTTGTATTTGTACGTATAATCTTGGCACGTATATCCATTTTATTCTCTAACATTTGGCGCAAGGCAACTGCACTTCCATAGTTTCGTTGGACTGCTTCCATGCGGTCGTCTGTCGAATATTTGGTCAGAGCCAATGCTTTGGATTGTTCGTCATAGTTGATGACTTGTTTCTGAACGCTATAGTCTGTCAAATCATCTTCTTCTGCAGTAAGTGCTTTTTTGGCTATGCGCACTTGCTCTTCAAAATAGGCGATGGCACTGTTCGTGGCACTGAACCGGAGTTGCTCATAAGCCTTTAACAGTTCATCTTCCAATATCTTGAGCGTATTTTGTGTAATGCCGGGATCGGAAGAGGTGTATACTAATTCTATCAGGTCGCTGGTACCCAACCGTTTGATGGTAATTGAATTTAATGCGTTATAGCTATAAAACGGATAAGGGCGGTTGAATATGGAATAGACAAAATTGCTACTGTTCTCCTTTCTGTAATTCATTAAATTAGTTACGGTTTTATCCAAAGAGGAACGGTCTACCAAAGCCAATACTTCTTTTGGAAGGATTTGGACAAGTTGTCTGTAATGTTTGGCTTGAATGTACATATTGTCTTTCCATTCATCACCGTGTACAAGATTGGTTGCAAGCAGTCGAACGGAAACCTTTGCCAAAGTGTTTTTGGACTTGCCAATATTAATGATATTGTCGAAAGTACTGTTGATGTTGATAAGCTGGCTTCCATCCAAATTGGTACTATTGGTTACGCCTGCATATAAACTACTGTTTACCGTATAACTGTATGGTAAAAATTGGGTAAAGTATATGACCAATGCCGTAACAAGAAGACTTCCCCACAATAACCAATAACGGATGCGGTAAAAGAAGCTTGCCAAAAATTGTACTATATTCATAATTAGTTTACTTGTCTGTTATAACTTTTACATTAGTCAACATTTCCAATAATACAATTGAATTGTGTAAAGCTACACGACTCTGCTCATACGTGGTCACGGCACCGGTGCGGCGCGCACGCTCTAAAGAAAGTGCAATGATGTCGATGGCTCCTTGTATGAAATTGTTTTCAGATATTTTCATTTGTGCATTATACAAGGCAGCCGTTTCTGCTTTGGCTTTGATGGTGGCTAATTGTTCGGTAACTGCATTGTAGGCTTCCAAGACCTTTAGTCTCCGTTCTTCCATGACATCTTCTTGTACATATTGCAATTGTTCTATCTGGTAGCGATAATCTTTCAGTTTCAACGGACGGTTGAATAGATCACCCAGCTGACACCGAAGCTGGCCCCGACATTGAAGTTGTGCTGGGCACTCGACATGGTTGTCTGGTACATAGGGGTGAACTCGTCACTGGCATTGCCTATGATATTGTAGCGTCCGTAAGAATAGTTACCGTTCAGTCTGAAGTAGTTCCACCAACTCCTTTTTTCCAGGCGATATTGGTTCTTGACTTGCTCTACTTGGGACTGTGCTCTTTTTACTGACGCATTCTCTGTCACTGCATCAAGAAAGACCGATAGAGGAGGAAGCTCTAATTTTTCAATTTCTATAGATGCCTTCGGACTGATTAATCCTAATGTGTTGACTTCTATTTTTTTATCCTCCATCTTGAGTTGCTCCAATATCTTGATGCGCTCCTCCCGTGTCAACTCCTGCTGCGCAGCCACAGACAAAGGTACCCCCAACAATCCTAGGAGGATTACACTGTAAATGATGGACTTGATATATCTTTTTATCATCTCTAAAGCCATATAATTCCTGTTATCTTTATTTTTATACATTCTCTTTCTGCACAAACGCTGTCAGCGTCTTGCACAGTATCTTCATGTCCAGCCAGAATGAAAATTCTTTGGCGTACTTAATGTCCAGTTGCTTGCGCTCTTCGGCCGACATCTTCCCGGCACCGCCTCGTTTCTCCACTTGCCACAGTCCCGTCAGTCCGGCGGGGGCCATGAAGCGCTCGATATATGCGTCGCTGGTCAGCAGCTCGGCCTCGTAGAGGGGGAGCGGGCGATTGCCCACGATGCTCATGTCTCCTTTGAGGACGTTGAACAGCTGCGGCAGTTCGTCAATGCTGTACTTGCGGATGAAACGGCCTACGCGGGTGACGCGGGGATCGTTCTCTATCTTGACGAACGTATTCTGTTTTTCTTGGGCCTTCTTTTTGAGGAAATCTTCTTCGGAGATGACGAAATCGTCCGAAATCAGCAGGGTAGCCTCCTCTTCGGAAGTGCCGGTCAGGTCGTCGAAGCGAATATCAGGCTGCTCGTCCGTAAGCTCTTCTTCCATCTTGTATTGGTTGAGTGCATTCAGCTCCTTCAGGCGCTTGTCTGCATTGGTGTACATGGAGCGGAACTTCAGGAAGTTGAATATCTGGTAGTTGCTGCCTACGCGCTGGGACTTGTAAATCACTTTTCCCTTGCTTTCCATGCGGATGGCTATGGCTGTCACAATGAATATCGGAGACAGTGCAATCAGTACGGCAACGGCAAAAAGGATGTCGAAGATACGCTTCCACACAGGCAGGTGGAAGGTGTTGAATATCTTACGGTGTGACTGGCTGAATTCCTGCAACTTATGCTCCTTGCGCAGTTGGAGGAATTTTGTCATTTGTTGCAGATTCCCCTCATGGGTCGTAGGGGAGAGGGTGTTATTGACACCTGCCTGCAGATAGAGCTTGCGGTTTTCCTTCTGCAGCTCCTCGGTGACAAGGATGATGTAGACGCGTGGGAAACGCTTGTGCAGGAAAGTGATGTTTTCACAGTCTTTTTGAGGGTCGCTTTGTTCGTAAAGGATAGATGTGTTATATCGTTCGCGGATGCCGTCGATGACTTTCGTTGCCTTGTTGCAGGATGAAACAGCCATGAACATGCCTCCCGTAACTTTACTTAAGTGGTCGATAGTGGTGCGGTTGCTGCCTATGTAGATATAATATAACATATCCATTGATTTTGTTGTTTAGAGGAATTTCTTGATGCGGGCTTTCAGTTCCATAGGATTGAAAGGTTTCAGTATGAAATCCTCGGCTCCGGCTTCGAGCAGGTTGATGCGCTCGGTGGTACTTTCCTCACTGGAAAGCATCACAACCGGAATGTCCTTGAAAAGTGAATTGCCTTTCAGATATGCCAGGAATTCACTGCCGGTCATCTTGGGCATGCGTATGTCCGAAATGATGAGAGCGGGCTCGTTCCCTTCATTCAGCCATTCTATGGCCCTGACGGGATCTTCGAAATAAACCAGCTCATTCTCTTTCCCTAAATAGACCGAGAGTACCTTGCCTATGGCAGGTTTGTCATCTACAAATAATATTTGTTTCATTGTTTATGATAGTTGTTTGCTATATTTATCTATATACATTTTCTTCTACCGGGTGTTCGTACCATTCCGTATACTGGGTTCTGTCTTGGGCCCAATAGATGAATTCCGGATATGCGCTTGCCTCGGGGATATCAGTACGTGACACATTGATTGTTTCTTTGGGATAGCGGAAGCCATACGGCACGCAGATTGCCCACGTGTTGTTGCCTGCCAAGTCAAGATTCTCTTGCTGTATGGTTCCGGCGGCAGTGGCGCCATATCCCCAAAATTCGTAAAGATGGACTTCCATGCGTTGTTCCATGCTTTTATATTGATAACAGATGAAGAAGTCCAGATTGTCTTTTGAGAATGGGGCTCTGTCCGGGTTCGGGTTCGTGCCAGTTCAATAATGACTTCATAAGTGTACTTTTTGGCGGTTACTCCAATGCCGGTATTTACCATCTCACCCGGTTCAACTCCGAATACATTGTGCACCTCGCCTGCGATGGGGATTACGACACTCGGATCGGAATCTTCCATGTAAGTAACGTTGTTATACCTGAATTTGTTGTACGAGCTGTTGAATGACTCCTGGAAACGCGAATCGTCGCCTCCGGTCTTGATTTCTTTGATAGCTGATTTATTGATTCCGACAATCCGTAGCCCTACGCCCAATGCTTTGGTTGCTCCTGCCGCAGCAAGGGTCACGTCGAGCTGTATGCGCTTGATGTGGTTCGTCTTTTTCTCGCGGTGATAGTAGGTCTCCACGTCCAAGACCACGTCGTTGAAGTCATAGTCGCCTACCAACGGGAAGTTGTCTTCGAATACGTACGTATAGGAGACCGGGTCTGTAGGGGTTTCTGAGCCGGACTCGTCCGGAGTATTGCCTTCGCCCGTACAGTCTCCGGCAGGAATGGTGATGGGGGATTCTCCCCATTTGGATATGGTTCCTTCGGTGTTCTTGATGGCATCAAGGAATTTGGCTTCCCACCAGATATCCTCGGTGATATCATCGTCAATTTCTTTCACTTCATAATGAATGTTTCCCTGACTGGAGAAATTTCCTATATCTTCAATTTTATTGATTTTTACCAGTGCATATTCATTGTTTGGACCCATAAATTGTGCTTGTGACAATTCTGCTTCATCAAGTACGGTTATCATGGAGTTGTCACCCATCGTGATTTGGGTGTTGTAATTGTTGCTATGGTCCCCGAAATCCTCTATCTCTGCAGAAGAGGTGTCTCCCATGTTCAGTGTGCCGACAAATTCTTCTACATATAAGTAGCATCCGTTGTCTATAGTGATGCTGCTATTGGTTTTCTCGATATAGGCTTTGCTTGGTTGATGAATTTGCATCCGCTGTCGAAATCCATTTCATCCACACGCACGGTACCGCAATTATAGAATGCCCCTTCCTGGTTGACATGGAAATCGTCTATTTCCATAGTGCCGGCATTGTAGTTGTAGCTGCCTCCGGATGCGTTGGTCAATTCGATGTCGTTCCCTTTGATGGTTCCACCCGCGTAGACGATAAACCGGCTGGATTGCACTAAAGTGAAGGTGTGCTCGTCCGGTATCACGATTTCCCCTCCGTCAATCACATAGAATTCGAAGCCTCGTTCAACGGTCATGTTGTTTCCATTGGGTTCCCAGCTGCCTTCAATGATGATGATGGCCGGATTGTCACTTCCCATGCCGTCCTTGCTGATTTTATTCCTATATATATTGTCTTTGGAGATTTTGTAGGCTTTTCCGTTTTGAAAATCGGTATTCGGCCTTATTTCTTCGGCACTTGATAGCATTGCGGTGATTTCCGCCTCGGACTTTTCCGGTGAATAGGTCTCGATGCTGACACTGCGTGTCCATGCGGCACGTGTAGTTGCAGGGGAACTGCCGAAAGCGGCGTGGAGCTGACCGTTTTGGATGGATACGTATTTTACTATGTTGCGGCTGTGTGCATCGGTGCGGCACACAAAAGCGCTCGTCAGCACAGAAGGGCAGTCCATGACGGTAGTAAATACAGTTGCATTATTGGTGGTGCCTTCTGCCAGCAGTTTGGCAGATGACCGGCTGATTAAGGGGTTCTTGTCGTAAATACGTATGGTGTAGTCGATGCCGGTATCTTCGGATACAGAAACATTGACCCGGACCTGCTGAGTCATTTTCCAATCCATAGCCGGGTCTATGTTCTTGACCGGAAACCTGTCCTGATAGGCTGCTTTCACTTTCTCGGGGTTAAAAACATCGTCTTTACAACCCTGCAGCAGTATGCCTACTGTAAGAATAACAAGCGGCAGAAAGCGTTTGTATAGGGTATTTTCTCCCATATTTTACATTTGTTTTGCTTGATTGTAAGCAAAAGTACGTTTATTTAAACTAATAAGCTTTATTAATGGGGGATAAAAGCGTGTTGGTTAACGCTTTTTAACGATTTTGTATGGATAGATAATGCAAGTTTGTCTTGAAAATTATCAATATTACTAAATGCCCTCTGTATTGTCGCTTTACTGAATCTTGGTGATTTCTCCTGCCAGGTCGGAATTCATGCGGTGGCGGATTTCGGCTTGGTCCAGTCCATGCCCCAGGAGGAACATGAGTTTGGTGACGGCACATTCGGGGGTACTGTCATAGCCGCTGATGACACCTGCCTGGAGAAGTTGCAGACCGGTTTCGTAACGTCCCATCTCGACGGCGCCACTTTGGCATTGGGTGATGTTGACGATGACAATGCCACGTTCGCTGGCTTCTTTCAGCTGGCGGATGAACCGATTCTTTCTGGGGGGCATTGCCGGAACCGAAAGTCTTGAGGACAACGGCTTTCAGGCCGGGAACATGAAGCACGGAGTTGATAATGCTTTCCTGGATGCCGGGAAAGAGGGTGAGCACTACGACATTGGTGTCGAAAAGGTAGTGCGGCTTCATGGGGCGCGACGGTCGGGGCGTCGGATGAGGTGCTCGTTATAGCGGATATGGATGCCTGCCTTTGCCAGTGGGGGATAGTTGAAGGAGCGGAAAGCGTTGAAATTCTCGGCATTGATTTTGGTGGTACGGTTGCCCCGCATCAGCTCGTTCTCGAAGAAGATGCACACTTCGGGGACGATAGGGGTACCGTCCGGATGCTTGGCGGCGGCTATTTCAATGGCGGTGATGAGGTTCTCTTTCCCGTCGGTGCGCAGGGTGCCGATGGGAAGCTGGGAACCGGTGAGGATGACCGGCTTGGAAAGGTTCTCGAGCATGAAACTGAGGGCGGAGGCTGTATAGGCCATCGTATCGGTACCGTGCAGGATGACGAAGCCGTCGAAATTGTCGTAGTTGTAGTTGATGATTTTTACAATCTTTGCCCAGAGGGAAGGCTCCATGTCGGAAGAGTCGATCGGTGGGTCGAACTGATAGGAAGAGATGTGGTAGTTGAAGCGCTTCAGCTCGGGGACATGCTGCAGCAGTTGGTCGAAGTTGAAGTTCTCAAGCGCACCGGTCTCGGGATTTTCTATCATTCCGATAGTTCCGCCAGTGTAAATCAATAGTACGGAAGGGCAATCGACTTTCATGATATTCGTATTAGAGCTTTTTTCGGGCACAAAGATAGTGAAATATGAGATGGGGAGAAAATAAAAGAGACAAGTCTTTGCAGATTTTGTCTCTTTTATTTTTTCATTGCGAAAAATATATTGTATGAAATTTGAATAAGCTCACTGTTTCAAATCTTCCTTCAACTGCCTGATAGCCTTTTCCGCATCTCCTTCCTTCTCGTTGAGCAGCGTGACGAAGCGGCTGCCGATGATGGCACCGGATGAGTGGGCGCAAGCGGCATCGAATGTCTGCTTGTTGCTGATGCCGAAGCCTACCATGCGTGGATTGCGCAGGTTCATATCCTCTATCTTCTTGAAGTAGGCTTGCTTCCGGGTGTCGAAGTCTTTCTGGGCACCGGTGGTAGCGGCACTGGACACCAGATAGATGAAGCCGTCGGTGTGGGCGTCTATTTCGCGGACGCGGGCTTCGCTGGTTTCGGGGGTGATGAGCATGATGACACGGATGTCATACTTCGAGGCGATGGCTTTGTAACTCTCTTCGTAATCGCGGAAAGGGAGGTCGGGAATGATGACGCCATCGATGCCGCATTCCACGCACTTCTGGCAGAAGCTTCGAAGCCGAACTGCATGATGGATTGAGGTATCCCATAAGGACAAGCGGGATGCGGACATCGCGACGGATGTCGCGCAATTGTTCGAAAAGCAGACGGAGGGACATGCCGTTGTGCAGGGAGCGGGTGGCGGCATTCTGGATGACAATGCCGTCGGCCATGGGGTCACTGAACGGAATTCCGATTTCAATCATGCTGACTCCGTTTCTTTCGAGGGCACGGATAACGTCGGCAGTACCGTCGAGGTTGGGACAGCTGCACAAAAGTAAATGGACAGCAGATTCTTGGGGCTGTCCTGGAAAAGTTGGTTAATGCGGTTCAACATACTATTTTTATTTACTATTTTACAATTTACTATTTACTATTTGGCTGCGCAATAACGCTGCATGGTACTATTTACTATTTGACAATTTACTATTTACTATTTACCATGTACAATGTACAATTTGCCATGCGGCGTATATTGCGCAGCCAAATAGTAAATAGTAAATCGTCAAATCATACCTCCCTTCAGTCTTTCAGGAAGTTTGAGATGCGTTCCACATCCTTTATTCCCGGTGCGTTTCGAAACGGCTGTTGATGTCGATACCTGCGAAATAGGGATGGCGAAACTCCCGGAGGGCTTTTACGCTGTAGGGGTTGATGCCACCGCTAAGCAGGAACGGGGTGGGACCGTTGTAGCGGTGCAGGAGGTTCCAGTCGAACTGGTTGCCGGAACCGCCGTACTGCGGGGTCTTGGTGTCGAAGAGGTAGTAGTCGCACAGACCATTGTAGGCAGATACGGCAAGCAGGTCCTTGGGCAGCAAGATAGAGAAAGCCTTGATGAGGTGCAGGCCTGCATTGCGCAGGGAACGGCAGTATTCGGGAGCTTCATGGCCATGCAGCTGGATGTAGTCAAGGCCGAAACGGTCGGTATACATTAGGATGTTTTCCTTACTTTCGTTGACAAAGACGCCGACGCGCTTGGCGCAGGCTGGCAGATACCCGGGCATCTGGCACAGACAACGGGGAGATTTGGGGTAGAAGATGAAACCAATCATATCTACACCTTGCAGTTCTACATTGCGGATGTTTTCTGCTTCGGTCATTCCGCATACTTTGATGAGAGGAGACATTTTATTTACGATTTACAATTTGGCTGCGCGATATAACGCTGTATGAGAGACTTTTGTATTTACAATTATCAACTTTCAATTATCAACTTTCAACTTTTAATTATCAATTAAGAGACTGTCTTGGATGAACTCTTTCAGGGTTTCGCCCGGGTTGGCTGTTTTCATGAAGGTTTCGCCGATGAGGAAACCGCGGAAGCCGGCGGCACGCAGGCGGCAGATGGTTTCGGGGTCGGAGATGCCGCTTTCGGAGACAAGGAGCGGGGATGCCGGTCCGTGGGTGGCTTCGCGCAGTTGCCGGGCTATCCGGAAGGAGTTTTCTACATCGGTGACGAAGGAGCCGAGGTTGCGGTTGTTGACACCCACCATGTCGACCTCCTTATTTATATAGGAGAGTTCCGAAGGGCTGTGGATTTCGAGCAATACCTCCAGCCCGAGTTCGTGGGCTTGGGCGGTGAGGGTGCTACACTGCTCCGGACTGAGGCAGGCGGCAATGAGCAATACGGCGTCGGCACCTACAATGCAGGCTTGCAGAAGCTGGTACTCGTCGATGATGAAGTCTTTGCGCAGGATGGGGATGCGGACGAGCGGACGGGCCGTGCGGATGTCGCGCAGCGTACCGCCGAAGAACCTCTCATCCGTCAGGATGGAGAGGGCGGCGGCGCCGGCGGCTTCGTAGGAGGCGGGTATTTCCTCTGCCCGGGCAGCCTCGTTTATCCAGCCTTTGGAGGGTGAACGGCGTTTGAACTCGGAGATGATTCCTGTAGAAGAAGCGGCAAGGGCCTGCTTCATGCTGCGGCGGTGGGCTGCATTCTCCCGGATGATGATTCCGGCTTGCTCCTGCAACTGTTCCAGAGAGACGGTTTGCTTTTGCAGTTCAATCTCTGTTTGCTTATGGGCGATGATTTCGGACAGTATATCTTTCATTGCTTCATTTATTAATCTCGATAAATTTTTTCAGTGTCGCCAGCGCCCGTCCGCTATCCAGCGATTCGCGTGCGATGGCGATGCACTCTTCAATCTCTTTCTGCGGCTCCATCACCTGGATGGCAAAGGCGGCGTTGACAATGACGCATTGCGTTTGTGCAGGTGTGGCATGCCCCGTAAGGATATTGTCGAAGATGCGGGCGGCATCTTCCTTGCATGCGCCGCCGAAGAGTTCTTCGGGACGGGCATCCTTGAAGCCGAGAGCCTGCGGACGGTAGATGCGCTCGTAGTTGCGGGTCATCACCTTGAACTCGTCCGTCAGGGAGATTTCGTCGTAGCTGTCGAGGCTGTTGACCACGGCAAAGTCAATGCCGAGTTTATAGAATACGTTGGTGTATAGGCGCATCTGCGAGAGGTCTGCCACACCGAGCAGCTGGTATGCCGGACAGCATGGATTCACCAACGGGCCGAGCAGATTGAACAAGGTGCGTACTCCCAGCGTCTTGCGTACGGGACCGACAAACTTCATCGCCGGATTGAAAAGCTGGGCATGAAGGTAGGCGATGTTGCACTCCTCCATGCTGCGTTTCAGTGTGTCGGGGTTGTTGGTGAAGCGTACGCCGTGCTGCTCGATGACATTGCTGGCTCCGCTCACGGAAGTGGCTCCGTAGTTGCCGTGCTTGGCAACCTTGTAGCCGGCTCCCGCCACCACGAAGCAAGCGCAGGTGGAGATGTTGAAGGTGTTCTTTCCGTCGCCTCCCGTACCCACAATGTCGATGGGGCGATAGGGGGCGAAGTCGATGGGAAGGCGTGTCTCCATCAGCTTCGCGGAAACCGATAAGCTCGTCCACAGTGATGCTTCGCATCTGGAAGGCAGTGAGCAAGGCTGCTATCTGCGCCTCAGGATACATTTCCTTGGTGATGTTGAGGAGGATTTGTTTGGTCTCCTCCGACGTGAGCTCTTCGTGGTTGAAGAGACGGGTGAGTATTGCTTTCATCTTTTTATTTACGATTTGACGATTTACGATTTGACGATTGAATTTACTCTTTTTCTGAAGTGCCTCATTTGAAAAGCCAGTTTTTTACGATTGTTTTTCCGTCGGGTGTCAGTACCGATTCAGGATGGAACTGGATGCCGTGTATGTCATACTCCCGATGTTTCAGCGCCATGATTTGTCCTTCGGGGCTGATGGCGGTAATGGCCAGCGCTTCGGGAAAGTCCTCCGTATCGACCACCCAGGAGTGGTATCGTCCGACGGGAATCCTATCGGGTAAACCGCAGAAGATATAGTCTTCTTCGAGAGAAATACCTTCATAATCCTTCCCCCCTAATCCTTCATCCCTAATCCTTAATCCTTCCCCCTTCATCCTTATCTCCGTCTGTACCCCATGGAACACCTCTTCCAGATTGACCAGCTTTCCGCCGAACGCTTGTCCGATGGCTTGTTCGCCCAGACAGACACCGAGTATGGGTTTCCGTCCGGCATAGGTGCGGATGACATCCAGCAGCAGTCCGGCTTCCTCGGGGACACCGGGACCGGGTGAGAGGATGATTTTATCGTATGGCTCCAATTCTTCGAGCCGGAATTTATCGTTGCGCAGCACATCCACTTCTGCGCCAAGCTCTTTCACCAGATGGGCAAGGTTGTAGGTGAAGGAGTCGTAATTGTCTATGATAACTGTTTTCATCTTTTGTATTTACAATCTATTTTATTTACTATTTGACGATTTACGATGTACGATTGAAGTTACTTTATTTACGATGTACGATTTGGCTGCGCAATGTACGCCGCATGGCAAATCGTACATCGTAAATCGTCAAATCGTACATAAACTCACATTTTTTCTGCCATCTCAATCGCTTTTTTCAGTGCGCCGAGCTTGTTGTTCACCTCTTGCAGTTCGTATTCGTCGTTGCTCTTGGCTACGATGCCGCCGCCTGCCTGGAACCAGAGGACACCGTTGCGGCTGACAAAAGTACGAATCGTAATCGCCTGGTTCAGCGAGCCGTTCAGTCCGATGAAACCGATGCAGCCGCCGTAGGCTCCACGGTTGTGCGGTTCCAGCTGGCTGATGAGTTGCATGGCGCGTACCTTGGGGGCACCGCTCAGGGTACCGGCAGGGAAGGTGTCGATGAAGGCCTTGACGGGGTCGGCCTCTTCGCGGAGCGTTCCGCTGACACGGCTGACGAGGTGGATGACATGGCTGTAATACTGCATCTCCTTATAGAAGTCCACCTTTACATCGTGGCAGTTGCGGGAGAGGTCGTTGCGGGCAAGGTCCACAAGCATCACGTGTTCGGCGTTCTCTTTGGGGTCGTCGTGCAGGTACCGGGCATTGAGGGCGTCCTGCTCTGCATCGCCGGTGCGCTTCGTGGTTCCGGCAATGGGGTCGATATAGGCATGGCGGCCTTCGATGCGGCAATGGGTTTCGGGAGACGAGCCGAAAATGCGGAAGCCCCCGAAGTCGAAATAGAACAGATAGGGAGAAGGGTTGATGCTGCGCAGGGCACGGTAGAGCTTGAAGTCATCGCCCGTGAAACGCTGCTCGAACCGGCGGGAGAGGACTATCTGGAAAACGTCGCCGCGCAGACAGTGGGCGATGCCCCGGCGGATATTCGCCTTGTGCTCCTCGTCCGTAAGCGGGGAGGTGGTGGGGCCGATGGCGCGGAAATCGTAGGCGGTGTAGTTGCGGTTATGGATGGCCTTCTGTACCTGGTCCAGTCCGCTGGTCTCGCCGGGCGCCAGCATCTCGAGGAGCAGCATCTCATTCTTGAAGTCGTTGAAGACGATGAGGTACTTATATAATATGTACAGCATGTCCGGCGCATCGTTGGTAGCTTCGCGGCTGTCCTTCACGGGGATATTCTCGAAGTAGCGGACAGCATTGAAGGAGGTGTATCCGTAGAGTCCGCAGTAATTGCTGTATTCGCCCTCCACGCGGAAGCGGCAGAGGAAATCGTTCAGTGCGTTTTCCACCCGGTATTTTTCGGTTATGGGATGCTCTTCGCGGCTGTCGTCCGGCAGACGGAAGATAGCCGTGCCGTGGTCTATGCTGACACTTGCCAGCGGACACAGAGCGATGAACGAGCGGTTGTTCTCACTGCCATGATAGTCGGAACTCTCCATAAGTGCGCTCTGCGGAAAGATGTCGCGCACCTTCAGATACGTGCTCACCGGCGTATGCAAGTCACCGAGCATGGTGCGGCTGATTGTTTTATAATCATATTGTTTCATTGTATCTTGTATTTTATTTCATTGCATCTCGTATTTTCAAATAGCTCATCACTTATCACTTATAACTCATCACTCAAATACGTCTCTATATCCTTATCCCCCCGTCCCGACACCGTCAGCACCACCACGTCCGTCGGCTTGAACCTCATCTTCTCCAGCGCACCCAGTGCGTGGGCACTTTCCAATGCGGGGATGATGCCCTCGAGCCGGGTCAGTTCGTAGGCGGCGCGGATGGCTTCGTCGTCGTTGACGGCGAGGACGATGGCACGCTTCTGCTTGGCAAGGTTGGCGTGCATGGGGCCGATGCCCGGATAGTCCAGTCCGGCAGAGATGGAATAGGGCTCTTCTATCTGTCCGTCCTCGTTCTGGATGACGTAGGTGCGCGAGCCGTGGATGATGCCCATCTTGCCGAGGGCGATGGTGGCGGCTGTCATTCCCGTTTCAATGCCTTTTCCTCCGGCTTCGGCGAGGACGATTTGCACGTGCGGGTCGTTGACGTAGTGATAGATGGTGCCGGCTGCATTGCTTCCTCCGCCTACGCAGGCGATGAGGTAGTCGGGGCATTCGCGTCCCTCGTGTTCAAGGAGCTGCTTCCTTATTTCTTCGCTGATGACGGACTGCAGGCGTGCCACCATGTCGGGGTACGGATGCGGGCCGACGGTGGAACCTATCACGTAGTAGGTGTCCGAGGGATGACAGCACCAGTCGCGGATGGCTTCGTTGGTGGCGTCCTTCAACGTCATATTGCCACTGGTGACGGGAACGACGGTGGCGCCGAGCATCTTCATCTTCTCCACATTGACGCGCTGGCGCTCTACGTCGGTCTTACCCATGTAGACGATGCATTCCATGTTCATCAAGGCGCAGACGGTGGCTGTGGCCACCCCGTGCTGCCCGGCTCCGGTTTCGGCGATGATGCGGCGCTTGCCCATGCGGCGTGCCAGCAATACCTGCCCGATGCTGTTGTTGATTTTGTGGGCACCGGTGTGGTTCAGGTCTTCACGCTTGAGGTAAATCCGGCAACCGTACTTCTCGGACAAGCGGTGTGCCAAGTAGAGTGGGGAAGGGCGTCCCACGTAGTCGCGCAGCAACTGGTCGTATTCACGCTTGAAGTCCTCACTTTGCAGCACTTTGAGGTAGGTGTTCTGCAACTCTTCTACACATTTGTGGAGGATTTCGGGAACGTATGCCCCGCCGAACTCTCCGTAATAACCTTCTTTGTCAACTAAGAAATTCATCATGTTATTTACTATTTGACGATTTACTATTTACTATTTCAGAAATCAAAACGCATTATTGCTTAAACGAAAAGAGCCCCGTCGCTTGGTGCGACAGGCTCTTTTTGTTTTTTACTATATATTACATATATACATACGAGCGCTGCTCCCTTACGACTGTCGGAGTTGTAACGGGTGCCACCACCAATATGTATTTACTAACATTGTTTTCATTGACTTTTTTTGTTTTATTAGGGGCAAAGACAGTGCAAACCGAATGTATAATAAAATGAACTTGTTCATTTTTTATGCTGAGGTGCAGCCTGTCTTCGTTTTCGCGACAAATATAAGCACTTTGTTTTAACTGCCAAAATAAATATGACTTTTTTTCTGGATAAGAACATTTTTCTTGAAATATTGTTCTTATAAGTGTAGTAAAAACGAATATTCATTCAAAAAAAGAAAGGAACAAACTATGAATAGAAAACATTTAGTTGCCATAGGCGTAGTTATTGCTGTACTATTGTTATTATACTGGCTCTTTGTGGCCGAAGATATGAATGCCTGGCTGAATGTAAACTGATTTTTCGGGATTTTCGTGTGGAGTTATTCGGATAAAGATGTATCTTCGCAAAAAAACATAGACTCATGAAAGGATTAAGTTACTCATTTTTGCGTGCGATATGTGCGCTGGTTATCGGTTTGGTGCTGGTGATGTTTCCCGACCAGGCCGGTGATTACTTTGTGATTACGATAGGTGTCATTTTCCTGGTGCCTTCGCTTGTCAGCATCATAGGCTACTTTGCACAGAGCACGGAGATGCGCAGCCGTTTCCCTGTCGAGGGGGTGGGCAGCCTGCTGTTTGGCTTGTGGCTGATTATCATGCCCGGTTTCTTTGCCGATTTGCTGACATTTGTATTGGGATTTATCCTGGTGATGGGAGGAGTGCAACAGATTGCCTCGCTTTCCGCTGCCCGTCGCTGGATGCCGGTACCGGGAGGTTTTTATGTGGTTCCGGTATTGATTCTGCTTGCCGGCTTGGTTGCGCTGTTCAATCCTACGGGAGTACGCTCCACGGCATTTATCATTATCGGTATCAGCAGTCTGGTCTATGCGGCTTCGGAACTGCTGAACTGGTTCAAGTTTACGCGTCGCCGCCCGAAGACACCGGATGCTTCAGTAAAGGCAGTGGACGATATTGAGGATGCACAAATTATAGAATAAAAAACAGACCATCTGTTGAGGTTGAACAGATGGTCTGTCAGGAGTAAACGGATGGTCTGTTCATGCCACACGGACCATCCGTTTTTATTGTTTCAACCATTCATTTATCAGCTCCATCACTTGCTTCTTTTCCTCTTCGGGCAGTGTGCCGATGCGTGCCCGATGGCTTCCGCCGGGCTCTACGAATACATGGATGTTCTTCTTCCCTTTCAGCCAGGTCACTCCGGCAGCCGTCCACGGGTCGTTCTGTCCGTAGATGAATATCATTTTCGGGTCATTCTCTTTCAGGAACTTCGTGATTTTCTTGCTTAGGGTCTTGTCGAAGGGCATGTCTTTCAGCTCTTCGGGAAGCATCAGGCGATGCAGGTAACCCTTGCTCGATTGGATGGAAAGATACTTCTTGAAAGGCTTCGTATCGTAGCCGTAATAGCCCAGTTCGCGGGCGGCCTGCACGAAGAATGAGGCTGTGGGACTGTCGGCAATGAAGTAGTCGGGATTACTGATGTCGAGCAGATGGGCAAATATCTCATCGTCCGAGGCCGTGGTGGCAGGAATGCTGCTGACGGGAGTTCCCCACTGCCAAAGGGCAAAAGAATACTCCAGCACGCAATAGTCGTATATCTCTTCAACGGGCGCACGGAACTTGAGTCCTTTTTCATCGCAATATTTCTCAAAGCGGGGGAGCAGTGCGGCTTTCCGTTTCAACACTTCCAACTGGAAGTCCTCAATCCGTTTGCGGTCCTCCGGAGTAGACACTTTCCTGAGGAAAGGCTCGTGGCGTCCGTCTTCCACCCCGTAGCAGAGCGGAGCTACATAAGGCACGGAAATATCCACGTCGTCCGGATAGAACGTGCGGTAGAGCAGGGTAGTCTGTCCGCCCTTGCTGATGCCGGTCGCAATCCATTTGCCGGGATAGATGCTTTTAAAGGCGTTGCGGACGGCGTGCAGGTCGTCGGCAGAATTCTCGGCGGTGAGGTATTGCCAGTCTTTAGGCTCAGGGTGGATTCCAGGAAATAACGGTATTCCACAAAAATCATGTTGGCATCGAGCAGCTCGGAAGTTCCTCGCGATATTTGGGATTGAGGGCATAGGCGGCTCCATAGCTTCGGTTACAATCACCGTGGGACGGTCGAAGCGACGTGGGAGACAATCACACGCTGGCGGAAACTGCCCTTTTCGGGACGACGGTGGTCCAACGGCTGGGTAAAATAGGTTACATACTTCTCGGAGAACCGAGTGGACTCCAACGGACGGGTTTCCGTAATGGCGGAAATCCGACCCAGTTTTTGCTGCAAACCGGTTTGTGCCGGGGCAGCAGCCGAAACGAACAGCAAGGCAAACAGCAGGAACGCTGCATAGCAGTTACGTAAATTCTTCATGATGACAGGATTGTTTTATCTGACGGGCAAAGATAGGTTATTTCCCGCTTACCGCCAACAGTTGGCATGGACGAAAAAAGAGAGAGAACTGCCTCGCGGCACCTCTCCCCCCTGCAAACTTAAAACAACCAACAAAAGAATGAGATAGGGATTAAGGATTCATCCTTCATCCTTCATTTTTCATCTTATAAACAGTAACTCGCGATATTTGGGCAACGTCCACATCTGATTGTCGACGATGAGTTCCAGCTTGTCGATGTGGTAACGGATTTCCTCCATCATCGGTACGATGTTGTCGTGGTAGGCGATGGCTTTTTCACGTTCACTCTCAATTTTGTTGGCCACTTTGCGCGCCTCGATCATGGCATCCACATGCTCCTTGATGAAGGCGGTACGGTCGGCAATCTCTTCGATGAGTTCCAGATTCTTGGCAGACAGTTTTGCAGCCTTCTCTGCGGGGAACAGGTCTTTCATCTTGTAGACGTTGTCAATCAAATCCGACTGATACTGTGTAGCTACGGGGATAATGTGGTTCATGGCCAAATCTCCGAGCACACGGGCTTCAATCTGTATTTTCTTGGTGTACATTTCCCATTTCACCTCGTTGCGGGCTTCCAGTTCCTTCTTCGTCATGACGCCGATGGACTCGAACATCCGGATGCTCTCCGGTTTCAGGTAGTTGTCGAAGATGACGGGAACACTTGTCTCGCAGTCCAGACCGCGGCGGGCTGCTTCGGCTTTCCATTCGTCGCTGTAACCGTTGCCGTCAAAGTGGATGGGTTTGCAGACTTTGATGTACCGGCGGATGACTTCGAGGATGGCGGAGATTTTCGGTTCACCCTTTTCAATCAGTTCGTCCACATCTTTCTTGAATTCCGTTAACTGCTCGGCAAGGGCGGAGTTCAGCGCAATCATGGCACTGGCGCAGTTGGCCTCGGAACCCACGGCGCGGAACTCGAAGCGGTTGCCGGTGAAGGCGAACGGGCTGGTGCGGTTGCGGTCGGTATTGTCTATCATCAGTTCCGGAATCTGCGGGATGTCCAGCTTCATGCCTTGCTTGCCGCTGAGGCTGACGAGATCGTCCTTGGTGCTCTCTTCGATGTGTTCCAGCACCTGGCTCAACTGCTTGCCCAGGAAGGAAGAGATGATGGCCGGAGGCGCTTCGTTGGCACCCAGCCGGTGGGCGTTCGTCGCACTGGAGATGGAGGCTTTCAGCAATCCGTTGTGACGGTATACGGCCATCAGCGTATTCACTACGAAGGTGATGAAACGCAGGTTCTCTTCGGGCAGTTTGCCGGGTGCGTGGAGCAGGATGCCGGTGTCCGTACCCAGCGACCAGTTATTATGCTTGCCGCTACCGTTGACACCCTTGAAGGGCTTTTCGTGCAACAGTACGCGGAAACCGTGGTTACGTGCCACTTTACGCATCAAGGCCATGATGAGCATGTTGTGGTCTACCGCCAGGTGCATTCCTCGAAGACGGGAGCCAGCTCGAACTGGTTGGGAGCCACTTCGTTGTGACGGGTCTTGACGGGGATGCCGAGTTTCAGCGCTTCGATTTCCAGTTCCTTCATGAAAGCGGCCACACGGCTGGGGATGGCCCCGAAGTAGTGGTCTTCCAACTGCTGGTTTTTGGCGCTGTCATGGCCCATCAGCGTGCGTCCGGTCATCAGCAGGTCGGGGCGTGCGGCGTACAACCCTTCGTCAACCAGAAAATATTCCTGCTCCCAGCCCAGATAGGCAACCACTTTCTTTACTTCCGGATTGAAATAGTGGCATACGTCGACGGCAGCCTTGTCTACGGCACGCAGGCTTTCAGCAACGGTGCCTTGTAGTCCAGAGACTCACCGGTATAGGCGATGAAAATAGTCGGGATGCAGAGCGTGTCGTCTACGATGAATGCCGGGGAGGAGGGGTCCCATGCCGAGTAGCCACGTGCCTCGAACGTATTGCGGATACCGCCGTTCGGGAAACTGGAAGCGTCCGGTTCCTGCTGCACGAGCAGTTTGCCGGTGAATTCCTCCATCACGCCGCCTTTGCCGTCGTGTTCCACAAAAGCGTCGTGCTTTTCGGCAGTACCTTCGGTCAGCGGATGAAACCAGTGCGTATAGTGGGTCGCCCCCATTTCAACCGCCCATTTCTTCATACCTGCGGCAACCTCGTCGGCTATGCTGCGGTCCAGCGGAGCTCCGTTGTCAATCACATCCGTCAGCTTGGCATACACCTTGCTCGGCAGATAGCGGAACATCTTCTCCTTGTTGAATACATACTTGGCAAAATACTCTGACGGACGTTCCGCCGGGACTGCCACTGCAACGGGTTTCTTCTTGAACGCCGTCTCTACTACTCTGAATCTCAATTTTGACATAATACCTTAGAGTTGTAATTGTTGGTTTAATAAAATATAAAATCATTATGCACCGTAGGCAGACTCGCCGTGTTCGTAAATGTCGAGTCCTTCTTCCTCCACACGTTTGGAAACGCGGAGGCCGTGGATTTTGTCGAGTCCTTTGAAGATGATGAATCCCATGCCTGCTGCCCATGCGCCTACTACGAGTGCACCGAATACCTGCGCTCCGAGAAAGCTCCAGCCTGCACCGTAAAACAGTCCCTCACTGGTGGAAAACAGTCCGGTGAGGATGGTTCCCGTGAAACCGCAGACGCCGTGTACGGAACTGGCCCCTACGGGGTCGTCAATTTTCAGTGTCCGGTCGATGAATTCCACCGAATAAATCATCAGGATGCCGCAGATGGTGCCGATGATTACCGCCCCGAAGGAGAAACCATGTCACAACCGGCCGTGATGCCTACCAATCCGGCCAGAATGCCATTCAGTGTCAGAGACAAGGAGGGTTTGCCATATTTCATCCAGCTTACCGCCAATGCAAAGAAACCGCCTGCGCAGGCTGCCAGATTGGTGGTGAGGAATACATGCGAGATGGCCCTTGCATCGTCCGTAGTGGCTGCTGCCAACTGTGAACCGGGGTTGAAGCCGAACCATCCGAACCAAAGGATGAATACACCCAGTGCCGCAATCGTGAGGTTATGTCCCGGAATGGCTCTTGACTTGCCGTCTTTGCCGTATTTCCCGATGCGCGGGCCGAGGATGGCCGCACCTACCAGGGCAATCCAGCCGCCTACGGAGTGGACGATGGTGGAACCTGCGAAGTCATGGAAAGTTGTTCCGAATGTTTCCATCATGAAGGAACCTGCCTCACCGTTCATCAGCCAGCCGCCGCCCCAAGTCCAGTGACCGGAAACGGGATAAATCAGCACACTGATGAAGATGGTGTAAACCAGGTACATGGAGAATTTGGTACGTTCTGCCATAGCGCCGGACACGATGGTGGCAGCCGTTGCGCAGAATACAGTCTGGAATACCAGGAAACCTTCTGTGGGAAGCCCGCCTCCGTCGTAGAACGAGAGGTCGAAGAAATGGGGCATTCCTATGAATCCGCCTGCACCGAACATCAGTCCGAAACCGATGAACCAGTAGAGCAGACTGCCAAACATGAAGTCAACGAAGTTCTTCATCAGGATATTGGCCGTATTTTTTACTCTGGTGAAACCGGCTTCGACCAGTGCAAAGCCCGGCTGCATGAAGAATACCAGCATGGCTGCAAGCAGCATCCATACAGTGTTCAGTCCGTTGGTCAGTTCACTTAAAATAAGTTTATCCATAATTTCTTGTTGCTTTTAGTTGTATTGTATTTTCTTGGTTGTGGTTTGTAGCTGCCCGTTATCTTTCTTGTTCGGCATTGTAGAGTGCGATGTCGCCTCTCTCTGCAGTACGTATGCGTATGGCATCCTCAATGGGGATGACGAAGATACGTCCGTCGCCGATTTCACCGGTTTGTGCAGATTTGATGATGGCTTGTACGGTCTTTTCCGCATTCTTGTCGCGCACCACGATGGAGATAAGGATGCGCTCGATGGAACTGGTGTCGTACATGACACCACGGTAGATACGGGCTTGTCTGGATTTCCCGATGCCCCGTACATCATAATAGGAGAACCATTCGATGTCCGCTTCGAGCAGCGCGTCCTTCACGTCCTCGAACTTGGTCTTTCGGATAATAGCTTCAATCTTTTTCATACCTTAAATAATTTACGATTAGACAATTTACGATTTACCGTTCGGTGTGTGTAAATCATAGGTTTTCATCTTAGAAACTTAGTCCGACTACGAAATAGGCACCTTCAGACCTTGGATTCCAGGTTGCTTTGGCAAACAACGGGAGGGAGAAGGAATCGGTGATTTTGATGTCTTTTGATACTCCCAGGCTGACGTCGCATACGGCAAATCCGTTGGCTCCATAGAAGTCCGTGGCCCAAGGGGTAGCGCCTATCTCGGCCGTCCAGTCCAGACCGCCCAGTGTGAAGGGGGCTGCCACGGAGATGTAGGATGAATAAGCACGGTCACCGTCTTTGTCAACACCGTCGTCGCCTGCAAAGTTGGTGTACCAGTTTATGGCTACGGGGCCGAAATCATAGCCGATTTGCGCTTCGAACAGATGTGAGTTGGCAGCATTGTGTGCACCGTACTGGAAGTATTTGGCTGTCACCCCATCTCCGGTCACATTGTACCAGTAGTCCGTCACCGATACGCTGAAGCCTCCGGTTGAATATCCCAGTATGAGGTCGAACTCTTTCGTGTCCGAACTCTCGATGCCTACGGAGCCCCAAGCTCCCAGAGAGAAACCTTTGTAGGCGATGGATGCGCTCGGCTGGAGGCTTACCCCTCCCAAATCCTGGCCACGCCACACGTAACCGCTTACGAGGTCGACGCCTGCCGACGCTTCCACTTTATCCTGAGCCTTTGCCGTGAAAGGCATTGCCATTGATAACAGCGCCATTGCCATTATTCCCCATTTTACACTTTTTGTTTTCATACCTTTTTACCTTTAAGTTTAGAAAAATTCCGGATGATCAGTCCGACTCGATTATAGCAAGTACCTCGCTAATTCAATTGTTTTTTTATTTCAGCCACTTCCGGATGCGCTTCATGGCTTCCACGCAGTCTTCGTGCTTGCCGAAGGCCGTCAGCCGGATATATCCTTCACCGCTGGGGCCGAAACCTACACCCGGTGTGCCCACTACATTGGCTTCGTACAGCATCTGTTCGAAGAACCGCCAGGAACTTGTTCCGTCGGGTGTTTTCAGCCAGATGTAAGGAGCGTTCACACCGCCGTAGACTTTCAGCCCGGCCGCTTCAAGGCCCTGCTTCATGGTCCGGGCATTGTCCATATAATAATCTATCGTTTCCTTTATCTGCCGCTGTCCCTCCGGTGTGTAGATGCTTCCGCCGCCGCTGGGTGATGTAGCTGGTGCCGTTGAACTTGGTAGATTGGCGGCGGTTCCAGAGCTTGTTCAGCGGGATGCGTTCGCCTTCCAGCGTGGCGGCAGTGAGTTCTTTCGGCACAACGGTGTAGCCGCAGCGTACTCCCGTGAATCCGGCAGTTTTCGAGAAGCTGCGGAACTCGATGGCGCATTTCTTTGCTCCCTTTATCTCATAGATGGAGTGGGGCACGTCGTTTTCGCGGATGAAGGCTTCGTAGGCAGCATCGAACAGAATCAGCGTGTCGTTGGCGAGCGCATAATCTACCCATTTCTTCAATTCGGACTTGGTCAGAGTGGTTCCCGTCGGGTTGTTGGGATAGCAGAGGTAGACAATGTCGATTCGTTTGTCCGGAATCTCCGGGATGAAGTCGTTCTCGGCGGTACAAGGCATGTAGGTAACGTTGCTCCACTGGCCGTTTCCTTCCAATACTCCGGCACGTCCGCACATCACGTTGCTGTCTATATAGACCGGATAAATAGGGTCGGTCACGCCTACACTGTTGTCGTGGCGGAGAATGTCACCGATGTTTCCCGTGTCGCTCTTTGCTCCGTCGTTCACGAAGATTTCCGTAGGACCGAAGTGGATGCCGCGTGGAAGGTAATCGTGCTTGATGATGGCTTCTATCAAGAAGTCGTATCCTTGCTCGGGACCATATCCACGGAATGTCCGTGCGTCAGCCATCTCCTCCACTGCCTTGTGCATCGCTTCGATGCAGACTGGTGGCAGTGGCCGGGTAACGTCTCCGATACCCAGACGGATGACCTCTTGCTTGGGATGTGTTATCCTGAAAGTATTTACCTTCTTGGCTATGTCTGAAAACAGATAACTGCCCGGTAGCTTTAAAAAATGTTCGTTTACTAATGCCATAATCTTTTCTTGGTTGATAGTTGGTGGTTAGTCAATTAATTCAATTTTGCCGTCGAATACTTTGGTGGCTTCTCCCGTCATCAGTACATGCCTGGTGGCGATGTCCCATCGGATGTTGAGTGAGCTCCGTCCATGATGATGATGGATTCCCTTCCTGCGCGTCCGGTGAGGAAGGCTGCCACGGCAGTGGCACAAGCTCCGGTTCCGCAGGCTTGGGTGATGCCCGAGCCTCGTTCCCAGACACGCATCCTTATTTTTCCTTCTCCCAATATCTGGGCAAATTCTACATTGATGCGTCCGGGGAAGAGAGGGTGATTCTCCAGTTTGGGACCGATGACTGTAAGGTCGATGGCTTCAATATCATTGACAAAGATTACCAGATGCGGGTTTCCCATGGATACGGTGGTCCCTACATATCGTTCTCCGTCCACTTCGATGGGCTGTTCTTTCATCGGTTTGGCTCCTTTGCCGTCGTAATCTGCCGGTTCGTCGGCAGGTATGCCCATGTCTACGGTTACAGAGTTGACCTTTCCGTCTGCCAAGTGCAGGTTTAGCATCCTTATACCTGACAGTGTATCGAGTGTGATTTCTGTTTTGGAGGTCAGTCCGTAGTCAAAAAGATATTTTCCGATGCAGCGGCTTGCGTTGCCGCACATCCGGGCTTCCGAGCCGTCGGCATTGAATATCCGCATGCTGAAATCGGCCTTGTCCGAAGAACCGATAAGTACCAGACCGTCACTTCCAATTCCCGTATGCGGTGCACTCCATGCCCTCGCAAGTTCTTCCGGATGGCTGATAGGATATTGGGTCGTATCTACATAAATGTAGTCGTTTCCGGCACCGTGCATCTTGGTGAATTTTATAGCTCTTGTCATTTTGTCCTTTATCAGTTGGTTAATATATCCTTTTGTTTTATTTCGATGCAAATATACGACGTTTTGTTTTATAATTAACTGTAAAGCATATCTATTTTCTATTATTTTTTAGCGAAACTTTCATTCAATGAGAATATCTACTGTCAGGCTTTCAATTTAAAAGCATATGGCTTTGTTTTTATATAAATTGTAATCCATGTGAAAGTTTAGTTTGATTCAAAATAAGAAAAAAGATTTTTTATAAGACTAATTGCTATCTTTTTGAAAACAATAAACCGCTCCATTGCGAACATAATGAAGCGGTTTGTTTGGTTTTTGTTTCTAAATGTATAAGGAACGGCTATTTTTTCTTTAAAATTTCTTCCAGCACTACCGGTTCATTGGTTGTGATGAAATCTACTCCTTGGCTGATAAGCATTCCATGTCTTTGGCTTCGTTTACAGTCCAGGCGTTCACTTTCATGCCGAGGTCGTGACATTCCTTTATCCATTCGGGATGTTTTTGGAAGACACTGAAGTGATAGTCGGGACCGGCACAACCCCATGCTTTCAGCTCCTTGGGGGTAAGGTCACCGGTCAAGTAGTAGACGGGGGTGCCTTTGGGTGCCAGACGGATAAACTCCTTGGTGGCATGTTGGGAGAAGGTGATATATTCCGTACGGTCCTCCAGCTTTGTCCTTTATCATTTTTACGATGCCCTCTACGGCTCGTGTTTCCTGTTCGGGGGTCTTGTGGGCTTTCAGTTCGAGGATAAGGCGGGTTTTCAGGCTTTTTGCCTTGTCCAGATACTGTTGCAGGGTAGGGAGTTGTTCGCCGTTGTCCAGTTGTACGGCGGTGCATACCTTGGCTGTGGCATCTTGCATAGTCACGCCTTTAAAGGTGGCGTCATGATTGACAACCAGCTGATTGTCTGTGGTGAGCCAAACGTCGAACTCGGAACCGTAGCAGTGGATAGAATCAGCCTTTACAAGTGCGGCAAGGGAGTTTTGGGCCGAGCCGTCCGTAGTCCAGAAACCACGGTGGGCAATGACTTCCTGGGCCTGGATAGTGCCGCATGCAGCAAAGAGCAGGGCGGAAGCAAAAAATAGTTTTTTCAGATTCATAATGATTAGGGTGTTTTGTTATGGACACAAAGATAAGTATTATATTTCTTTTATTAAATCTAACCTCTGAGTAATTTCAGTATGTACTTTCCAGGCATCACGATACGGGCTTTCAGTTGGGGTGAGCTGTTCAACTCGTATAGGATTTTCCAGATTTTCCCTCCCAGTTTTCCAAAATCCGTCAGTCTCAGGATGGCATTCAAATCGTGTATGTCGGTTACTTTCTGCCTTGCCAGTTCTTCCATTAGCCTTGGTAATTATGCGTCTGTCTGTTGAGCGTGTACTCCGGTGGAGTCAGAAGAATCTCCTCCTTCCTTCTTCCGTCTCCCCTTGGGGAGATAGAGAGGGGTTTTCTTTATTCTCTTTATTTAGTTTATTTGCTAAAGCGCTGCTTGTCTTGGCATCCCTGATTCTCTGCTGGTTAACCAGTCCACCGCGACGTCCGGCTTCCTTTTTAGCTTCTTGTTGGGCGTCCCATGGCTCCATGCGGCGGCTTAGTCCGGGGGATGAGAAGCTTGTCTCGTTCACCTCGAACAGCGCATAGTCATAGATGATTCGCTTCAGTGTGGCAGTTGTCACCCTTGCTTTTTGTGCCAGTATGGGAATCACTTTCAGGCTGGCTTTATATTCGTTCTGCAATCTGAGGAATTCGAGCACTGTCCAGTAAATGCCATATCCTTTCATACCTTCTTCTTGTATCATAATCATTAATTTTAGGTTGCTGCCGGCATTGGCATCATGTAGTAAATAAGCCTCCATAGCTTTTGATATTGGTGTTTTTTTGTTAGTTTACTATCGGTCTCCATTCCATAAAGTTCTCAATCAGAAAAGTCCGCCAGCCTTGTTGTTCCGCGTCCCAATAGGCTACGTGAGCTTTAATGCTTGTCATGTCATGTTTCTTTTTGAAGTCGCTTTCGTAGGAAACAAGGGTTCCTCTTCCCATGTAGAAGCTGCCGTCCTGCTTTCGGTAGGCTATCAATGCATATCCGTATCGCATGTATTCCAATAGGGAATTTATGCGTTGTGCCATCCATTGTACAGACTCCATGCTCAATGTCGTGTTTTCCGTAATCCGTTTTTCCCATAGCTTTTTTGCTTTTTCTGTTTTGGATACAAATTTCTCCTCAAATTCAGTTTTTTCTTTTCCCATTTTTTATGTTTTTAGGGTTAGTAAATGTATGATAATCAGCAATGAAAAAGGGCTACTCCTTTCAGTACGGATGGCTACGCCCTTGCCTTGTTGAGGCTACACCATCCGACGAGAAAGGTGTAGCCCTTCTGTCCGGTTGCTGACGGCGGCAAAATTACTGCCTTTCCAGGTACTGAACTATCAGTGATTTATCCTTACATCATATCCGTATGGGTCAATCAGTGTGGTATCTTCCCGTTTTATGATGGCCCATACCTTCTCCAATTCGGTGATTATGGTGCTGTAAGTCAAAGGCTTTTGCTCTCCTCTGGCTCTCTTTGTGAAGTTTTCGGATGCTACGAGCAACTTGGCTATATCCGTTATTTTTCTAATTTTTGTGCCTTCAAAATAGCCTGATTTAAAGGCTCTTAAGTAACCTACATAAACATGGGTCTGGTCTCCGTAGTAAACCCGTTCTGACAATAGCTTTTCATCCACTATGGAACTGTGTTCTTTTACTTTTGTTGCTCTTAGTTTCTGTGTATCAGATTGATACGACATGCTTCTCTGTTCGTTACTGTTGAGATGCTTCTTTTTTTGAGTTCTTTCATTTGTGTAATTCTTCGTTCGTTTAACTGTTTTTTATTCTGGTTAAAAAATGCGAAAGTATAAAAAGTGAGGGAGAAATAAGGGAATTTTGGAGGGAAATGTGAAGGGCGAGTTGTAAATGGTTGATATATAAGATGATATGCTGTTTAAAAAACGTACGTTTAATGAACGCAAAGATAGAGACGTTTTTTGTAATGGCAAAATGTTTGATAGAAAAATGTTCCTAATAATAAATAATGATAAGTATATTACATTGAATTTCAGCAGTATATGCAATATATGTAATCAGTTAAAATCTTCTTATTTTTAGCTCTTTGAGTATGTCTTGTATAAGTTCGAAATAGGTGTTTTTTTAACGTACGATTAAAAAACGCTTTTTTGTTTCTAATACGTTCGTTTATAGTCTCTTACCAAAAGGTAATGAACAACCGCAGAGAATCTGTTGACAAGAAGGGCATAGTGCTTGTCAAACTTCCCATAAAATGCTCGCAAGTGATTGAACTACAGTTCTGTAATAGTAGTTCAAAGCCCCCAAGGAATACCTTTTTCTAAGTAAAATTAGCAAGAATAGAAATGGATAAAGAGACCGAAGTTTGGTTTGCTATGCGTGCCACATACCGCAGGGAGCTTGAAGCTATGCATCTTCTCGAAAAGGCAAATATTGGCTGTTTCATTCCCATGCAATATAAGATAAGTATCTGTAGGGGCAGGAAAGTCCGTGCTTTGGTTCCCGTCATCCGTAATCTGGTTTTTGTCCACGCACGTCCTTCCGAAGTGCAGCGATTTAAGTCTCAAATTACTTATTTGCAATATATTACTGATACCCGTAGCGGTCAGAAAATAATCATTCCCGACCATGATATGCAGCGTTTCATAGCCGTCGCCGGTACCTACAATGACCATCTTCTCTATTTCCAACCCGAAGAACTGAATCTCTCCAAAGGTACGAAAGTCCGTATCACCGGTGGCGACTTCGAGGGCCAAGAAGGTGTTTTTCTAAAAGTAAAAGGTGCCCGTGATCGTCGTGTAGTAATTGCTATACAAGGTATCATTGCCGTTGCTATGGCGACCATCCATCCGGATCTCATCGAAGTAATCCGCTAGTCTTTAATTGTTAATTTATAATTTTTAATTAATCATGTCTCTTTTAGAAGAAGCACTCCTCCTTCAGCGTGCTGCGCACGATCTGATGTATTTGGGTATGGACGGGAGTCCTATCTATAGTGATGACTTGTCCCGTCGTAACAGCGAAGTCTATCGCTTGACCACAACTTTGTATAATTCCAGTATCTGGGGCACTACGGTGGAGGAGCAGGCAAATGTCTGTCTTGCTCTCTTGAAAGGGTATAGTGCCTCGTTCATTGACCATGGTGAAAAACAGCAGCATGTGCAGGAGGTATTGAGGCGTTGCTGGGATACCCTTGATACCCTTCCTTCCTCTTTGTTGAAACTCCGTTTGCTTACGGCTTGTTATGGAGAGGTTTTCGATGAGCCTTTGGCCGACGAGGGCCGTTCTATCATTGCTTCCTGGAATTCCGCATCGCTCACGGCAGAACAGCAAGAAGCGGTTAACGAGTTTTGGAATGTGGTGGATAATCCTTATCCGTGGGAAGAACTGGAGGAGTGAAAGCATAAGGTTGAAGAAAGACAGAAATATGAGAAACTTTGAAGATTTGCAAATAGCAGTTGCTGGTACCGGTTATGTAGGTTTGAGCATTGCTACTTTGTTGTCACAGCATCACAAGGTGACAGCCGTTGATGTAATACCTGAAAAGGTGGAAAAGATTAACAATCGTATATCTCCAATTCAGGATGATATATAGAGAAGTATTTTGCGGAGAAGGAACTGAACCTCACTGCAACTCTTGATGGGGCATCTGCTTATAAGGATGCAGACTTTGTGGTTATTGCAGCTCCTACAAACTACGATTCGGCTAAGAACTTCTTCGATACACATCATATAGAAGACGTTATTGACCTTGTACTATCAGTGAATCCTGAAGCAACAATGGTTATCAAGTCAACCATTCCAGTTGGTTACTGTCGTTCCCTCTATGTGAAGTATGCTCAGAAGTTTGCTCAGATGGTACCATTACCAGATGGAAAACGTCGTAAGTTCACCTTTTGTTCTCTCCTGAGTTCCTTCGTGAATCGAAAGCTCTTGAAGACAATCTCTATCCTTCACGTATTATCGTGGGTTATCCAAAGATGATGTCTGTTGAATGGGAGGAGGAGAACGAAGCAATCCGCAAGATTCAAGGTAATCACATGAAAGAGTCTGCTGAGATATTCGCTAAGCTTCTTCAGGAAGGTGCCATTAAAGAAAACATTGATACTCTCTTTATGGGACTGAAAGAAGCCGAAGCAGTCAAACTCTTTGCCAATACTTATCTTGCCCTTCGTGTAAGTTACTTCAATGAGCTTGATACCTATGCTGAAGTAAAAGGTTTGGATTCAGCTGCCATCATTCAGGGAATTGGTCTCGATCCTCGTATTGGCACTCACTACAATAACCCATCATTTGGTTATGGTGGTTACTGTTTACCAAAAGATACTAAGCAACTCCTTGCAAATTATGAGAGTGTACCCCAAAATATGATGACAGCGATTGTAGAGTCAAATCGCACTCGTAAGGATTATATAGCAGATGCTGTTCTTCGCAAGGCTGGCTACTACAATGAGAATGCCGTATGGGATGCGAACAAAGAGCATGAGTGTGTAGTAGGTGTTTATCGCCTAACTATGAAGTCAAATTCAGATAATTTTCGTCAATCTGCGATTCAGGGCATCATGAAACGTATCAAGGCAAAAGGTGCAGAGGTGATTGTTTACGAGCCTACTCTTGAGAACGGCACCAGTTTCTTCGGCAGTCAGGTAGTCAACAACCTCGATGAGTTCAAACAAAAATCGAAAGCTATCATTGCCAACCGTTATGACTCTTGCCTCGATGATGTGGTAGGGAAAGTATATACTCGCGACATTTTTAAGCGCGATTAATCTATGGTAACATATAATGTAAATTTGGAGGGCAAAACAGTCCTCGGTGACAGGTGCTGCCGGTTTTATAGGTTCTAATCTTGTGAAGCGCCTTTTTAAGGATATAAATAGCATCAAAGTAATCGGCATTGATAGCATTACCGATTATTACGATGTGAATATCAAGTATGAACGCCTAAAAGAGATTGAGGCTTTAGGTTGCGACTGGCAGTTCTATCAGACTTCGATTGCTGATAGAACGTCATTAGAGAATATTTTTACGGAGAACAAGATATCCGTTGTTGTAAATCTCGCGGCTCAGGCAGGTGTGCGTTCTTCAGGAGGAGTTGATTCGCGTGGGTGTGCTACTTGCGGATTATGATTTCGAAACACATAAAGAATTGGTACCCATGCAGGCAGGTGATGTACCTGTGACATTTGCAGATACTACTCCGCTAGAGGAGGATTTTGGGTTTAGGCCATCGCCCTCGCTTCGTGACGGTCTTAGAGTTTTCGCTGAGTGGTATGCGAAGTACTATTAGATTTGTGATAAATAAATATACAAAAGAAAACCTCGCAAGAGGAATATTTAAGATAATAATTATAAATCCTTAAAAGTTTAAGTTATGGAAAAATTTAAAAACTGTTAGGATTTGCCAGCACAAAGTTGCTAGGCAGATCCCGTAGCGAAATCTACGTTAACAACTATTGAGAATGTGACTGGTGGATGCTCTATTGCATTGAGTTTACTTAACAAGCTGAATCCATGTGCTGATGCTTTTGCTGTAGTCAGTTATGGCTTGCACATTAGAAGCTTAATCGTTGATTAGAGTTTGAGGCCGAAACAATGATTGATTGGGTGATAGAAATATTACTGCTGTTATTGGTTATCATAAGTTTGATATCTCTGATATTTTGGCTTATATCTTGTGGATTCGTTCTGCCACTTAAGATAGCATAGACTGCAACAATTCTCTCGTTTACGCTATTTTCTGCTGCTTGGTAGCCTACGCTACTTTGGTAATTTTTATCTATGGCGGTTCATAGTGGAGGTGAAACATCTCTTCCCATTCCGAACAGAGTCATTAAGCCTCTAACGCCGATGGTACTGCAAAAGCGGGAGAGTAGGTAGCCGCCTCTTTTTCTTATCTTTCTAATTCAAAAACAACTTTTGGGATAACTGAAGAAAAGTAAGCAGTCAAAAAATGGCTATTAATTGAAAGGAATAACTTCGCTGCCAACTAAATTTATAGAATTATGTATAGCAGTGAAGATCTTGAAAAGTTTTACTTTTAGTACCAGACGGAGGCTTTGTCTCATGGCTGTTTTATCTGGACTTCATCGGAACTTTTTTCAAAAATATCTTTAACGGGGCAGGGATTATGTTAACATGCTTCCTAACAAAATCACTTTGGCTACCAGCCAATGTTAAATTTAAACTGATTAATTAACAAACTCGTTTTAGGGCACTGAAAAGTGCCCTTTCAAAGGGGGATGCCCTAATTGAGTACTTATCTCCAAAGTTTATTTGTTTGATTTATATCATAATGGGTGCTGTAGAACGCTTACCAGACAGTAGCCTTGTTATACTCATTCGTAAAATAGATAAAATATATGGATATATTTAAGGATAAAGTCCTGTTGATAACAGGTGGTACAGGCAGCTTCGGAAATGCTGTCCTTCGTCGCTTTTTGGATAGCGATATTGAGGAAATTAGAATCCTTAGCAGAGATGAGAAGAAGCAGGATGATATGCGCCATTTCCTGCAGGCTAACCGTTCGGATGTAGCGCACAAGGTAAAGTTCTATATCGGTAATGTGCGCAATCGCGAGGCGGTTGACTTTGCTATGGCTGGAGTGGATTATGTGTTCTCTGCAGCAGCATTGAAGCAGGTACCCTCTTGTGAGTTCTTTCCGATGGAGGCTGTGCGTACCAATGTGAGGGGACGAACAACGTGCTTCTTTCAGCCATCGCCCACGAAGTGAAGAATGTGGTGGTTCTTTCGACAGACAAGGCGGCATATCCGATTAATGCTATGGGCATCTCCAAAGCCATGATGGAAAAGTGGCAATCGCTCAGGGGCGTGCTCTTGGAGCAAATGCCAAGACAACCATCTGCTGCACACGTTATGGCAATGTGATGGCAAGCCGTGGTTCGGTTATTCCTCTCTGGGTAGAGCAGATGATGGAGGGCAAGCCCATCACCATTACCGATCCGAATATGACTCGCTATATGATGACTCTCGATGACGCTGTTGACCTGGTTATCTATGCATTCATCTATGGTCAGAACGGTGACCTTTTTGTTCAGAAGGCTCCTGCGGCAACACTCGACGTACTAGCCCAAGCATTGAAAGAAGTATATAGCGAGGTGGATTCGAAGTATGGTGAGACGGAAGTGAAAGTTATCGGAACGCGTCATGGCGAGAAACTGTATGAGACACTCGTAACCCGCGAGGAGATGCTCCGTTCGGAAGATATGGGCAACTATTTCCGTATTCCTTGCGATTCTCGCGACCTCAACTACGACAAGTACTTCACAGAGGGAGATGATGCCATTAGTCGCATAGATGACTATCACAGCCACAATACCCACCGTCTTGACGTGGGGGGAATGAAGGAACTCTTGCTGAAGCTCAACTTCATTCGTGAAGATCTGGGATTACAGCCTAAAGCAAAGTCACGCGATTATCGTTCGGAATAATATGAGGATACTTGTAACAGGAGCCAAGGGGTTTGTAGGAAGAAACCTTTGTTCCCAACTCAATAATATCAAGAGCGGCAAGGCCAAATGGTATGCCGGGGTTGAGATAGATGAAGTGTATGAATGTGACATCGACTCAACGTCAGAGCAACTTGACGAATGGTGTGGAAAGTGTGACTTTGTGTTCAATCTTGCCGGAGTAAACCGTCCGGAAAATAAGGAAGAGTTTATGCAGGGCAATTTGGGTTTTGTAAGTACACTTCTTGATGCTTTGAAGAAACATGTGAATACGTGTCCGGTCATGCTATCCAGCTCTATCCAAGCCACTCTTGCAGGTCGTTTCGGCACATCCGAATATGGCAAAAGCAAGAAGGCCGGTGAGGGACTGTTTTTCGACTATTCCAAGGAAACAGGAGCCAAAGTGCTCGTTTATCGCTTCCCGAACCTATTTGGAAAGTGGTGTCGTCCCAACTACAATAGTGCTATTGCCACATTCTGCAACAACATTGCCCATGACCTGCCTATACAGGTCAATGACCGTAGTGTAGAAATGGAACTTCTCTATATCGACGATCTCGTTGATGAGATGATAGGAGCGCTTTTAGGCAAGGAGCATCGTTGTGAGTTTAATGGGGTGGAGGCTGTTCCGGCTGAAAGCGGTAAATATTGCTATGTCCCTATAACGCATAAGATAACACTTGGAGAGATTGTCGATATCATCAATGACTGCGCCAATGCAGCGTCTAATGTCGCTGGAATTAATATGGTAGAAATACCACATGGCAGTCTGAAATACAAGCTTATGACAACATATCTTTCCTATCTTCCGAAAGGAAAGGCTATATATGACCTGAAGATGAAAGTTGATGAGAGAGGTTCTTTCACAGAGCTTATGCATACTCTCAATTGTGGGCAGGTGAGTATCAACATCAGCAAACCGGGAGTCACAAAAGGCGAGCACTGGCATCACAGCAAGTGGGAAACTTTCATAGTAGTCAGTGGTCATGGTCTTATCCGGATGAGGAAGGAAGGCACCGGCGAAGTATGGAACTATGAAGTTAGCGGTGACAAGATACAAGCCGTATACATGCTTCCAGGCTATACCCATAACATCATTAATCTGAGTAATCGGGAGAATCTTGTGACAGTGATGTACTGCAATGAGATTTTCAACCCCGATTGTCCTGATACCTATTTTGATCCAGTAGAAAAGTAAAACGATGAAATTAGATTATTCAGATATAAAATTCAAAGACAACGGCAGACTCAAGCTCATCATTGTCGTTGGCACAAGACCGGAGATTATCCGCCTTGCAGCAGTAATCAACAAGTGTCGCAAGTATTTTGATGTGATTCTTGCCCATACGGGCCAGAACTATGACTATAACCTCAACGGAGTGTTTTTCAAAGATTTGAAACTCTTAGAACCGGAGGTATATATGGATGCGGTAGGCGATGATCTCGGTGCAACATGCGGAAATATCCTTAATTGTTCATATAACTTTTTGCAGCTGCCAAGCCAGACGGAGTGCTTGTTCTTGGTGATACCAATTCCTGCTTGAGTGTTATTGGAGCCAAACGTCTTCATATTCCTGTCTTCCACATGGAGGCCGGTAACCGGTGCAAGGACGAGTGTCTGCCGGAGGAAACTAACCGCCGCATTGTGGATATCATCTCGGATGTGAACATGGCATACTCGGAACACGCAAGGCGTTATCTTGCAGATTGTGGATTGCCCAAGGAACGTACATACGTCACAGGCTCACCAATGGCAGAGGTGCTCCACCAAAACCTTACGGAAATCGAGGCAAGCGATGTGCATCAACGTCTTGGGTTGGAGAAAGGCAAGTATATCCTTTTATCTGCCATAGAGAAGAGAATATAGACATAGAGAAGAATTTTCTGTCTTTGTTCAATGCTATTAATAAGATGGCAGCGAAGTACGACATGCCTATATTGTACAGCTGTCACCCTCGTAGCCGCAATCGTCTTGCTGTGAGCGGATTTAAACTTGATGAAAGAGTTATCCGGCATGTACCCTCGGCTTTCACGATTACAATAGTTTGCAAATGAATGCCTTTGCCGTAGTCAGTGACAGCGGCACTCTTCCCGAAGAAAGCAGTTTCTTTACAAGTGTCGGCCATCCTTTCCCGGCCATCTGCATCCGTACTTCTACAGAACGTCCGGAGGCAATAGATAAAGGGGATTTTATTATTGCAGGTATTGATGAGAAATCATTGCTTCAGGCAGTAGATACTGCCGTTGAACTTTGCAAGGACAATCAGCACGGTATCCCAGTACCAGACTATGTAGATGAGAATGTTAGCACCAAGGTAGTCAAGATTATCCAGAGTTATGTCGGAATTGTGAATAAGATGGTGTGGAGAAAATAAGATGGTTCCCACTTTCGTGTCGGGTGTCAAGAGCTATGTTGTCCACAGAATAATTGTAATTGAATAATGATTAATAGTAAGAAAAGTTATTATGAGTTCTTATTTCAAGACTCGCTGAATTATCAAATCATATCTGGGAAATTGGGGATAAAAAATGGTTTCTAAACAGGCTGTTAAGCACTCCGATAAGTAATCAATTATATATATGGAAATATATACAAACTCTTAGAAGATGCGAGTGTTATCACAATACAAGAAAGTGCAGATGAGGGGGGATTTTTGTTATATTTAACTGTTAACGGAAATTCAAGAATTGAAGAAAATTGTACAATTAGACCTGATGTTGTGATAGGGTATAAGGATAGAAATGGAGTTGCTCCGATTATAGGAAATAATGTCACGATAAATAGTGGTAGTCGCATTATAGGGAATGGAATTGTAATTGGTGATAATGTCATAATTGCACCGGGAGCTGTAGTAACAAAAGTATTCCATCAAGTTCCGTTGTGGCTGGAGTGCCGGCGAAAATAATAAAAGTCAACCGGGTAATAAAATAAGAAGTAAAGTTTATCATGAGTAATTCAGTAATAAGTCATTTGTCAGAATATATATACGGTAGTCCGATAAAAACAGAGAGGCTGTTTTTGGATTTTCAATTTATATATACTTCTCTATCATAGTGGTTTTACACCTTTATTTGGTAGAGGTTATATTGGGGTTGACTTATTCCTTTTCCTTAAGTGCATTTGGATGTAGTTTCTCTTTAAAGAAGTATACGCTGTTGCAGTTTTATTTAAGGCGTCTGAATAGGGTCTATCCGCTTTTCGTTATTTCTAACTTGTTGAATGGTGTATAGGAAGATACAATGGGGAAAGATTAGGTGTATGGGATTCCGTTTGTGATATTAGCGGACTGACATTTTGGGGTATGGGAGGCAGACATCTGCTTTGGTTTATACCATCGCTGATATTGTTGTATATTTTTACCCCCCCCCTATATCGCATGTTTAATAAATTTGGCAATAAGTCGTTTTGTGTTGTAGCAATATTATCGTTCCTTGTGATGATGCTTTTTCGAAATATGGACTGGCATTATGCGTGTTTAGTATCAAGGATACCTGTTTTTTCATTAGGATTGCTATATTTCATTCACAAAGGAAATATTCAAAACTATCATTCCCACTTCTGTTATGTGTCGGATTGCAGGAATTGACTGTTGCCAATGGGTTAAAATTTGCTACTGCCACATTTTATGCGCCGGTGCTACTGCTTTCACTTTGCTTTATATTGGATAACCTTTTACAACCAAGGATAGTGAAATTCTTATGTTGGTTCGGAAGCAAATCG
>ENA-OUNI01000018-OUNI01000018.1-human-gut-metagenome-genome-assembly--contig:-NODE-18-length-54419-cov-4.782620_pt1 | contig 54419 bp, 61 predicted proteins | sample MGYA00242499_ERZ504580 | MGnify/ENA primary metagenome ERZ504580 (study PRJEB26092, sample SAMD00036315) | human gut metagenome | host: Homo sapiens | study: EMG produced TPA metagenomics assembly of... | reverse complement strand
AACTCCTGCTCCCGCATTCGCTATCCCGACCGCTTTGCGGGCAACGAACGCAGGGTGGAGCTCGAAGGTGAGGGCTACTTTCGGTTCATCGCAACGAGAAGCAGCCGTTCATTGTCAATACCCATCATTTCGACGTTCGTGTATTGGCACGTGCTTTGATATCAAAGCTTATTTGTCCGATGAGGTTGTTTCTGTCGATGTGGAGAGTGGCAAGGTGCAAGTGGACTTGCCAGAAGCATGATGCGCTTAAGCGCCCAGGAGCGGGTGTACATCAATACCATTTCCGGCGAATACAACAAGCAGCATGAAAAACGCACTGTGGCAGTATGGCGGAAAGGCGGATTGCGATTCAGCAGTACTCCGATAAACGATGTTGCAAAAGAGTTGGAACGCGTTTATAATTGCTCCATCTCTTTTGCCGAAGGGCAGGTGTTCAAGAATCTGATTTCGGGCGAGCACGACAACAAGAGCCTGGAAGCTGTGTTGCAGTCTATCGAATATACCAGCGGCATTCATTATAAGAAAGATGGGAACAAGGTATTGCTCTATAAATAGTGTGAATCAGGAGTTGAATTTGACTCGCTATTATACAGTTATAAGCAAAGCCTTATATCGAACTCAGGCCAATATAGAAAAAAGGGCTTGGTGCTGTCCGTTTGAAGGGTATTTGAAAGGCGTTTGTAGTGTACTGTGCAGGCATTCATTGTGTTTCGCACATACGTTTCTCCTGAAAAGTCTTTGAGTTTGTTGACGCTCCACTTAAGTGAACAAGTATGTTCACTAAGATGGCCCGAATTGTTCACTATCGTGAAGAAGACAGACCACTATAGTGGACACACTATCAATTCACTGCATTTTTCGTAAGAAACACCGATGCTTTCCCTACAAATGACGGGGCAGAAAGATACTCGGCAAGGTGAGTGAGAGCAATTTCCATGGGTGAGGGCAAAACTTGCCCTCACCATGGAATTGCTCTCACTCACCTCCGAAACACCGATGAACAGGGAGGTTCAGGAAACGGTGAGGGTGGTGAGGGCAAGTTGAAGAAACTCTTGTTACTCAAGCACGGATTATTTCTTTCTTATCAGTTATGAACTGTTTCAGAAACGCTTATGAGTTAAAAGTACTATCTCAATTCCCCTCCTTCAAGAAGGAGGGGTGCCCAAAGGGCGGGGTGGTAGGTGAGGAAAGAAAACCTTATTCTTATGATTCATAGGTGTTTATTGTTTTACCTACCACCTCCCCCTACGGGTAGAAGGTGTGTCAGAAGTGATAAGGGAACACGAATTACACAAATTACGCAAATAAGCGACTCGGATAATCCCTGATTATCAGTAGTCATTAAAAAGCATGATTTGTATAATTTGCGTAATTTGTGTTCTAAGTCTCTATTTCGACACACCCTCAATTGAGATAGTACTGCTAATCACTTAGGTTCCTTTCTTATCAAATATGAATATAATTCAATCACTGCTTCGCATAAATAGTGAAAATATCTTAATGAGACCCCTGCTTCTTCGGGCGACTGTGTACTATATATAAGCGAATCGCCAGAGTGTTAACCTTTATCATTAATAAAATTAAGTATGAAACCACCAACTTGAGCTACACAAAAAATAGGAGCTGTCTCTAAGAGAAGCCCCTATTCCGGTAATCCGGACGGATATTCATTCGTTTCGACCCGTGTGAATAACGTATCGCGCATTACACATCTTTGTTTTTAATAATTTATTTCAATTACTAAAACGCACAAATTTATGAATAATCTTCCTAATACTGAAAGGAAATGTAGAAATGTAGATTCATTTTTAGCTTTTTTACTGTTCGTATGCTTGTTGTTTACAGCCCCATACGTGCGGGCACAAGAGACAAGAAGCATTACACTGAATGTTCAGAATGAAACGGTAGAGAATGTGTTCAACCAACTGGGCGTGCAGACTGGTTTGAAATTCTTCTATGACCAAGAAATAGTCAATGCAGCTCCACGCATCTCCATCCATGTTTCCAACGCTTCTTTGCAAGAGGTCTTGGAGCAGATTACCTCGCAAGCAAAATTATATTTCAATAGGGACAACAATACAATATCCGTAGGCAATCAGAAAAGTGGAGAGCTTATTGAGAAAGTGAGGACAAAGACAATCAACGGAAAAGTGGTAGACCCAAACGGGGAGCCGATTATCGGTGCCAGTGTATTGGTAAAGGGCACTGCCAATGGAGTGATTACCGATCTTGACGGAAATTATAGCCTGGCCGATGTACCCGGGAATGCGATGCTCGCCTTTTCATATATCGGCTATCAGACGGTAGAGATAAAAGCGGGCGGCAAAGGCCTGGACAGAATCGTCTTGATGGAAGACAACGAGTTGCTGGACGAAGTAGTGGTTGTGGGATATGGTGTGCAGAAGAAGCGCGACGTGACTACTGCCATTGCCAGCCTTCGTGCCAGTGATATGAAAGGCCAACCGGTTACTTCCATGGCCGAGGCGATGGTGGGCAAGATGCCGGGTGTGCAGGTGTCTCAGTCGACGGGTGCTCCGGGCTCTTCCTTGCAGATTAAGGTACGCGGAACGGGCACTATTACGGCAGGAACCTCTCCGCTCTATGTTGTGGACGGTGTGCCTCTTGCCCAGGAGCAGCTGAATACGTTCAATATGAACGATGTAGAGTCCATCGAGGTGCTGAAAGATGCTTCTTCGGCTGCCATCTACGGTTCGCGTGGTTCGAACGGTGTGGTACTGATTACTACCAAGAGAGGGCAGGAAGGGCGTGCTACAGTTTCCTATAACGGATACTATGGCTGGCAGACGGTTTCAAAGAAGATAGACATGCTGAATGCCTACGAGTATGCCGATTTGGTGAACGATGCACGCAACAATACGTATACCGACAAGATGGAGTCCATCAACCGTAAGCTCATAGCGCAGAATAAGAATCCTTTGTCTTTTGACATCTCGGACAGCAATGCCATCCGTCTGCAAAATACAAGCAATGATTATAATACAATTGTTCCCGTTGAAATCTTGCCATACCTGAGAGGTGAAAAAGGACTGGTAGACACGGACTGGCAGGACGAAATCTTCCGTACGGCAGGCATGCAGAGCCATTCGGTTTCTGTCTCAGGCGGCAGCCCGAAGATAAGATATTATGCGTCTGTAGATTATTTGTCACAAGAAGGTGTCATTATCAACAGTGACTTTACGCGCTACAGCTCGCGCTTCAACCTCGATGTAACCGAAGGTATTTTCAAGTTCGGCCTTTCGCTCAATCCGTCTGTAACGATAGAGAATGCGGTTAATTCTGACGGCGCTTACAATTCGGGCGGTGGCGGTATCATTGCTTCGGCGCTGCACAGTGCTCCTATATTTCCGGTTTATAATCCCGACGGTTCATTTTGCTTCTCTCAGAATGCCTGGAGTCCCAATACACAGACAGTACTCGAAAACGGTTCCATAAAGAAAGGTAACAGCCAGACGCAAGTATGGAATCCCGTAGCATTAGCCATGTTGCAGAAGGACGAAACGAAGGCATCCCGTGTTTTTGGCAATATTTACGGAGAAGTGGCTTTTATGCCCGAATTGAAGTATCGGGCCAATTTCGGTGTGGATATTTACAGTAGCTCGCAAGATACGTTCCGTCCGTCCACTATCCCCATTTCCAATACGGAGGGAAATCCGGAGTCGGTGCCCGAAGCAACGGCGAAGACTGCCAAGATGTACAACTGGCTGTTTGAGCAAACGATGAGCTATAATAAGGAAATCCACGGGCATTCTCTTTCTGCACTGGTAGGCTGGACCATGCAATACCAACGAGACGAAAGTACTTATGCTTTTGCCAACGGATTCATTACGAACAGCGTGCCCACTCTCAATGCAGGTACCGTTACCCGCGGCAATTCGCATGCTTCCGAATGGGCCTTGCTTTCAGGACTTGCCAGAATTCAGTATAACTATAAAGGCAAGTACATGCTTACAGGAGCAATCCGTGCCGACGGTGCTTCCCGTTTTGGCAAACAGAACCGTTGGGGATGGTTTCCGTCGGTATCTGCCGGATGGCGTCTGACGGAAGAGCAATTTATGAAGTCGCTGACTTTCATCGACGACTTGAAACTTCGCGCCAGCTACGGTCTGACGGGTAACTTCCGTATTCCCAACTATGGTGCACAAGGCGAAGTTGCCTATTATAGTTATGTGTTGGGCGGAAGCAATGCCGAAGTAATAAAGGGTACGGCCCCCAAGAGCATGCCCAATCCCGAACTGCATTGGGAAAAGACAGCGCAGGTGAATGTAGGTTTCGATGCGTCGCTGTTCAGTAACCGTTTGACTTTGGGGCTGGATTTATATAACAGTAACACGTATGACTTGTTGCTCAATGTCCCCGTACCCATGACAACCGGTTACAACACTCGCCTCGAGAACATCGGCAAGGTGAACAACAAAGGTGTGGAATTCAATATCGCCACCAATCAGAAGATGGGCGATTTCAACTGGAGTGTTTACTTCAATATCTCGAAGAACATCAACGAAGTGAAAGAACTTGGACCGGGCAATGCCGATATTATTTCTTCCGGTTCGGTGAGCAATGCCTATTTCATAACCCGCGTGGGTGAGGCCATCGGAAGCTATTATCTTCCAGTGGTAGAAGGTGTCTATAAGAATCAGGCCGAAGTGGATGCAGCTTTGCACTACAAGGATTCTCCCACCAACTACGGACTGGCCGACACGAAGCCGGGCGACTTCAAGTTCAAGGACGTCAATGGAGACGGGATACTTGATATTTCGGATACCGACCGCGCCATCGTGGGCAACTATATGCCCGACTTTACTTATGGCTTCGGTGCTACACTGGCTTGGAAAGGCATTGACTTCGGCATTGTGTTTCAAGGTGTGCAGGGCAATGAAATCCTGAACTTGTCTCGCCGGTATTTCTATAACCACGAAGGGAATATGAATAACTACAAAGGAGCTTTGAACCGCTGGAAGTCGGAAGACAATCCTGGTAGTGGAATGAATGTACGTGCCAACCGCGTCAGTAAGGGGCAGAACGGCACCACCTCTACATGGCACGTGGAAGACGGGTCTTACCTGCGCATCAAGAATATTTCGTTGGGATATACCTTGCCCGAAAACTGGCTCAAAAAGGTGTATCTGAAGTCGGCGCGCGTATACTGTTCCATCCAAAATCCGTTTACCTTTACCAACTATGAAGCTATAATCCGGAAGTTTCAAATCGCAGTGCCGCTACTACCAATGGCGAAGACTATGGTGTATACCCGTTGGCAAGAACCACTTCGATAGGTGTTAATCTTACGTTTTAATCTTAAAAAGACAGTAATATGAAAAAAGTAATAATGTTTGTTCTTATAGCAATGGTTCTTTCAAGTTGTAGTGATTTTATAGACTTGAAACCTATTGATTTTCCTACGGAGGAAACCTTTTATAAGGATGTGAAGGGTTTGGAAGGAGCCGTTATAGGTATCTATGATGAGTTGCAATCCAGCGACCAGTATGGAGCGAAGTTCATGACTTTGATGGAAGTACGTGGTGACAATGTGAAGAATGACAATTCCGGTGCCAGTGGCGGCATCACTTATCAGATAGAAGTTTTCACGGAAACTCCGGCAAACTCCAACTTGTCGGGGGCATGGCTTTCGTTGTACAAGACTATTTATCGTTGCAACCTGGTGTTGCAGAATGTGGAAGAAGTGCCGATGTCCGACGAACAGCGCTCTCGCATTGCCGGACAAGCTTCGTTTATACGTGCTCTTTGTTACTTTAACCTGGTTCGCTTGTGGGGCGAGGTGCCCATCATTACAAAAACGCAGACCGTGGCCGAAGCGCGTAACAACAAGCGTGCTCCCATTGATGAAGTCTATGGGCAGATAATCAGCGACTTGGCTGTAGCCAAAGGTTTACCCGCGGTTTGGCCCGAATCGGAAAGAGGCCGTGCCACTTCGTATGCGGCGCATGCATTGCTGGCAAAGGTTTATTTATATAGGAAGAACTATCAGGAAGTGGTCAATGAACTTGCTCCGGTGGTAGCAGCCATTCATGCCGGAAAAGACTTGATGCTGGTGCCCATGCCGCAAACTTTTCCCAACGACTTGAAGACGAGCAAGGACATTATTTTTGCCGTTCAATATCTGAAAGGTGGAGTAGGCGAGTCGGTACATCAGAACAACCGCTATCGTAACAATGACAATGGCAATATCATCTCATTGGAGCAAGCGGAGTTTGAAAGCGACAAGGATAACCGTAAGGCCCTGGTAGAACCTACGGGCAGCGGACAGCGTCCGGGCAAGTTCAATGCTCCGGCAACGAACAATGAGACCAGTGCCGACTTTCCGGTAATGCGTTGTGCCGAAGTGATGCTGATGTATGCCGAAGCTGCCAATGAGCTTGCCGCTGTTCCGACACAAGATGCTTTGGATGCTCTGAATGCCGTACGCACAAATGCAGGTCTTGAAGGGAAAACATTGGCCGAACTGTCCACAAAAACACTCTTCCGCCAGGCAGTATATAAGGAACGCCGTTTGGAGCTTGCTCTGGAGTGCGACCGTTGGTTCGACATTGTTCGCACCGGACAAATGGCTACCATATTTCCCGGTATTGATGCTTACCGGCAGCTCTATCCGGTTCCTCAAACCGAAATAGAGAATGTCAATGACAAAGCCGGTTGGCAGAACGAAGGCTATGCATTGGAATGATTGAATTTATAATCCATGAAATGATGAAAAAGATATATTTATTGCTGTTTGCTGTTTTGGCAGTATTGCAGCTTTCGGCTCAAGACCGAGTGACGCAGATTCGTGAAAAACTGATGAATCGCGACCAGAGTTCAGTAATTGTGGTAGCCCATCGCGGCGACTGGCGCAATTCCGGAAAACTCTTTAGAGCAATAGACAATGCCGTTAGAATGGGTGTGGATATTGTGGAACTGGATGTAAAGAAGACAAAGGATGGTGAACTGATACTGATGCACGACCGGGCACTGGACCGCACAACCACCGGCAAGGGGCTGGTTTCGGAAGCCACTCTCGACTACATACGTGGGTTGAAGTTGAAAAACGGCTGCAACATACGTACCATCACAAAGTTCCTACTTTGGAAGAGGCCTTGCTGCATGCCAAAGGCAAGATAATGATAAATCTGGACCAGGCCGACCTCTATTTCGACCAGATTTATGAGCTGATGAAGAAGACCGGAACCACCAAGCAGATTATAATGAAAGGGCGCAAAACAGCAGCCGAAGTCAAGAAACAATTCGGCGATTATCTGAATGACGTAATCTATATGCCCATTGTCGACCTCGACAAGCCGGGGGCCGAGGAACAGATAGAGACGTTTGTCAAGGAGATGTCTCCCGTAGCTTTTGAACTGCTGTATGTAAAGGACTCCAACCCGCTTCCCAAGAAGCTGGCAACGACTTTAGCCGACCGCTCCCTTATCTGGTACAACACTTTGTGGGATACGATGGCAGGCGGACACGACGATGACATGTCTTTGCAAAACCCCGATGAGCTATGGCTATTTGATTGACACATTGGATGCCGCATCCTACAGACTGACCGTCCGGCTTATTTGCTGGAGTATCTGAGAACGAAAAAAATGCACGAATAAAGCAATTTGGTTCACTATCCGTTCGAGTTCCGCAAGCTTGGTTGCAAAGGCTCTGGCATAATACAAATTTATATTCAGTAATCTCTGTCATTCAGCGGAGTGTAGCGACGGAATATCTCCTTTCCTCGCTATACATCCGCCGGATGGTTGCGATTGAGCTTGCGAAACTTAAATCCAATAACAAAATACAATGTTGAAACATCTTATAAATTTCTACAAGGTTTCTTCCGATAAACCTTGTACCGACCTTTCTGTGTCCGCCTGTCAACGGCGCTTGAAGCGGCTGCAATGGTCTACTTTTCTTGCGGCAACGCTTGGCTACGGCATGTATTATGTATGCGTCTCAGCTTGAATGTAGTGAAGAAACCGATAGTGGAGGAAGGTATTTTCTCCGAAACAGAACTGGGTATTATCGGTTCCGTACTTTTCTTCACTTATGCCATAGGTAAGTTTACAAACGGTTTCCTGGCCGACCGCAGCAACATCAACCGTTTCATGACTACCGGACTCTTGGTCACGGCATTGGTGAACCTTTGTCTCGGCTTTGTCCATTCATTCATCTTGTTTGCCATCCTTTGGGGCATCAGTGGCTGGTTCCAGTCGATGGGGGCCGCTTCTTGCGTGGTAGGCTTGTCACGCTGGTTCACCGACAAACAGCGCGGTTCTTTCTACGGCTTCTGGAGTGCGAGCCACAACATCGGCGAGGCGATGACATTTATCATCATTGCCTCCATTGTCAGTGCTTTCGGCTGGCGGTATGGTTTCTTTGGAGCAGGACTTGTGGGGCTGGCAGGTGCATTGATTGCCTGGCGTTTCTTCCACGATACACCGCAAAGCAAAGGGTTGCCCATTGTCAATATGCCTAAGGCGAAGAAAAAAATGAGTGTGTTGGAAAGCGAGGAATTCAGCCGTGCGCAGAAAGCCGTACTTCGCAATCCTGCCATCTGGATATTGGCACTCAGTAGTGCTTTTATGTATATCAGCCGTTATGCGGTGAACAGTTGGGGCGTATTCTATCTGGAAGCGCAGAAGGGCTATTCTACACTGGATGCCAGTTTCATCATTTCCATCAGTTCGGTCTGTGGCATTGTGGGTACGATGTTTTCCGGTGTCATTTCGGACAAACTGTTCGGCGGCCGCCGTAATGTGCCCGCCCTTATCTTCGGACTGATGAATGTGGTTGCACTCTGCTTGTTCCTGCTGGTTCCCGGTGTTCATTTCTGGGTGGACGCTTTGGCCATGATACTTTTCGGCTTGGCATCGGTGTGCTGATTTGCTTTCTCGGAGGGCTGATGGCTGTAGATATTGCTCCGCGCAATGCTTCGGGCGCAGCATTGGGCGTTGTAGGTATAGCCAGCTATATAGGTGCAGGATTGCAAGACGTAATGAGCGGCGTGCTGATAGAAGGGAACAAGCAGTTGGTGGATGGCGTGGAGGTGTACGACTTTACCTACATCAACTGGTTCTGGATAGGGGCGGCATTGCTATCTACATTGCTGGCTTTGTTTGTGTGGAATGCGCGGAATGAAGAAGAAGCATAGCACATTGCCAAAGCAGCTTAATTCTATCCTTACATCGGCAAATGAATAGAATAAGGGGAGTTTGCAACTAAAATTCGAGGCATCATAGCGATGCCTCTTTTATGGGATTTGATTTGCTGTACTTCCCAAATGCTCCTGGCTATAATTCTCATAGTTTGTGTATTTAGGGCAAACTTAGATAACAAATGTGTTTTGGAAAACAAACATCCTTTTGATTTTCAGAATGTGGAGTTGTCTTTCATTTAAAAACACTCAAAAAGTATGAAGTTCCTGCCGCACCAAAATCACTTTGAATTCTTTTTTCACATAATATTTCCTTTTATCTGCCTTTATTTGCGAAAATATTGATAATATTGCCATCTCTTTATGTCCGTAAAGGATATGCTTTTGTTGCAAAAATCTAAGGATATGGTCGATTCTACAGATGAAAAACGCTTATTGGCCGAATTGGGTGCAGGCTCTTTCCAGGCATTCGAGAAGCTCTATCACAGATATAGCGGTAAGCTGTATAACTTCATCATGCGTATTTCCGCGGGCAACCGGTATATGGCTGAAGAAGTGGTGCAGTCCACCTTTATCCGTATATGGGAGGTACGCGGAACAGTAGACCCGGAATCATCATTCATATCTTTCCTCTGCACCATTGCCAAGAATCTGCTGATGAATATGTACCAAAGGCAGACTGTAGAGTTTGTCTATAACGAGTATCTGATGAAAAGCGGCGTAGACCGTGATTTCCGGACGGAAGAAGGCATCGACCTGCACTTTCTGCATGAGTACATAGACTCATTGGCAGACAAGCTTCCCGAACAACGCAAAAAGATATTCATCCTGAGCAAAAGGCAGCATTACACCAATAAGGAGATAGCAGAACAATTGGGAATATCCGAGAGCACGGTTGCCACGCAGTTGTCTCTTGCCGTAAAATTCATGCGCACGCAGTTAATGCAGAATTACGACGCTGTTCTTGCCCTTTTATTTGTATTCTTTGTTAATGAAGTGTAAATGTGACAAGGGCTTTTGGATAATAAGCGGGATGAAAGTGTATACTTTTAAATAACAAAAAGATGGATAAGGCACAGTATAGAAAACTAATGGATTGGATGAAGAACGATCGCCACCTGCAAGACTGGTGGGAGGGAGAGTTTGTCAAATCGGATGCAGAGATTGATGTTGCATTGCGCAACAAGATGTTTGTCCGTATCAAGGAAGAGACGGTTGGCAAGTCACGGTCTGCGCGGGTTGTCCGTATGAATATTCTGAGATGGGCTGCATGATTTGTCTGCCCGTTTGCCTCGCTTTCTTCACTTATTACCTGATAGACATGTCTCAAGCACCCGGAATGCCTCTCGTTGTGAAAGCTGGTAAGGGCGACAAGGCAAGGATTGAGTTGCCGGATGGAACGAACGTTGTTCTGAATTCAGCGTCCCAATTGAGCTACCTCAATGATTTTGGTAAAAAGAATCGGTGTGTGCAACTCAATGGAGAGGCATTCTTTAAGGTTGCTCATGATGAAAGCCGTACGTTCATAGTGCAAGCCGGCAACCTGGAAGTGAAAGTGCATGGCACGTCTTTCAATGTTTCGGCTTACGAAGACGACGAGGACATCGTTGTTGTGTTGCAAGAAGGTAAAGTAGGGGTGTACGCCCAAGGAATGTCGCACACCATGATTCCCGGCGACAAGCTGGAATACAATAAGCTTACCCAAAAGCTGACTACCACAAAAGTGAATTCCGAAGATTACATTGAGTGGATAAAGGGAAATCTGTATTTCGACAAAGAATCGTTGAAGAATATCATGAACACTCTTTCGCGCATTTATAATGTAGAGATACGCTTTGAGTCGGATAAGCTTTTGAACGAACGTTTCACCGGAACCATCCCCGGCAATGGCATCCGGAGTGCTTTGAACATGCTGATGCTTACTGCCGATTTTACGTATGAAATGGACGGCTCTGTCATCGTAATAAAAAGCAAATAGGTTAACGGGAGTTAAAATCGCAAGGCGGCTTGGACGAAGACATAGGGGTGGCTGTATACTTATCAAACCTATAAAAGTTTTGATGTATGAAACACAAGTTAGCCTTTTTAAGACTCTTCCGCTCCTTTGTCGGGAGAAGTGGTAATCGGAACGCAGTGCGGACTGTCTGTCTGGCATTGTTTCTAAGTATTTCCTTTAGTGCTTATTCCCAAATCACAATCAGCTTCAAGGAGCAGCCGTTGAGGTCTGCCCTGAAGCAGATAGAGCAGGTGAGTGCTATAAGTTCTTTTACAATGAGAGCCTGCCGGATTTGGACCGGAAAGTATCGTTGAATGTGCAGGATGTAACGATTGACCAGACTATGCAGCAGCTTCTGGCAAAAACGGCTCTTTCGTACAAGCAAGAGGAAGGAAATGTAATTGCTCTTATTCGCAAACCCACGCAAAACGCTTCATCTGCAAAGAAAATAACCGGAATTGTTGTAGATGTCAATGGTGAACCCATTATCGGCGCTACTGTCATGGTGAAAGGAACGTCCAATGGAGGAATTACCGATATGGATGGTACATATTCTCTCATGGATGTGCCTGGAGATGCCATGATTTCAATTTCCTATGTCGATATAAGACCGTAGATATTAAGGTAACGGATAAATCGCTGGCAAGAGTGACTTTGAAAGAGGATACGGAAATGCTTGATGAAGTTGTGGTTGTAGGCTATGGAGTACAGAAGAAGAGCGATATAACCGGTTCCGTATCTTCCGTGAAATCAGAAGAATTGCTCTCTGCTCCCAATACAAGTACGGCGCAGGCTCTTCAGGGACGCGTATCGGGTGTTGTAGTACAAAACACCAGTGGTGACCCTGCTGGAGCTGTCTCTATCCGTATTCGCGGCTCAAACTCTCTGACCTACGGCAACGACCCTTTGGTGATTATCGATGGTGTACAAGATGGAAACATCGGTAGCTTGAATCCTAACCAGATTCAATCCATAGAGGTTCTGAAAGATGCAGCGGCCTTGTCTGTATACGGTTCTAAAGGTGCCAATGGCGTCATTCTTGTAACAACCAAGAACGGTACAACCGGCAAAGCACGCATCTCTTAGAATGGATTTGTTTCATTTGACCAGGTAAGGAAGAAGTTACCTTCTCTGAATGCGACAGACTATGCAACTTTGCTGAATGAAGCGAGAATTGAAAACGGGCAGAATCCGATTTTTATGCAGGATGAAATTGCCGCTTTAGGAGAAGGAACCAATTGGCAGAATGAAATATTCAAAGAAGCCATATCCCATACGCATAATGTCAGTGTGAGCGGTGGAAAGGAAGGTATATCTTATTTTCTGGCGGGGGGATATGTTGACAAGCAAGGGGTTGTCTTGAATACGGATTTCAGGGAATATACTTCCGCTCAAATTTTAAGATACAAGCCAACAAGCGTTTGAGCTTTATACTGAACACCTTTGCTTCCTATAACAAATCACAGAAAGGTGAATATGAACAAGCTATAAGTTCGGCATTGCAATGGTCGCCCACCAAGAAGGTTTATGATTCCGAAAGCGAAGGCGGCTATACGCAGCCGGGCGGTGTAGGGCCTACTTCGTTCAATCCGGTAGGATATGCCAAGGAGTTTGTAAATGATAACTCTGCTTCCGTGTTTAATGTTGCTGTCACGGGTGAATATAAGTTTTGGGATTTCCTGAAATTTTCGACCTTGTTTTCATACAAGACCAATAGCCGGACTTCAGGCTATTTCGACAATCAGGTAGTGAACAACGGTCCGACTACGGAAGTAAGCGGAAGCAAAACGCAGTCTAATTATATTGCATTGCAAAGTACCTCAATCCTTACTTTCGACAAATCTTTCGGTAAGCACAATGTGCAGGCAACCGGTGTTTACGAAGTGCTGAAAGATAGCTATGATGGCACGACAGCATCAGCCAAAGGCATCCCCGTGGGATTGGGATACAATGGAATACAGTTTGGTTCTATCTTGCAGCAGCCTTGGGCAGAAACTTCCAAAACAACCATGCAGTCATTCATGGGACGCGTCAATTACAGTTATCAGAAGCGGTATATGTTGTCGGCTTCCGTTCGTTACGACGGTGCCAGCCAATTGGCCGAAGGACATAAATACGACGGTTTCACAGCCTTTTCCGTAGGATGGAATTTGATGGAAGAGGCTTTTATGGAGAGATTCCGTCATGTTGTCCCCGAATTCAAGTTAAGGGCCAGCTACGGAACGGTGGGCAATGCGGCTGTTCCGTCGTTTGCCTCCCAGTTGAAGTTTACTCCCGGCTTGGATGCCAACAACAATCCTACCCTTGCCATTTCCCAGTTGAGTAATGAAAACCTGAAGTGGGAACGTACGAATGAGCTGAATGTAGGTATCGACAGCCGTTGGTGGGGCGGCAGGCTGAGTTTTTCTGCCGAGTATTACAAGAAGAAGACAACCGATTTGTTGATGTGGCAGAAGGTGCCCACGGCATTGGGAGTAGAATCTATCCTGACAAATGTAGGCGCGGTATCCAATCGGGGTTTTGACTTGACATTCGGTGGTATTCCCGTATCGACAAAAAACTTCAAATGGGATATAAACTATACGGTGAACTATAATAAGAACAAAATTCTGGAACTGGATGGCCTTTCCGATATGATGATTTACACCAGCAATGCCGACTTTCCCGGATTGGTAGGCTCTTACGTGCAGATGGTAGGACAGCCGATGGGTACATTCCTGGGCTACACCTTTGCCGGAGTGTGGAAACAGAATGAAGCGACTACGGCAGCCTTGTATGGTGCTAAGCCGGGAGATGCCAAATATGCAGATCTCAACAGGGATGGAAAAATAGATAAAGAAGACATCGGTATCATAGGCAATGCGCAACCCACATGGAGCTTTGGCTTCAACAATACATTTACCATTTACGATTTCGACTTGAACATCTTCTGGCAGGGAGTAGCGGGTAATGATGTTTATAATCAGAACCGTGTGCGCCGTGAAGTCTATTCTTCGGATGCTTTTCCTACCAATCCGGTTATAAAAGAGCATTGGACACAGGAGAACGAAACGGACATCCCGTCATTTTCGGGGACAGAATATGTCAACTCTTCCCGTTGGGTTGAAAAAGGTGCTTATCTGCGGTTGAAGAATATCACTTTGGGCTATCGTCTGCCCCGGCAACTGTTGTCGAAGATTGGATTCAATGCTGCCCGCATTTATGTAAGTGCCAACAACCTTTGGACGATAACGAACTATACCGGATATGACCCCGAGGCCAGTATGGGAACCGACGCTACGGCTGCCGGGGTAGACCGCGGCATCTATCCCTCGGCAAAGAGCTTCTTGGTGGGTTTGGATATTACATTTTAACTGATAAATTAAGGATATATTATGAAAATAAAGATGAATATAAAAAGAATGGTAGTGGGATTGATGACCGTTAGCATCTGTTGCGGATGTGCCGATTTATCGGAAGATTTGACCGGACAGCCCACATCTGACAAGTTCTTTAAGACAATTGTCGATTTCAACAGTTATATTTCCGGAGCTTATACCCCCTTGTCAAGCTCTATGGAGAAGATGCACCTACGTTGCGTGTGCCGGTGCTGAAGATGTATGTACCCCGGTAGTCAGATGGAAAGGATTCGAGCAGGTTAACATTAACACAGTAGGCAATCCGGAAGAAGTGACGGATATTTTATGGAACAATTGTTATTCGAGCATCAGTGCATGTAATACTACGATAGAACTGGTTGCACAGAATACGAATCTCACGGCAGAGGAGTTGAGCCCCATTGACGGCGAAGCCAAATTCCTCCGTGCTTTCGGCTATTTCCAGTTGGTCCGCTGGTTTGGTGAGGTTCCTTTACTGACGGAGGCCAATCAGAAGAATGCGTCGGTGGAACCGCAGGCTGCCATAGCTGATATTTATAAACAGATTGTTGTGGATTTGCAGTCGGCGGAAACGACGCTGCCTTCGAAGCGGGAAGACCGTACCCGTCCCACAAGCTGGACGGCAAAGTCCTTGCTGGCAAAGGTATATCTCACTATGGCAGGCTTCCCGTTGAACGACACTTCATGCTATGCGCTGGCACGTGATAAGGCTGGAGAAGTCATCAATGAGAAAGTTTATTCGTTGGAGAGACATTTCTTCGACTTGTGGCTGTATGATAACAGACAGACTAATTCCGAATTTATTTTCACCCTTTATGGCAATTCCATCAGCAGGACGGGCGGTTATCAATTCCGTGCCACTCGTCCCGATGCCAATGGTGAAGGGGGGTGGGCCGACTGGACAAGCGACAGCCGCTTCTTTGATATGTTTCCCAAAGGAGATGGCAGCCGTGTGAAAGGTACTTTTTATCTGACCATGATAGACGGAACCCCGTGGGAGCAGACAAACACGGCTCAGCCCTACGTAGGGAAACTGCGCGATGCCGGTCCTGCAAGTGGCGGATACTACAATGCGCCCATCGGGAGCGGGCAGAATGCGGATGGCTTTTACTGCATGTTGCGTTATTCTGATGTATTGCTTATATATGCCGAGGCTGCCAATCTTGCAGAAGGAAGCCCTTCGCAAAAGGCTTATGATGCACTGAATGAAGTTCGCAGAAGGGTAGGCTTGTCCGAACTTCCGGCTTGACGGCGAAACAGTTTGATGATGCGGTTCTTGACGAGCGAAATTGGGAACTGGCATTTGAATGTAACCGCTGGTTCGACCTCTGCCGCCGTTATCTGTTGAAAGAAAAATTGTCTCCTTGGTATCCGGAATCAACGATAGACGACCATAACTATCTGCTGCCGAAACCGAATGACCAGTTAATGATTATGACCGGAGTAAAGCAGAACCCTGGATATTGACAATAACCTTAAAAAAACGAACAAGATGAAAAAGAATATATTTTTGTTTTGGGTACTTTTAAGTACCTTGGTTGGTGGAGTGTCTTGCAGCAGCGAAGAACTGCCTGCCAATCCCACGATAGTGTCTCCGGTATCTTCTCTGGTGTTGTCGGTCGAGGGTATGGACTATGTGGCGGTGCCAGGTTGAAGGAAGACAAGACGCTGGATAATGTATTGACCCTTGAGGTCAGAAAGGCTTCGACAAAGGCCGTTGTGAAATCAATCGTTCTTGCAGATGCCTCGGCTGAGGCTAACGTTGCCGTAGGTGACGAGGTGACTTTTACCGGCAACAGATGGGAGCTTGTCTTGAAACGCGGCATGGAAACCGGAAGCTATTTTGTTGAGATGGTCTACAATGAACCGCCGTTTATGTACTTCGTCAAAACCGGAGACTATGGACCGGAAGGAGAAAGATATTATGTCAATCCGGACAAATCGCAAAAGATTGCTTCCATCAACTATGATACCAAGTTTGAGGGATATATTGATTTGACCGGAACGAATTGGGATAATATCGGTCTTGTTGCTTCGGATTTGTCTTCCTACTACGACTTCTCCGGTGGAGCCGACGGTTCAAGCTGCTCGTTCGAGATGGTGAAGAAAGAGTCTGCCGGTGGAAATGTTTTTGCTTGCGATGGTCCTTGGGGAAACTGGACTTCCAATAACGGAACCCCCGAAATTACTTCTCCGGGCGTATGGAAGATTAATTTCGATGCGGCGACTCAGGTGATGACGCTGCTCCACACGCAATGGGCGGTTACAGCTCTGCCATCAGTTCCTTGAAGGCTATGACCTATTCTTCGGAAACGCGTCTCTGGAGCCTGGATACGGATTTGTCGCCAGGAACGCTGAAGTTTACCACCATTGCTGTCGGTTATGGCGACCCGATAATTGTATATGGAGCGTCCGAAGGACTTTCCAAACTGTCGGAAGAGGGTACGGACATAGAAATCGGGACGGCTGGGAATTATACGATTACACTGAATTTGAGTCAGCCGCCGTATTATGACTATTCAATCAAGAAAAACGGATGACACTTATGAAAAAAATTACATTATTATTGTCTTCTTTGTTCTTTTTCTCCCTTGGAACGAGTGCTTGTTCGGACGAGGCGCCATCCGGAAACACTGAAAAACCGGAACTGCCGGTCAATCCCGAGCCGCCCGTTACCCCTTCGGAGACTTTGAAAGGCTCGTTTGAAAGTAAGTTTGTGAGATATGCTAAAGGACAGAAATTTATCGGGCAGGAGGATGATAGGCTGGTGACTACGGTATGGAAAGACACCGTATGGCAGAATGAGCGCGTGCATAAGCAGATTGTGCTTTGGACGGAATCAAAACGATATGATGACTTGACGTACGAAATCGGTGACCTGCTGTCCGGCGGCAACCGTATTGCTTCTTCCAATCTGCATTTGCGTTTTCCATCCTATGTGTTGGGAGATGAAAAGGCTCTTGTTTGCAATGAATACCGCACGCATACTTCGGTACAGATTGCGGATAAGTTGTCCGAAGAGGCAGTCAGAACAGTGACTGCTTCGGAACCGGTAAAACTTTGGCTGACTGCCGACATTCCTGCGGGTACCGCGCCTGGAGAGTACGAAGGCACGGTCACCGTAAAATCGGGTGGTGAGGTGCAACTGACGTTCACGGTAAGGTTGCTGGTTGTCAATCATGCCTTGCCTCCGGTGAGCGAATGGGCTTTCCATTTGGATTTATGGCAGTTCCCTTTCCAGCTGTCCGGCTTGTGTGCTGATAATGGGCAAAAAGTTACTCCTTTTTCGAGTGAGTATTTCACTCTGGTGAAACCATTCTATCAGTTGCTGGCTGATGCCGGACAAAAGGTTATCACTGCCTATATCAAGGACGGCGCTTTCAACAAAGGTCAAACCATGGTTAAGTGGCATGAGGCTGCTGATGGGAAATGGAGCTTCGACTATACCGGTTTCGACAAGTTTGTCGCTCAGATGATGTCGTGGGGGATTGGCAGACAAATCAGTTGTTTTTCTCTGGTGGGATGGAACACTTCCATCGGATATACCGATGCTTCGGGCGAAGCCCGGACGTTGAAGCTGACAGTGGGGAGTGACGAATACCGGACTGTTTGGAATGAGTTTCTGGATTCCTTTGAGCGTCATCTTAAAACGAAGGGTTGGTTTGAAAAGACTGTTCTTTATATGGACGAAATCAGGGAAGATGAAATGCGGCAGGTGGTATCTTTCATAAAGCAGCACAATCCGGATTGGAAAATAGGACTTGCCGGTAGTGCCGTCTCCTCCGATGTGGAGAGTGCTTTTTATGACTACAGCACCATTTTGGGATATGACCGCACATCGACGAATGCTGTTGCCACTTTCTATACCAGTTGCGCGCAGAGCATCCCCAATGCCTATGTAAGTCTGGATAACAATCCGGCAGAGATGGTGTGGGTGGCTTGGTATGCCAAAGCCAAAGGATTGAACGGATTCTTGAGATGGGCTTACGATTATTGGACCAAGGCCGACCCGCAGGATGTGAGGGATGGAAATAACACGGCGGGGGATTTCAGCCTGATTTATCGCAGTGACAACTCTTTGTCTTCAGTCCCCTTGTCGAGCATTCGTCTTGAATTGCTTCGCGAAGGTATACAGGATTATGAAAAAATGCGCATTCTCTCCACCAATCTGATGAATCCCGTTGTGCAGAAGTTTACGTTGACTTCGGAAGATTCGCAGGGGAAATAGTGACGGAAGCACAAGGTATGTTGAAAAAGATTTCTGCTGAATATTAAAAAAGGATGATTATGATTAAACTTGAAAAAATATTTGTATTGCTCTTTTTGCTGGGATTGTCAGTAAGGATGAGTGCTGTCGGTCTGGATAAACGATTTCAGATACTGCCTCTGCCGCAGCAGATGGAAATTCAGAAAGGGAAAGGCATAAGTGCCGGTGAACTCTCTTTTGTCACCATGAAAGGGGAAGGAGAAATCCCGGTTCTGAGAAATATGCTGGATGCGCTTCCGCGATATGCGGTGAAAGGGGTAAAAGGCGTGACACTCTCAATGACCGGAAAGGATGTGCCCGCATCTCCCGAAGGGTATGTATTGGAAGTCTCTTCCAAAGGGGTTGCCATCCGTGCCCGTTCTCATGCCGGACTGTTTTATGGTTGCCAGACCTTGGAGCAGCTGATGGAAGACAGCCATCAGTTTTCATTGGAGATACCGGCGATGAAAATTACGGATTATCCGGCTATAGCCTATCGCGCCGTACATCTGGATACAAAACATCATCTGGACCGGACGGAATACTATTATCGCATGATTGACAAACTGGCAAGGTATAAAGTGAATGCCGTGATATGGGAGCTGGAGGACAAGCTGCGCTATACCCGTCGTCCCGAAGTGGGTGCGCCAAACGCCATCGGCAAGCAGGAAATGCAAGCATCTGCCGCTATGCCGAAGAACGGAACATCAACATCAGCCCTCTGGTGCAAGGGTTGGGACACGCCAGTTTCATCTTGAAGCACCACTGGGAGCTGCGCGAGAGTGAAAAGAGTGATTGGGAATTCTGTCCTTCCAATCCCCGCACATACGAAGTTCTGTTCGACCTCTATCGGGATGCTATGGAAGCGATGCCACAAAGCAAATACCTCCATATAGGCGGCGATGAAATATCGGCCATCGGCATTGATGAGCGTTGTAAGGCAACCGGCAAAACGGCTTTTCAGTTGCAGATGGAGTGGCTTAAAAAGGTATGCGATTTTGCGGTGGCACACGGGCGGACTCCTATATTCTGGGACGATATGCCGTTGAAATATGCCAATCTGTGGTGGCTTCTGCACGCAATGTGCCGGACGATGAAGTCATGAAGAACTGGAATACGGCGGAATTGGATAAAGCGATAGATATGTTTCCCAAGAACTGCATCTACATGCGCTGGCATTACGAAGACCCTACCATTCTGCCACATCGGATGCTGCTTAATTGGTATCATAAGAAAGGTCTGAAGGTGATGGGAGCTACTTCCGCGTCTACCGGGGAAACTCCGTTTATACCGCGTAATAATTCCAGGGTACAGTATATCAAGGATTTTTGCGCTTTGGTTGCCGAAAATCAGTTGGAGGGAATTTTGACCACGGCATGGGATGACGGCTCGGCCCATCTGGAAACTGTTATGCGCGGTTTCATAGCGCAAGGGGAGTATGGCTGGCATCCCGGCGGGAGGACGATAGAAGATTTCATCACAGCGCATGCCCGGCGTGAGTTTGGTTTGCAACGGAAACAGATGGATTTTCTGGCAGAGATGGAGAAAGCCGCCTTTTTCTTTGACGGAGCGCTGGTTGTTTCCGGTTCGAGGAATCCGGCTTGGGGAGTGACCGAGGCTTTTACCTTGATAGAACTGCCTGATGCCGGGGCGCCGGGAAAGTGGAGCAGGAAGTACGAGAATAGATTGGATTCTGCCCGTATTGAAGCCGCGCGCTATGAAAGAATAACCAAAGGATTGCAGGACGCAGAATCCCATGCTTTGCGCAATCGTTATACATTGGATATTTATGAGCAGACCGGACGTTTGCTGAACTATCCGGTACGGTTATTGATGGCTTTGGAAAACTATGATAAAGCGAACGGAGAGGATGAGCGTGCGGCAAGTCTGAGGCAGATTAAAAAGGTGTGTTCTTATTTTAAGGAGATGCGTGCGGAGCTTGAATCTGTATATTCGCAAACCCGCTTCATGAGCAATCCCGAGGGTATATTGCCGACCAGAATCACCACCGCCATCTTGCTGCAATGACCAATAACAGCGATTGGCTGTATCTTTATGAACTTCCGATGGTGGAAAAAATAGAGTCGTGGATGAAGACTTTGGATGAATAGAGAAACTGATTAACCTTAGACTAAGTCTCGTGCTCTGTCGGATACAGACCGGAAAGTTTTCAATAGGTATTGTTGTTCCGGGAAAATGCGCTTTGCTGATTCCCGGAACTTTTGTATGGATGAACGGAGAAACTTTATATCTCGGTTTCTGTTTTTAAGTATTATTGAAGTATCGGAAATGTGCAGACAAGATTTGTAGTATTACAGAATTGTTACAGAATTTATCCTTACCTTTGGCGCTTTAACAAAAAACGGCTTATGGTAAGTAATATATCTTCGTGCACGAAAGCACTCGTTTTGCTGATTTCGTTGCTGGGTGTTTCGTCTTTTTCCCTGCGGGCGCAGGAGAAGGATTTTGCCACTTGGGCGAATGTCGGTTTCGAATATAAGTTGAAGCCGGCATTTACTGTTTCCGGTGGGCTGGAGTGGCGTACAAAGGATGATTTGGGAAAGACAGACCGGTGGGGGCTGAAGGTGGGGGGAAGCTATAAGCTGTTGCCTTTCCTGAAGCTTGGAGCCGGGTATGAGACGCATTACCGCAACCGGGGGGCGGATGGCTGGAAGTTCCGGCACCGCTACCGTTTGGAAGGCACTCTGTCTGCCCGTGTGCAAAGGGTGAAACTGTCTTTGCGTGAGCGCTTTCAGCATACGTTCGATGGGCATAGGGATGAGTTCCGCTTGCGTTCGCGTGCGAAGTTTGCCTATGACATTCCGAAGTGCAAGCTGGAGCCGTATGCTTCGGTCGAGATGTATAATGGTCTGAACAGGACCGAGCATTTCGGGGTGAAACGGATGCGTTATCGCGGGGGAATCACGTTGCCTCTGTCCGGGCGCTGGGAGGCGGACCTCTTTTATTGCAGGCAGTGGGAGCAGGATAAGCGGAAGAATATAGTAGGGGTGGAGTGTGCTTACAGCTTCTGAGAGGGGTGAAGTCCGGTTATCCTATTTCTTACTTTTCCGGTGTTCCTTTTTCAGATAGAAGTTGAATCCGGCGTATACTTGGAGGATGCCGAACCCGTTGTTCAGGGAGAAACTGTTCTTGTAGTAGTCGTATGTCCTGCCTACGAATGAGGTACCCACGAAGTATTTGCTGTTGTTGTATACCACGCCTGCACGCAGGATGAAGTCGATATTGAAGTTCTTGTACCAGTCGTCCGCTTCCCGTTCTTCGGTCTTCTCTATGCGCGATGTCTTGTAGCGACCGCCGGATTGAACGACAGGCAGGCGAGACAGTTGCGGGCAAACACCCAATTGTAGCATAGCCGACGTTGAGGCTGATGTTCGTGTATTTGATGTGCTTCACCTTCATGCCCGGATTCATGTTTTCCTGAATGATTTGGGGCAGCTTGGTATAGTCGAAGTCCAGATTGTGGGTGGATACGGAGAATCCAGCAATGAAAGAACCTGCATTGCGGCGCTGGTTGGTGGACTGGCTGAAGGCGGCCGGATAGGAGAAACGCCGGTTGTTGAAAATGTAATACAGATTCAATCCCTTCATCTTTACTTTCAATCCGTTGAAGTCTTCGGAATAATTGGAGGGAATCTCGTCGGAAAAGCCGGATACCTTGTGTATCTTGTAGTCGTTTCCGGTGCTACGGTAGAAAATGTCCACTCCCAGTTTGGAACTGTAAAGGCTGAGGTCAAACTCCGTGCCGCGCTTTTTCTTGCTTTTCTTTCCGTAGAGCCAGTCCGTGTCGACAGCCCATCCCAGGAATATCCACCGCCATCCAAAGTAGGCGCCTATCTTGTTGTGCGGATTGGGCGAGAAACGGAGCCGCTGGCCGTCATTGCTCACGGAGTAGTATTCGTAATTGGTGAAATGGTCGAGCATCAGGGCGTAATTGTACCGGTTGGGACTGATATAGGTAGTGTCGAAGTCGCTGAAGTTGAGGAATTTCTTCAATGCTTTTCTGAAGGTATTTTTATATACGATGCTGTCGCATGCGACAGAACCGTTCTCCTTGTTTTGCGCAAACAATGAGAATGTAAATAATATCCATAAGCAGAAAAAGGCCCCTCTTTGCATCTTGTTGTTCTCTCTCATTTATACAAAGCTAAATAAAATAACCGGTTTTTGAACAGTATCCCGCTAATTTTTCTCTGAAAAAGGCATCAATAATTTGTAGTTCTCAATCGGAATGACTAATATTGAACGTCTTATTGAGAGACTTTATGAATCAAAACCAGATAAAGAAGAATACGATATGAAGAAGATTATCAATCCGTGGAAAGATATGGAGGGCTACAACTGTTTCGGTTGCTCTCCCGACAATGAAGCCGGTGTGAGAATGGAGTTTTATGAGGACGGTGACGAGGTGGTGAGCATCTGGAAGCCGCGTCCGGAGTATCAAGGGTGGCTGAATACGTTGCATGGAGGCATCCAGTCCGTATTGCTGGACGAAATCTGCGGCTGGGTCGTGTTCCGCAAGCTGCAGACCGGCGGGGTGACATCGAAAATGGAAACCCGCTTCCGCAAATCCATATCGACCAACGACACGCATGTGGTGCTGCGGGCTTCGCTTCGCGAGCAGAAGCGGAATATTGCTATCATAGAAGCACGCCTGTATAATAGCATGGGCGAACTTTGCACAGAAGCCACTTGCACCTACTTTACCTTTCCGAAGGAGAAGGCGGAAGCGGAAATGCATTTCCATAGCTGCGAAGTAGAGCAGGAGGAAATATTGCCGTTGATTTAATTGTTTCACCACAGATTACACAGATTTGCATAGATTGGAATAAAAATAATCTGTGCAATCTGTGTAATCTGTGGTGAAGCAAGATGAATTTGAAAGAAGAAATAAACTTTTTGTGATAAATCTTTTGGAGTTTCAAACTTTTAGTTTACTTTTGTCGCATTAAAACAAAAAAATATGAAGAATATCGTTGCACATCATCACCATCATCATCCTGACGAATAACTCGGTGGGCGTATGAGTGTATATGTACAACAAATGACATAAATGACGAGGCTTGCCGAATAGTGGTAAGCCTCGTTTTGTTTTCTGTCATCTCATTCAAAATAGTAAATAGTAAATAGTAAATAGCCTTATGTTAAGAATTGCAGTACAAGCTAAAGGTCGTCTTTATGACGAGACCATGTCATTTTTGGGAGAATCGGATATTAAGTTGAGTGCCATGAAGCGTTCGTTGTTGGTGCAGTCGTCAAACTTTCCTCTTGAAGTGTTGTTTTTGAGGGATGACGACATTCCGCAGTCTGTGGCTACTGGAGTGGCTGATATAGGCATTGTGGGTGAGAATGAATTTGTTGAGAAGAATGAGGATGCGGAGATAATCAAGCGTCTGGGATTCAGCAAGTGCCGTCTGTCTCTTGCCATGCCGAAGGATATTGAGTATCCGGGGGTGAAGTGGTTTCACGGAAAGAAGATTGCGACATCTTATCCGGGTATCCTTTCCGGCTTTTTGAAAGAGAATGGGGTGAATGCGGAGATACACGTCATTACGGGTCGGTAGAAGTGGCGCCGGGCATCGGTCTGGCAGATGCTATTTTCGATATTGTAAGTTCCGGTTCTACGCTGGTGAGCAACCGTTTGAAGGAAGTGGAGGTTGTGATGAAGTCCGAAGCGCTACTGATTGGCAACAAGAACATGAGCGAGGAAAAGCAAGAGATATTGAGGGAGCTGTTGTTCCGTATGGATGCCGTGAAGACAGCCGAAGATAAGAAATATGTGCTGATGAATGCCCCGAAAGAGAAACTGGATGAGATTGTCTCTGTACTTCCGGGCATGAAGAGCCCCACGGTAATGCCTTTGGCACAAGAAGCTGGTGCTCGTACATACGGTGCTCGACGAGAAGTGTTTCTGGGAGATTATCGGAAAGCTGAAAGCGCTGGGGGCAGAAGGCATTCTGGTGCTGCCGATTGAGAAAATGATAATTTAAAGCCTCGAGGATGTGTCAAAAGTATATAAACGCTTTCTTTATGTTACGACATTAGGTACGAATTACGCGAAATAGCGCGGAATCGGTAAAATGAATCCGTGAAATCCGCGTAATCAGCGCCTAATAGAAAGTCTTCAGAGAGTTTTGACACACCTCCAATAATATCATGGTTTATGCATAAATCTTTAAAAACATGTCATTATGATATTGATTAGTAATCCCGATAAATCCCAGTGGCAAGAGATTCTGAAACGTCCGGTGATGAATACGGAGAATCTGTTTGATACGGTGCGGAGTGTTATTGACCGTGTGAAGGAGGAGGGAGACCGTGCTGTGCTGGATTATGAAGAAAAATTTGATAAAGTGGTGTTGGCCTCGCTGGCAGTGTCGGAAGAGGAACAGCAGGAAGCGGAAAACCTGGTGAGTGAAGACTTGAAAGCAGCTATTCGCCTGGCAAAGCAGAACATCGAGACTTTCCACGCCGCACAACGCTTTGAGGGCAAGAAAGTGCAGACTCAGCCGGGGGTGACCTGCTGGCAGAAAGCGGTTGCCATAGAAAAGGTGGGATTGTATATCCCCGGAGGAACGGCTCCGCTGTTTTCTACGGTACTGATGCTGGCCGTTCCCGCCAGGATTGCCGGATGCAAGGAGATTGTTCTCTGCACCCCTCCGGGACGTGACGGAAAGGTACATCCCGCTGTGCTGTTTGCCGCAAAAGTGGCAGGTGTCAACCGGATTTTCAAAGCTGGCGGCATACAAGCCATTGCCGCTATGGCATACGGAACGGAAAGTGTGCCTAAGGTTTACAAGATATTCGGTCCGGGAAATCAGTATGTCACGGCTGCCAAACAGCTTGTGAGCTTGCGTGATGTGGCGATAGATATGCCGGCAGGACCTTCGGAAGTAGAAGTTTTGGCTGACGAAACAGCTAATCCGATTTTTGTCGCCGCCGACTTGTTGAGCCAGGCAGAACACGGAGTGGACAGTCAGGCTATATTAATTACGACCTCTGTCGAATTGCAACAAGCTGTAAAGGTGGAAGTGGAACGCCAACTGGCCTTACTGCCACGTAAAGAGATTGCCGAAAAGTCTCTTGCCAATAGCAAACTGATTGTAGTGGACAGCATGGCAGAAGCCATTGAATTGACCAACGCGTATGCTCCCGAACATCTTATCATAGAAACCGAGGATTATCTTTCCGTGGCAGAACGTATCGTGAATGCCGGTTCCGTATTCCTGGGTTCTCTTACTCCGGAGAGTGCGGGAGATTATGCTTCGGGCACAAACCATACCCTGCCGACAAACGGCTATGCTAAAGCATACAGCGGTGTCAGCCTCGACAGCTTTATCCGCAAGATAACTTTTCAGGAGATAAAGCCGGAAGGATTAAATATCATCGGCCCTGCCATCGAGCTGATGGCTGCCAATGAACAGCTGGATGCGCATAAGAATGCTGTGAGTGTGAGACTGGGGCAGTTGGAAAATGGAAATGGAAAGTTGAAAATTGAGAGCTGATGGCTTAAAGTAATTTTAATCGTAAATTGTCAAATCATAAATAACATGGTGAAAACATTACAAGAACTTACCCGTCCGAATATCTGGCGTCTGAAGCTTATTCTTCAGCACGTGATGAATATAATGGTGCTGCGGCATCCGTTTTTCTCGATGCAAACGAGAATCCTTATAACATGCCGCACAACCGTTATCCCGACCCCATGCAGCGGGAGCTAAAGACAGAATTGTCTAGAATTAAAAAGGTGAGTCCCGATTCCATCTTTTTAGGGAATGGCAGTGATGAAGCTATCGATTTGGTGTTCCGTGCTTTTTGTGAACCCCGTGTGGACAATGTAGTGGCCATCGACCTACCTACGGCATGTATCAAGTCTGTGCTGACGTTAATGATGTGGAGTACCGTAAAGTGCTGCTCGATGAGGATTTCCAGTTCTCTGCCGACAAGCTTCTGGCTGCTGCGGATGAGCATACCAAACTGATTTTTATCTGCTCTCCCAACAATCCTACCGGCAATGACCTGCTCCGTAGCGAAATTGAAACGCTGATTCGCCGGTTTGATGGGTTGGTGATACTGGACGAGGCATACAATGACTTCTCCGAGGCACCTTCCTTCCTTGAAAATTTGAATCAATATCCGAATCTCATTGTACTGCAAACCTTTTCCAAAGCATGGGGATGTGCTGCCATCCGTCTGGGTATGGCATTTGCCTCACCGGATATTATCGGCATCCTCAGTAAGATAAAATATCCCTATAACGTGAACCTGCTGACACAGAAGCAGGCAGTGGAAATGCTTCACCGCTATTATGAAATAGAACGTTGGGTAAAGACACTGAAAGAAGAACGGGAGAATCTGGAAGCCGAGTTCGCCGCACTGCCATGTACGGTGAAGATGTTCCCTTCCCATGCCAATTTCTTCCTAGCTCGTGTGACGGATGCCGTGAAGATTTACAATTATCTGGTAGGCAAGGGTATCATTGTCCGCAACCGTAATTCCGTGTCACTCTGCGGAAATTGCCTGCGAGTGACGGTGGGAACGAGAGGGGAGAATGAAAAATTGATTGAAGCGCTGAAGGAATATATGTAGAAGGAGTTAAAGGGAGTTAGAGGCCGATACTGCTGTTTTATACAAGTAATGCTTATGCAAAGAACTATCGGCCTCTAACTCCTTCTAACTCCCGATAACTCCCTTTATTCCCTCAAAAAAATATCCTTTAAAATGAAGAAACTACTTTTTATAGACCGTGACGGGACTTTAGTCATTGAGCCGCCCATTGATTATCAGCTGGACTCCCTGGAGAAGCTGGAGTTCTATCCGAAAGTGATGCGCAATCTTGGCTTCATCCGCAGCAAGCTGGATTTTGATTTTGTAATGGTGACCAATCAGGATGGGCTCGGCACAACTTCCTTTCCGGAAGAGACCTTTTGGCCGGCACACAACCTGATGATGAAGACATTGGAAGGCGAAGGCATCACCTTCGACGACATCTGCATAGACCGCAGCATGCCCGACGACAATGCACCGACTCGCAAGCCGCGTACCGGAATGCTTGCCAAATACCTCGATAACCCGGACTACGATTTGTCCCACAGTTTCGTCATTGGCGACCGGCCTACGGATGTGGAACTGGCAAAGAATCTGGCTGCCGCGCCATTCTTCTGCAAGATGACACGGCGTCATTGAAACCCGTTTCCGAAGGTGGCGGTGCCGCTTGTGACGGACTTGAAGATTACTGCGCCCTCGCCACCAGGGATTGGGATAAGGTTGCCGAATTCCTCTTTGCCGGTGAGCGTACGGCGGAAGTACGTCGCACTACCAAGGAGACAGATATATACGTATCCTTGAATCTGGATGGTGACGGGCATTGTGACATCGCGACCGGACTGGGCTTCTTCGACCACATGCTGGAGCAGATAGGCAAGCACGGCGGCATGGACCTCACCATCCGTGTGAAAGGCGACCTCGAAGTGGACGAGCACCACACCATCGAGGATACCGCTCTTGCTCTGGGCGACTGCCTTTATCAGCCTTAGGAAGCAAGCGCGGCATCGAACGCTACGGCTATGCCTCCTATGGACGATTGTCTCTGCCAGTGTGCCTCGACTTCGGCGGTCGCCCGTGGTTGGTATGGGATGCCGGGTTCAAGCGCGAGAAGATAGGCGACATGCCTACGGAAATGTTCCTGCACTTCTTCAAGTCCTTGAGTGATGCCGCCCGGATGAATCTTAATGTAAAAGCCGAAGGGCAGAACGAACATCATAAGATAGAAGGCATCTTCAAGGCGCTGGCACGTGCGCTGAAGATGGCGGTGAAAAGGGATATTTATCACTTTGAACTGCCAAGCTCGAAAGGAGTGTTGTAGAATCGTACAGACAACTGCTGCAAAGTTACTGCATACCTTTTGCAGTGTTGCTGCAAAGCAGTTGCAGTGACGCTGCAAGGCTTTTGCAGAGCCACTGCAGATGTATTGCAGAGCTACTGCAGATGTATTGCAGAGTTTTGCAGTTGTATATCTCTGATTAATAGATAAGTAGTGTTATGTCACATTTAGCCCCTTTGATAGCTGATTTAGCTCTGATATTGATTTGTGCGGGGATTATGACCCTGCTTTTTAAGAAATTGAAGCAACCGCTGGTGTTAGGATATGTAGTTGCAGGATTCCTTGCCAGCCTCACATGGCCTATACACCGTCGGTGATGGACACGGCTAATATACAGACCTGGGCGGATATAGGCGTTATCTTCCTGCTGTTTGCACTGGGATTGGAATTCAGCTTCAAGAAGATTGTGAAGGTGGGAGGCGCGGCGATTATTGCTGCGTGTACCATCATCTTTTGTATGATATTGTTGGGAGTGGCGGTAGGTACCGGGTTCGGCTGGCAACGGATGGACTGTATCTTCCTGGGCGGTATGATTGCCATGTCGTCCACTACCATTATCTATAAGGCGTTTGATGATTTGGGGATGCGCAAGAAACAGTTCACGGGCTGGTGCTCAGTGTGCTTATCCTGGAGGATATTCTTGCCATCGTATTGATGGTGATGCTCTCCACGATGGCAGTCAGCCATAACTTCGAGGGTACGGAGATGCTGGGGAGCATTGCCAAACTGCTGTTCTTCTTGATACTTTGGTTCGTGGTGGGTATTTACCTCATCCCCGGATTGTTGAAGCGGTGCCGGAAGCTGATGAGCGAGGAAACCTTGCTGATAGTCTCTCTCGGACTCTGTTTCGGCATGGTGGTGATGGCTGCACATACGGGGTTCTCGGCTGCTTTCGGTGCATTTATCATGGGCTCCATTCTTGCCGAGACGGTAGAGGCGGAGAGCATAGAGCGCCTGGTGAAGCCGGTCAAGGACTTGTTCGGCGCTATCTTCTTCGTATCGGTCGGCATGATGGTAGACCCGGCCATGATTGTGGAGTATGCGGGACCCATAGTCGTGATTACTCTGGCGGTCATCCTCGGGCAATCCCTCTTCGGGACGCTGGGTGTGCTGCTGGCAGGGCAACCGCTGAAGACGGCTATGCAATGCGGTTTCAGTCTGACGCAAATCGGTGAGTTTGCCTTTATTATAGCTTCGCTGGGCGTGTCACTGCATGTCACCAGCCATTTCTTGTATCCTATTGTGGTGGCGGTGTCTGTCATCACCACTTTCCTCACTCCTTATATGATTCGTTTGGCAGAACCGGCTTCCAATCTTGTGGATACGCATTTGCCGGAAAAATGGAGAAAGTTCTTGACCCGCTATGCTTCAGGTTCGCAGACCATGAACCACGAGAGTCTGTGGAAGAAACTGATATTTGCGCTGGTCAGGATTACGGTGGTGTATTCCATCATTTGCGTGGCGGTGATAGCTTTGGCGTTCCGTTTTCTGGTGCCTTTCGTGCACGACAGTCTGCCCGGGGTATGGGGCTCTCTGTTGGCTGCCTTTATCATCATTCTGTGTATAGCTCCGTTCCTGCGTGCCATCATGATTAAAAAGAACCACTCGGAAGATTCGTGACTTTATGGAAGGATAACCGTGGAAACCGGGCACCGTTGGTGGCCACCATTGTACTGCGTCTGCTGCTGGGCGTTTCGTTCGTCATGTTCGTAATAGCCGGTTTGTTCAAGATGTCCGTCGGTCTGGTGTTTGGAGTGGCGGTGCTGCTGGTGACTTTGATGATACTCTCTCGCCAGTTGAAGAAGCAGTCCATCATGATAGAGAGGACATTCTTCCAGAATCTGCGGTACCGCGACATGCGTGCCGAGTATATGGGAGAGAAGAAACCGGAGTATGCGGGGCGTCTGCTGTCGCGCGACCTGCACCTGACGGATTTTGAAATCCCCGGCGAGTCGGCATGGGTGGGCAGGACATTGGCGGAGCTGAATTTCGGAAAGAAATACGGCATCCATGTGGTCTCCATCCTTCGGGGCAAGAAACGGATTAATATTCCCGGAGCGTCTGTCCGCCTTTTTCCACAGGACAAGATACAAGTGATTGCCACGGACGAGGAACTGAACATCTTCGGCAAGGAGATGGATAAGGTGTCTGCCATGAATACGGATGTGATAGAGAAGAGCGAGATGATTCTACGCCAGTTCTGTGTGGACGGGCAGTCTCCTTTCCTGAACAAGACCCTGAAGGAAGCAGGGATACGCGAGAAGTATCACTGCCTGATTGCCGGTGTGGAGCGGGGAGGGGAGACCCTGCATGCTCCCGACCCGCATGAACCTTTTGTAGAAGGCGATGTGGTATGGGTTGTAGGCGAGAGTGCCGATGTGTACGAATTAGTCAGTCAGAAAGGCGAAGGTTTCGACATGGAGGTGTGACAAAACAAAAGGCATCTTACTTCTTGATAGTTTTTAGGCACACCTTCATAGTCGTTAATCAGAGCTTGTTCAGTATTTTGTCCATCACCCAGTTTGTGAGAGTGGCGCTTTCGCCGTCACAGCTGCAGACGGACTTGCCCAGCAGGTGGTCTACCACTGCCTGTATAAGCGGTTGCTGGACGTAGGTGGGGTTTTCGACGATGATTTCTTCACGTCCTCTTTCCGTATGCAGCGCAATGGGGTCATAGGTGAATACGGAGAAACAAATCATGCCTTTGTCTCCAATGATTTCTATACGGTCTTCGCGGGCGGATTCGTGGGCAACAAAGCACCAGGAGCCGCTGCCCACCAGTCCGCTGTCAAACTGGAAACATGCGCTTAGAGTGTCCTCGGCAGGATATAGTCCGTCACGGTTGCTCTTGTAGCCGCTGGCTTCGAGGATGCATCCGAAGATTTCCTGCAGCAAGTCTATCTGGTGGGGCGCAAGGTCATAGAAGTATCCTCCGCCGGCAATGTCCGGCTGCACGCGCCACGGCAGGTTTTCCTTGTTATGGTCGAGGTCGCGGGGAGGCTGGGCGAAGCGGATTTGAATGTTGATGATGTTGCCAATATATCCCTCCTCTACCAGTGACTTTACCTTCAGGAAGTAGGGCAGATAGCGGCGGTAGTACGCAACAAAACATGGAACACCCGTTTCCTTGGAAATCCGGTTGATGCGGCAGCACTCTTCGTAGGTAACGGCCATCGGCTTCTCTATGTAGACCGGTTTGCCTGCCTTCATGGACATGATGGCGTATGTAGCATGTGAAGAAGGAGGAGTGGCAATGTACACGGCGTTCACCTCTTCGTCGTCAATCAGTTCCTGGGCATCGTCGTACCATTGGGAATCCCTCTTTCCTTGGCGTAGGTCTTAGCCTTGTCGCCATTTCGGCTCATGACGGCCACTACTTCGGAGTTCTCTATTTTCTGAAATGCCGGTCCGCTTTTGTATTTGGTCACTTCTCCGCAACCGATGAATCCCCATTTAATTATTCTCTCGCTCATAATCTTTCCCTTATTTTACTCTTCCTCAAAATCGAATTCAAAGTCGAAATCATCCAGAAATTCCGGTTCTGTAAATTCTTCCAGACTCCGGCGGTCTTTTTTCGTTGGCCGTCCGGTACCTTTGGCACGGTTGACGAAACCGCTGACACGGCTCATCTCCAGCAGTTCATACTGTTCCGGAGTCGTTACATTCTCCATCATTTCGGCCACTAACTTTGCGCCGACACGCTTTTCGATGGGCTGCAGAACTTTGAAGGAATAGGTGACGGGGGGCTTGCGCACCTGGATGACGTCTCCCGGTTTCACCGTACGGGCAGCCTTTGCCAGTGCGCCATTGATGCTGATGCGTCCTTTTTTGCAGGCTTCGGCGGCTATGGTACGTGTCTTGAAGATGCGTACGGCCCACATCCATTTGTCAATTCTGGCTTCGTTCATTTCTTGTTATATTGATTCATGGTGATATCTATTCCCGCCAGACAGAAACTTTTGATGATTTCTCCGGCTGTTTCCAATCTCTCGCCCATTGTTTTCCAATCTTCATCGGTAAAATGTCCCAGCACATAGTCAATCTGTCCACCACGGGGAAAATCATTGCCGATGCCGAAACGCAGGCGTGCATAATTCTGAGTGCCCAATGTTGCTGCAATATGCTTAAGGCCGTTATGTCCCGCATCGCTTCCTTTACCTTTCAGGCGCAGTGTGCCGAAAGGCAGTGCCAGGTCATCTACCACTACCAACACATTCTCCAATGGAATGTTTTCTTTTTGCATCCAGTAGCGCACGGCGTTGCCGCTGAGATTCATAAAGGTGGAAGGCTTCAGCAGTAACAGTTGGCGTCCCTTGACTGACAGCGTTGTGGTGAAGCCATAACGTCCGTCGGTAAAAGTGGCACCCGCTGCTTTTGCCAGAGCATCTACTGCCATGAATCCGATGTTATGGCGGGTTTCGTGATATTCGGGGCCGATATTGCCCAATCCTACAATTAAATATTTCATAGTCTGTGCTTCCTGTTTATGAGGGTGTTAAAACTAGTATTCACCACAGATTACACAGATTTGCACAGATAGACATCTTTGATTATCGGTACATTAAATTCATTCTGTGTTAATCTGTGTAATCTGTGGTGAATTATACACTCTCGTGAGCCGTAAAAAGAACGCGGATTATCGCAACTTTCCGCGGAAATCAGTATGAAATCTGCGTTGGCTGCGTTAATCCGCGTTCCCGAATATTTAGTCTTTCTTGGAAAGAATCGATTAGTTGCCTGCAGCAGCAGCGGCACCTCTTGCAGCACGAGTCAGCTTAACGGCGCATACAACAGCTTCTTTGGCATTCAGCAATTCCAATCCTTCGTATTGCAATTCGCCAACTTTAACAGTCTTACCAAGTCCCAAGTGGGCAACGTTGATAATCAGTCTTTCAGGAATTACGTTATACAAAGCTCTTACTTTCAGCTTACGCATCTGGAGTACCAGCTTACCACCGGCCTTAACACCTTCTGCCAAACCTTCCATCTGTACCGGAACTTCCATAACGATAGGCTTAGCCTCGTCAATTTGATAGAAGTCAACGTGCAGGATAGTATCCTTTACGGGGTGGAATTGGATATCTTTCATGATAGCGTTTACTTTCTTGCCATCAATCACCAAGTCAACTACGTAGATGTGCGGAGTGTAAACCAAGTTACGCAGACCCTCTGCAGGTACAGTGAAGTGAACATTTTCACCTGCACCATAAAGTACGCAAGGTACACCGTTGTTTTTACGAATAGCTTTCAAAGCTCTTGCTTGTTCCGAAGAACGTTCTGCAATAGTTCTTGCAGTTCCTTTTACTTCAATTGATTTCATTTTAAAAATTTTTTGTGTTACTCTAAATTAAGTAAATTTTTGCTTAATTCACCATCACACGATGTGGCTTGCCACACGATGTTGCAAAAAAGCGGTGCAAAAGTACAGCTTCTTTTTGAATTATCAAAAGGTTATAACTTAAAATTCAATGTCTATCTTGATTTCTCCTTCCAATGAAGACGCTTTTTCCTCTTTCGGCAGTTCTTCTTTTCCCGTTTCGGGACTTTCAGCCTCTTCGTCAGTGGTATGTCTTGTATAGCAGCCTTGCTGTTCCTGGATGAAGCCGATGGCTTGCTGAAGTCCGTTCATGAACTTTTCAAAATCCTCTTTGTATAGAAAGATTTTGTGCTTTTCGAAACTTACCTGCGAGTCGTCTCCTTCGCCCATCACAATCTTCTTGCTTTCCGTGATGGCGAGAAACATTTCGTCTTTTCTGTTTTTCTTGACGTCTAAATAGTAGATGCGCTTACCTGCTTTGATGGATTGGGAGAATACAATCTCCTTGTCGTTCATGTCCGCTGCGTTTTTCTTCTTAAAGTCTTCCATATTATAATAGGTCTCAATTTTGATATTATCACCTTAAAACTTGTATCTCGTAGCTTTTAGCTCTTTATCGGGCTCAAAATTGACGATTTTTTTTAAACTGTCAAAAGAAAAAAGACCGGATAATCAATATCTGCATTAAAAAATGTGATTTATTTATGTAAACTCATTAAAAATGCCTACTTTTGCGCCTTGTTAAAACACTAGTATTTACTTTAGAATTATGATCAACAGAGTTCTTATTCGTCTTAAGATTATACAGATTGTATATGCTTATTATCAGAATGGCAGTAAAAATTTAGACTCAGCGGAGAAAGAATTGTTCTTTAGCCTTTCAAAGGCATACGACCTCTACAACTACCTGCTGATGCTGATGATAGCTTTGACGAACTACGCACAAAAACGTATTGATGCGGCAAAAGCTAAGCTGGCTCCCACTGCCGAGGAGCTGTATCCCAACATGAAATTTGTGGAAAACAAGTTCATAGCCCAGTTGGAAGTGAACAAACAATTGACGGAATTCATTGCCAACCAAAAGCGCACGTGGGCCAATGATGAAGACTTGTCAAGGGATTGTATGAGAAAATTGTGGAATCAGATATATATAAGGAATATATGGCTTCTTCGGACAATTCTTACGAATACGACCGTGAATTGTGGAGAAAGCTGTATAAGACTTTTGTCTTCAACAACGAAGCCTTGGACAATGTGCTCGAAGACCAGAGCCTCTACTGGAATGACGACAAGGAGATTGTGGATACTTTCGTACTGAAAACCATCAAGCGCTTTGAAGAGAAGAATGGTGCCAATCAGGAACTTCTACCAGAGTTCAAGGATGAGGAAGACCAGGAATTTGCACGCCGTTTGTTCCGCCGTGCCATCTTGAACTGTGACTATTACCGTCACCTCATCAGCGAGAATACGCGTAATTGGGACTTGGACCGTGTAGCCTTTATGGACGTTGTTATCATGCAGTGTGCCTTGGCCGAAATATTAAGTTTCCCGAACATTCCGGTGAGTGTTTCGTTGAACGAATATGTCGATATTGCCAAAGTTTACAGCACGGCCAAAAGTGGCAGCTTCGTGAACGGTACATTGGATGGAATAGTTAATCAATTAAAAAAAGAAGGTAAGTTAACGAAAAACTAATACCTTTGTTTAATAATAGAAACCAAAACTGAGTATTTATGAACTTAATGACTGTATTCTTCCTGCAGGCTCCCGCTGCAGGCCCTGCCGGTGGTGGTAGCATGATGTGGATTATGCTGATAGCCATGTTCGTTATTATGTATTTCTTTATGATTCGTCCTCAAAACAAGAAGCAAAAGGAAATAGCAAACTTCCGTAAATCGCTTCAAGTGAATCAGAAAGTAATCACAGCTGGTGGTATCCATGGTGTTATCAAGGAAATCAACGACAATGATGTGGTGCTTGAAATCGCTTCTAACGTTAAGATTCGTATAGACAAGAATTCTATTTTTGCTGCAGCTGCTGATGCGAACAGCAGTCAGGCATCTAAATAATAGAAATGTGAGCCTATGTTTGAACGTAGGAACATACAACGTACATATCTGAAGATATCAAGAGAAGTGAAGGACTTTCTGCTTAGCGATAAAAGCAGGGAGTTCTTCATTTTTTGTTTTTTTTCTTTGTAGCCGGTGGCTTCTGGCTCTTGCAGACCTTGAACAACGACTATGAGGCGGACTTTTCTATACCGGTGCGGCTGAAGGGAGTGCCCAATAATGTGGTGATTACCTCTGAACCTGCTTCAGAACTCCGTATCAAGGTAAAGGATAAGGGAACGGTACTGCTCAACTATATGTTGGGAAAGAGCTTTTATCCCGTTATTCTCGATTATGCCGATTATAAGGGCGTGGATAATCAAGTAAGGATATATCCCTCGCAGTTTGAAAAGAAAGTGCTGAACCAGCTGAATGCCTCTACCCGCCTGCTTTCCATGAAGCCGGATACATTGGAGTACATCTATTCGACGGGAGCCTCCAAACTGGTGCCGGTGAAGCTGCGCGGCACGCTGAGTGCCGGACGTGAGTATTATCTTTCGGATACGATATTCAGTCCCGATTCCGTATTGGTGTATGCGCCGCAAGGCGTGCTGGATACGATTGCTGTTGCCTATACGCAACCGGTGAAGCTGGAAGATATATCGGATACCTTGAGGCAGCAAGTCCCCCTGCGTATCCAGAAAGGTGTGAAGTTTGTGCCTTCTTCCATTGAGATGATGCTTCCGGTGGATATTTATACGGAAAAGACAGTGGAGGTGCCGTTGCGTGGCGTTAACTTTCCTGCCGACAAGGTGCTGCGCGCTTTCCCTTCCAAGGTGCAGGTCACGTTTCAGGTTGGTCTGAGTCATTTCAGGCAGATTAACGCTGATGATTTTCATATTTACGTGTCCTATGAGGAACTGCTCCGTCTGGGTTCCGACAAGTATACGGTAAAGATTAAGAATCTGCCGAAAGGGGTGAGCCAGGTACGCTTCAATCCGGCACAAGTGGATTTTCTGATAGAGCAAGTTTCTCCTGATTATGGCGATTAAGATAGGTATAACCGGTGGTATCGGTAGCGGAAAGAGTATGGTATCCCGGCTGTTGGAAGTGCTGGGTGTTCCCGTCTATATCTCGGACTTGGAAACGAAAAGGCTGATGGCATCCGATTCATTGATCCGCGAGGAATTGTCAGCTTTGCTTGGTGCGGAAGTGTATGCCGGTGGCACGCTGAACAAGCCTTTGTTGGCGTCTTATCTTTTCGGTAGTCCGGAGCATGCCAAAGAAATCAACTGTATTGTGCATCCTCGTGTAAAGGAGGATTTCAGGCGGTGGACACAATGCCGCACCGCTTTTCCCATTGTCGGTATAGAATCGGCCATTCTGGTCGAAGCGGGGTTTGCGGGTGAAGTGGATGCTATTGTTATGGTCTATGCGCCCGAAGAGGTGCGCATTTTACGTGCCGTCCGGCGGGATGCTTCCTCGCGCGAATTGATAGAAAAGCGTATCCGTAGCCAGATGAATGACGAAGAAAAGCGTAAATATGCAGATTTTGTCATTGTAAATGATGGCGAAACCCCATTGATTCCGCAAGTTTTAGAGCTAATCGGTTCGCTATCTGAAAAAATGCACTATCTGTTACGCAAATAGGCATCTCCTTAACAATAAAAATAAGCAAGCTTATTTTGTATTGTCTTCGGCTTACATTATCTTTGCCCCCCGAAAAAAATAACTACTAATCATCAAAACAGAATATATTATGTTGAAGACTATTTTGTCCATTTCCGGTAAACCGGGATTGTATAAGCTTGTTTCTCAGGGAAAAAATATGTTGATTGTAGAGTCGCTTGCAGACAAGAAGCGTTTCCCTGCCTATGGTAATGAGAAGATTATTTCTTTGGGCGATATCGCCATGTATACAGATACGGAAGATGTTCCTTTGAAGGAAGTGTTTCTTTCCATGAAGAAAAAGGAAAATGGTGCTGCCGTAGTGCTGGATTTGAAGAAAGCTACTGCTGACGACTTGCGTGCTTACCTGGCAGAGGTATTGCCTACCTTCGATCGCGACCGCTATATCCGTCCGACATCAAGAAATTGATTGTTTGGTATAATTTGCTGGTGGCAAGCGGTATGACGGATTTTGAAGAAACTCCTGCGGCAGAAACGAAGGAGGAAAGCAAGGCCGAGTAATCGGAGAAGGATTGAAATACAAAATAAAAGAGGCGATTCCCGACTATTGAGAATCGCCTCTTTTATTGGGGGATACGGATTGCTTTTAATTTCTGAAAACCAGTCCGTCGTCAGTGGTACTGGCATCCACTGTAATAGGCTTGCTGCGGTCTACTTCTTGGGACAGCAGCTTCTTCGACAAGTCGTTCAGCAAATAGTGCTGTATGGCACGTTTCACCGGACGGGCGCCGAATTCAGGGTCATAACCTGCATTGGCAAGGAAGTCTATGGCAGCATTTGTCAGAACAAGTTCCACGCCGTTACCGGAAAGCATCTTCTGCACACTCTTGATTTGGAGCACCACAATTTGCTTGATTTCGGGCTCTGTCAGCGGCAGGAACATGATGGTCTCGTCGATACGGTTCAGGAATTCCGGACGGATGGTCTTTTTCAGCATATTCATCACTTCCTTCTTGGTTTCCTCTACGATTTGCTCCTTATTGCTACTGTTTAGTTTCTCCATCTGGCTTTGGATATAGCCACTGCCCATGTTGGAGGTCATGATGATAATCGTATTCTTGAAGTTGACCGTACGCCCTTTGTTGTCCGTCAGACGTCCGTCATCCAGCACTTGCAGCAAGATGTTGAATACGTCCGGATGCGCTTTCTCGATTTCGTCGAATAGGACGACAGAATACGGTTTCCGCCTTACGGCTTCTGTCAGTTGTCCACCTTCATCGTAGCCCACATATCCCGGAGGCGCTCCTACCAGACGGGAAACGCTGTGTTTCTCCTGATACTCGCTCATGTCGATACGGGTCATCATCGTCTCGTCGTCAAAGAGGAACTCCGCCAGCGCCTTTGCCAATTCCGTCTTACCTACACCGGTGGTTCCCAGGAAAAGGAATGAGCCGATAGGACGTTTCGGGTCTTGCAGTCCGGCACGCTGCGTCGTACGGCATCGGATACGGCTCGATGGCTTCGTCTTGCCCGATAACCCGCTGGTGCAGTTCCGCCTCCAGATGCAACAGTTTGTCCTTTTCGCTTTGCAGCATCTTGCTTACCGGTATGCCGGTCCAGCGGGATACTACGTCGGCGATGTCTTCAGCGTCCACTTCCTCTTTAATCATGGCCTTGTCGCCCTGCATCTCGTGCAGTTTTTGCTGCGTTTCTTCAATCTCCTGGTTCAGCGCTTGCAGTTTGCCGTAGCGTATTTCGGCCACCCGGCCATAGTCGCCTTCCCGTTCAGCCTTGTCGGCCTCGAACTTCAGGTTCTCTATTTCCACCTTATTCTGCTGGATTTTGTTGACAAGGGTCTTTTCACTTTGCCATTTCGCCTTGTACGAGTTTTCCTGCTCTTTCAGCTCGGCAAGTTCTTTGCCGATTTGTTCCAGTTTGGGCTTGTCGTTTTCGCGCTTGATGGCTTCACGTTCAATCTCCAGCTGCTTTATCTTACGCGAAATCTCGTCCAGCTCTTCCGGTACGGAATCGACCTCCATACGCAGCTTGGCGGCGGCTTCGTCCATCAGGTCGATAGCCTTGTCCGGCAAGAAACGGTCGGTGATGTAACGGTTGCTCAACTCTACGGCGGCGATGATGGCATCGTCTTTAATCCGTACGTGGTGATGGTTCTCATAACGTTCCTTCAGACCACGCAGAATGGAAATGGTGCTCAGTGTATCCGGTTCGTTCACCATGACAATCTGGAAGCGGCGTTCCAACGCTTTGTCCTTTTCGAAATACTTCTGATATTCATCGAGGGTAGTGGCCCCGATGCTCCTCAGTTCACCGCGTGCAGGGCGGGTTTCAGGATGTTGGCGGCATCATGGCGCCTTCCCCCTTGCCGGCACCCACCAGGGTATGGATTTCATCAATGAAGAGGATAATGTCTCCTTCCGACTTCTTAACTTCGTTGATAACGGCCTTCAGACGTTCTTCAAATTCGCCTTTGTACTTGGCGCCGGCCACCAGTGCACCCATATCCAGGGAGTAGACTTGTTTGTTCTTCAAGTTCTCGGGGACGTCTCCACGCAAGATACGGTGGGCAAGTCCCTCTACGATAGCTGTTTTACCGGTACCCGGTTCACCGATAAGAATCGGGTTGTTCTTGGTACGTCGGCTCAGAATCTGCAGGACACGCCGTATCTCTTCGTCACGGCCGATGACGGGATCCAGTTTGCCGCTGCGGGCTGCTTCGTTCAGATTGATGGCATACTTTTCCAATGACTGGTAAGTGTCTTCGCTGGATTGTGAAGTTACTTTTTCTCCTTTTCGCAGTTCGTTGATGGCTTCCCGCAGTTCGCGTTCCGTCATCCCGGCATCTTTCAGAATGGTGGATGCAGTGCTTTTCACATTCAGCAAAGCCAGCAGTACCGGTTCCAGGGAGACGAATTCATCACCCATTTCCTTGGAATATTGGGTGGCCTTCTGGAACACTTCGTTCGTTTCACGGCTCAGGTATGGCTCTCCGCCGGATACCTTGGGCAGAGAATCAATTTGCTTGTCCAGTACAAGTGCTATCTGCTGACCGTTCATGCCCAGCTTCTGGAAGATGAAGTTGGTGACATTTTCACCTACTTTCATCACGCTTTGAAGTACATGCACGGGCTCGATGGCCTGCTGTCCACGGCTTTGTACCAGGTTCACAGCCTCCTGCACTGCTTCTTGCGCTTTAATGGTAAAGTTGTTAAAGTTCATATTTTGTTCTCCTTTCTATTTTATCAGTTTCATAACACTTGGGAAGGCGCAAAAGATTTGCCATTGGCACATTTCGGACAAATTGTCTGCATATAAAATATGTAAAATGACAAATTGTCTGTAAATCAGTCGTTTTGTTTCTTTCTACTTCTTTAGATAAGAAGTTGGAGCAAAGTTCCTTTTCGTATTAAACTCTATTGGTTAAAGAGAAGGGCAAATAAGGATGTCATGCATGAGATGTGCATCTCATGTAGTACGAGGTGTACATCTCATGTAGTACGAGATGCACATCTTATGTAGTGAGGGCCTATATGTTTTAGTAGCTAAGTCTTCGTGTTCCAGCTCCAAGGTTTCCGTGTTGCGGGGGAAGGATATTCTCTTTCCGCTTCGGAGATATAGATTAATTGCTTGGGATGATACAAGTTATTGATAAATTTGTCGTACTTTTACTGCTTCAAAGTTTTTGTGCTTTCTGTGTGGTAGGTTTTCGGAGCTCCGCTTGCAGAGGAGCATTATGTATAATTACGTATTAAAATAGAAGATAATGGAGGATAAGATAAAGTTTCCGGCAAATGTGATATTGATAGATGTTGCATTTCTGAATGAAGTGGTATATGGTGCAAAGAACTTTTTGGAAGGTAAGTTGGGGCGGAAGCTACCCGATGTTGACCTGCCGGCATGGTTGAGCTATCTGGCATTGGACGCCGGCTTGAGAGAACAAGAAAATGAGGTGGAAGTGTTGCTGGTGCATACTCCGGCAGCGGACGTGCTGAAGTGTTGTGAACCATCCGATGTGAATAAACTGAATCACCAGGCATGCCGTACGCCGCTGGGCGAATTTGCATTTTCTTCCGTCACCTCTTCCGGTTTAGTCTCTACCGAAGAGCTGTTTCTTGACCTGATGAACCTGGCGCTTGATTCTGCAGATGTGAAGTGTTTGATGTTGTTGCCTTTCCATCAGGTATATGGTAATGGAGTGGAGGAGAAGCTGGCGGGTTTCTTCAAAGACAAGAATGAAGAAGAACGGGGCAAAGCTGTGTACTTCATTACGGAGGAACCTCTGAGCCCGGTGTATTGCCGCCTGGAGCCGGTGTTTTATTCTTTGGCGCATGCTTTCGGCATCAAGTCTGACGAGTTATAAGATATAAGAAGTATATGAGTGATTTCCGTTTAAAAGTGTTTCAGTCTGTTGCCAAGAACTTGAGTTTTACAAAGGCTTCGCAAGAGTTGTTTGTAAGTCAGCCGGCTATAACCAAGCATATCCAGGAGCTGGAGGCCACTTATCAGACGAGGCTTTTCGACCGGCAGGGAAGTAAATCAGTTTGACCGAGTCAGGCCGGCTGCTTTTGGAGCATTGCGAACGGATATTGGAGGACTATAAACGGCTGGAATATGAAATGCACTTGTTGCATAACGAATATATTGGCGAACTCAAGTTGGGAGCCAGCACTACCATTGCGCAGTATGTGCTTCCTCCGTTGCTGGGCAGTTTTATCGGCAAGTTTCCGCAGGTCAGCTTGTCCTTGCTCAATGGAAACTCCCGGGAAATAGAAGCCGCTTTGCAGGAACACCGCATTGACTTGGGATTGGTGGAAGGGGTTTTCCGCCTTCCTAATCTGAAGTACACTACTTTTCTTGAGGATGAACTGGTAGCGGTAGTCCATTCCAAAAGCCGTTTGCAGTTGCCCGAAGAGATTACTCCCCAGGATTTGCCCGCTATTCCTTTAGTGCTCCGTGAGCGCGGTTCGGGTACGCTGGACGTGATAGAACGCTCGCTCCAGAAGCACGGCGTCAAGCTTGCCTCACTCCATGTACTGATGTACCTGGGTAGTACCGAAAGCATCAAGCTCTTTCTTGAAAACTCCGATTGCATGGGAATCGTGTCTATCCGTTCCATCTGCAAGGAACTGGCTGCAGGCACTTTCCGCGTGGTCGAGATAAAGGATATGCCCAGCTTCGCGACTTCTGCTTTGTCCAGTTGCAAGGGCAGGAAGTAGGATTGTCACAAGCCTTTATGAACTATATGTTTATGTCCCGATAACAATAAGTTATAGTCTATAAGTAGAAACGATTGGCGGGTGTACTAAAATAGAACTACCTTTGCACCCGGAAAATTAAGGAATAAACATTAGTAATAATAGTAAAATAAACAGTATGGCTTCAAATCGAGTTTTGGCTAAAAGCATTAATATGCCTTTTCTTCAAAGTAATAATAAATTTATTTATGTATCTCTTCTGGTTGTCCTCTCCTTCTTTCTACTGCTGGATTATGTGCCCGGTATGCATGCCTATTCGGCGTGGGTCACTCCACCGTTGGCGTTGTTCTTGGGGTTGGCCTTTGCATTGCTGTGTGGGCAGGCACATCCGAAGTTCAATAAGAAGACTTCAAAGTATCTATTGCAATACTCTGTTGTAGGGTTAGGATTTGGAATGAATCTGCAGGCTTCCCTGGCTTCGGGCAAGGAGGGAATGGAGTTCACGATTATTTCTGTAGTGGGGACATTGCTCATAGGCTGTCTCATAGGGCGTAAGTTCCTGAAAGTGGACCGTGACACTTCCTATCTTATCAGTTCCGGTACGGCTATCTGCGGAGGCAGTGCCATTGCGGCTGTGGGGCCGGTGTTGAAGGCAAAGGATAGCGAGATGTCTGTGGCATTGGGCACCATCTTTATATTGAATGCCATTGCATTGTTTGTTTTCCCGGTGATAGGCCACGCTTTGAACATGAGCCAGCATGAGTTCGGCACATGGGCGGCCATTGCCATACATGATACGAGTTCGGTAGTGGGGGCAGGTGCCGCATATGGCGAGGAGGCCCTGAAGGTGGCAACGACTATAAAGCTGACACGTGCCTTATGGATTATTCCTTTGGCTCTGGTAACTTCGTTCATCTTTAAGAGTAAGGGACAGAAAATCAGTATTCCCTGGTTCATCTTCTTCTTTGTGCTGGCTATGATTTTCAATACTTATGTGCTGGGGACTACCGAAACGGGTGCCATGATTGGGAGGGAATCAATTCTTTGGCCCGCAAGACACTGACTATCACTCTGTTCTTTATCGGTGCCTCTCTGTCACGTGATGTACTGAAGGCAGTAGGCATCAAGCCCTTGATACAAGGCACCTTGTTGTGGATAGTGATTAGTGTGAGCACGTTGGCATATATCTACTTGTTCTGATTGCATCGGTCTGGCAGTTCTTGAAGTATAACTTCCGGTTGAAGAAGTCGGTAGGATTTTTGCAACGTATTTCTTTCCTCATTGGATATATAGACGAATACACATCTCGGGATAACCGGGGTGTGTATTTCTTTTAATATCCTTCCCCATTGACGCCGGACCGGAGCAAGTGGAAGCCAAGTTATGATACCTTTTGCTTCCAGCATTGCTTTTGTCCTCGGTTCGGCGTGCTGACCAGTTAATACAATGTTCCAGAAATGTGGTTCTTTCAGCTGTTTTTTATATCTTGAGAAGTCATAGTTAGTTCACTTTTTGATGATAAAGTCGAAAGAGGTGAAGAATTGAGGGTGCTTACCGATAGATATGGGAAGAATAATGGTAATGGAGGAATTCCTCCCTTTCCTAATCTCTTTCTTGTTGTATATTCGAGAGTTTGCTTTATTTGCCGTATAAGTTGTCACGCCAATCTTTTGGCTTGTTTCTGCTTGACTTTTTATAATTGCAAAGGGAGTTTCCGCTTCTGCCAGTATGGGGTATTTGACTTCTGAGGTTCTTCCGTCCACAATGAATTGCATATTTTCCCAGTTTATTCGGATATCTTCTGAAGAGTTGTTGCGAATTATAATTTCCCATTGGGAGTCGTTTGGAATAAACTTATAAGTAACCCCATCTTTTGTATACTCTAATTTCCCTTTTTGGTTCTCCAGCCATTTAAAGGATACTTGGCATCCCGCATCAACGTATTGTGCAGATAAAGTGGTTGGAAATAGGAGAAACAGCAAAATGGCCAGCTTATTTTTCTTCTTATATTTCCGGTAGTCATTGTATATCCATAGCATAATAAAAATAATGCCGATAGGGATGGCTATGAGAATACATGTCAGTAAATTCATGATAGCAGATATTATTTGTTTGTTTATATGAATATGTTGCAAAAGTATCATAAAATATTTGATAAAACAAACGAATTATGAATAAAAAGAACGATACATACAGACAAATTGGTATTGGTGTTCCTTATAATATGAATGATTAATTTGTACCTTCATATAAATGGAAAAAAGTAATATATACATCGGAGAGATAATCAAGAACGTGATGCTTGAACAGCAGGTTACCAAGGCGGAACTTGCACGAAGACTGAAAGTTAAGCCTCAAAGTGTAGACTATATGCTTACGAGAAAAAGTATTGATACGGATACGTTGTATAATGTCTCACGTGCCTTGAACTACGATTTTGCTTTGTTGTATTCCATTCATAAGGAACAGATAAATTATGATACGTTAGAGCAGGAATACAGACTCTCCACAGCGAAGGTGTTGGTGGAGCTTGAGCTGAAGCCTGAAGACATTGCAAAATTGAATCTTAAAAAGCGGATTGCTGATGTTCATTGAAATAAACGCACTCTTGCTGGTTGCTATTGGTGTTTTCATTTTTTTCCATTTTTTCTTCCTGGCCGTGTAACAAAATCCTTTCCTCCTACGTCTGAAGGGTATAAACAGGAATCTACTATTGATAAATAGCCCATGGACGCTGAAAGTTTTAAAAAAGAGTTTCTGCCATATCATCGCAAGTTGTACTGCATAGCTTATAGACTATTGGAGAATGCTGCCGATGCTGAAGATTTGGTGCAGGAAGCTTATCTGAAGTTGTGGGACAAGCGGGAAGGACTGGCCATTATCAGTAATCCGGAAGCATTCAGCGTTACTCTGGTGAAAAATATGTGCTTTGATTTGCTTCGTTCGGGAAAGTATACTTTGAGCAGACAGAGTGTGGAGTTGGCCGAAGTGCATAATATGTCTCAAGCAGATAACTTTGAAGTGAGGGATGAAGCGCAGCAGGTAAGGCACATCATTGCCCATCTGCCGGTGCAACAGCAGAAAATAGTAACGTTGCGTGATGTCAAGGGATGTTCTTATGAAGAGATAGAGCAGGTCACGGGATTGAATGCTACCAATGTCCGTGTACTGTTGTCCCGGGCAAGAAAAAAGATACGTGAGGAATTTAATAAATGGAGTAACTATGAAAGTCGAGGAAATTGAAAGGCTGCTCGCCGAATTTTATGAAGGGAATACCAACGAGCAGGAAGAAGAGTTGTTGAAGGAAGCTTTCAGAACCGAAGAAGTGCCCGAGCACTTGCAGAAGGACAAGAAACTCTTTCTCAGCTTTTTTCCCGGGGAAGTGGTGGATAATGTTCCCGCCGGATTGGAGGATAAACTGAGCCGGATGATTGATGAAAAGGCTGAAGAGGAACAACGTTTTTTTCCACCGGAACAAGGCCAAACGTAATTGGCGCTGGATAGGAGGTATTGCTGCCACCATTCTGGTTCTTGTAGGTGTAGGTTATGGCATTACGAACATGGGAGAGGATATGCGTCCTCCTACACCTCAGGACACTTTCTCTGATCCGGAAGCTGCTTATAAGGCATTGCAGGCCACTTTAATCGAGGTGTCTGCGAATCTGAACAAGGGAATTGAACAGATAGAGGAAACGCGGATAGACGTAACGAAGGTGAACCAGGAAGTAAGAAAAGAAATTCAACAATAATCTGATATGAAAACAATGAAAATGATTTTGGCAGGTGTACTGCTGATGTTGCCTTTGCTTTGCCAGGCACAGAAGAACCTATTCAACAAGTATGGAGATATGAAAGGCGTGTCGTCCGTCTACATATCCAAGGCAATGATAGAAACGAATCCCAACTTGTTTACTAAAGATGTTTATATTGGGAAAGTGTCCGGACAGTTGAACTCTGTGCAGGTACTTTCTACAATGGATAATAATGTAAAGAAAGAAATGCGTAAGGATCTTCGTTCTTTGGTGCAGTCTTCCAGATATGAATTGCTGATGAAGCAGAAGGGAACAGTCTCCAGTTCTGAATTCTACATGAGCGTAAAGGGGAAAAGGTGAAGGAGCTGATTATGATTGTAGATGGTGCAGCTACTCTGAAATTTGTTTATTTGGAAGGTGATATGACTTTGAAGGATATACAGAATATCATGATGTATCAGAATACCAGCTGGAATGGTAACAATGTGAATATACAGCTTCCGGATATAAACTGGGCTGAGATAGAGAAGCTGAAGAACCGCGATTGGCTTGGAGAATTGAAGCATTCGCAAGAACTGGCATTGAAAGGCTGGAAAATGTAGCCAAGCTGAAAGACAACAAGTATCTGAAAGAACAAATGGATACCGATACATGGAAACGTTTTGAAAAAAGTATGGAGGCTTTGGAAGAACGTTTGGAAAAGATGGAATAGGAAGCGGTAACCTTTTAGGGAAACTTGCCAATAGAATGTTTTGTTTTTCTATTGGCAAGTTTTTTTGTTATTTGTCTTTTCTCAATTCTGCAAAGATAAGCCCTTCCAGCTCTTCTGCCAGTTCCGGATTGTCAAGGATGACCTGCTTGGCGGCGTCGCGTCCCTGGGCAATTTTCGTCTCGTTATAGCTGAACCATGAGCCGCTTTTCTTGATGATGCCAAGCTCTGCACCCAAGTCAATGATTTCGCCTGCACGGGAGATGCCTTCACCGAACATGATGTCGAATTCCGCTCTACGGAAAGGAGGAGCTACCTTGTTCTTCACAACTTTCACTTTGGTCTGCTTGCCGATTACTTCATCGCCGTTCTTGATGGCTTGGCTTCCACGGATGTCAAGACGTACGGAGGCATAGAACTTCAGTGCATTACCGCCGGTAGTTGTTTCGGGATTGCCGAACATGACACCGATTTTTTCGCGCAACTGGTTGATGAAGATACAAGTGGTGCGTGTTTTGCTGACAGCTGCCGTCAGTTTACGCAAGGCTTGTGACATGAGCCGGGCTTGCAGACCTACTTTGTTGTCACCCATATCGCCTTCAATTTCAGCTTTCGGGGTCAATGCAGCCACAGAGTCCACTACAATGATGTCAATAGCGGAGGAACGGATCAGTTGCTCTGCGATTTCCAGTGCTTGTTCGCCATTGTCCGGCTGTGATATCAGCAGATTGTCCACATCCACACCCAGTTTTGCTGCATAGAAGCGGTCGAAAGCATGTTCTGCATCAATGAATGCGGCAATGCCTCCTGCCTTTTGCGCTTCAGCGATGGCATGAATGGCAAGGGTTGTCTTACCGGAAGATTCCGGGCCGTAAATCTCGATGATACGTCCGCGGGGATATCCTCCCACACCAAGAGCCACATTGAGGCCGATGGAACCTGTGGGAATAACTTCTACTTGTTCGACGCTTTCGTCGCCCATTTTCATGATAGAGCCTTTACCAAAGCTCTTTTCTATCTTGTCCATGGCAGCCTGCAAGGCTTTCAGTTTTTCGCCCGATGCCAGATTGCTGCCATTTTCAAAATTCAGTTCGTTCTTTTTTGCCACGTTGTTAATGTTTAATGATTATAAAATTTGTGCCGCATGGTCTTTGGTCTTCACTTCTTTCGGAGTGATGATACGCTCTACAATACCTTCTTCATTAATGATGAAAGTTGTGCGGAACGTTCCCATATATTTGCGGCCATACATGCTTTTTTCGCCCCATACTCCGAATTGTTCTACCAGCTTCTTGTCGGTGTCTGCAATCAGGGTAAAAGGCAGATTGTTTTTCTCAATAAATTTCTGGTGTGACTTTTCGCTGTCCACACTGACGCCGATGACTTCATAACCGGCTTTGCGCAGGTCGGCATAATTATCCCGCAGGTTGCAGGCTTGTGCCGTGCAGCCGGATGTCATGTCTTTGGGGTAGAAGTAAAGTACAATCTTCTTTCCCTTATAGTCGCTCAAGCGGATTTCTACACCTTTTTCGTTGATACCCAATACTTCGGGTGCTTTATCTCCTATATTCACTTTGTTAATGTTTAATGATTAGTGGATAATGATTAATGTTTAATCATTAATTTCAAACTTCCAAGTCTCCGTCGATAATCTCATGCCAAGGCAGGCCTTGTTTGTTGAGCTGTTCCATGAACGGGTCCGGATTGAATTCTTCAACATTCCATACACCCGGTTTTTTCCACAATCCCTTGAGGAACATCATGGCACCAATCATGGCGGGCACACCGGTGGTATAGCTTACGCCCTGCATACCGGTTTCCTTGTAGGCCTCCTGGTGGCTACAGTTGTTATATACATAGTAGGTACGCTCTTTGCCATCCTTTAGTCCGCGGATGCGGCAACCGATGGATGTTTCGCCTTCGTAGTTTTCGCCCAGGTCTTGCGGGTTGGGGAGGACGGCTTTCAGGAATTGCAGCGGAACAATCTTCATGCCGTTATATTCCACTTCGTCTATGCGTGCCATGCCGATGTTCTGGATAACGCGCAGGTGGGTTAGATACTCTTGTCCAAACGTCATCCAGAAGCGTGCACGCTTGATGGTGGGGAAATTCTTCACCAGAGACTCCAGTTCTTCGTGATAAAGCAGGTAGGAGTCGCGCGGACCGATGTTCGGATAAGTCAGGTCTTTGTGGATTTCCAGCGGCTTGGTTGTCACCCATTCTCCGTTTTCATAATAGCGGCCGTTCTGTGTAATCTCACGGATATTGATTTCCGGATTGAAGTTGGTGGCGAATGCTTTATGATGATTTCCGGCATTGCAGTCTACGATGTCCAGATATTGTATTTCGTCAAAATGATGTTTGGCGGCGTATGCAGTATAGATGCCGCTCACTCCCGGGTCGAAACCGCAACCGAGGATGGCGGTCAGTCCGGCATCTTCGAAGCGTTTCTTATAGGCCCATTGCCAACTGTATTCAAAGTGGGCAACATCTTTCGGCTCATAATTGGCGGTATCCAGATAGTTGACTCCACTTTGCAGACAAGCCTCCATGATGGTGAGGTCTTGGTAGGGGAGGGCTACGTTGATGACGATTTCGGGTTTGAAACTATTGAAGAGTGCTACCAGTTCGTCCACGCTGTCGGCATCTACCTGGGCGGTTTTGATGTTCGGGTTACCGATTGCCTTGACAACAGCGTCACATTTGGACTTGGTGCGGCTGGCTATCATGATTTCTGTAAACACATCAGGATTTTGAGCCACTTTGTGCGCAACAACGGTACCTACACCGCCTGCACCGATAATAAGAACTTTACCCATTTCTTTGTACTATATTATTATATTAGGTTTATAAAAAATACGGAGAGCAAATATAAGGGTTAATTCTTAGATAAACATTAAAATCCTGCTAAATACTTTGGGGCAAATGCTTCAAATATTAAACAAATTACTTGCATTTGGGTTATTTTCTATATATTTGCCCCTTGAATAAATTAACTTAAACAACGAATAACAATGAAAAAAGTATTTGTTTCCCTATGTATGGCAAGCGTGTTGATGGGCTTGTCTTCTTGTGCATCAACCAAAAATGCCGCAACTCTTTCTTCCATCAGCGGTGAGTGGAATATTATTGAAGTGAATGGTACTGCCGTAGTCCCTGCTCCGGGTCAGGAATTTCCCTATATCGGTTTTGACACAAAGACTGGAAAAGTATTTGGCAACAGTGGTTGCAACCGTATGATGGTTCGTTTGACGTGAATGCCAAGCCCGGCACGATTGACCTTGGCGCTTTGGCAAGTACCCGTATGGCTTGTCCGGATATGACTGTAGAAAATAATGTGTTGTCGGCTTTGAACAAAGTGAAAAAGTATAAGAAGCTGGGAAAGGAAAATATAGCTTTATGCGGTGCTTCCAATCGTCCCATAGTCGTGTTGCAGAAGAAAGAGTCCGTTTCCAAGTTGTCTGATTTGGAAGGAAAGTGGATAATTAGTGAGGCTGCGGGCGAGGCTATTCCCGACGGAATGGAGAAGCAGCCGTTCATTGAATTTAATATTGCAGAAAAGCGCTTGCACGGCAATGCGGGTTGCAATCTGATTAACGGCGCTTTCCAGGTTGATGATGAAAACCCGTCGGCAATCTCTTTCCCGCAAGTTATCAGTACCATGATGCATGCCCTGATATGGAGGTGGAAGACCGTGTGCTGAAAGCCTTGAATTCCGTTCAGTCTTTTGGCAAGCTGGCAGGCGGAGGCATCGGGCTGTACGATGCTGACAATAACCTGGTGATGGTGTTGGTGAAGAACTGACAAGATAGGTTGAAATAAAAAAGGCTCTTACAGAAATAATCTGCTAAGAGCCTTTTTTGCATCTTGACATAAAAAAGGTCTTTTACTTTTTCTTTAATCCTGCGCGTATCCGGCTCAGGGATTGTGGAGTGATGTAGAGATAAGAAGCCAGATACTTGAGCGGTACATCCTGCAGCAGTTCCGGATTCTCTTCCATCAGCGTCATGTACCTTTCTTTGGCAGTGGGAGGGGTGCCGTAGGCTACTGTGGAACTGTCTACCGACAGAATTTCCCGCTCAAAGATTCTTCTGCCGAAGTTGGCCATGTCTATGGAATGCGAGAAAAGGGCTTCCAGCTCAGGCTTACTGATACAATAGGCGATGCTTTCATTCACCGATTCGATGTTGATGAGGGAAACCTCGCTGTCCACATATCCCCACGATGAGAAAGCTGTGTCGCCCGGTGCGGCGAACCAAAGGGAGTTTTCCGTGCCGTCTGTCAGGTAGTAGGCGCGCCAGATGCCTTTCTTCAAAAGATAGAAGTTGCTGTTCCTTTCCCCTTCGCTGATAATGAGTTCTCCCTTGCTGAAACGAACTTCTGCCATGTGTGACAGAAGTTCGTGCAAAGTGTTTTCCGGTAGTTTATACTTCTTGCAGAATTTCTTTATCATAGTTTCCATGCTGCAAAGATAGTGTAAACCGAAGACAGGACTTTTATGCTTGCATGAAAAAGTTATGTTGGGGTACAGCCCATCTTGTCTAAAGATACGGATTTTTCTTTATGCTCCTTTTTCCCGGATATGTAAATCACGAGGATAAAGAGGGTTGTCAGCATTTCTGCAAGAGGAGTGGCAAGCCAGATTCCCCGGTCTCCCAATAGCAGGGGCAGTCCGAAAAAGCAGGCTGTCAGCAGGATAAAACCACGCAGCAGGGTGATAACTGTGGCATACTTGGCACGCTCCACACTCTGGAAATAGCCGATGGATACGATGTTGACGGCAAAGAACACGAAGCCGGTGGCATACAAAGGCAACCCTTTTACCGCTATGTCATAAGCCGGATAACTGCGGTCTATGAACATGCCGACAATTTCAGGGCTGCAGAATATTGTGGTCAGGGCAAAACATACCCCGCAGCCTATGGCCGTTTTCAGTGCCAGCAAGTAGGCGCGGCGGACACGTTGGCTCTCGTTCAGGCCGTAGTTATAACTGATAATCGGCTGTGCCGACTGCGCAATGGCATTATATACCATAAATATAATAGGAAAGAAATAGCAGGCAATGCTGAATGCCGCCACTCCGTCTTCCTTCAAATAATGGATGAACACCTGATTGCCGACAAACATCATGCAGGCAATCGCCACCTCGCACAAGAAGGCGGAGGAACCCAATCGGCACATATAGCCAATGTTACGGCGCATCAGTTGCATGCTTTTCCGGCTCATCTTAATGGGGTGGAAGCGCAGTGCGCACCGGCGGCGCATCAGATAGAATACTATCATCAATGCACCTACCGTGGTACCTATGGCACTTGCCAGTGCGGCACCGAACATTCCCCAGCCAAAGGGGAAGATGAACAGATAATCCAATAGGATGTTCAGAACGGCAGCCACCACATTGCACATCATGGCGAAGTTGGGCGAACCGTCCAGCCTCAGAAAAAACATTCCCGAATTGAGTAATGCTGTGAACAGAGAGAAAGGCACAAACCAAAGCATGTATTCCACAGCCAATGGCGTGAGCCGTTCGGACCCTCCGAGCAGCTTTACCACCTGCGGGGCAAATGAACAGAATAGGGTGGAGGTACACATCAGCAGCAAGGAAGATATGACTACAGACTGTGTGATGTTGATACGTGCCACCTTGACTTTTCCGTGTGACAGATGAATGGAGGCCACCACAGAGGCGCCGACTCCGAACATAAGTCCCACACCCGTAGAGAACAACCATAGCGGTGCCACAATGTTGACCGCCGCCAAAGCATCACTGCCAATTCCTTTTCCGACAAAGATGCCGTCGGTGATAACGAATAGTGCAGAGAAAATCATCCCCAGTACAGTAGGGAGCAATAGTTTGCGGAACAATGTCTTGATGTCCGTGTTCTTGAAGTCGATACTGTCTCTCATCTTTTCCATATTCATCTTATTTATTTCTTTATATGTGAAAACCAATCATTTCCGTTGCTGCGATTAAGCCCAATGTTAACTAATCCTTAATCGTTCCACCATGGTGGAACGATATTTCCCTCGTGGTGGAATGATATTTTCTCCACGGTGGAACAATATTTCCTCCATGGAGGAACGGTTAAAGGTATGCAAGGAAAATGATTAATGTTGTTCATGTTTTATTATCTCTGATTCGAGCGACAAAAGTAGAGCTTTTGAATGGAATGGAAATTAACAAATGGTAATTTCCGACAGAAAAAATGATTTTAATTCTGCCAAACTGACAGATAAACTGCCACAAGTATAAATCTGCGGCTGCTCTGAACAATTTGGCACAACGTTTGTCTTTTTATTGGCGTCTGCCACTGAGGCGGACGTCGAAACAGAATAATAACAAATAAAAAAATAACGATCATGGGAAAAATTATTGGTATTGACTTAGGAACAACAAACTCTTGCGTTGCAGTATTCGAAGGTAACGAACCTGTAGTAATTGCAAACAGTGAAGGTAAGCGCACCACTCCTTCAGTAGTAGCATTTGTTGATGGTGGCGAACGTAAAATCGGTGATCCTGCCAAGCGTCAGGCTATCACGAACCCCACCCGTACGGTTTTCTCCATCAAACGTTTCATGGGCGAAAACTGGGACCAGGTGCAGAAAGAAATCGGCCGCATGCCTTATAAAGTAGTAAAGGGTGACAACAATACTCCGCGTGTAGACATCGACGGACGTCTCTATACTCCGCAGGAAATCTCTGCAATGATTCTGCAGAAGATGAAAAAGACTGCCGAGGATTATCTGGGACAAGAAGTGACAGAAGCCGTAATTACCGTCCCCGCATACTTCTCCGACTCCCAACGCCAGGCTACAAAGGAAGCCGGACAGATTGCAGGTCTTGAAGTGAAGCGTATTGTGAACGAGCCGACTGCCGCAGCTCTTGCTTACGGTATTGACAAGTCTCACAAGGACATGAAGGTTGCCGTATTCGACCTTGGTGGTGGTACATTCGATATCTCTATCCTCGAATTCGTGGCGGTGTGTTCGAAGTATTGTCAACCAACGGTGACACTCATCTGGGTGGTGACGATTTCGACCAGGTAATCATCGACTGGCTGGTTCAGGAGT
>ENA-OUNI01000017-OUNI01000017.1-human-gut-metagenome-genome-assembly--contig:-NODE-17-length-54528-cov-4.354736_pt1 | contig 54528 bp, 81 predicted proteins | sample MGYA00242499_ERZ504580 | MGnify/ENA primary metagenome ERZ504580 (study PRJEB26092, sample SAMD00036315) | human gut metagenome | host: Homo sapiens | study: EMG produced TPA metagenomics assembly of... | reverse complement strand
CAACTTGTCAGTCTTATTTCTTTGCAGATTCCATTTCTAGTAAAGTGTTGGCGGAAAAAACTGTTACCGGAGAAGCTGCTCATCCGGTTGCCATGTCGGTTTCTTGGGGAAAAGGGAAGTTATACTGGCTTCCACTCCCCTGCTTTTTACGAACTATGGTGTGCTGGATGGGAAGAATGCGGCTTATCTTTTTCGTATATTGTCCCAGATGGGTGGATTTCCCATTGTCCGTACCGAAGGCTATATGAAAGAAACAGCCCAGGTACAGATGTCTCCTTTTCGCTATTTCCTTTCGCAGCCGCCGCTTCGCTGGGCATTGTACTTGAGTATGGTTTCCATCCTGCTCTTTATGATATTTACAGCCCGCAGGAAGCAGCGCGCCATTCCGGTTATCCGCGAACCGGAAAATAAGTCTTTGGAGTTTGCAGAGTTGATAGGTACTCTTTATTATCAGAAGAAGGACCATGCTGACTTAGTCCGCAAGAAATATCTCTATTTTGCGGAGGAACTGAGGAGGGAAATACAAGTGGATGTGGAGGAAGTGGCAGAGGATGAGCGCTCTTTCGGCAGGATTGCCCGGAAGACGGGTATGGAAGCGGGGGAAATAGCCGCGTTCATCCGCGAGGTGAGGCCGGTGGTGTACGGAGGGCGCAGTATCTCTGAGGAAGAGATGAAACGGCTTATTGATAGAATGAATGAAATAATCAATCATATATAAAGAAGATATTTATGGAAGAGAACACAGAAAAACGGGTGGACTTGACTCTCTTTTCCGAGAAGATACAAGCGTTGAAGGACCGGATTGCTACGGTCATAGTGGGGCAGGAGCAGATAGTGGACCTGGTACTGACGGCTGTCCTGGCAAACGGTCATGTGTTGCTGGAGGGAGTGCCGGGGGTGGCAAAGACACTGCTTGCCCGTCTGGTGGCACGCTTGATTAAGGCGGACTTCAGCCGCATTCAGTTTACTCCGGACTTGATGCCGAGTGACGTGTTGGGTACTACGGTCTTCAACATGAAAACCAATGACTTTGACTTTCATCAAGGACCGGTGTTTGCCGACCTCGTGCTGGTGGACGAGATAAACCGCGCTCCCGCCAAGACGCAGGCAGCCTTGTTCGAGGTTATGGAAGAACGGCAGGTCAGCATTGACGGTACCACGCATCAGATGGGAGAACTCTATACGATTCTGGCAACCCAGAATCCGGTGGAGCAGGAGGGGACTTATAAGTTGCCTGAAGCGCAACTGGACCGCTTCCTGATGAAAATAACCATGGGATATCCCTCATTGGAGGAGGAGGTGGACATCCTGGAGCGCCACCACGCCAATGCTTCGTTGGTGAAGTTGGAGAGCCTGGCGCCCGTGCTCACAAAAGAAGAACTGCTTTCGTTGCGCAGGCTGATGGAACACGTGTTTGTAGACCGCACGCTGCTTCAGTACATCGCGTTGATTGTACAGCAGACGCGTACCAGCAAGGCTGTATATTTAGGAGCTTCTCCGCGTGCGTCCGTGGCAATGATGCAGGCCTCCAAGGCATATGCACTGTTGCAGGGACGTGACTTTGTGACACCGGAGGATATTAAGTTCGTTGCTCCGTATGTGCTTCAGCATCGCTTGATATTGACAGCGGAAGCCGAGATGGAAGGCTATTTGCCGGTAAAGGTGACGCAACGTCTGATTGATAAGGTGGAAGTGCCGAAATGAGATTAGGCCGCCGATTCTATATTGCTCTTGTTCTGATAGTCCTGCTGATGGGTATCGGGTACGTCTTTGCTCCATTCTTTGCAATCGGGCAGTGGGCGCTTTTTGTTTTGGCGGTGTCGGCGCTGGTGGATGGGGTGATGCTCTATCGCATTCGCGGCATCCGGGCATTCCGCCAGTGTGCTACCCGCTTCTCCAACGGAGATGAGAACACCGTGAACATACGTGTGGAGAGCAGTTATCCGCATCCGGTGGCTGTGGAAGTGGTGGATGAGATTCCTTTTGCATTCCAGTTGCGGAATATTGATTTCCGGATGAGGCTCCAGGCGAATGAGGGCAGGACGATTACGTATCATCTGCGTCCCACGCGGCGGGGGATTTACTCTTTCGGACGGATTCGGGTGTTTGTGGCAGGCAGAATGGGATTGCTTTCCCGCAGATATACTTGCGATGCTCCGCTGGATGTCAAGGTATATCCGTCCTATCTGATGCTCCATCGGTATGAGTTGCTTGCTATCAGCGACAACTTGACGGAATTGGGCATCAAACGTATCCGCAGGGTGGGGCATCATACGGAGTTCGAACAGATAAAGGAGTATGTGAAAGGCGACGATTACCGCACGATAAACTGGAAAGCAAGCGCCCGGAGGCACGAACTTATGGTAAATGTCTATCAAGACGAGCGTTCCCAGCAAATCTATAACGTGATAGACAAGGGGCGGATTATGCAGCAGGCATTTCGCGGGATGACCTTGCTGGACTATGCTATTAATGCCTCCCTGGTTCTTTCGTACGTTGTCATGCGGAAGGAGGATAAAGCCGGACTGGTAACGTTTAATGAGCACTTTGATACATTTATCCCCGCCTCCCGACAGCCCGGACAAATGCAGGCGTTATTGGAGAACCTTTACAGCCAGCAGACTACTTTTGGGGAGACCGACTTTTCCTCATTGTGCGTACATTTGAACAAGCGCGTCAACAAACGCAGTCTTTTGGTGCTGTATACCAATATTTCCGGCATCGGCAGCTTGAATCGCCAGTTGGCTTATTTGCAGCAGTTGAACCGCCAGCACCGGTTGCTGGTCATCTTCTTCGAAGATGCCGCTCTGAAAGAGTACGTCGCCACTCCTGCGAGGGATACGGAAGGTATTACCGCCATGTCATTGCCGAGAAATTTGTATTCGAGAAACGGCTGATAGTCTCCACCTTGAAGCAGCACGGCATCAGTTCTGTGCTGACTACACCGGAAAATCTTTCTGTGGACGTGATAAACAAGTATCTGGAGATGAAGTCACGTAGCCAGATATAAAAACAGTAACTAAGGTTATATAATCCGTAATAAGGGTAGTGAAGATGTCTGGATTTTCCTCTAATTTTGTAATTGGTATATTGTGAAGGTGTGGAAAACATATCCTTAAGATTTTATATATCTGAAGTTACAATAATGAGAATGACTTTATAGGTGATGAAAGACAATACATTGGACATAAAGACCGTATGTGAATGTAACCGGTGCCTGGGATGTAAAACGTTGCATCCTCAGGTAAGCATTATTAATCTGGAAAATCCTAGTGTGTATCAGGATGCTGTGAAGTTTGAATTCTATGCCATCCTACTGATTGAGGACTGTGAAGGGGATTGTGACTGCTGCGGACGGAAATATTATGATTATTCCAATGCTACGATGGTATTTCTTACTCCCGGCGAGATATTCCGGATGAACAAGAACAATACGCTTCCGGACAAAGGTTGGCTGCTGGCATTTCATCCCGATTTATTGCTTTGTACTACGTTAAAGAATCATATCGACAACTATACTTTCTTTTTCTACCGCAAGGAGGAGGCGTTGCATCTGTCACAGCGCGAAACGGCCAAAGTGACGTGTTGCCTTGAGAATATTGATGATGAACTTCATCATTCCATTGATACGCATAGCAATACCATCCTGTCCCGTCACATCGAATTGCTGCTGGATTATTGCTCACGTTACTATGAGCGGCAATTCATCACCCGTGAGAATAAGAACAAGATGATTCTGGGGAAAATGGAAGGGATATTGGACGAGTATATCACTTCCGGAAAGTTGCAGGAGGGGAAGCTGCCCACTTCCGGATGCTGTGCCGAAAAACTGAATCTTTCGACGGCTTACTTTGATGATTTGCTGAGGTTTGAGACGGGTAAGACATTGGCTGAATACTTCCAGTTCAAATGCTTGTACACGGCCAAGAAAATGTTATCGGAAGGCGGTAATACACCTGCTGCCGTAGCGCGTCGGCTGGGCTATCCGAGTGTGCAATATTTCAGTCTGGTGTTTAAGAAAGCAACGGGAGTTGCACCGAATGAATATAGATATTCACAAAATTGAGATGATGCAGATAGAATGAATTTATTAGACCAAAATATTTTATAATGGAGACCAAAGCTATATTTTTAGATGTAGACGGAACATTGGTGAGTTTCGACACTCACCGCGTTCCGCAGTCGGCTATCGAGCGTTGCAGCAAGTTCATGAATCCGGTATAAAAATCATAATAGCAACTGGGAGGGCGTTTACCGATCTTCACGAGCTTGAAGAGATTCCATACGATGCAGTGATAGCTTTGAATGGGTCCGATTGTGTACTGAGAGATGGCACTCCTATATCTCGTAAACAGATTCCCGAAAAGGATTTTCAGAGGGTACTGGTATTGGCTCAACATTATGGGTTTGCTCTGGCTATCGAAACAAATAAAGGTATTTTTGTCAACGAACTCAATCCGACCGTCATCGAATTGGCCAGGTTGGTCAATCACCCTACACCGCCAGTGGCAGACATTGAAAAGGAGTTTATGGGAGGCGAATGTTGTCAGTTATGTATATATTGTGATGAAGAAATGGAAAAAGAAGTTATGGCACAACTTTCCGGACTTTCTGTTTCCAGATGGAACCCTTTCTTTGCGGATGTCAATGTGGCGGGAGTAAACAAGGCTATGGGTATCAATGAATTTGCTTCCTATTATGGATTTGATGTTTCAGGAACCATCGCTTTTGGTGATGGTGGGAATGATATTTCCATGATTCGTGCAGCCGGGATGGGAATAGCTATGGGAGGAGCTTCCGAGGCTGTGAAAAGCGTTGCCGATTATATAACGGAGACAGTGGATGAGCATGGTATCCGGAACGCTCTGGTTCGTTTCGGTATTCTGGAATAAAAATCGGCTATCAAAACTGATGAAAACTATAGTCTGTAAATATTATGCTTTTAGAAAAATTACTTAAAGGAGCTAATTTTAGCATCAATATTTTTAATTTGGAGGAATCTAAGTTGTTTGACCAATATTTTGAGCGGATATTGATTAGTAAAGATACATTATTGATTAAGGAAGGAGAAATAGAAAGATATAGTTATTTCGTTTTTGATGGGATGTTGCGTTTTTGGCTTTTGAATCATAAAGGGGAAAAGCAAATTTTTTGGTTTTGTAAAGAAGGTACGTTTTCAATGTCGAACATATCTTTTACCTTACAAACAAGATTTACATTTAATGTGTAGACAATTATAGATAGCGTTATTTACCGAATAGACAAGAGGCGAGTAGATGAACTGTATACAGCTATTCCTAAGGTGAAAACTGTATTTGAAGATTTGATATACTACTGAATAAACTCTTGAAAAGAAATATCGACTTGATTAAATATTCTCCTGAATAGTATTATCTACAGATGATTGAAGAATATGGTATTACATTAAACTATATACACTCAAAGATATAGCTTCTTGTTTGGGTATCACGCCGCAAGCACTAAGCAAAATCCGTAAACGTATTTTTTAACTTGGGTTCAGTGCATTATGTATAAGTTCCGAACTTGCGGTTTTAAATAGCAATTACAATTATGATTAGAAAAATTAAAGTTACGGATTATCCACGTTTGATAGAAATTTGGGAAAGTGCAGTTTTGAGTACACATTATTTTCTTAAAGAGGAAGATTTTTTATACTATAAGGAACAGCTTCCGGTATATTTTCAGTATGTCACTCTATTCGGATTTGAACAGGAGGGAATCTTAATCGGATTTATGGGAATTGCAGAAGGAAATCTTGAAATGTTGTTTATTGACAATAATTATCGAGGCACAGGAATTGGGAAAAAACTGGTTACTTATGCCATAAATCATTTGCAGGTAACGAAAGTCGATGTGAACGAGCAGAATATTCAAGCTGTCGGTTTTTATAAATATATAGGCTTTAACGTATACAAAAGGTCTGATTTGGACGGAGAAGGTAAAGAATATCCTATTTTACACATGCAGTTGTAGTTCGTAAGTCAGACCCCGATTTTAAAAATCATCATTTTTGCCAGCACTACTTTTTCTTCTCATATTCGGCTTTAACTATCTGACAGCAAGAATTTAACCACGTGTTTTTTTTCTGTTTTTCGTTTATAATAAATAACATTTGTTAATGTCTATTTCGGGCTTATTTTCCGTTTTCTTTGTGCAAATATGGTGATTAAGGGGCGAACTCCGTTGTCTATAGTGCCGGAAGTATGGCTTTTGCTCCCCGTATATGGGCACTTTTTCCCTTCATGTCCTGTGTGTAATGCAGAGAAGCTTGGCGCATAATTCCCGAAACCTTATTACAAAACTTCGTCCCACGCATGTGTGCTCGCCGGTTTGCCTGCGTGAACCGTTGAGCCCACGTGCGTGGACGAGGGTTTACATGAACCTTCATAATAAAAAGCATGGGACATACGTGGATTCTGCCTATACCTTCTTCCAGTTTTGTCCCTATCCGGAGGACGGTCTGCCCATTCATTGCTGCTCAGTTTCTTATTCTTGTGATGTAAGTCTGAGAAAGCTGAAACTCGAAAATTGCTTATGCACCGGATATTTCGGGTCCCCATTCTTGCCGGAGCGAGAAAAAGAAAAAGCTCTGAAATCCTTGAATTTCAGAGCTTTGCTTTAATTTGCTATTTGCTTTCGCGGTGCGTACGGACTCGAACCCGTCGACCCCATGCGTGACAGGCATGTATTCTAACCAACTGAACTAACGCACCATTATTTCATTCTTTCGTTGCTATCTCTCTTGATTGCGGTTGCAAAGGTAGGCATTTCTTTGATATCTGCAATAGCTATGGCGAACTTTTTCCAAGCGTTTTGTGCTGTATTTGCTTTATATCCTCATATTGAGAAGATTGGAAAAATAAGAGAAAAGTAAATTTAACAACTGTTTAGAAATTCGTTTATGCACTGTTTTATTCTTGATATGAAAACCTTTCCTGGAGAAAACGAAACATTTCGGAGCTTGTTTTAAACTTCTTGCTCGAAAAGTTCGTTGTTTTGCAATAAATCGTTATTTTTTGCGAACTCAAACGAGAATGTTGTAATTTGAAAAATGATAAAAAACATTTTAGGATGATGAAAACAGCCAAACTGTTGCTACACTGCCCTGACAAACCAGGCATATTGGCAGAAGTAACAGACTTTATAACGGTGAATAAAGGTAATATTATCTATTTGGATCAGTATGTAGACCATGTAGAGAATATCTTTTTATGCGTATTGAATGGGAATTGAAAGATTTTCTGGTGCCTCAGGAAAAGATTGAGGATTATTTTGCCACTTTGTATGCACAGAAATATGAGATGAATTTCCGTCTCTATTTCTCCGATACAAAACCGCGTATGGCTATCTTTGTTTCAAAGATGTCCCATTGCTTGTTCGACTTGTTGGCGCGTTACACCGCTGGTGAGTGGAATGTGGAGATACCTCTTATTATAAGCAATCATCCCGATTTGCAGCACGTGGCCGAGCGTTTCGGTATTCCTTTCCATCTTTTCCCCATTACCAAAGAGACAAAGGAGGAACAAGAGAAGAAGGAAATGGAGTTACTGGCAAAGCATAAGATAACTTTCATAGTGCTGGCGCGCTACATGCAGGTCATTTCCGAGCAAATGATAAACGCTTATCCCAATAGGATAATCAACATTCATCACTCTTTCCTTCCGGCATTTGTGGGAGCGAAGCCCTATCATGCTGCGTTTGAACGTGGAGTGAAGATTATTGGAGCTACCAGCACTATGTTACCACAGAGTTGGATGCCGGTCCCATCATAGAGCAGGATGTGGTGCGTATTACACACAAGGACACTGTGCAGGATTTGGTGAACAAGGGTAAGGACTTGGAAAAGATTGTGCTTTCTCGTGCTGTTCAGAAGCATATTGAACGCAAGGTGTTGGCATATAAGAACAAAACGGTAATATTTAATTAGTTGATAGTTGATAATTGATAGTTGATGGTGGGGAACTTGTCATTACCTTTCAATTATTACCTTTCAATGGTCAATTCTCAATTAAAAAAATGAAAGTTGCAGTTATCAAATATAATGCAGGCAATATCCGCTCGGTGGATTATGCTTTGAAGCGCTTGGGGATAGAGGCGGTGATTACGGCGGATGAGGCTGTGCTGCGTGCTGCCGATAAGGTTATCTTTCCCGGTGTGGGAGAGGCGGAAACTACGATGAACTTTTTGCGTGCCGGTGGTATGGATCGGCTGATAAAAGAGTTGCGTCAGCCGGTGCTGGGCATTTGCCTGGGCATGCAGTTGATGTGCCGCCACTCTGAAGAGGGAGACGTGGATTGCCTGGGGATTTTTGATACTGACGTAAAACGTTTCATTTCGCAGAGGCACGAGGATAAAGTACCTCATATGGGATGGAATACCATTGCCCGGACGAATAGCGGACTTTTTAAAGGCTTTACTAAAGAAGAGTTTGTCTATTTCGTACATAGTTTCTATGTGCCAGTCAATGATTGTATGGCAGCCGTGACGGATTACATTCATCCGTTCAGTGCCGCTTTGCATAAAGACAATTACTACGCCACACAGTTCCATCCGGAAAAGAGTGGAAGTGTGGGAGAGCGTATTTTGCGGAATTTCCTGGAACTGTAAATCGTCAAATCGTAAATAAAATGATAGAACTGATTCCCGCTATTGACATTATTGACGGAAATGTGTACGCCTTTCCCAAGGCGATTATGACAGCAAGAAGGTGTACAACGAAAATCCCGTGGAAGTGGCCCTGGAGCTGGAGGCTCATGGTATCCGTAGACTTCATGTGGTCGATTTGGACGGTGCGGCTTCCCATCATGTGGTAAACTACCGCACGTTGGAACAGATAGCTGTGCGTACGTCTCTTATTATTGATTTTGGAGGTGGGGTGAAGAGTGATGAAGATTTGGTGATAGCTTTTGAGAACGGTGCGCAGATGGTGACCGGCGGCAGCATTGCTGTGAAGAATCCCGAATTGTTCTGTAAGTGGCTTCAAATGTATGGCTCCGAGAAGATTATTCTTGGTGCTGATGTGAAAGAGCATAAAATAGCCGTCAATGGTTGGAAGGATGAGAGTGGCTGCGAACTGTTTCCGTTCTTGAAAGACTATGTAGAGAAGGGGGTCCGTAAGGTTATCTGTACTGATATCAGTTGTGACGGAATGCTGCAAGGACCATCGATAGCGCTGTATAAGGAGATACTGGAGCATCATCCAGAACTCTATCTGATAGCCAGTGGAGGCGTAAGCTGTGCCGATGATATACGCCAGCTGGAAGCCGCCGGCATACCTGCCGTTATTTTCGGTAAGGCTCTGTACGAAGGCCGCATCACCTTCAAAGAGTTGGAAAACTTTGTTAGTTGAAAGGTGAAAATTAATCACTTATAACTTATAACTCAAACCGCCGTGTTAGCAAAAAGAATCATTCCTTGCCTCGACATTAAAGATGGGCAGACCGTGAAAGGTACCAATTTCGTGAACCTCCGCCAGGCGGGCGACCCGGTAGAACTGGCGCGTGCTTATAGTGAGCAGGGTGCCGACGAACTGGTTTTTCTCGACATCACAGCCAGTTTTGAAGGCCGTAAGACTTTCACTGAATTGGTGAAACGCATAGCTGCGAATATCAGCATTCCTTTTACAGTAGGTGGAGGCATTCATGAACTGGGTGACGTGGATAGGCTACTGCATGCAGGTGCCGATAAAATCTCCATCAATTCCTCTGCTATCCGCCGTCCCGGATTGATAGACGAGATTGCGAAGAACTTCGGTTCTCAGGTTTGTGTACTGGCAGTTGATGCCAAACAGACAGAGAAGGGATGGCGGTGCTACTTGAACGGTGGTCGTGTGGAAACGGATAAGGAACTGTTTGCGTGGACAAAAGAAGCCCAGGAACGTGGTGCGGGCGAGATATTGTTCACCAGCATGAATCACGACGGTGTCAAGACCGGTTATGCCAATGAAGCGCTTTCCAGCCTTGCCGACGGATTGTCCATCCCCATCATTGCATCGGGAGGGGCAGGTGCCAAAGAACATTTTCGTGACGTCTTTTTGCAGGGAAAAGCTGATGCTGCCCTGGCAGCCAGTGTTTTTCATTTCGGAGAAATCAAAATTCCCGAATTAAAATCGTATCTTTGTGCCCAAGGAATTGCGATGAGAAGATGAAGGTGAGTTTACGATTGGACGATTTACGATTTACGATTGGGATTACTCAAGCAAATCATAAGTCTCCAGTCACTTAAAGTAATATCAATCGTAAATAGTAAATAGCTAAATCGTAAATAGAATGGATTTTGACAAGATGAACGGACTCGTTCCGGCGATTATACAAGATGCAGATACCGCTAAGGTGCTGATGCTTGGCTTCATGAACAAGGAGGCTTATGACAAGACGGTGGAAACTGGAAAGGTGACTTTCTTCAGCCGTACCAAGAACCGCCTTTGGACGAAAGGCGAGGAGAGTGGCAACTTCCTGAATGTGGTTTCCATGAAGGAAGACTGTGACCGGGATACGTTACTGGTGCAGGTACATCCCGTAGGCCCGGTTTGCCATACCGGTACAGATACTTGCTGGGGTGAGAAGAACGAACAGCCGGTTATGTTTCTAAAGCTTCTTCAGGATTTCATCTGTAAGCGTTATGATGAAATGCCCGAAGGTTCCTATACGACCAGTCTTTTCCAGTCCGGTATCAACAAAATGGCACAGAAGGTAGGCGAAGAGGCTGTGGAAACCGTCATTGAGGCTTGCAACGGTACGGACGAACGCCTGATTTATGAAGGAGCTGATTTGTTGTATCACCTCATCGTGCTGCTCACATCCAAAGGATACCGCATTGAAGACCTTGCGCGTGAATTGGAGGAACGTCACAGTGCGACGTGGAAGAAACATTAAGTAATTAAAAATTAATAATTAAAATGGGGGTGGGCGAGGCGCTGATAAGATATACGGACGTAGAGATACACCAGCAGGAGTTGTGCGTACTGAACGATGTGAATTTGGAACTTCACAAAGGGGAGTTCGTGTACCTGGTAGGTAAAGTGGGCTCCGGCAAGACGAGCCTGCTCAAGACTTTCTATGGCGAACTGGATATTGCATCGGGCGAGGCTGAAGTATTGGGGTATGACATGCTCCATATTAAGCGTAAGCACATCCCGCAGTTGCGCCGCAAGCTGGGAATCGTATTCCAGGACTTCCAGTTGCTGACAGACCGTACGGTGTACGACAACCTTGAATTTGTTCTCCGTGCTACCGGTTGGAAGAGCAAAGGGGAGATTAAGGACAAAATAGAAGAGGTGTTGAACCTGGTGGGGATGAGCAACAAAGGATATAAGCTGCCTAATGAACTGTCGGGTGGTGAGCAACAGCGCATTGTGATTGCGCGTGCAGTGCTCAACTCTCCGGAGATAATCCTTGCGGATGAGCCTACCGGAAACCTGGATTCGGAAACCGGACATGCCATTGCAGAACTTCTGCACGGCATCAGTGAAGCCGGCGCACTGGTGGTGATGACCACGCACAACCTGCAGCTGCTGCGAGAGTTTCCCGGCAAGGTGTACCGGTGCGCAGACCATCTGATGACTGATGTTACAGCAGAATACGCCCCTGCAATAACCAATGATTAGTAGTTAAGTAGTTATCTCTAACTACTGATTCTTATAAAGAACAGAAATTAACGATAAAGCTCCGCAGCTGCCTACTTGTAGCTCGTAGCTTGTAACTATAAACTAATTAATACAGGAACGAAAATGAAAGTTTTAAAGTTTGGAGGTACTTCAGTAGGTTCGGCTCAGCGAATGAAGGAAGTGGCCAAATTGATTACCGATGGTGAACGTAAGATTGTGGTTCTCTCTGCCATGTCGGGTACCACAAACACATTGGTTGAGATTTCGGACTATCTGTACAAGAAGAATCCGGAAGGTGCCAACGAGATTATCAACAAGCTGGAAAGTAAATATCGCCAGCACATTGATGAACTCTTTGCTACTCCGGAGTATAAACAGAAAGGCCTGGAACTCATCAAATCACATTTTGACTATATCCGTTCTTATACCAAAGACTCTTCACTCTGTTTGAGGAGAAAGTGGTGTTGGCTCAGGGCGAGTTGATTTCCACCGCCATGATGAACTACTATCTGCAGGAATGCGGCGTGAAGTCTGTGTTGCTTCCGGCTTTAGAATACATGCGTACGGACAAGAATGCCGAGCCCGATCCGGTCTATATCAAGGACAAGCTCCAGGTTCAGCTGGAACTGCATCCGGATGCTGAGATTTATATCACTCAGGGGTACATCTGCCGCAACGCCTACGGCGAGATAGACAATCTGCAGCGTGGCGGAAGCGACTATACGGCTTCGCTGATTGGTGCTGCCATCAACGCTTCCGAAATCCAGATTTGGACGGATATCGACGGCATGCACAACAACGACCCCCGTATTGTGGACAAGACTGCGCCGGTGCGTCATCTGCATTTCGAAGAGGCCGCCGAGCTGGCATACTTCGGTGCCAAGATTCTGCACCCTACCTGCATCCAGCCTGCCAAGTATGCCAATATCCCCGTCCGTCTGCTCAATACGATGGACCCCACTGCTCCGGGTACGCTGATTTCCAACGATACGGAGAAGGGTAAGATTAAGGCGGTGGCTGCCAAGGACAACATTACGGCCATCAAGATAAAATCCAGCCGCATGTTGCTTGCTCACGGATTCTTGCGTAAGGTTTTCGAGATATTCGAGAGCTACCAGACTTCCATCGATATGATTTGTACTTCAGAAGTGGGTGTGTCCGTATCTATCGATAATGTGAAGCATCTCAATGAAATTCTGGATGACTTGAAGAAGTATGGCACAGTGACGGTGGACAAGGACATGTGCATCATCTGCGTGGTGGGCGACCTCGAATGGGAAAACGTCGGTTTCGAAGCCAAGGCATTGGATGCCATGCGCGACATACCGGTACGTATGATTTCTTTCGGTGGTAGCAACTATAATATCTCTTTCCTCATCCGCGAGTGCGACAAGAAGGCAGCGTTGCAGTCACTCAGTGATGCGCTGTTCAATGAGGAATAACTCTTGATATTTCAGACGCAGATTACACAGATGACGCAGATTCTTTTTGCTTCCTATTTGTGTAATCTGCGTCATCTGCATCTGAAAATTATTTGTAGACACCTCTTTCATCTTCCTTTTTTTAAACTAAACAAAGATTACGATTATTATATGAAAGGAACATTCCCTATCCATAAATTCCGCGAATTGCGTACTCCCTTCTATTACTACGACACAAAGGTCTTGCGCGACACACTTTCGTGCATCCGTACGGAAGCTGCCCGATATGGCAACTATTCGGTGCATTATGCTGTGAAGGCCAATGCCAATCCCAAGGTGCTTGCCATTATCCGCGAGAACGGCTTGGGTGCCGACTGTGTAAGTGGCGGTGAAATCCGTGCAGCCATCAAGGCAGGTTTTCCCACTGGCAAGATTGTTTTTGCAGGGGTGGGCAAGGCTGATTGGGAAATCAATCTGGGGCTGGATTATGACATTTTCTGCTTTAATGTGGAGTCTGTCCCCGAGCTGGAGATTATCAACGAGCTGGCTGCCGCTAAGGGTAAGGTGGCCAATGTGGCTTTCCGTATCAATCCCAATGTAGGTGCCCATACCCATGCCAATATTACCACTGGGCTGGCCGAAAACAAGTTTGGTATCAGCATGCAGGATATGGACCATGTGATAGACATTGCGCAGAATATGAAGAACCTGAGATTCATCGGACTGCATTTCCACATCGGTTCCCAAATATTGGATATGGGCGATTTCGTGGCTTTGTGTAACCGCGTCAACGAATTGCAGGATAAGCTGGAAGCTCGCCATATCCGCATCGAGCACGTCAATGTGGGGGGCGGACTCGGCATTGACTACGGTCACCCCAACCGTCAGCCGATACCCGACTTCAAAAGCTACTTCGAGACTTACAACAGCCATCTGAAACTCCGTCCCCACCAGACGCTCCACTTCGAGCTGGGACGTGCGGTAGTGGGACAATGCGGTTCATTGATTTCGCAGGTGCTTTATGTGAAGCAGGGCACCAACAAGCAGTTTGCCATCTGGATGCCGGCATGACGGATTTGATTCGTCCGGCACTCTACCAAGCGTTCCATAAGATAGAGAATATCACTTCGGATGCGCCGGTTCAGGCTTATGATGTCGTAGGGCCCATCTGCGAGTCTTCTGATGTATTCGGTAAGGCTATTGATTTGAATGGGGTGAAGCGTGGCGACCTTATCGCCCTCCGTTCGGCAGGGGCTTATGGCGAAATTATGGCTTCGGGCTATAACTGCCGTGAGCTGCCTCAAGGATATACGTCGGACGAGCTGGTATAGAGAGGCTGGAGATGCGTTGCATGAATGGCGAAGCATTTATTATACCAAGGCTTCTGTTTTTATATAAAAAATGTTATTGCGTGAACAACTTTTAAGGTTTCTTGTTACTTTTGTAATGATTTCAATTTAAATAAATACGATTATGATTACAGAAAAATTACAGAATGCAATTAATGAGCAGATTACGGCTGAGATGTGGTCTTCCAACCTTTATCTGGCAATGTCTTTCTATATGGAGAAAGAAGGTTATAACGGCATGGCTTCCTGGTTGAAGAAGCAGGCTTCTGAAGAAAAAGCTCATGCTTGCGAAATGGCTTCTTATATCATCAAGCGTGGCGGTAAGGCCAAACTGGACAAGATTGATGTTGTTCCCAATGACTTCGGTACTCCACTGGAAGTGTTCGAGCAGGTAGCCCAGCACGAACGCCGTGTTTCCAAAATGATTGATGAATTGGTAGATGTTGCCTCTGCCGAAAAAGATAAGGCTACACAAGACTTCCTTTGGGGATTCGTGCGCGAGCAGGTAGAAGAAGAAGCTACTGCCGACGGCATTGTAGATATGATAAAGAAAGCCGGTGATGCCGGAATCTTCTTCGTTGACTCAAAACTGGGAGAACGCAGATAAGAGAGAAACTAAAAAATCCCGCGGCTAATTTTAGTCGCGGGATTTTTAGTTATGAGTTATAAGTTGTGAGTTATTTGTTGATGAAGGGCTTATATCCGCAAGGGAAAGCACAAGCAAATAACTTATAACTCATCACTCATCACTCATCACTCATTTCAGCACTCCCAGCTCTTTCCCCACCTTAATAAATGCAGCGATACATTTGTCCAGATGCTCCTTTTCGTGTCCGGCAGAGATTTGTACGCGGATGCGTGCCTGGTCTTTGGGCACTACGGGTAGTAGAAACCGGTGACGTAGATGCCTTCTTCCTGCATGCGGGCGGCATAAATCTGGGAGAGTTTGGCATCATACAGCATGACGGCGCAGATGGCGCTTTGTGTCGGCTTGATGTCGAAACCGGCGGCGGTCATCTTGTCGCGGAAGTAGTTCACGTTTTCCAGCAGTTTGTCATGCAGGGCATTGCTCTCTTTGAGCATCTTGAATACCTCGAGGCTGGCGCCGATGATGCCCGGAGCCAATGAGTTGGAGAAGAGGTACGGACGGCTGCGTTGGCGTAGCAGGTCGATGATTTCCTTGCGTCCGGTAGTGAATCCTCCCAAAGCGCCGCCAAAGGCTTTGCCCAAGGTTCCGGTATAGATGTCCACGCGTCCGTAGGTGCCGTATTGTTCGCTTACGCCGTGTCCCGTAGGGCCTACCACGCCGGCGGAGTGTGATTCGTCCACCATGACCAGCGCGTCGTATTTCTCGGCAAGGTCGCAAATCCGGTCCATCGGGGCAACGTTGCGTCCATGGAAAATACCCCGTCTGTAACCACGATACGGAAACGCTGTGCCTGGGCTTCCTGCAGGCATCTTTCCAGGTCGGCCATGTCGGCATTGGCGTAGCGATAGCGTTTGGCTTTGCAGAGGCGTACGCCGTCAATGATGGAAGCATGGTTTAGGGAGTCCGAGATGATGGCGTCTTCCTCGGTGAAGAGGGGCTCGAACACACCGCCATTGGCGTCGAAACAAGCGGCGTAGAGAATGGTGTCTTCAGTCTTGAAGTAGTCGGAGATGGCTGCTTCCAGCTCCTTGTGGATGTCCTGCGTTCCGCAGATGAAGCGTACGGACGACATGCCGTATCCGCGGCGTTCCATAATCTGCTGGGCGGCGGCAATCAGCCGCGGGTGGTTGGACAGTCCAGGTAATTGTTGGCACAGAAGTTCAGCACCTCTTTGCCTTTTACGCTGATGGCAGCTTGTTGTGCACTCTCAATCAGTCGCTCTTCCTTGTAGAGTCCGGCTTCTTTTATTTCAGCAAGTGTCTTGCTGAGATGGTCTTTCATTTTACCGTACATAGCATTTTATTTTTTAGGTAATACGTTGTCATTACATTTCCCACAAAGAACATCATTTTTCTTGGAATAAACAATATCAATATGGCAGAAATATGAAAAAAAGTATGTATATTTGCACCATATATAATAACGAAACCTTATAAATAACTCGTATGAAGAATATTTTGGTAATTGGAGCTACCGGACAGATTGGGTCGGAACTCACGCTGGAGTTGCGCAAACGTTATGGCGATGACCATGTTGTGGCAGGATACATTCCGAGTGCTATGCCCAAGGGAGAATTGAAAGCATCCGGCCCTTCGGCCATTGCCGACGTGACAGACCGTCAGTCCATCGAGGTGGTGGCACGTCAGTTCAAGATTGATACTATCTACAACCTGGCTGCCTTGCTCTCGGTAGTTGCCGAAAGCCGTCCGGCCATGGCTTGGAAAATCGGTATCGACGGGTTGTGGAATGTACTGGAAGTGGCACGTGAGTACAATTGTGCCGTGTTTACTCCGAGTTCCATCGGTTCGTTCGGCGAAGCTACGCCTCATGTGAAGACACCGCAGGACACTATCCAGCGTCCGCGTACCATGTATGGGGTGACAAAAGTGACGACTGAATTGTTGAGTGACTATTACTATACAAAATATGGTGTGGATACACGCTCGGTACGTTTTCCGGGAATCATTTCGAACGTGACCCCTCCGGGTGGCGGCACTACGGACTATGCGGTGGATATCTTCTACTCTGCCGTGAAGGGAGAAAAATTCGTATGTCCGGTGAAGGCCGGCACGTATATGGATATGATGTATATGCCCGACGCACTGAACGCGGCCATCTCGCTGATGGAAGCGGCACCGGCAAGGCTGAAGCACCGCAACGCCTTCAACATCGCCTCCATGAGTTTTGACCCAGAACAGATTTATCAGGAAATTAAGAAGCATATGCCTGATTTTGAGATGGCATACGAGATTGATCCGCTGAAGCAGGCCATTGCCGACAGCTGGCCCGACTCTCTGGATGACTCTTGTGCACGCGAGGAATGGGACTGGATGCCGCAGTACGACCTGGAGTCCATGACCGTAGACATGCTTGAGAAATTAAGGCTAAATTAAACAAGTGACCGTAAGCGGTCCGTAAAGAATGAAAAAACTTTTATTGGGATTTTTGTTACTCGCCTTTTTGATTTCGTGTGGAAACAAAAGCGAAAATGGATCCCTTTGCTACCATTACGGAAATGGTGGATTCGGCCGGTCACAAGGCCGATACGCTGCTGGAAGCAGAAGTGAAGGAAGAACCGAAGCCGATGGAGGCAGACGAGCTGTTTGATGATTTTATCTTCAATTATGCTTCGGATGATGCTCTGCAAAGGCAGAGGACGGTATTTCCTTTGCCCTATTATGACCGTGACACTCCGCTGAAGATAGAGGCGGACTTCTGGAAGCACGATTATCTGTTTACCAAGCAGAACTATTACACCTTGCTTTTTGATAAGGAAGAGGATATGGACATGGTGGGCGATACTACGCTGACATCGGTACAAGTGGAGTGGATTTTCTTGAAAACGCGTATGATGAAGCGTTATTATTTTGAGAAGAAGCGGGGAATGTGGATGCTCGAAGCCATCAACCTGCGCGAGATGGAGAAAGGCGAAAATGAGGACTTCGTGGAATTCTATACCCGTTTTGTGACGGACAGTGTCTATCAGAGCAAGCATATCAGCCATCCGCTACAATTCATCACCATAGACCCTGACGACGAGTTCTCTATCCTGGAAACCACTTTGGATGTGGACCAGTGGTATGCCTTCCGTCCGGTAATGCCTGCCGACAGACTGTCTAATATCAATTACGGACAGAAGAATGAGGACTTGTCGGACACCAAAATACTGAAGGTAAATGGCATAGGCAACGGATACTCCAATATCTTCTATTTCCGCAAACGCAGTAAGGGATGGGAGCTGTACAAATATGAAGACACGAGCATTTAAAATAAAGGAGGAAAGGTTTGAGGAAGATACCCAATACATTTGGAATTGACGTTACTGCTGCAAGATTTCTGGAATACGGCTCGGAGGATGAACTGCGGGAGCTGATTGCAGCAGGACAGGTCGTTGCGCCCTGGCTGCATATCGGTGGAGGGAGCAACCTGCTCTTTATTAAGGATTATGAAGGCACGGTGCTGCATTCACGTATCGGTGGCCTGGAGGTGACGTCAGAGGATGAGGAGCACGTGTGGGTGCGTGTGGGTGCTGGTGTGGTATGGGACGATTTTGTGGCTTGGTGTGTGAAACGACATTGGTATGGTGCCGAGAACCTTTCGCTGATACCGGGTGAGGTCGGGGCAAGTGCAGTACAGAATATCGGTGCTTATGGTGTGGAAGTAAAGGACCTGATAACATCCGTGGAAACCATAAATATGGCAAGGGAGAAGCGTATCTACGGGGTGGATGAATGCGGCTACTCCTACAGAAAGAGCTTGTTTAAGCAACCGGAGATGAAGGCCGTGTTTGTGACTTACGTGAACTTCTGCTTGAGTAAACGGGAACATTATACATTGGATTACGGTACTATCCGGCAGGAGCTGGAGAAATATCCGGTGCTGAATCTGGAAACTTTGCGCCGCGTGATTATAGACATCCGTCAAAGCAAGTTGCCCGACCCGAAGGTGCTGGGCAATGCGGGTAGTTTTTTATGAACCCCATCGTGCCGCGTCGGCAGTTCGAGTCTTTGCAACGGGAATATCCGGATATGCCCCACTATGATGTGGATGCCGGCCGGGTAAAGATACCGGCTGCTGGATGATAGACCGGTGTGGCTGGAAAGGGAAGGCGCTGGGGCCTGCTGCGGTGCACGGCCGGCAGGCGTTGGTACTGGTGAACTCGGGTGGTGCCACGGGAGCGGATATTGTTGCTCTTTCGGATGCCGTGCGGGCTTCTGTCCGCGAGAAATTCGGCATTGACATTCACCCGGAAGTTTGTTTGATAAAATAGTAAGAGAGTTTTGACGCACCCAAACATCGTTGTATATAACCTGATTTTAGAAATTTATTTGATTTAGTCAATGGGAAAACTCAGAATACTAGGAAGCGGAACTTCGACCGGAGTGCCTGAGATAGGCTGTACTTGTCCGGTCTGCACTTCCACTGACCCGCGGGACAACCGCTTGCGTGCGTCATCCCTGCTGCATACGGATGATGCGGTGATATTGATAGATTGTGGCCCTGACTTCAGGGAACAGATGCTGCGCGCCTCTTCTTTTGAGAAGATAGACGGCGTACTGGTGACACACGAACACTATGACCATGTGGGCGGTCTGGATGATTTGCGCCCGTTCGGCCGTTTTGCCGATATCCCTATCTATTCCGATGCCTACACTGCTGCCCATCTGCGGGCAAGGATGCCTTACTGCTTTGTCGATAAAGTATATCCGGGAGTTCCGCGTATCTATCTGCAGGAAGTGGAGGCGGGGCAGGCGTTCCACATCAACCGGACGGAGGTGCTGCCTTTACGGGTGATGCACGGTAGGCTTCCCATCCTGGGCTACCGCATTGGCGGCCGGCTGGGATATATCACGGATATGCACATGATGCCTGAGGAATCTTATGAACAATTGAAGGGCTTGGACGTTTTGGTAATGAATGCTTTACGGCCAAAGCCGCATCCTACGCACCAGAGTATTTCGGAGGCGTTGGAGGCTGCCGGACGTATTGGTGCCAAAGAGACTATTTTATCCATATGAGCCATCATGCAGGGCTTCATGCCGACATCGAAAAGCTGTTGCCACCCCATGTACACTTTGCCTACGATGGACTTGAAATAGATTTCTAAACTTTTGAAACATTTGTTTGTTTTATTAGTAGAAATGCTATTTTTGCCAAAAGTTGATGAATAAATGCCATGAAACTCCGACTCCTCATACAGATAGCTGTCGTTGTGTCCATAGTGCTGCTATGTACCGGTTTTGGCGTGTATTCCTTCCTGCGGTTGAATTCGGTGGAGAACCGGCAGGATTTCAATCTTTATACTTTGGTGCCTCAAGATGCCACAGCCATACTCGAAACTGACCGTATGGCAGACCTCGTGGAAGATATCAATGAACTGAATTGCAGCAAAGACAATCATTTTCTATACGTATCGGAGCTTTTTGTTTACTTGAAGAAATATTTGTATACTTTGGTGGAGGATACTCCGCATGGACTGAGTAAACAGATGAACAAGATGCTGATTAGCTTTCACGAGCCGGATACACCGATGAACCAAGTATTGTATTGCAGTTTGGGTTCGGGTGATTATGAGTTGGTGGAATCTTTTGTGGAGAAGTACTGCTCCAGTTCGTTTCCTTCCAAGTATTTCGATTACAAGGGAGAGGAGATACGTATCTATCCCATGGCAGACGGTCGTTTCCTGGCTGCTACTTCACTCCCGATTTTCTGGTTGTAAGTTTCCAGAAGCGTTTGATAGAACATGTGATTGATGCGCGGCGCAGCAAAAAGTCCCTGATGAACCTCCCTTCTTTCCGCACTATGTACGCGGGCAAGCAGAGTAACGTGGCTGCCACGGTCTATGTGCGTATGAAAGGAGTGGATATGGGGAAGCCTACGGACGGTATCCGTTCGCAGACGCAGCTGGGCAGTTGGGCGGAGTTTGACATGAAGTTCAATGAAGATGCCATTTATTGCTCCGGCATCAGCCATGGGTCGGATTCCACACAGACGTTTATCAATGCCTTGCGGGTGCAGCAGCCGGTAGAGGACGGATTTTCCGGGGCTCTGCTTCCGTCTTCCACTTTTTTTACGATCGCTGGGCAATGTCTGACAGAAATTCCTGGTTTGGCTTTACTGCCAGTCAGGAGTATGCCAAGCACCTATTCAGACTATATCAAGCAGCGCGACGAGGAGTGGATTGCTTACTTGAATGAGCATGCGGGCGAGAGCGTGATGTCTTGCTTGTTCCAGTCTAAAGACACGTTGGACAAGCTGCCTTGCGCCGTGATGTGTATCCCTCTCAAGGATGAACTGGCAGCGGAACGCCGCTTGCAGTCTCTGCTTTACAGTACCCCCAAGGAAGAGGATGCTCCGCTTATGCCGAAGGTGGTTTCAAATAATTCGTTGTATCCCAAAGCAAGGAAGTTCCCTAAATATGTGTTGCCCCGTAACACGCTGCTCACCCAGCTGACGGGCATCACGGAGTCTGCCCTTTATACCTTTGCCTGTTTCTATCGGGGTAGTCTGTTGCTGGCTCCCGATGCACTGAGCCTTTCGGCCTATATTGAGGCGGTGGAGAGTGGAGATGTGTTAGACGGAACACCGGTGTACGAAGAGGGTATAGGCAGTCTTTCACCCATATATAATTTTGTGATGATGGTGGATATGGAGATGATGCTGAGCCAGCCTGAAACGTATGTGCGTCTGATACCGAACTTCTTCTTCCGTCAATCCAACTTCTTCCGTCATTTCATGCTTGCAGTACAATTCACTTGTACAGAAGGGGTGGTTTATCCGAATATCGTATTGCTTTATAAAGGGTGATTAATCGGTCATTCTGTAGAGTGCTGAGGGAAAATAAGCACGAGGAAAGTCAAAATACACACTCACCACAGATTGCACAGATTAAAACAGCTAAAAATTCTTGATTATCAAAATTCTAGAATGAACTGTGTTAATCTGTGCAATCTGTGGTGAATTATAACATATTCTTAGAACGGCAGGTCATCCTTTGCATCCCCTGCGAGGAATTCCGGTGCGGCAGTGGGAGCCGGCGGTGGAACGGGAGCGCCCGGAGCGGGTGCGGCAGTGCTTACGCGTTCTACCTTCCATGCGCGAATACTGTTGAACCAACGGTCTTGCCATTGGCGTGCGTCTACATCAAAAGATACTGTCAGCTCTTCGCCCATCTGAATATTGAACTGTTCGATTTTGTCCGCTCCAAATACGTCAAAACACATTTTGCGCGGATATTGGCCATGGTCTTCAATCACATATTCTTGTGATTTCCATTCGTTACCTGACTTGGAAACTCCGCCTCTGGGCTGGAGTATAGCGATGATTTTTCCTGTAAATTCCATTGTTTTCTTTTTAAATGATGCGGCGAAGTTACAATTTTTTAGGAATATGAGACGAATATTCGGCTGTTTTTTCTTGCTATTTCTTTGTCGTAGGGAATTCTTTTTTAACTTTGTCCGTCAGTTTGAAAAAGATAAAAACGGTTTCTAAGACGTTAGCAAAATAAAAAACTTAAATATACAGAAGATATGAAATTTATCGTTTCGAGTACTGCGCTCTCCAGTCATTTGCAGGCTATCAGCCGTGTGATTAATTCGAAGAATGCGTTGCCTATTTTGGATTGTTTCCTCTTTGAACTGCAAGACGGAACCTTGTCTGCAACTGTTTCCGACAGTGAAACGACGATGGTCACTACGGTCGAAGTGAATGAAAGTGATATGGACGGCCGTTTTGCCGTCACAGCCAAAACCCTTTTGGACGCTTTGAAGGAAATTCCCGAACAACCGTTGACTTTTGAAATCAATACGGATTCCCTTGAAATCACGGTACAGTATCAGAACGGTAAATACAGCCTGATGGGGCAGAATGCGGACGAGTTCCCGCAGTCTGCCATGTTGGGTGACAATGCCGTACGTGTGGAAATGGATGCACAAGTGTTGCTGGGTGGTATCAACCGTGCCGTGTTTGCTACGGCTGATGACGAGCTTCGTCCCGTGATGAACGGTATCTATTTCGATATCACAACGGAGGACATCACGATGGTGGCATCAGACGGTCATAAGCTGGTGCGCTGCAAGACACTGGCTGCCAAAGGTAACGAACGTGCCGCCTTTATCCTGCCCAAGAAGCCGGCTTCGCTGATGAAGAATCTGCTGCCGAAAGAACAAGGCATGGTGACTATCGAGTTCGACGAACGCAACGCTGTGTTCACATTGGAAAGCTACCGCATGGTGTGCCGTCTCATCGAAGGACGCTATCCCAACTACAACTCTGTGATTCCGCAGAACAACCCTTATAAAGTGACGGTAGACCGTCTGCAACTGCTCGGTGCTTTGCGCCGCGTGTCTATCTTCTCTTCGCAGGCAAGCAGCCTTATCAAGCTCCGTATGCAGGAGAATCTGATTGTCATCTCCGCACAGGACATCGACTTCTCTACATCGGCCGAAGAAACACTGGTTTGCCAATATGCGGGCAATCCGATGAGCATCGGTTTCAAGTCCACTTTCCTGATTGACATTCTGAATAACATTTCTGCCGATGAAATCGTTATCGACTGGCAGATCCTTCACGTGCAGGTGTCATTATTCCGGTAGAGCAGGAAGAGAACGAAGACTTGCTGATGCTGCTGATGCCGATGATGCTGAATGACTGATGAATATTAGCAATCGGATTATGAGCTACGAGCTACAAGTGGCTGCGCAATTATGCCGCACGGTACTTGTAGCTCGTGGCTTGTAAGTTAAACTTATAATTTATAGCTCATAGCCAGAGCTTATAAAACGAAAAAACAATGAAATTGAATCTGAAAAATCCGATAGTCTTTTTTGATTTGGAGACTACGGGTACCAATATCAACTCAGACCGAATTGTCGAAATCTGTTACCTCAAGGTATATCCCAACGGGAATGAGGAGTCCAAAACCATGCGTATCAACCCCGAAATGCCCATTCCTGCCGAAGCATCTGCCGTTCATGGCATCTACGATGCCGATATAGCCGACTGCCCCACATTCAAGGAAGTGGCGCGCAACATTGCCAATGACATTGAAGGATGCGACTTGGCGGGCTTCAACTCCAACCGTTTTGATATCCCCGTCCTGGCGGAAGAGTTCCTTCGTGCCGGTGTGGACATTGACATGAGCCGCCGCAAGTTTGTGGACGTGCAGGTCATTTTCCACAAGATGGAGCAACGCACGCTGTCTGCTGCCTATAAATTCTATTGCGGCAAGAATTTGGAAGACGCCCATACGGCAGAGGCTGATACACGTGCCACCTACGAAGTGCTGATGTCGCAGTTGGACCGCTATCCGGAGTTGCAGAATGACGTGGCTTTCCTTGCCGACTATTCCAGCTTCAACAAGAATGTGGACTTTGCCGGTCGTATGGTCTACGATGACAAAGGTGTGGAAGTATTCAACTTCGGCAAGTACAAGGGCATGTCGGTATCCGATGTCCTGAAGCGCGATCCCGGCTATTACAGCTGGATTCTGAACAGTGATTTTACCCTGAATACCAAAGCCACGCTGACCAAGATACGTCTGCGTGAAATGACTCAGAAATAAATGGCAAATATACTGAAAGGGAAGAAAATAGTATTGGGCATTACGGGCAGCATTGCCGCCTATAAAGCATGCTATATTATTCGCGGACTGATTAAGCGTGGTGCAGAGGTGCAGGTGGTCATTACGCCTGCCGGAAAAGAATTTATTACCCCTATCACGCTCTCTGCCCTGACCAGCAAACCGGTTATCAGTGAGTTCTTTGCCCAACGCGATGGCACCTGGAACAGCCATGTGGACCTCGGTCTGTGGGCAGATGCCATGCTGATAGCCCCGGCTACGGCTTCCACCATCGGCAAGATGGCGAATGGCGTGGCAGACAATATGCTGATTACCACCTATCTTTCCGCCAAAGCTCCGGTGTTTGTGGCGCCTGCCATGGACCTGGACATGTATGCCCATCCTTCCACCCAAAAGAATCTGGATACACTCCGCTCTTATGGAAACCACATCATAGAACCTGCTACGGGAGAACTCGCCAGCCATCTGGTGGGGAAAGGCCGTATGGAGGAGCCGGAGAATATCATCCGCCACCTGGAAATGTACTTTGCTGCCAAAGATGGCGACCTGGTGGGCAAGACAGTGATGATAACCGCAGGACCTACTTATGAGAAGATAGACCCGGTGCGCTTCATCGGCAACTATTCTTCCGGCAAGATGGGACTTGCCTGGCAGATGAATGTACCGCCAGAGGGGCCAAGGTGATACTGATTGCCGGTCCGGTGCAGCAAGGCACTTACTTCCCGATGCACCAGTACCATGCGGTAGAGTCGGCGCAGGAGATGTTCGAGGCTGCATCCGCCGCCTTTGTCCATGCCGATGCCGCCATCTTGACGGCTGCCGTGGCAGACTACACCCCCGAACAAGTGCGGATGAGAAAATCAAGCGTGAAAAGACCGGGGAGATGAGTTTGAACTTGAAACCTACTCGCGACATAGCCGCTTTCTTAGGCAATCTGAAGAACGATACAGAGCACCAACGGCGCCTCCTCGTAGCTTTGCCCTTGAGACTCATAACGAGCAGATGAATGCGGAAGACAAGCTCAACCGCAAGAATCTGGACTTCATCGTGCTGAACTCCCTGAACGACAAGGGAGCCGGTTTTCGTTGCGATACCAATAAAATCAGTATCATAGACCACCAGGGAAAGACGGACTACCCCTTGAAGTCCAAAGCCGAAGTGGCTGCCGACATCGTAGACCGTCTGGTGAAAGATTTAAATAGTAAATAGTAAATCGTCAAATCGTCAATATCCTTATGTTGCGTTCGCTTTACATACAGAATTATGCGCTTATTGAAAAGCTCGATATCAGCTTCAGCAGCGGTTTCTCGGTGATAACGGGTGAGACCGGTGCTGGAAAATCCATTATTCTGGGTGCCATCGGTCTGCTGCTGGGACAGCGTGCCGATGTGAAAGCCATTCGTGTAGGAGCTTCGAAGTGCATTATCGAGGCCCGTTTTGATATTTCCGCTTACGGTATGCAGCCTTTCTTTGAGGAGAATGAGTTGGAGTACGAGGAAGAATGCATCCTGCGCCGCGAGGTGTCCGCTTCGGGCAAGAGCCGGGCATTCATCAATGACACGCCTGCTTCATTGGCTCAGATGAAGGAGCTGGGAGAACAGCTGATTGACGTGCATTCCCAGCATCAGAACCTATTGCTGAACAAGGAAGGATTTCAGTTGAATGTACTGGACATCTTGTCGCATAACGAAGAGGCCTTGTCTGCTTACCAGCATATCTTCGGAGCATGGAAGCAGGCACAGCAGGATTTGGAGGCCCTTGTTGCCCGTGCCAATCAGGATAAGTCGGACGAAGACTATATCCGTTTCCAACTGGAACAGTTGGAAGAGGCACACTTGTCTGCCGGTGAGCAGGAGGAGCTGGAGCAAGAGGCAGATACGCTGAGTCATGCGGAAGAGATAAAGGCCGGACTCTATCGGGTAGGGCAGACGCTCTACTCGGACGAAGGAGGCTTGTTGTCCGGGCTGAAGGAATGCCTGAATACGATGCTCGGCCTGCAGAGGTTTATCCGGTTGCCGGGGAACTTGCCGAACGCATGGAAAGCGCTTATATCGAGTTGAAGGATATTTCGCAGGAAGTGTCGGGTAAGGAGGATGAAATAGAGTTCAACCCCGAACGTCTGGATGAAGTGAACGAACGTCTGAACTTGATTTATACGCTCCAACAGAAGCACCGCGTTTCCACTGTCGGTGAACTTCTGGCGCTGACGGATGAATACGCCGCCAAACTCTCCGCCATCACTTCGTCCGACGAGCACATCGAGGAACTGAAAGCGCGTTGCGACGCTTTATATAATAAGGTGAAAAAGCAGGCTGCCGTCCTCACCAAGGCGCGTACTGCCGCTGCCCGTGAAGTGGAGAAGCAGATGGCTGCGCGGCTGGTTCCGTTGGGCATGCCCAATGTCCGTTTCCAGGTAGAGATAGGTGCCCGCAAAGAGCCGGGCATACACGGGGCGGATACTGTGAACTTCTTGTTTTCCGCGAATAAGAACGGGGCATTGCAAAGCGTCTCCTCCGTAGCTTCGGGTGGTGAAATAGCCCGCGTCATGCTCTCCATCAAAGCAATGATAGCCGGTGCCGTCAAGCTTCCTACTATTGTATTCGACGAAATAGATACCGGAGTCTCCGGCGAGATAGCCGACCGCATGGCGGATATCATGCAGGAGATGGGCGAGCAGGACCGCCAGGTAATCAGTATCACCCATCTGCCCCAGATTGCTGCCCGCGGACGCGCCCATTATAAGGTGTACAAGCAGGACAACGAGACGGAAACAAACAGTCACATCCGTCGTCTGACCGACGATGAACGCGTGGAAGAAATAGCCCATATGCTGAGTGGTGCTAAGCTGACCGAAGCCGCACTGAACAATGCCAGAGCATTGCTGGAAGTATCAAATAGTAAATAGTAAATCGTCAAATAGTAAATACCCATATATGGTTGATAACAGTGAAATGATTTTCGGCGTTCGTGCGTGATAGAAGCCATTCAGGCAGGAAAAGAGATAGACAAGATATTGGTAAAGAAGGACATTCAGAGTGATTTGTCAAAAGAGCTGTTCGCTGTCTTGAAAGGGACTTTGATACCGGTACAGCGCGTTCCGGTGGAACGCATCAACCGCGTGACGCGTAAGAATCACCAGGGAGTGATTGCCTTCATCTCTTCAGTCACTTACCAGAAGACGGAGGACTTGGTACCTTTCCTTTTCGAGCAGGGCAAGAATCCTCTGTTTGTGATGCTCGACGGCATCACGGATGTCCGCAATTTCGGCGCCATTGCCCGTACTTGCGAGTGTGCGGCGGTAGATGCGTGATTATCCCTGCACGGAACAGTGTATCAGTCAACGCAGATGCCATGAAAACTTCGGCAGGAGCCTTGCACACTTTGCCCGTTTGCCGCGAACACAGCCTGAAAGAGACCCTGCAATTCCTCAAGATAGTGGTTTCCATATCGTGGCAGCCACGGAGAAAGGCGATTACGACTATACCAAAGCCGACTATACCGGTCCGATGTGCATCATTATGGGTGCCGAAGACAAGGGGGTGTCCTATGACAACCTGGCGTTGTGTGACGAGTGGGTGAAAATTCCCATGTTGGGAACCATCGAGTCCCTCAATGTTTCCGTTGCAGCCGGCATTTTGATTTATGAAGCGGTAAAACAAAGAACCAACTAAGATATGAAAAAGAAATTGCTGTTGATGCTCACTCTCTGTTTATTGGCTCAGTGGAGTGTGGCACAAGCCCCGAAGTGGGTAGACAAAGCCAAACGTGCCGTTTTTTCGGTGGTGACCTACGACCAGGACGATAAGATACTGAATACTGGAAACGGCTTTTTTGTCACTGAAGATGGCGTTGCGCTTTCTGACTACACCTTGTTCAAAGGTGCCCGGCGCGCCGTTGTGATGAGCTCGGACGGGGCACAGATGCCGGTGGAGGCCATTATGGGAGCTGATGACATGTACGATGTTGTCAAGTTCCGTGTCGGCATCCCCGGAAAGAAAGTCACGGCACTCACTTTGGCTGCTGTGGCTCCGGCCGTCGGTGCGGATGTATATCTGCTGCCTTATTCCACCCAGAAGGACCGTTCCTTCACTGCCGGGAAAGTAAAGGAAGCTGATAAGATTTCCGGTAACTATTCCTATTATACACTTGATATGCGTTTGAAGGACAAGATGGTGAGTTGTCCGCTGATGACTGTGGACGGGCAGGTCTTCGGCCTTGCGCAGAAGTCCTCCGGACAAGACACGGCTACCATCTGCTATGCCATTGATGCCAATTTCGCCATGTCGCAGAATATCTCCGCATTGTCTTATGGAGATATGTCATTGAAGGGCATCGGTATTAAGAAGCATTGCCCGATACCGAAGAGCAGGCTTTGGTGTTCCTCTACATGGCTTCTTCCCAACTGTCTCCGGAGAAGTATATGGAGACTCTGAACGATTTCATTGCACAATATCCTGCCAGTGCCGACGGTTATCTGCGCCGTGCTTCCCAGCATCTGTTCATGTCCCGTGAAGATGCTTCCATGGATAAGGTCGCCGCAGATATGGATAAGGCTTTGGAGGTTGCCGCAAAGAAAGATGATGTGTATTACAACCGGGCCAAGATAATCTATAATTATGCATTGGGCAAGCCCGAGAAAGTTTATAAGGACTGGTCGCTCGACAAGGCTCTGGACGAGGTACGGAAAGCGATAGCCATTGACGAGCTTCCGGTTTATGTCCAGTTGGAGGGTGACATCCAGTTTGCCAAGCAGGACTATCCGTCGGCATTTACCAGCTATGATAAAGTGAATAAGACCATTCTGGCCTCTCCGGCTACCTTCTTCAGTGCTGCCAAGACCAAGGAACTGATGCAGGCACCTGCCGAAGAGGTACTGGCTCTGATGGACAGTTGTGTGGCCCGCTTTACCCAGCCCTATACGGAGGAAGCCGCCCCTTATTTGTTGGAGCGTGCCCAAGCCCGTATGAATGCAGACCAGGCGCGTAATGCCATGCTGGATTATGACGCCTATTACAATGCCGTGAACGGTAAAGTGAACGACATGTTCTACTATTACCGTGAGCAGGCTGCTTTGAAGGCCAAGCAGTACCAGCGTGCGCTGGACGATATGGCGAAAGCCATCGAACTGAATCCGGAGGATTTGACTTACCGTGCCGAACTGGCAGTGGTGAATCTTCGCGTGGGACGTTACGAAGAGGCGTTGAATGTGCTGAAGACTGCTCTGGAGAAAGACCCTAAGTATGCCGAGGCCTACCGTCTGATGGGTATCGCCCAGCTGCAGATGAAGAAGGACAAGGAAGCTTGTGCCAGCTTTGCCAAGGCAAAGGAATTGGGTGACCCCAATGTGGATGCTTTGATTGAGAAGCATTGCAAGTAAAGGGATGGGATAGAATAAAGGCTCTGCTTTCGCAAGCAGAGCCTCTGTTTTGGGGAACTCCCCCGTGTTAAATGAGTTAAGTCTAGGTATAACAGGTTATGAGTGAAATTACGTTGTTTTATTTATAAAATGCGTGGATTTCCGGAATACTGCATATACTTCGGATTTTTTTTATTTCAAAAAAGAAAATAGACTCGATTATTAATAAAAACAAACTTTGACAATCATGAAGAAAGTGATTTGCAGCCAGAAGGCACCGGGCGCCATAGGCCCTTATAGCCAGGCTATCGAAGCCGGCGGAATGGTATTTGTATCAGGTCAGTTGCCTATTGACGCAGCTACCGGAGTGATGGCTGAAGGTGCGGAAGCGCAAGCTCGCCAGTCCTTGGAGAATATAAAGCATATCCTGGAAGAGGCAGGGCTGGGTATGGCGAATATTGTGAAGACAACTGTTTTCCTGGCAGACATGTCCTTGTTCGCTGATATGAACAAGGTATATGCCACTTATTTTGACGGTGCTTTCCCGGCACGTTCGGCTGTGGCAGTGAAGGCGTTGCCCAAAGATGCCTTAGTAGAGATTGAGTGCATCGCGGTTCGCTAACAAGTCGGCCACAATGAAACTGCTGCCTCCACGAAGATGAAATCTTCCGGGAGGCTTTTTTCTTGTGCGGCCCGCACGGCGGCAGGTACATCAGGATAGCAATGTCCTTCCAGACCTGCTGCTTCGCAAGCTCCTGTAGTTCGCTTTCGGGCAATGCTCGCTTCACGCTGGCTTTGGTGAAGTAGTAGGTCGCTTCCCGGGGCAGCAGGGCCAGTACCCCCCGTATATCCTTGTCATTCACCATGCCTATGATGATGTGTAGTTGGCGGTAAGCCTGCTGTTTCAGTTGTTCTGTAATGTAGGTGATGCCTCCCACATTGTGGCCGGTGTCACAAATCAGGGTGGGTGAGTCCTGCAGTTTTTGCCAGCGTCCCATCAAGCCCGTCAGTTCCACCACACGGGCAAAGCCACTGCGCACTGCTTGTCCGTCCAGCCGGTAGCCGGCTTCTTTCAGTAGCGGGAGGGCGGTGAGTACGGTCCGGGCATTTTTCTGCTGGTAGAGCCTTTCAGTTCGTATTCTATTCCGGGATAGTCTTCACGGTCATTCTCCTCGGCAAAGTAGATGGGAGCACCCGTTGTCTGTGCTTTTTCCAGAAATACCGGTTTCGTTTCGGGAGTGGTCTCGCCGATTACAACGGGGATACCGCTTTTAATGATTCCTGCCTTCTCTCCTGCGATTTTTGCCAAGGTGTCCCCCAGGAATTGGGTATGGTCAAAACTGATGTTGGTGATGATGCATACATCCGGACGGATGATATTGGTACAGTCCAGGCGTCCACCTAGTCCCACCTCGATTACGGCTACATCCACCTTTTCATCGGCAAAGTAGCGGAAGGCCATGGCGGTGGTCAGCTCAAAGAAAGAGGGATGGAGGGGTTCGAAGAAGCCACGTTCCTGCTCTACAAAACGGATGACGTATTCCTCGGGTATAGGCTGTCCGTTAATCCGGATGCGCTCCCGGAAATCCACCAGATGGGGCGAGGTATAGAGCCCGACCCTGTATCCTGCCTCTTGCAGTATGGCGGCAAGCGTATGCGAGCAGGAACCCTTTCCATTGGTACCGGCCACATGAATGCTGCGGAAACTGCGGTGGGGATGTCCGAAATGTTCGTCCAGGGTCAGAGTATTTTCCAACCCCTCCTTGTATGCTGAGCCGCCACCTGCTGAAACATGGGCACACTGTTATATAAGTAAGTTAAAGTGTTCTGATAATCCATCTTTTATAATATTTAACGGAGAAGCAATCCTTTCTCCCTATTAATTTGTTATCTTTAAAAGCGACAAAGATAATGCAGACCGGACGCAATCAAGCTTGCTTGAAATTGCTTGCAGTGTAACTTATCTTAAGCTTATGCAAAGGTATTAACAATTTAAATCTAACGTGTATGGGAGCTAAGAAAAATTTTGTGATTGATACGAATGTGATTCTTCACGATTATAACTGTTTGAAGAATTTTCAAGAGAATGACATTTATCTTCCCATCGTAGTCCTTGAAGAACTGGACAAATTCAAGAAAGGTAATGAGCAGATTAATTTCAATGCGCGTGAGTTCGTCCGTGAGCTTGATTTGATTACCGATGACAATCTGTTCACCAAAGGGGCGCCATTGGGAGAGGGCTTGGGCCGTCTGTTTGTGGTGGCAGGCATGGTGGACTCTCCCCGAGTACGTGATTCCTTTCCCGAACGCATCCCCGACCATCAGATTCTGTCGGTAGTGGACTGGCTTTCCACCAAAAAGCCTAAAATGAAAACCATCCTTGTCACGAAAGAGTGAATCTGCGCATGAAGGCGCGTTCCATCGGTCTGCTGTGCGAAGACTACATCAATGATAAGGTAATCAATGTGGATATATTCGAAAAGTCGAATGAAGTGTTCGAGGGTATTGACCCTGCGCTGATAGATCGCATTTATTCTTCCAAAGAAGGACTGGACATCAACGAGTTCGATTTTAAGGACATCATTCGTCCCAACGAATGTTTTGTGCTGAAGAGTGACCGCAGCAGTGTGCTTGCGCGTTATAATCCCTTTGCCCATTCGATTTGCCGGGTCCACAAGACAAAGAATTATGGCATTGAGCCGCGCAATGCCGAGCAGAGCTTTGCTTTTGAGGTGCTGAACGACCCGAACATCAAGTTGGTTGCCCTGACCGGCAAGGCGGGAACCGGCAAGACCCTGCTGGCATTGGCCGCCGCATTGGGAAAACTTACCGACTACAAGCAGATTCTCCTGGCACGTCCCATCGTGGCCCTATCCAATAAAGACCTTGGATTCCTTCCCGGTGATGCCAATGAGAAAGTGGCTCCTTACATGCAGCCTTTGTTCGATAATTTGAATGTAATCAAGCATCAGTTCGCTGCCAATTCCTCTGAAGTGAAACGCTTGGAGGATATGCAAAAAAGTGAACAATTGGTCATCGAGCATTAGCCTTTATCCGCGGGCGCAGTTTGAGCGAGACCTACTGTATTATTGATGAAGCCCAAAACCTGACTCCGCATGAGATTAAGACCATCATCACCCGTGCCGGTGAAGGCACAAAAATGGTGTTTACCGGTGATATTCAGCAGATAGACCAACCTATCTGGACAGTCAGTCCAATGGGCTTGTTTATATGATAGACCGTATGAGGGACCAGAACTTGTTTGCCCATGTCAATCTGGTGAAAGGAGAACGTAGCCAGTTGAGCGAGTTGGCAAGTAATCTGATGTAGCGGATACCGCATTTTCCGGGGTAAAACTATTTCTATCCCGCTTTCCGACTGTTAAAACGGGGGAGGCGGGATGGTTTCTTTATAGACGATAAATAGTTGTTATAACATTTTTTTATCGATTTATTGTCTGTTTTGCCTAAAATAGTGTATCTTTGCCTCGCCTAAAACAAAACTGTCAAGCGAAATGAAGCGAAATTTTTTTCATCGGTATCTTTCCGCGAAAGTGCTTCCGATATGGACTATTCTATTAATTGACGTATTTATCATCGTCATATCCAGTCTGTTGGCCTATGCTCTCCGATATGATTTCAGAAGCATTTTTTTGGAATCCTCTACCATTGACAAGACCATTTTATGGACGGTTGTTGTCAACTTGATTTTCTTCCGTGTTTTCCGTACGTATTCCAATGTGTTGCGCTTTTCTTCCTTTGTGGATATCATGCGCATTTTTGTGTCATTGACGGTGTCGTATGCACTGCTGATGATAACAAGCGTCCTGACGGAAAGCTATTTGGAGTTCAACCTGGCTCCGGTCAGCGTGCTGTTCATGTCCTATATCATCAGCTTTGCCATGATGGCATGCTCCGTGTGATTGTCAAGACTTCTTCGAGGCGCTGAACTTCGACGGCACCCACAGTGCCAATGTGTTTATTTACGGTGCCAAGGAAGCCGGGGTCAACATTGCCAAGGCATTGCGTGTCAATCTGCGCAACCACTACCGTCTGCGCGGATTCATTGCGGACGAACCTGAGCTTATCAACAAGGTGATGATGGGTGTCAGGGTGTTCCCCAACGATGATACGCTGATTGATGTGCTGAACGACCGCGATGTGCAGACCATCATCATTTCTCCTGCCAAGATGGAGGAACTGAAGAAGTCCGACATGGCTGACCGCCTGCTGGTGCACAACATCAAACTGATGACCGCGCCTCCTTTGAGCGAGTGGAACGGTCAGGCGCTGAGCCGCACACAGTTGAAGGAAATTCAGATTGAGGACCTGCTTCAGCGCAATCCTATTGAGATAGATATCCATAAGGTTGCCTCTCATCTGGAGGGCAAGCGTGTGATGATTACGGGCGCCGCCGGCTCCATCGGCAGTGAAATCATGCGCCAGGTGGCTTCGTTCAATCCCTATAAACTTATTTTAGTGGACCAGGCCGAGACCCCTCTGCACGACATCCGTCTGGAACTTCAGGACCGTTGGCGCGACATCGATGCCGAGACCATCATAGCCGACATCTCCAATGCCACGCGCATGGAGGATATCTTCAGGGAGTTCAAGCCCCAGTATATTTTCCATGCGGCCGCCTACAAGCATGTGCCGATGATGGAGGACAACGTTTCCGAGTCCATCCAGGTGAACGTATTCGGCACGCGCACCGTTGCCGATCTTGCCGTGAAATACGGTGCCGAGAAGTTTGTGATGATTTCTACGGACAAGGCTGTTAACCCTACAAACGTGATGGGCTGTTCCAAGCGTATTTGCGAGATTTATGTGCAGTCTCTTGCGAAGAAGTTGCAGAAGGAGGGAGGCCATGCCACTCAGTTCATCACTACGCGTTTCGGCAATGTGCTGGGTTCCAACGGTTCTGTCATTCCCCGTTTCCGCGACCAGATTCAGCGTGGCGGCCCGGTGACAGTGACCCATCCTGAGATAATCCGTTACTTCATGACCATTCCCGAAGCTTGCCGCCTTGTTCTTGAGGCCGGCAGTATGGGCAACGGCGGTGAAATCTACATCTTCGACATGGGTAAGCCGGTGAAGATTGTGGATCTTGCTAAGCGTATGATCAGCCTTTCCGGACGTACGGATGTGAAGATTGAATTTACCGGTCTCCGTCATGGCGAGAAGCTCTACGAGGAACTCTTGAATGTGAAGGAGCTTACAAAGCCCACCTATCATGAGAAGATTATGATTGCCACGGTGCGTGAGTATGACTATGACGAGGTGAAGGAGCGTATCCAGAAGCTGATTGATGTAAGTTACACTTATGACCAGATGAAAATTGTTGCTGCCATGAAGGATATTGTTCCGGAGTTCGTGAGCAAGAATTCCTGCTTTGAGGCGCTGGATAAGAAGAAATAAAAAGATAGCGGTATAGTATAAATGAAAGGGTGATAACGTCATTGTAGTGTTATCACCCTTTCAATTTTATTGTCTTCTTGTCAGCCTTTTGTCTCATTCATGTGAAGAGAAGTATTTCAAGAACTGTGTACGTTCGAAAGTATTGACTCCCTTCGGGTCGTTTACGTTCAGAATACCTTTGAACTGGCTGATGGTTTCCATACCTTTGCGGTCCATCCACAAGTTGAGGAAGCGGATGTATTCTTCAATGATGGTAGCTGAATTCTGATAAAGCACACTGCATATCTCTACGGCCGAAGCACCTGCTAATATTGCCTTGACAACGCCTTCGGGCGAGTGGATACCACCGGAAGCGGCATAGTCCAGCTTGTTTACGGCTGCCGAAGCGATGCCTATCCAGCGCAGGGCTTTAGACAAATCGGCTTCGTTGCTGAATACGTTGCCGGATACTTGTATCATTTTCTCAATGTTGATGTCCGGCTGGTAGAAGCGGTTGAACAGCACTACTGCGGCGGCGCCGTTGGCGTACAGTTGGTCTATCAGAGCTATCGGATTGGTCAGGTTGTCGCCCAGCTTCATGATGACGGGTATCTTGACCGTCTTCTTGATGTGGCTCAGAATGTCGATGTGGCGTTGCTCGAAGGTTCCATATGTATACTGTACATCCGTCTGCAGTGCAAGGATATTGATTTCCAGTGCGTCTGCACCGGCTTCTTCTATTTTGGCGGCAAATTCCACCCAGTCGGCATTCTGATAGCAGTTGATGCTGGCTATGATGGGGATATTGCAAACCTTTTTGCTTTCCTTAATCAGGTTCAGATATTCACCCAGCTTATGTTCGCGGATATATCCTACAAGGTAGTCACTGCCTTCGGGGTACATGTTCGGGTCTCCCATCCAGTCAGCCTCCATCATGATTTGCTCTTCAAAGAGTGATTTTAGCACAATGGCACCTGCGCCGGCCTCAGATAGTTTTTGGTTCTTGGCGGCGCTGTCCGTCAGTCCGGAGCTGCTGACGATAATGGGGTTTCTGAGTTTCAGCCCTGCAAAAGTAGTTTCTAATGTTGCCATGATAATGATTTTTTATGGTTAATAGTTTCTTTCTCCAAAAATCTTGCTTCCTACACGTATCAAGGTGCTCCCGGCTGCAATGGCCTCGTGGTAATCGTGAGACATTCCCATGGACAGTTCCCGGAATGACTCTGCATCGGCAAACCACTTGGCTTTCACTTCATTGAAGAAGCTACTTAAAGAACAAACTCTGTTTGATTTGTTCGTCATTGTCCGTATTTGTGGCCATGCCCATCAATCCGCATATCCGGATATGCTTGAGCTCTCTCCATTCACCAGCTGCCAGCATTTCCCGGCATTCGTCAAAGCTGAATCCAAACTTGGTCTCTTCCCGGGCAATGTGCAGCTGCAGCAGGCAGTTGACGGTTTTTTCGGCTTTGGCAGCTGCTTGTTCACTTCGGCCAACAGCTTGTAGGAGTCTATGCATGAATCAGCGCTACGTAAGGAACGATATATTTTATTTTGTTTGTTTGCAGATGCCCGATGAAATGCCATTCTATGTCTTTGGGCAGACTTTCGTATTTGGCGGTCATTTCCTGCACCTTACTTTCTCCGAACACACGCTGGCCGGCACGATACGCTTCTTCTATCGCCTCGTTGGGGTGAAATTTGGAAACAGCCACCAGCCGTACCTTTTCAGGCAGTTCGCTCAGTACTTGTTTTAAATTCTCTGCAATCATCGTTTTTTTGAGTTATGAGTTATGAGTTATAAGTTATGGGTCACAATAATAATTCATAACTTATAACTCATCACTTAAATTAAACTTCCGGTTTGTCGTCGGGCTCTGCACTGTACGGATATACATCCATAATGGCGGTTTCCGCTACAGATGCTATCTGATAGTCGGCCATTGTGCCTTTCATGCCCTCATCCAGTTTCTTCACTGCATCACGCAAGTCGGCAGCCTGCACCAATACCTGGGTAGAGGTTTTCTTTTCCGCACCGCTTTTCTCGTCCAGTGTGATGAAAACCAGTTTACATTTAAACCAGCGGTCGGCAGCTTCCTCTTCGCTGGGGAACAATTCGCTATAGTTGGCACGTTTGATGTCCGATACGGTGAACTCTCCCGAAATGAACGGCGTCATCTCTTCGATGATGCGTGCTTCCGCTTCCGTAAAACTGAGGCATCCACCAGGTACGGTTCGGTCACCTTCTTGTTCATTCCATTTTCCATTGTTTTCTCGTAACGGATCTTACATTCAAACCATGTATGCATTGCCATAATTTTCTGTTTTTAATTATTGATTTATTGTTAGTTAAGCTGCTTTATGCGTGCCTATGCCCGCCGAAAGCAGTGCAAAGATAGCCAAAAACTAAATGGATATAAAAAGTTGCCTTGCATTTTACGTGAAAATTTTATTGGAGAACCGGTACGGTACGTATGGGCATAAAAAAAGGAGTACCGCTGTACTCCAACCTTTGTTAACCTTAAATCTAATACTATGAAAAACACATTGCAAAGGTACGGACTTTTTCGACATTTGCAAGAGTAACGGGGTATAAAGTGTGTATTTGTAACACTTATTATATATTATGCCTTTGTACTACATCTTTTTTAAAACTTGAGGTGTGTTGCTGAAACATAAATTTGCATCTGCTTTGCTTCCACACTTCCACCCATCTCCTGTATCTCCCTATTCATCGGCATTTACCCTGCGGTGGAAGCAATCTGAAAAGGTGGAAGCAAAATTTGCTTCCACCTGCCAAAAACGCCTGAGTTTTGCCGTAACTTATTATCCTTTACCATAATACCGCGCGTGGGTTACATAAATCGGTCAGTGTAGTTTTCCTGCATTTTCGAGTTTGCCCGACTATGAATAGTGGAGTCTAATGTCTTTTAAGTTGCTGTACAATACGTTTGCACCTTGTGCGCAATAGGCGTGGGCTACGTACTTCATCTGTAAAAGCCTTGGAGTTAGTGACGCCTAACGCATGAACAACCCTGCTTATGGTCGTTAAACGATTGCTTCATGCCATTAGCAGAGCTGTTCATGGCCGTTAGGCGTTATTAATTCCCTATGCAACAGTGGACAAACAAAGGGCGAAAAGTAAAGTAATGTTTGTGTTTTAGATAGAAATCCATGGGCTTTCACTCTCTCCATAGGTTATGGAAGTGGGCTTTTATTTCACTTGCGTTCTGTGCGATAAATTCCCATTTATCAGTAGGTATATTTACGAAACTTCAATAATGCATTTATGAGGGTAAGATGTTGGAATGTAGAATGATATATTGGAAATGATGAGGTGTTTTTTAAACGTTCGTTTAATAAACGTCTATTTTTAAGAAAATAAGTAGAGGTATAAAAGTTAAAAAGGAACAGAACTTTAAGATGTTAAATATTAGATGTATACTACTAGATTTCAATATATTAAGATGAGACAAAAAACACTTAGGAAATATTTTTATTAAACATTTTGTTAGTTCAAAAAATACGGCTTATCTTTGCGTTTATTAAACGAACGTTTATTGGACACTTCTATGAGTCTAATATCTTCTTTAATAGCTTATTATCATTGCAAAAGTGTACAATACGGTTTGGGTGGGAAAATGTCTCGTTCAAACCGCGAAGCGCACCCGGAACTGAGCTAATTCATTCGAAAGAAAATTTCTAAGTGACTGAACAACAGAAATATTGGTTTGCGGCTCGCACCCGTGACAAGCAGGAATTCACAGTCCGGAAATCTTTGGACCGACTTAAATCGGAAGAGCATTTGGAGCTTGACTATTATCTTCCCACGCGTTTTGTCATTTCTCAATTGAAGTATCGTCGTAAGCGTAGCGAAGTTCCAGTAATCCGCAATCTGGTATTTGTTCATTCCACCAAGCAGACAGCCTGCGATATTTCCAACATCTATAATGTCCCCCTTTTTTATATGAAGGACCTTTCCACGCATTCTATGCTGGTGGTGCCGGATAAGCAAATGGAGGACTTTATGTTCGTAATGGATTTGAATCCTGACGGTGTCAGCCTTGATAGCGAAATTCTTACTGTTGGGCATAAAGTAAAAGTTATCAAAGGCGAACTCAGCGGTATTGAAGGTGAGGTTGCCATCGAAGCCAATAAAACATACGTCGTTATCCGTATTAAAGATCTTTTGACGGCAAGTGTCAAAGTCCCCAAATCCTATCTGAAAATAATCGGGTGACTTCGTAAATAAGTATAATCTTATATTTATTTAATCATATATCATAATAATGAATGATTTAACTTCCCGTGCTCTTGAGCTTCAGCATGCAGCTCATGAGCTGATGTATCTTGGTATGGACGGCGAGCGGTCTATTCCGACGCTTTTTGCCGGTTGAATAAGGAAGTGCTTGTTAAGTCCGATTCTCTTTTTTTCTGCTCAAAGTTCCGATGTTGAAGAGGAGGCGAATTTGTGTCTGGCTCTTTTGATGGGGTATAATGCTACCATTTATGATGATGGGGATAAGGAGCAAAAGAAACAAACGATATTGAATCGGATTTGTCATGTTTTGGAACATCTGCCGGTTTCTTTGCTTAAAGTTCGTTTGTTAACTTATTGTTATGGGGAAATTTATGAGGAAGTTTTGCTTCAAGAAGCCTATGCAATTATTGAAGGTTGGAACAAAGATAATTTGACTTCGGGACAAACTGAAATCATCGAAGAATTGAAAAATAATCGAAGAGAATCCATACCCGTTTGAGGAAGTAGAATAGGATTTGAGTGTGATAAGGAAATCATAAAAAATAGATAACTTTTATTGATATGAAAGCATGTTTTATGGGGTTGGGTTATATTGGCCTGCCTACTGCGATTATTGCTGCTAAACACGGAATTCAGATTATCGGGGTTGATATTAATCCCAAAGTTGTAGAAATGACTAATCAGGGTAAATTGCATATCATTGAACCTGGTATGCAGGAGCTTCTTCAAGAAGTTGTTACTACCGGTCAGTTGAAGCTTCTACAACTCCGGAAGTGAGTGATGCCTATTTTATGGTGGTGCCTACTCCTTTTAAGGGAAATCATGAGCCTGATATTTCTTACGTGGAAGCTGCTACCCGTGCCGTAATACCTTTGTTGAAAGAGGGGGATTTGTATGTCATAGATCTACATCACCAGTAGGTACTACTGATAAAATGTGTGATTTGATATTTGGATTACGTCCGGAATTGAGTGATAAAATTTATATTGCTTATTGTCCGGAGCGTGTTCTTCCTGGGAACGTCATTTATGAGTTAGTTCATAATGATCGAGTTATTGGAGGTCTGAATGAATCCTCTACAGATAAGGCCATTGAGTTTTATAGTAAGTTTGTACAAGGAACGCTCCATCGCACTAATTGTAAAACGGCAGAAATGTGTAAACTGACAGAAAACTCCTCCCGTGATGTACAGATAGCTTTTGCCAATGAACTCTCTCTGATTTGTGACAAAGCAGGAATCAATGTCTGGGAATTGATAAACTTGGCGAACAAACATCCTCGTGTGAATATCCTTCAACCAGGTTGTGGTGTTGGAGGACATTGTATAGCGGTTGATCCTTATTTCATTACGGCAGAATTTCCCATGGAATCTAAAATCATATCTACTGCCCGTGAAATCAATAACTATAAAGCATTCTGGTGTGCAGAGAAAGTACAGAATGCTATGTTGAAGTTTGAATTGGAATATCATCGTAAACCTACCATTGCCATGATGGGACTGGCCTTTAAACCCGATATTGATGATTTGCGTGAGGCTCCTGCCAAATATATTACTACCAAAGTGATGCAAAGCTGTAATAATGCGGATATCTTAGTAGTGGAACCTAATGTGCAGGAACACAATGTGTTTAAACTTACAGACTATAAAGAAGCCTATGAGAAGGCTGATATCGTCGTTTTTCTGGTTGCTCATTCTGTATTTAAATCTTTGCCACATAATGACCGGAAAGTAATTCTTGACTTTTGCGGAATCTATAAGAAATAATTAATCCCCTATAGTATGAAGAAAATTATGCTGGTTTTCGGGACTCGCCCCGAAGCCATAAAGATGGCTCCTTTGGTGAAAGAATTTCAAAAATCTCCAGAGAAGTTCAAGACAATAGTATGCGTTACCGGTCAACATCGCGAAATGCTTGATCAAGTGTTACATATATTTGATATTACTCCTGACTATGATTTGAATATTATGAAACAAGGGCAGGATTTATATGATGTGACAGCCCGTGTTTTGACGGGGATGCGGGATGTCTTGAAAGAGGCACAGCCGGATGTTGTTTTGGTTCATGGTGATACAACCACTTCTACGGCTTCGGCATTGGCTGCTTTTTATCAGCAGATTCCGGTGGGGCATGTAGAGGCGGGACTTCGTACTCATAATATTTATAGTCCTTGGCCAGAGGAGATGAATCGGCTGATAACAGGACGCATTACTACTTATCATTTTTCTCCCACACCGTTAAGCCGACAGAATCTGTTGGATGAAGGGGTAGAGGAATCTTCTATTATTGTGACTGGAAATACGGTAATAGATGCACTCTATATGGTTATAAATAAAATAAAGAGCGATAAAAGGCTTGATGAAGAATTGAAAGGTGTTTTAAGAGCTTCCGGTTATGATATCAACCGTTTGCAGGAGGGAAAGAATTTGGTTTTGATAACAGGTCATCGTCGTGAAAATTTCGGTGACGGATTCATGTCTATGTGTAAGGCTATTCAGGCTCTTACAAAACGATATCCCGATGTTGACTTTGTTTATCCGATGCATTTGAATCCCAATGTCCGTAAGCCGATTCATGAAGTATTCGGTGAAACTACTGCAGATAATATGTTTTTTATCGAACCGTTGGAATATCTGAGTTTTGTTTATCTGATGGAAAAATCGACCTCGTTCTGACCGATAGCGGAGGAATTCAGGAAGAAGCTCCGGCATTGGGAAAACCTGTGCTGGTCATGCGAGATACAACAGAACGTCCGGAAGGTGTGGAAGCAGGAACCTTAAAGCTTGTAGGCACGAAGATGGAGGATATTTACAGAGAATGCAGGCGGCTTCTTACAGAGCCGGAGACATACAGAAAAATGAGTGAGGCTAGAAACCCTTATGGTGATGGGACTGCAAGTATCAAAATCAGAAAAATCCTGGAGGATATAGATGCATAAGCATAAACAGAGCCAATGCAAAAGAAAAGTGAAACATCGAAAGAACTTGATGGGACTTATTATATTTTGCATAACTGTGTGCATTGTGTTTATGTTTGCTTATTATCAGAACCTGAGAAAAGAAATATCTGTCCGGCAGGAATGGCTGGAAACCGTCCTGACCAGAGAAAAAAAGTGGATCTGAGAATCAGGGCCCTGAAGGTGAAATCTATATGAATGGAAGTAAAGCCGGAGATGTTAATCCATACTTTGCATGTATGGCTGCACTGGGGCTTCTGGCAGAAACAAAGAATTGCCCCATGACTGAAACAGAGCAAAAAGCTGTTGGCAGGTATCTGGACTGGCATACCGGGATTTTGCTGGAAACAGATGGAAAAATGGGAATCTACAGGAAAGAGAGTGGGAAACTTATTTATAAAGAAAAGGCTGATTCCGAAGACGGATATCTTGGTATGTACCTTTTTCTTATGGGAAAATATCTGGAAAAGACAGAAAGTACAGACCTGCCGGAATCCTGGAAAAATGGAATCAGCCTTGCATTAAAAAAGATTCAAAGCCTGATGCAGGATGGAATTACACAGGTTTCAGAAGAAAACACAACAGTTTATCTGATGGATAATCTGGAAGTATGGAAAGGCCTGTACGAATTGGAACTTGCAGGACTGGAAGATACGCAGGCGATCAGTGAAATTCGTAAAAAGATACAGAAACAGATAGAAAAGATATTCTGGGATGATGCGAATCAAAGATGGAGAATTATCGGAAACAGTGATCGGTATCATCAGACAGAATTTTATCCGGATGGTGTTGCTCAGATTTATCCGCTGATTTATGAATTTCCGGTAAAAGAGAAGAAAAAGCAAAAGGTATTATATGATCAGTTTACGGAAAGGTTTCAGTGGCAGAAACTGAATAAAAAAAAGAACTGGCTTTTTGTGGGCAATGACAGGAATGGCTGCTGCGCAGATGAGGGATATCAATAACCTTGTGGAATTAGTAGGAAATTATGAAACAGAATATTGTAAGGAACGAAAATATCCGCTATATACAGGCGAAGCAGGATGGATATGCATGGAATGCGAGAAATTGTATGGATTATATGAAAGAAAAATAAAAACAGTATATTTGCAATATGCAGTTTGCGGATGTCGATGAAGCCCAAAGAACCCGAATCTGATTGTAATCAAGTAAAACGCGGTTGTGTGAATTTCTGAAAAAACGTGAGGAAGAAATTAAGCTCCACGCATGAAAACCTCAGTTATTGCCGTGAACCAGGAAGGATACTATTATTCCGATGAGGGTCTGCAGCGTGTGGTACGGATCTAAAGATCTGCAGGATGCGGATATCAAAAGCTTTCTGACATTGGACTGGATCACCAATGAAAACCAGATGGTATTTGCCAGAAAACTGCAGAGCCAGCTGGTGTTCGACGGCAGTATCATCACACACTTTATTCTGATCCGTTCGATGGAGGAGATGGCACCGTATTTCAGAAGCAGTGCATTCAGCAACCAGAGCACGACGTATGTGGTGGACAGCAACGGAACGAAGATGTTCGAGGATACCGCTGTCGAGGAGCTGAGGATTCTGGCAGTAATTCTGCTCCTGATCCTGGCATCGGTTCTCTTTGTGACGAAATTCCGGAACAGCAGCCACCCGCTGGCAAAGAAAATCCCGATTCTTGCGATGACAGCCAACGCATTTTCAGAAGATGTGCAGAATGCCTTCAATGCGGGCATGAACGCACACATAGTAAAACCGGTGGATATGAAGGTACTGATAAAAACAGTGCGGAATCTTCAGACGGGCGCCGGAGCGGCAGGAAATTTAAATTGAAAAAATCCGGCAGAGTGTTTATAATGGATGGGAAAAACAAAACAGAAAGGCAATGCCGTTATGCGTAAAATTACAGAATTAAAAGAAAAACAGGAGATTGCGCTTGGAATATTACTGTATCTGGATGAAGTCTGCCGGAAACATCACCTGATCTATTTTGCAGCAGATGGAACTCTGCTCGGGCTGATCCGGCATCAGGGTTCATTCCGTGGGATGATGATGTGGATGTCTGGATGCGAGAGCGGATTATGAAAAACTGGAACAGATTGTAAACAGCGAAACGGATACACCGTACCGCGTCATGAATTTTCATAATACAAAGGGTTTCACACTGGCATACGGAAAGCTGGTACACACCGGAACGAGTCTTGTGGAGCACGTGGCAGGAGCTGTGGATACCGGTCTTTTCGTCGACATTTCCCGTTTGATGGACTGCCGGAAAAAGATACACCGGAGTACGACCGTCACTGGAAAAAGCTGCTGTTTCTGGAAAGCCAGCGGATGAATGCATTCCGCACCTACCGCCAGACCTTAAAAGGAAACAAAGGGAGCTTCGCAAAATGGTGCAAATGGGCGATCCGGAAATGCTATGGAAAAGAGCGGATTCTGCGCGAGATGGAAAAAGAGTGCAGAAAGTACCGCGCGGAGGACTCAAAGTGGGTGGCCTGCCAGTGCGGCGGTTACCGCAAGTCGGACGCGATTCCCAAAACAGCGATCGAAGAGATCGTGCGCCTTCCGTTTGAAGGCCATCTGATCAATGCCCCGGCGGGATACGAGACGTATCTTCACACCCTGTACGGCGATTACCATCAGCTTCCGCCGGAGGATCAGCGTCATCCTGCGCATATGGGAGATGCCTACTGGCGTTAGAACAGAGAAAAAAGCAGATGAGAGGTAAGCAATGAGTAAAATACTGGTGCTGGGACGTACCATGGACATGGGCGGAACGGAAGTTGCCATGGCAGCGCTGCTGCAGAAACTGGTGGAGAAAAAAGAAGATGTAACGCTTCTTCTGGTCGAAAAAAGAGGCGTTCTGCTGGAGCGGATTCCGAAGGAGGTGGAAGTGCGCCAGATGATCTGGGACAAAAAGCCGCATCCGGCTTTGGAACGGATTGTGGGAAAACGGGAGACACCGGCAGAACGGTCTTTCTATGCCAGAGGAATGGGCGTATTTCTGATGCGCGTCGTGTATGGAAAGAAACGGTATGGAAAACTGTATGAACGGATTCTGGAGTGTGTGGAGCCGGAAACAAAACAATACGATCTTGTTTTCGACTTTTTCGGATTCGGTGCGTTCACAACCGCATTCGGAGCCAGAAAGACGAATGCGCGGAAAAAAGCGGTCTGGTTCCACGGAGAAAATCTCTGGTGGCTGTTCCGGACCAGGGACTTTATTCCGGAGTATGATAAAATTTACTGCGTTTCCGAGCCTGTCCGGAAACAGGTCATTGCCCGTTTTCCGGAACTCGCGGACCGGACAGAGGTTCTGCTGAATTTCATTGACATCAAACAGGTGCAGAGACGGAGTGAGGAGCCGCTTAGCGATCCGCAGTACACAGGAGAGCTGAAATTTCTGACGGTGGGAAGAGCTTCGGAAGAAAAAGGATATGATATTGCGGTGCAGATTACGGCGGAGCTGAAAAAACGGGGACTTCGCTTCAAATGGTTCATCATCGGTGATGGAAGAGATCTGAACAAGCTGCGGACCATGGCAAAGGAATATCAGGTGGAGCAGGAAATTATTTTTCTCGGAATGCGCGAAAATCCTGCGCCGTACGTAAAATCCTGCGACTGTATCTCCAGCCGTCCCGTCACGAAGGCTATCCGATTACGATTGTAGAGGCGAGAAGCCTGCAGAAGGTCATCATCGCTTCCGATATTCCGTCCATGCGCGAGCAGATCCGGGATGGGGAAAACGGATATCTCTGTCCGCTGGATGTGATGCAGTTTGCCGATAAAATCCAGAAAGTGCTGGCAGATCAGGAAGGACGCGATGCGGTCAGAAAGAAGCTGCGGGAGGAACCCATTGATTTTTCAGCGGGATATGCGCAGATAGAAGCGTTTGCAAAAAAATAAAAGAGAAACAGCAAGAAAAAACGCCAGAACCGGCGATAAGATATTTCCGGTTCCGGCGTTTCTTTAGTCCTGGCGTCCCTGCTTGCTCTGCTGCTTGTTTTCATACATATATTTATCTGCTTTGTCAAACAGCGTGCGGAGCGTACATTCGTTGTAATCGGTGGAAAGTGCCAAGCGGTGGGAATAGCTGATGCGGAACTGGGTTCCGTAGCTGTTGAACTGTTCGACTTCGTTCTGAAGCTCTGTGAGGATTTCTGTGATGCTTTCGCGGGTTGCATCATAGATGACCGCCATAATTCATTGCCGCCGTATCTTCCTACGAAATGCTTCGCGGGAATCGAGTTTCGCAGCAGCCGGGCAAAGTTCAGAATCAGCTGGTCGCCGATGGAGTGGCCGAGGCTGTCGTTGACGCGTTTCAGGTTGTTCATGTCAAAGACGATACAGGCGGTAGGAGTTTTGATGAATTCCACATTGTGGAACAGCTCTTCGCACTTGCTCTTGTTCGGCAGTCCCGTGTGAAGGTCGATGTAGGCTTTCTGTTCCAGCTGGCGGTTGGCACGGGAAACTTTGACTGCGGCAACCGTTTCATCTGCCATCTGGAAATATGTCTCGCTCATGTCTACCAGATCCGCCGTTCCGTTTTCTCCGGATCTGACCTTCTGAATTTCATTTTTCAGTTTATCCCAGCAGGCAATCTGGACATCCAGTTTTTTCTGATAATCCTTGTCGGAAAGACTCACGAGATCGTAGTGGCCGTCCTCGTATTTCAGTCCGCTTAAGATATCGTCCAGGTAAGGTCTATCTCAAATCCGGAAAGATCCCAGACTTCAATACTCTTTTTCCCTTCCTGAAGCTCCTTTTTCTCCCCTCGTCCCGCTGAAACATGCTTTCCGCATCCTGAAACAGAAGCCTTCTTTCATCTTTCAGACGGATTACCGTTTCTAAACCGCATTCCTTCAAAGTATTGATAAACGGGGCATTCAGGTACAGTGCATCCGCCACAATCACATCTGCGAAATGACCATGCCTTTTCTTTAAATGCCGGATGAGCCTTTTCGCTCCTGTCAGTTCCCCTTCATCTTTTTCTGAACCATCTCTGGGTTTCAGCATTTTCTGCCCAAAGATCACATGCGGCGATTTTCCTACCGTCATACATACCACACTTCGATGAAAGTATTCTGTCTTCCCCGTCCCGTTCTTCCGGCTCAGGCAGTCTGGACAGGACTTTTTTGTACTGCTGAATAATTCCACCCCATCAATACCTGCCGTAACATATCCGCCTATGGTTCCTTCCCGAAATACGCGGTTGCGTTTCAGAACATCAATCGTCTGCGCGTGAATTTTCTCGATTTCTTTTGGATCAATCCGGGAAAGAAGATCCCTGACTGCATCAACTTTTGGGATTTTTCCACGGATACAGTTTTTCAGTCGTTTCTCCATGCTTTCCGGCGCTGAAAAATGGTGTGAAAACTTTCATACTGAAGCATCAGGAAAATCAGCACTGGCATAACGATATTAAACAACGGGATGGATTTTCTTTTTCTTTCATCGGATAAACCCTTGATTTTTTGTGGAATTTTGTATACACTTTTCATATAAGTTAGCAGTTTCTTCAATGCTAATTTTTCATTAAGGACACCTTCTTTCGTATGTTTGTGGGGTAACATAATTATACAATAAAAGGTGTCCTTTTTGAGTGTTTATCCGGACTGCGGCACAGATGGCCCGGGCATTTGGTGCTAATTTTACAGCACTGTATGTGCAGACCGCGGAACCGGCAGAGAAAACGCCGGAGGATCAGGCAAGGCTGCAGAAGCATATCCGCCTGGCAGAACAGAGCGGGGCGGAGATTGTAACGACGCACAGCGAGGACATTGCCCTGCAGATTGCAGAATATGCGAGAATTTCCGAAGTAACGCGGATTGTCATTGGAAAAAGCATGATGGATCAGGGATTTTTTCGAAAGAGAAGGGGATGGACCGAACGGCTGACCGATCTGGTGCCGGATTTGGAAATCCATATCATTCCGGATTCCAATATCATTACCATATATCTGGTCGGCGTTATGATGACGTCAATTCTGACCAGCGGTTATACCTGCAGCGTAATCAGTTCTGTGATCAGTGTAGTGCTGTTTAACTACTTCCTGACAGAACCTTCTTTTCAATACCAGCCAGCTTCTGCAGAAGGCAGAGGATGCGTCGGAGATTTTTGATATTACAGCGACAAAGCTGTAAAACTGCTGGGAAGGGATCTGACGGCCGCACCGGCAGGGGCACAGGAGAGCAGAATTGTCCGCGGAACACTTTACAGCGCGCAGACAGGAGGAAAGACGGAAAAAATCTTTGACCCAAGGGAACAGGAAATCATTCAGTGGGTTCTCGACAGCCAGAAAAGAGGAGAAAAATATCTGGATCGCGGTGGAGGACAACGGCCCCGGGATTCCAAAAGAGTCCAGAGAGCATGTGTTTGAGATGTTCTATTCCGGGAAAAATAAAGTAAGCGACAGCCGCAGAAGCCTTGGCCTTGGACTGGCACTCTGCCGTTCGATTGTAAATGCGCACGGCGGGGAGATAGCACTTTATGACTGCGATCCACAGGGCTGCTGCTTTCGGTTTACCCTGCCGCTCAGTGAGGTGAATTTGAATGAATAAGACATTAATTCTGGTTGTGGAAGATGATACGCCGGTTCACAACCTGATTACTACGACGTTAAAAACACACGATTATAAGTATATTTCTGCAAAGAACGGTGCGGGTGCCATTATGGAGGCATCCACACATAATCCCGACATTGTTCTGCTCGACCTTGGCCTGCCGGATATTGATGGCGTAGAGGTGATTGAAAAGATTCGAAGCTGGTCGAATATGCCGATTATCGTAATCAGTGCAAGAAGTGAGGACAGCGATAAAATCGAGGCATTGGACGCAGGAGCGGATGATTATCTGACGAAACCGTTTTCTGTGGAGGAACTGCTGGCCCGCCTTCGAGTCACACAGCGCCGTCTGTCCCAGATGCAGGCAGAAAATGGAGTCCAGTCGGCTGTCTTTGAAAATGGCGCACTGCGGATCGAGTACGCAGCGGGGTGCGCATATCTTGACGGAGAGGAACTTCATCTGACCCCAATCGAATACAAGCTGCTCTGCCTGCTGTCGCAGAATGCAGGGAAGGTGCTGACGCATACGTTTATCACACAGAAAATCTGGGGAAGCAGCTGGGAGAACGATATCGCTTCTCTCCGTGTTTTCATGGCGACGCTTCGGAAAAAGCTGGAAAAGAACGGAGAGCAGACGCAGTATATCCAGACGCATATCGGGGTTGGCTACCGGATGCTGAAGGTAGAGTAAAAGAAGAAAAAATTTGACTTTACAGGCCTAAAATGATAGCATAAAGGACAGAGAACGCAGTTTTGGGAGGACGAAAAAACGGATGATGAAAAACCTCGAAGTACTGGAGGAAATTAGAAAACAGGGAAAAATCTGATCGAGACAAAACGGGATGAGTTTGTAAAGCAGAATCTTTTATCGGACGAGTTTATTCAGATGATGCAGAAGAACAAAAAGCCGTTCGACTTCTGATGTCGTATTATCAGTGCGCCATTATGGAAATCGAGACAAAGTTCCGGGTGCTGAATCAGGAATACTCGCTTTCCTATGACCAGAACCCGATCGAAGGAATCAAAACAAGGGTCAAATCGTATGAGAGCATTATGCGGAAAATCCGCGTGAAAGACATCCCGGTCACACTGGAGTCTATCGAGGAAAATATCCGCGATATCGCCGGTGTGCGCGTGATCTGTTCTTTTCCAAGCGATATTTATAAGCTGGCAGACAGTTTTCTGAAACAGGATGACATTACGCTGATTGAGCGGAAGGACTATATTCAGCATCCGAAGGAGAGCGGCTACCGCAGTCTTCATCTGATCGTTCAGGTGCCGATCTTTTTACAGGATACAAAGAAACTGGTTTACGTGGAAGTACAGTTCCGTACGATCGCGATGGATTTCTGGGCGAGTCTGGAGCACAAGATGCGCTACAAGAAAAATATTCCCGAAAATCATGTCAAATATCTGCAGGATGAACTCTACGACTGCGCAAGACAGAGCGCGGAGCTGGATAACCGTATGCAGAATATCCGGAATCTGATTGCAGAGGAAGCAGAAGAGGAAGACCACTGCACTTTGTAACGCTGCCGATGCGATGACGGATTTGAAACAAGGAGGATGCAAAATGAAACAGTGTATGGATGCAGATAATCTTCACCGCCGTCTGAAAAAGATCATCGGTCAAGTGCAGGCGATCGACCGTATGGGTGGATGAGGATGTGCCGTGCGAGGATATCCTGGCGCAGATCAATGCGGCAAAATCGGCACTTCATAAAGTAGGACAAGTTGTCCTCGAGGGCCATATCCAGCACTGCGTGCGCGACGGCATCGAGCACGGAGATGCGGATCAGACGATTGCACAGTTTACGAAGGCTGTGAAGCGGTTTGCAAATATGAAATAAAAATAAGAAGATAAGATGAAAAGAGAACTTCCGGCAGGAGCAGAAAAAAGATGCTTCGTCGGAAGTTCTTTTTGTTTTTCTGATTTTGAAAAACTCCTCTTGACAACCAATACCCCTATAGGTATACAAGGAGGAAATAGTGTGAAAAAGTTAGAGGAGTTTCTCGAGTGGGGAGGAACGAAGAAGGACATCACGCTGCATGCGCCGACAAGAGCAAAAAGCTTTTCGTCTTCCTGGTGTAAATCGATCATGGTAAAAATCCTCCCAAAAACAAAATAGAAATAAGTCGTTGTAGCCTGTTTCTATCGTATCGGATTTTGCAGAAAAGACAAGTGCGTACCTGAAAGTGACATGGTTTCCAAAAGATACTAATGGACTTCGAAATTAAAGAATCAGCTCCTGTTCCCGGAACAGTGCGTCGACCGCCTCTTCATACTCGGCAAGCCGGTTCGCCTTTTTGATCTTTTTCAGATATTTCTGCGGATTGGTAAACGACATTCCAAGATAAATCCACAGTGCTTTTAATTTGAACAGCACATTTTTATCCCCGGAAATCACACGCGCATAACCGGCGCAGAGATCCTCACAGAACGCGTGCAGCAGCTCTTTATCGGGAGCAGAGGCTTCGCCGCCTGCCGGATCTGCACTGCGTAGCATCCCAATCAGCCACGGATTCTGCAGTACCCCGCGTCCGAGCATCACCTTCTCCGTGTCCGGAAACTCACGGCAGAGATTCTGAAAATCATCGGGTGAGAAAATGTCACCGTTGTAGCAGAGCGAGCAGCGGCTCGTCTCATACGCTGTCCGGTAGCACTCCATGCGCGGTGTGTATTTGTAAAAATCCTTCTGAATCGCGGATGAATGATCAGTTCCTCGAGCGGATATTTGTCGTAAACCGTAAGCAGATCCTCCCACTCGTCGGTATCCGTTGTGCCAAGCCGCGTTTGATCGAGATGCGGCAGTCGCACGACGAAAAAATCTCATCGAGAAACGCGTCGAGCGTATTCGGCCACGCGAGCAGCCCGGAGCCGCGCCGCTTGGCGACAACCGTGCCGGACGGGCATCCGAGGTTCAGATTGACGGTATCGTAACCGTACTCCCTCAGCTCCTTTGTCAGGGACAGAAAATCCTCCGCCTGATTAGTGAGAATCTGCGGAATCACCGTCATCCCTTCGTTGTGCTCCGGGAGAATATCGTTCCGTTCGCGGGAACTCATTTTTTTATTTGTAATAAACGGCGTGAAATAACGGTCCGCCGCCGGAAAATATTTGTGGTAAGCATTCCGGTACACATACCCGGTCAGCCCTTCCATCGGGGCGAGATAAAACTGCATGATGATAAAATCCTTTCGAAAAATAGTCAGGGAACTGCAGAAAATGACTGCATTTCCCAATATCCAAAAGTGTACCACAAAACCATGGAAAACGACAGAAAAAAGTTCCTACAGAAAGTGCACTCAGACACCGAGAAGCACGGAAAATACAAAATATACTAAAATAGTGGGAAAAATAGAGAAAAATGCAGAAAAGGTCTTGACTTTAAAGTGTACTTGAATGATACACTGATTCCAGAAGGAAACATAAGGGAGGAATTTCAAGATGGAAAAAGTAACCCTTTCCGGCATGCTCTTTGCGATCGGCCTGATCCTGCCGTTCTTCATCGGACAGATCCCGGCAGTTGGAAAAATGCTCCTGCCGATGCACATCCCGGTGCTCTATCCTAATGCAATTGCCATGGCATTTGAGATGGCACCTACGGACTCGTCGCCGGATGGCTTTACAGCCACGCAAAATGGCAGCGGACGAAAGAACGGTACGAGGAGCCGGGCGGAAATGTCGATTACAAGCGGTTCGAACAGGAAGTCCTTGTGCCGCTCAAAAAGGGCGAAACGGTGTTCTACCGCCCCTATTATCCGCCGAAATGGAGCTTCCTTGAGACAGCAGAAATCGCGCCGTGCCGCGTCAATATCGTGGAGGGAACGTACTCCTGCCATGAACGGCTGGAAGCATACTACGATCTGAAGGTCTTCCTCACGATCGATCCGGTCGAGCAGATCCAGAGAATTGAAAAGCGGAACGGGAGTGAAAAGGCGGTGGAATTTCAGAAGAAATGGATTCCGCTCGAGGAGCTGTATTTTGAAAAATGCCGCACCAGAAGCCGGTGCGACGTCTGTTTTACAATATGTGATGAGATGTAGAAAAAATCCGATACAGAATCTTTTTTGAGGGGTCCTCAAAGATTTCTGTACCGGATTTTTCTAATTCTGCATATGGATCTGCTCGCCCGTCACCGGCGCAAAGCAGCGAAGCGTTTCGCCATCGAGATTCTCGCGGTGCATATCAACCGCAGAAATCTGATGATTGTCATACGTCGTATAATAGTAAATTCCCTGCGTCGCATTGCAGCAGGAAGTATAGAGCGTGATCTCATACTTTCCGTCCGCCACCTCACAGCATCCTCTCTGCTGGTCAACAGAATTTAAAATATGGAAAAACTGGCTGACACTTTCCGTTTCGCTGTTTCCCGAGATCGAGTTCTGCTTTACAAACGCCACGCGTGCAAAGCGGGAAGCAGAAGAGAGGTCGCCCGGCAGTCCGAGGCCACCCATGCCGCGGCTGTACGTAGAAAGATCGAGCTGGTTGGAAAACGTGTTGGCCGGCTGTTTTGGTGACAGATGCAGGTAATTGTTCAGTGAGAACATCTGCATTGGAAACGGCGGATTGTTTGTCAGAACGCCGACCGGATTGTCGTAGACATGCAGACCGTCCGCCGTGGATTCCACGGTGATGGCACCCGATGCATCTGCGATGATCCAGTGAAGCTGTGCGAGCGGAAGATTCTTTTTAAAGGTGTGCTGATGAGATTGATACGGGAGAGGGATTCTTTTGCTTCCGCAAGCGAAGCACATGTACCGAGAATCCACGGGATCAGCTCGAACTGCGCGATATTGTCTTTCTCCGGTTTCGGATCGAAATAAACGGCATTTCCTACAAAATTAAGGCCGGCGATACCAAGCCCTTTTTCATTGAACGCCTCATAATAGAGCGGGTAATCATCATCACACACGCCATGCCGATCATTGCATAGTGATGGGAAAGGGACGGCATATGAAGAAAGGAAAACGGGTAATTGCGAGGTGTAACGGTGATCTGGTCGCCATAGGAAAATTCATAATCGAGTGTGCGGCCCATATAAAAGTCGCGTGTTTGATAGGTTGCTGCTGTACACATAGAAAAACTCCTTTCGATGGATGATTTGTCATTGCTATAAGGTATCATAGCACAGAAGCGGAGGAACGAACAGGAGAAAAATATGAAAAAAGTATAAAAAAGGATTCTTCAGAGTGGAGACAAAACCCTGCTTTTGCAGGGTTTGCTATGGATGTTTTTTGAGGGATGATTGCTCAGATACGCTCCGGGTCGCTGACTGGTACCTGTTTCGAAGCAGCAGATCAGACATAGATGCTGTGATTTGAAATGATGCTGCAGGAAGAGGTGGAATTACGCAAGATGCTTCCGGAAGTGTTCTATGAC
>ENA-OUNI01000016-OUNI01000016.1-human-gut-metagenome-genome-assembly--contig:-NODE-16-length-55898-cov-5.766079_pt1 | contig 55898 bp, 65 predicted proteins | sample MGYA00242499_ERZ504580 | MGnify/ENA primary metagenome ERZ504580 (study PRJEB26092, sample SAMD00036315) | human gut metagenome | host: Homo sapiens | study: EMG produced TPA metagenomics assembly of... | reverse complement strand
CTGCCCAGGCTGTTCACTGCTTTGTTTAGCAATCAACCCCGGAATACGTCCAGCTAACATATTAGAAAGTGTCCCGCTTGGAGCCTTCTTCAACTCTTTGTTACCCACTTGAGCAATAGAACCTGTTACACTGATTTTTTTCTGTGTGCCATAGCCTACTACCACCACTTCATCCAACAATTCGGAATCCTCTTTCAAAACCACTTTCAAAGCTTTCTATCTTTCAGAGCAATCTTTTGAGTAGTATATCCTACATAAGAAAAGGTTAATGACACTTTAGTATTGGGCACAGTAATCGTAAAATGACCATCCACATCTGTCACTGCACCAGTCTTGCGATTCTCTGTAAAAACAGATACACCTATCAACGGATTATCCATCTCGTCGAACACACTACCCTCTACCTTCACTTGGGCACTTGCACCTAAACTTACCAAAGTGAACAACAAGAACAGCCAACAAAAATACTTGTTTTTCATTTTAACTAGAATTTAAAATCGAACAATTGAATTAGTTTTTAATATTGTTTATCCAGAACAATCTCTTCCAAGGTCTTCCAGCATTGATAGAGCCCTCTGGGAACATGGAAACAACCTTTCCACTTGCCACCCTTCAAAGGCAACAGAACTTCACCTCTACGATTCAAATAGCCAAACCATTCCGGATATTCTTGATCCTTGAAATGCGTCCATACATAACCATGTACTTTTTCAAACCACTCCAAACATTTTTCGTCTCCGGTCAACCGATAGCCTTTAAGCAATGAAATCAGCGTCTCTATATGCACCCACCAGAGTTTCTGATCCCACTCCAATTGCTGGGGAGGGAATCCCTTGCGATCCATAAAATAATAGATACCGCCAAATTCATTATCCCAACCATATTCCAACATCTTCAAAGCCGTGTTCTTAGCCTTCATTATCAATTCCGGGCGTTTCAACCGCTTACCTAAATCCATGATAAACCACATGGCTTCAATAGCATGCCCCGGAGTAACCTGACGTCCTTCAAAACAGTCTACCAAACTATTGTCACCATTTAGGTTCTCAACAATAAGTCCTCCAAGTTCCGGACGCAAGAACACCTCCATCACCTCGTGGATGCACGTATCATTGTTTCCACCAAAAAATCCTCGTCAAGCAAATGCTCAATTTCTAATGCCAAGTTACATAGAATCATAGGCAAAGCAAAGCTTTAAGATCTCTTGTTCCCGGATGAAGCTTATTCCATTTTCCTTTCGGATTATCAACTTTCGACAAAACAATGTCAAAAGTCTTTTTAGCTATATCTGCATACTCTTGATTTCCGGTGGCCAAACTCAGTTGCCCGAATGCCATCGTTGCAAAAGTGTATGAAAAGATATTATAAGGCTCTACCAACGGATGTCCTGCACGGTCCAATGAAAAATACCAGTTGTAATTCCCATCGTGCCCGTATTTCTTCAAGAACTCACCACCCTGAATGGCACAATCAAGCCACTCCTGACGCTTCTCCACCCTATTGTAAAGCATGGAGAACATCCATACTTCCCGGCCTTGCAGCCAGATAAATTTATCCGTGTCGAAAACATTCCCCTCCCGATCCAGACAAGTAAAATAGCCACCGTATTCGGTGTCTTGGGAATGATTCAACCAAAAAGGAAGAACATTATTCATAAGTTCGTCCTTATACTGATTCGCCAATTTCTTAAAATCCATCATCTTCATTCTTTTTTAAATAGGGCTGGGAACGTTTTTTATCCGGCATGCATCTAAACCAGCCCTTTACATTCACATTATTTATCTGTTGTATAAGAAATTACATCTCTTACCCAAATATCTGCTCCTTCAACGGGGTTTACCCATTTACAAGTCACGGTATATTTGCCATAAGACTGTACATAATTAAAGAACAACTCATGCTTACGGTGATTATACTTCAGCGGAAGCTTGCATACCTCAATCAATCTATCATTGAAATACACTTCCAGTTCAGCAACGTAATCTTCGGGCACATTCTCACCTTTCAATTCACCTTTAATGACAGCCCCCACACCTTCAAATTCGAAGGTCGGGAAATTAGCAATCCAATTCTCCACTACCACTTTTTTATCAACTTTCAAGCCTTCGAAGCTAATCTCCAATTGTGCAGGTTCCAGTTCTTGAAAACAGATAGTCACCTCATCGCTTCCAACTTTTCCACCGTTTTTTTCTATCATTTGTAAAGCGTGCCCAAAACTCAATTCACATCCTTTATTAAAGCTCACTGTATTATTGAAAGGAATATCTTCGACTACAGTCAGCTCTTTTCTGAATTTCTCAGGAATGCGATTATACCCAATCATTGTTCCCAAAATTCCCCCGGAAGAAGCCGGATTACAATCTGAATCCTGACCGGCACGTGTAGAAATATCAATCGTCTTCTCAAAGTCACCCTGCCCGTAGAGAAGCCCTAAAATGATATATGCACCGTTCACATAAGTCTCAATATTGAAAGGCATCTCAACCCCATCTGGACAAGCAATATCATTGGATCCCCATTTTTTCTCTATTTCTTCCCAACATTTTTTCCAATCCTCTGGATACTGTTTATGCCAATTTATAACATCAGCCATGCATGCATGAAAACGACTTTCCCGAGGAATAGACCTCAACGCCTCCGTCACAACATACTCAACATCATCGCTCACATAAGCCAAAGAGTACATGGCTGCTACATATACACCACCATACCAGCCATCGCCATACGCCATGATGTGTCCTACACGATCGCAAATTTCAGTAGCACTATTTACCATACCTGGAGCCATGATACCTGCAAAATCCGCTTCAATCTGAAAATCCAGACAATTGGCATGGGGATTATTTTTCCAATGCCCGCTGGCGGGAGGAGTCAAGCCATGAAGAAGATTGTAACGGGCCATCTGATTGGCATGACACAAAGGGTATTCTTTAGCCAAAAAGGCTGTGGCAAAAGAATCGGCCGGAGCATCCAAACCGCATCTTTCAAAAGTCTCCACAAAAGTCAGGTCGACATATACATCGTCATAAAGGCCGCCACCACCATCGTACCATTTTTAATTTCACCCGGTCCCCAAGGCATCACTATCGAATCCGGAATCATAGTAGACAGATAGCGGAACTCTGTAGGACCTCCATACGTACAGCCGATAACCTGACCGGCCCAAGCACCTTTTACTTTATCAAACAGAGCATCTTTTGATAGAGTAAGATTCAAATTCTCGTTTTGAGAACCACCACATGAGCATAAAGTTGCCACCAAACAACCACTCAATAAAATTTTTCTAATTTTCATCATATCTATTATTAAGGTCAATTTTTTGTTTTCATCCAATAACGTTCAATCTCTTCCAATGATTTTCCGGTGGTCTCCGGCACCAGTTTCCAAACTATCAGCATGTAGGGAATACACATGGCAGCAAACAGGAAGAATGTTCCGGCGGGGGTAAGATTTTGGAGCATCCAGGGGGTAAGCTGCCCAATCAAGTATGTACCTATCCACAATGCAAAACCGGCAATGGACATGGCCAGTCCACGCACCCGGATTGGATACATTTCGGAAAGCAATACAAACACGACTGCGCAAATGGAAACCGCACAGCAAAACACATAGAACAAAAAGAAAACTAGCAGGAATAGGCTTGAAATGCCCCATGATTCTCCGGCAATAAAATAAAAGCCTATCAATACCAATGAAAGAATCATGCCTGAAACACCGTAATACACCAATTTCTTACGACCCACTTTATCAATAATGGCAAGAGCCAGTACAGTAGTCAGGGTATTGACTAGCCCCACCAACACCTGATAGAACAAGGAATCACCACCGGAAAGGCCAGCCCCTTCAAAGATGGAAGGACCATAATACAAGACTGCATTCACTCCCATAAACTGTCCGAGGATGGCTATACATACACCAATAATAACGGCTTTCATAATACCCGGCGACAAAAGCAAGGACCACTCTGATTGGGTTTCGGAAGTAAGAACAGACTTCGTTTCGTTCAATTGCACCAACGCTTCTTTGGAAGAGCTGTAATGTGCTCCAAAATATTGACCGCACGCTCTTCACGATTGCGGACAATCAGCCAACGCGGACTTTCCGGAATAAAAAAGACAATGGACAAAGAACAGCAAAGCAGGCAAAGTCTCCATTCCCAACATTCCTCTCCATACTTCATTCACAAAAATCCAGTTAAACCAGCTATCGGCAGCTCCTGCATGGGTCTCAGCATACATAAGCAACTGATAATTCATTAGATAAGCTCCTAAAAAGCCAATGGTAACCGCTAATTGATAAAGTGATACCAAGCGTCCACGATACTGAGCTACCGACACCTCGGATATATAAAGAGGGGATACAATGGAAACCACACCGATACCTACACCTCCGACAATACGGTAAACCACCAACTGATTGAAATCTGCACATACCGCACAACCGATAGCAGACATGGAAAAGAGTATGGCCGACAGAATCATGGTACGTTTACGACCAAGCTTGTCACTTAAAATACCAGCAAAGAGCACTCCTACAATGGAACCTATCAACGCACAGCCTACATACCACCCTTGCGACATGGTATCTAAATTAAACTGAGCGGTTACCTTGGCAATGGTACCGGAAATGACTGCTGTATCATATCCGAAAAGAAATCCTCCCAAAGCAGCCACAACAGACAAGAAAACTACATAACCAATATTGACCGAAGATTTCATAGTATAAAATTTATCGATTAAATTCAAATTATTCTTTTACAAGTTGCTTATAAACAGTACCGAAGCGATCGGTCACCAGTACTTCTATGCGAGCCTTTTTATCTTTAGGAACAGCCTTAAACAAATGATTGGTAGGAAAAGCATTCACCCAGAGTGCACCCATCTTTTCACGATCGGAAAAAGCTTCTACAGCAGCCGGATCCAAACCTTTACAACGGGTCATCTCACCCATACAAGTACCATTCTCGAACCACTCTACCTTCCACTGCTCATCCCAATTCCAGACATTGGCCAGCACTTCTTCGGGAAACTCTTTCGAACTACCCGGAGCATAAGCCTGAAACTGGTATTCCAGCGGATAATCTACCGCTTTGTAGTGCCACTTCACCTGATTACCATCTACCTCATAAAGTCCAAAGCCTTGGGGGGTACCGTCAGAACAAAGCATGGATTTCCAAAAACCTGCACATACAGCAGCTGTATTGTGTTCCATTAACCGGTCGTTGAACACCACGTTACCGTTCACATGGGTATGTCCGGTAATGAGGTGTGCCTCATGGTCTTTCAGCAAATCATACAGACTATTGGCATTGCTTGTCTCGTCGGGTAGCAAGGCATTGAACTTGATGTCCTTGGTAGTGCTGGAAGGAATATGCATCATTACAAATACCAGATGATCTTTCGGCACCAAAGCCAAATCTTTCTCTATCCATTGCAGTGTACGTTCATCAATGTAACCTATATAACGATAATCCCTATTGATATAAAAACAATTGTCTAGTATAATATAATGTGCCTTTCCACGATTGAAAGAATAATAAATGGGACCAAAATAGTCCTCATAGGTCTTGTATGAATGTTCAAAAGAACGTACACCCATTTCCATATCATGATTTCCTATGATACGGTAAACAGGCAATCCCAGACCGCCAGACACTTGAATGTAATCTGGGTATAAACCAGGAGTATTACCCACAATGTCACCACAATCCAACACGAAGGCATCACGCTCCTTGGCATACTTTTCCATAAAGGCTCGTGCCTTACCTACATAAGAACGATAACTGTCTAAATGCTCCTGACAGCTGACTTGCACATCAGTCTGTACCATAAACACATGCTTCATATCATCTTTCAGATTCCTCTTCAATTCAAAATCATACTTTAAACGGCCTTTCTTAAGCGGGAAAAAGAAAGCGATATGCCCACCACCCTCTTGCGGCAGATAACCTGCAGGCGTGGAAAGATATACAAACCGAGCATCCCGGTTGCGCGGCAACTCATAACGGCCCTGAGCATCAGTCAGCACCACGTCAAAACCATCTGTCACCACAACACCAGCAAGCCCTTTGCCTTTACAGGTCACCACGCCTTCAACGGGATCTGGATAAATTGCAGCCTGCATGATTGAGACAACCAAGAACAGACAACAACTGCAAAACAATCTGAGCATAAAATTCATAATCACTTAATATTGAAATATTCCTTATACCTATTACACAAGTGTCCTGCCTGCAAATATGCTGATTGGGGACTCATAAAATGAGAAAACTCAAAAGTGATGGCCTTGTCATAACCGGCTCGCTTGGCAGCCTCCAGCTTCATCCGTAACTTGTCAAACTTAATAGGCAAAAAGTCGATGGGCATGTCACGATCAAAGGTTTCAGCGTTTGTCCAACATTTCATGCCATACTTATCAGCCAGCTTTTTGTTCACCGTAAAGAAAGCATCCAGTTCATCGTAATCGATATGTCCGTCCTGAAAAGCACAGGCGTCAACCACATCATGAATGCCATCGAAAATTTCATTCCACTCCCTTTCATGCTCCTGAACAGAAACCGCATCCTCCTTTGTCAACTTATCTGTACCCATCACGGCCTTTTTCCCGTCAATCCACGGAGAAATAAAAGTCGGCAAACCGCCGGAGACATCCTTGCATTGTTTGCCCATCGCATGAAAGGCATCAATGGCACCCTTCGTCTTACGGCTTATCTCACCACTGATATACCATCCGCCGAAACTCTTGTACTTCTCACCGTACCTGCTCCACACCTCATCAATCACATACTTGTTATCCTCAACCTCCCACGAAAGGTCACCGGTATCCCAGTACTTGCCCGAATCATATAAACCAAAATAGAACTTCATGTGATATTTCCCCGCCAGCCGAAGGAACATGTCCAACAAATCGACGGAAGGCATATAACACCCTTTGCCCAGCAAATGCGCCGAAGGATAAGTAATGAATTTGCGATAACCCGACCGGATCATTATGACCGTGTCAATTCCAATACTCTGCATATACCGGAAATCCTGATCCCATTCCCTTTCCCCCCAATTCTGATGGGGAATATCATGGGATATCTCATCCAAGAACGTGCCGGTAATTTTAAGTGCATCGCCCATGGGAACTAGCATGGAAGAGGCAGACTCTTGAGAAAAGAAGCAATCCCCATCACCCTCTCGCCCCAACAATGAAGGGGCCATGAATGCAGACGCACCGAACAAAGCGGTCCTCTTTAAAAAATCCCTGCGTGTTTTCATTATTAATAAAATTAAGATCAACCATTATATATTAAACCTATCGAATACACTTTTTTAAGATAAAAAAATCAATTATGTTTTTCATTGTTTTAGATATTAATTGTTATTATTCAATTATCACGCTGCAAATATAGATATATTTATTATATTTGCAAGACTTAATAAAGTATTTAATTAATATATAACCTACAATTAATATATATTAACGCGTAATTACAAAACAATTTACATAATAACAAATCAAATACATAATATTTCAGAATAATAAATCCGTATTTATTAATATAATAAGCAAAATAGAGTAAATAACATAAAAATACATACATATGAAACAGAATTTATTAAAAGAAATGGAAACCGGGAGCAAGAATGCACTCTTAAAAAAAAGGATCATCACACATTATATATATAATGGGAGCTCCACTATTACCGATTTGGCCAAGGAACTCGATCTGAGTGTGCCCACAACCACCAAATTCATCAATGAAATGTGTGAGGACAACTATATAAACGACTATGGGAAACTGGAGACCAGTAGCGGCCGCCATCCAAGCCTATACGGACTCAACCCGGAATCAGGATACTTCATTGGAGTGGACATTAAGAAATTTGCCATAAACATCGGACTGATCAATTTCAAGGGGGATATGGTGGAAATCAAGATGAACATACCATACAAGTTCGAAAATACACAGGAAGCTTTGGAAGAACTGTGTGCACTCATCCGAAACTTCATAAAGGGAACGGAAATCAACGACAAGAAGATAATGAACATCTGCATCAACATCTCCGGAAGAGTAAATCCGGAATCAGGATATAGTTTCAGCATGTTCAACTTTTCAGAGCGTCCTTTGGCGGATGTACTGAATGAAAAGATAGGATACCCGGTCTGCATAGACAACGACACAAGGGCCATGACCTATGGAGAGCATATGCAAGGATGCGTCAAAGGGGAAAAGGACATCATCTTTGTCAACATAAGCTGGGGACTCGGAATCGGCATCATCATAGACGGGAAGGTATACACGGGAAAATCTGGATTTTCCGGAGAATTCGGGCATGTCAATGTTTTCGATAATGAAATACTGTGCCACTGCGGCAAAAAAGGATGCCTGGAAACGGAAGCCTCAGGATCGGCACTACACCGCATCCTGTTGGAAAGAATCGGTAGCGGAGAAAGTTCCATACTATCAAAACGGACTGCAGAAAATCCGCCCACCTTGGATGAAATCATCACCGCAGTCAATAAAGAGGACTTGCTATGCATTGAGATAGTGGAAGAAATAGGCCAAAAACTGGAAGGCAAATAGCTGGATTAATAAGCATATTCAATCCGGAACTAGTAATAATCGGGGGTACACTATCATCAACAGGAGACTATATAGTGCAGCCAATCAAAACGGCAATAAGGAAATACTCATTGAATCTGGTCAACAAAGACGCCACGGTGACTGTTTCCAAGCTAAAAGACAAGGCTGGAGTAGTTGGGGCCTGCATGCTGGCACGGAGCAGAATGTTCGAAATTTAAAACGACCATTGCCAGCATAATGGGATTGACAAAGAGTATACCAAGAACGCAACTATCATATGCAAAAATATTGAAAAAGCGAGTCAGTAGTTGGTTACTGATAAAAGCACAGAATAAACCAGCATCATGATAACCGATTTCCAATACTGCCTCATATTGTGGAATTCGAAAATGCAGATTATTAAACTGTCAATAAAGAGAAGATGGAATCTATAGGATATACTCGGAAATATTACGAACATAACAAAGATTTGGGAAAGTATACCCTAAGATAAGGACAGAAAAGCAAGAAGCCATCATTACGGGTATCTATATTACTATAATTCCCTATCTGTAGCCTGCGTAGTGGGTTTAGGTGACGGAAAGAGGTTGTGGCAATCACAATCTCTTTCTTTTTATGATACATGGGGCAAGCTGTTGCATTTCAGATAAAATCCTTTACCTTGCCGGCAAACACATTTATCAAGATATCAGGATGAAGAAAGTACTTAAATTGGCCGGAGGATTCATGGTCGGGGCATGCATCGGTTTCGTAGGAGTAATAGGTGTAAGAGTCCTGGTTTTGGGAGACTCGTTCGACGGTTTACACAGCAAGTTTGCCGAAACCGGCATGCTGGAGACGGTAGGAATTTCCCTGTTAGCCATACTGATTCTGCTGTTCTCCATCTTCCTGCAAGTACTTCTGCACGAAGGCGGGCATCTTGTCTGCGGACTGGCAACCGACTACCGCTTCGTCTCCTTCCGCATCTTCAACCTTACCTTCATACGGAAAGACGGGAAATTATGCATCAAGCGTTTCAGCCTTGCCGGAACGGGAGGCCAATGCCTGCTTACCCCACCCGAAAGGCCTCTTGAAGATATCCCAACCACCTTGTACAACCTGGGTGGAGTGCTTGCCAACCTGCTGACCGCCATCCTTGCCTTCCTCCCCCTGCTGACCGTAGACGGGCTGCCTTACCTGCTGAAATTCTTCCTTCTGATGCTCTCTTTGATTGGCATTCTCCTTGCAGGGATGAACGGCATCCCCATGAAGATGGGCGGCATCGGCAATGATGCGACAACATGTGCCTGCTTCTCAAGGACAGCAAGAGCAAGCAGGCACTGGTCACCCAGCTGCGCATCAACGCATTGGTGCAAGAGGGCATGCGTCCTAAGGACATGCCTGCCGAATGGTTCAGCCAAACGGAAGACATCAACTACAAAGATGCCCTGCAGGTCACCATAGCCTTGATGAGCGCCTCGCGCCTGCTCGACTGCGAAGAATGGGAAGCCGCCTACAATGCATTTGAGAAAATAATGAGCCACCGGCACGAAGTCATCGGGCTTTTGATAAAGGAAACCGCTTGCGAGCTGCTCTTCACCGCATTGGTGACAAAGAGGACCGCACGGGCAGAAGAATTATATACCGATGAGCTGGATACCTACATCCGGCAATATAAGGATGTGACGTCTTCCAAACAGCGGCTGCTCTGCGCCCTGGCACTCTACCGGGACAAGGACACAGCAAAAGCAAAGGAGATTTACGAAGCCACCTGCCAACGGAAAAACAAATACTTGATGCAGGGAGAAGTCAGTTCGGACATAGCCTTGATGAAATCAATCCTTACCGCCAAGAATGCCTTGTAAGATGGAACGATATTTCTTTTACTTGTTATATCTGCTGCTTGGCTGCTCACTATGCGGTTGTAGCAGAAAACAAGCGCCAAAGCAGGCACAAGACCCAGATACGGAGACCACCATCCCGTACGCCGACACCATAGCGGCACCCGTCCCTCCGGCTCCGGTTAAAAGCCGGACAGCCCGCTACCTGGACTCCCTCGGTTTCGTCAACATCGCCGAAGCGGACAGCAGCATCGCCATCGACTTGATGTACACCCGTGCCGACAACTTCACCGGAACCCTATTATACGAAGACCTGAAAGAAGCCTACCTGCACCCCGATGCCATGAAAAGCCTGAAGCGGGCACAACGCCTACTGAAAGAACAGTACCCCGGCTACAGCCTCATCGTCTACGACGCAGCGCGCCCCTTGTCCGTACAGCAGAAGATGTGGAACGTAGTGAAAGGAACCTCCAAATACATCTATGTCTCCAACCCCTCACGCGGCGGCGGCCTGCACAACTACGGATTGGCGGTGGACATCAGCATACTCGACGATAAAGGAACTCCTCTGCCCATGGGCACCCCGGTAGACCATCTGGCAGGGAAGCCCACATCACAGAAGAAGCCGTGCTCGTGGCACAAGGCAAGCTTACGGAACAAGAACGTGAAAACCGGCTGCTGCTCCGGCAGGTAATGAAAGAAGCCGGATTCCACCCGCTACCCAGCGAATGGTGGCACTTCAACCGCGTCAGCAGGCAGACGGCAAAGGAGCGATACCGGGTCATCCCTTAACTCTCACCCCCAGCTTGTCCGGAAACTTAAATTTGCTATCGCTTTGACGCGGATGACGCAGATGACGCGGATTTTTATATTCTTAATCTGTATTATCAGCGTCATCTGTGTCTGAAAAATAATCAGACAGAAAGCTGCGAATTTATGCCCCACTTTGTCCTTTTTGAGATAACTTTGCATCAGAATAAATAAGCCAAGCCATGCCTTTATCCCAAGACACCCTCCGCTTCATCCGCGAGCATCGCCGCGACGACGTGCGCAGCCTTGCCTTGCAGGCACGCCGCTACCCTTCGGTAGACATGCCCGCCGCCATCACACAGATTTCCGGCTGGCAGATTGCCAAAGAGAAGATACCCGCATGGCCGAGAACGAGCATATACTCTACCCCGCCCACCTTTCTCTGGAACAATGCTCCTCCCAAGCAACGGCACAGTATAAAGCGGAGATTATAACTAACCTGCTACATACAGAACAAGAACATCCCGCGCAGAACAGTACCCCCGCATCAGCCGGCACCTTTACCGACCTCACCGGAGGTTCGGCATCGACTGCGCCTATCTCTCCTCCCGCTTCGGGCATGCCACTTACGTCGAGCGCCAGGAAACCCTCTGCCAGATAGCCGCACACAACTTCCCTGTCCTCGGCCTGAACCACATCTCCGTCTGCCACGCAGACAGCGTCCGCCATCTGCAAGAGATGGAACCCGTGGACTGTATATTTATAGACCCTGCCCGCCGCGACGGACACGGCGGAAAGACCGTAGCCATCGGCGACTGCGAACCCGATATAGCCGCCCTCGAAGAACTGCTGCTGCGCAAGGCAAGACACGTACTGGTAAAACTCTCCCCCATGCTCGACCTCACCCTTGCCCTGAACGATTTGAAGCATGTACGAGAGGCACACATCGTCTCCGTGGGCAACGAATGCAAGGAACTGCTGCTCTTGCTGGGACAAGGCGAAGGAGTGCCGGCAGACGACATCCCCATCCATTGCGTCAACTTCACCGGTGTACCGGCTCCCCAAGCCTCGTCTTCACCCGCCGGCAGGAGAAGGAGCGTGCATGCCCCTACACCCCTCAACTGAAATCATACCTCTACGAACCGAATGCTCCGTGCTGAAAGCCGGTGCATTCCGCAGCCTCTCCTCATTGTATAAGGTGGAAAAACTGCATCCCAACAGCCACCTCTACACCTCGGACCACTTCCTGCCGGACTTCCCCGGCCGCAAGTTCCGGATTACCTCCTCCTGCGGCTTCGGCAAGAAAGAAGTGAAAGAGATGCTGGCTGCCGAGAAAAAGGCGAACCTCACCGTGCGCAACTTCCCCGCCACCGTGGCCGAACTGCGCAAACGACTGAAATTGGCCGAAGGGGGAGGCACTTATCTCTTTGCCACTACTCTGGCAGACGAGAAGAAGGTACTTATCCGCTGCCAGGCTACGGGATAAGACACCAACCCCTATACCTTCCCCTGCACGAGATGTACATCTCATGTTGCTCGATATGTACATCTCATACAGTCCGAGATGCACATCTCGTGCATCTTTAGCATCAGTCTGCCAGATGACGGCAAAGGGAGATACCGCCGAAAGGGTACTACCTCCAAGAATTTATGTAACCTCATTGTAACTGAATCGTTATCTGTTCTTCAACGCTCCGCAATCTCCACGTAACGGCAACCCTCTACTTTTGCGGCAGATTATTAACAGATAATAACAAGTATGAAACAGATTTTGAGAGCATTCTTATTCTTACTCCTATTCACCGCCACCGTCAATACGGCCATTGCCGACGAAAAAGCAAATGTCACGAAACAAGGAACTGTACGTGGACGCATCATCGACGCCACTAAACAAACTCTCCCGGGCGCATCCATCTACATCGAGAAACTACACACTGGCGTGACGAGCGACGTCAACGGCTTCTACACTTTCTCTAACCTTGACCCGGGAACCTATACAGTAAAGGTGAGCTACGTGGGCTACTCTCCCGTAGAACTGAAAATCACCATCCCCGCAGGCCGTACACTGGAAAAAGACGTCGTACTGAACGAAGGCGTGGAGTTGCAGGAAGTGGTGGTAGGCGGCGCCTTCCAGGGACAGCGCCGTGCCATCAACTCACAGAAAAACAACATGGGGATTACGAATGTAGTCTCTGCCGACCAGGTAGGCAAGTTCCCCGACTCCAACATCGGTGACGCCCTTAAACGCATCTCCGGCATCAACGTGCAGTACGACCAAGGCGAGGCACGCTTCGGGCAAGTGCGGGGCACGAGTGCCGACCTCAGCTCCGTCACCATCAACGGCAACCGCGTTCCCTCTGCCGAAGGCGATACGCGCAACGTACAGCTCGACCTCATTCCGGCAGACATGATTCAGACCATCGAAGTGAACAAGGTAGTAACCGCCGATATGGACGGCGACGCCATCGGCGCAGCATCAACCTCGTCACCAAGAACTCCCCCTACAAGCGTACCATTGCCGCCACCGCCGGAACCGGCTACAACTGGGTGAGCGAAAAGGCGCAACTGAACCTTGGCTTCACCTACGGCGACCGCTTCTTCAACGACAAACTCGGCTTGATTGTATCGGCTCCTATCAGAGCTCACCTTCTGGTTCCTACGACACCGAATTTGTATGGGAGCAGGATGACAACGGCAAGACGTACGTCAACGACTACCAAATCCGCCAATACTACGTCACCCGCGAACGCCAAGCTACTCCGCCGCACTGGACTGGGACATCAATGCCAACCACAAACTGACCTTCAAAGGCATCTTCAACAACCGCAACGACTGGGAGAACCGCTACCGTACACGCTGAAAGACCTTGACCCCGACGGCAACGCCACCGTACGCATACAGACCAAAGCCGGTACGCCGGACAACCGTAACGCCCGCCTGGAACGCCAGCGCACCATGGACTTTGCCCTCGGCGGCGAACACCTCTTCGGCGCCCTCTCCATGGACTGGCACGCCAGCTATGCCAAAGCCAGCGAAGAACGTCCCAACGAACGCTACATCGACTTCCAACTGAAGAAACAGAAGTTCGACATGGACCTGAGCGACGAACGCCAACCCTTTGCCAGCCCCAAAACAGGCTCTACCATGACATTGAACGATGAATTCAGCCTGAAAGAGCTGACGGAACAGCAGGAAGACATCAAGGAGCAGGACCTGAAGTTCTCCGCCAACTTCAAACTTCCCCTCAAGAACGGCAACAAGCTGAAGTTCGGCGCAAAGGTAGTGCGCAAGACCAAGGATAAAGAAGTGGACTTCTACGAATACTCTCCTCTGGACGAGGATGCCTTCATGACGAACAGCCTGGCAAATACAGTGGACCAGACCAACAAGAACTTCATGCCCAACAACAAATACCAGGCAGGTATCTACGCCAGCAAGGAATACACCGGCTCTTTAGACTTGAACAACGCTTCCCTCTTTGAGAAAGAGCAGGTGCAGGAAGAACTTGCCGGAAACTTCAACGCCCGCGAAACCGTGACTTCCGGCTACCTCCGCTTCGACCAAAAACTGACAAAAGACGTGGAACTGATGACCGGACTTCGCATAGAGAACACCAACCTTGCCTATACGGGACGCACCTACGATGCCGACGAAGACCTCACCAGCAAGACCGACCGTCAGCGCAACAGCTACATCAACTTCCTGCCGTCGCTGCTCGTAAAGTGGAATGTAAACGATGACTTCAAAGTGCGCGGTTCGTTTACCCAAACCTTGTCACGCCCCAAATACTCGGCCCTCGTGCCCAGTGTGAACATCAAGCGTTCCGACAACGAAATCACCATCGGAAACCCGGAGCTGAAACCTACCGTCTCCTACAACTTCGACTTGAGTGCCGACTACTACTTCCGCAGCATCGGTCTGATAAGTGCCGGCATCTTCTACAAGAAGATAGACGACTTCATCGTAGACCAGGTGAGCACCAACTACGAATACCAGGGTAACACCTACACCCGCTTCACCCAACCCAAGAATGCGGGCAACGCCAACCTGGTAGGGGTAGAGTTATCCTACCAGCGCGACTTCAGCTTCATTGCTCCCGCTCTGAAATGTGTAGGTTTCTACGGAACGTACACCTACACCCACTCCCGTGTGGAAGACTTCAACTTCGAAGGTCGCGAGAATGAGAAAGACTTGAGCATGCCAGGCTCTCCGGAGCATACCGCAAATGCTTCCCTATACTTTGAAAAAGGCGGTCTGAATCTGCGCCTGAGCTATAACTTCGCTTCCGATTTCATCGACGAAATGGGAGAAAGCACCTTCTACGACCGCTACTACGACAAGGTGAACTATATGACGTAAACGCCAGCTATACCTTCGGAAAGAAGTTCAAGACTACCTTCTACGCCGAAGCCAACAACCTGCTGAACCAGCCGCTACGCTACTACCAGGGCACAAAAGACCGTACCATGCAGGCAGAATACTACGGCGTGAAAGTGAATGCGGGAGTGAAGATTAATTTTTAAACAGCGAATTCTATCTCAACAAGTTATCAACATTAACTACTCAACAATTTAATAATGACAATGAAGAAAATATTCCTTTTACTGTTTATTGCCCTACTCGGCAACGCAGCCATTGCCCAAATCACCGATTACTCCATCTTCGACAAGAAGTTCAACTTCTACGTAGCCAACGACCTCGGCCGTAACGGCTACTACGACCAAAAGCCCATCGCCGAACTGATGGGACAAATGGCAGAAGAAGTAGGCCCCGAATTCGTTCTTGCCACCGGCGATGTACACCACTTTGAAGGCGTACGTAGCGTGAACGACCCGCTTTGGATGACCAACTACGAACTTATTTACAGCCACCCGGAGCTGATGATAGACTGGTTCCCCCTGCTGGGCAACCACGAATACCGTGGCAATACGCAGGCTGTGCTCGACTACAGTAATATCAGCCGCCGCTGGACCATGCCCGCCCGTTATTATACCAAGACGTTCGAGGACAACGGCGCTACCATCCGCATCCTTTGGGTAGACACCGCCCCGATGATTGACAAATACCGCAACGACAGCGAGACCTATCCCGATGCCTGCAAGCAGGATTACCAGCAACAACTTTCCTGGATAGATTCCGTACTGACTGCCGCCAAAGAGGACTGGGTTATCGTTGCCGGACACCATCCCATCTATGCCGAAACCCCGAGGACGAGAGCGAACGCGCGGATATGCAGGCACGTCTCGATCCCATCCTGCGCAAGCACAAGGTGGATATGTACATCTGCGGGCACATCCACAACTTCCAGCACGTACGCGTGGCAGGCAGCGACATCGACTATATCACCAATTCTGCCGGTTCGCTCGCCCGCAAGGTGAAGCCCATCGAAGGGACCGTATTCTGCAGCCCCGAACCGGGTTTCTCCATTGTATCGGCCAGCAAAAAGACACTGGAACTGCGCATGATTGACAAGAAAGGGAATGTATTGCACACGGTGACGCGCAGCAAATAATCCAAGCCGGCACGCAAGCAGGCGCATTCCCCCGAAGCCCTGCCGAACAACCACTTTCCTCCCACGAAGCAAAAGACCATGTTTCGTAGGAGGATTTTTCCATCTCATACGACAAAAACAAAGCCTATCCGCAGGAATACAAGAAAAAGCCCTATATTTGCATTTGTCAATACATAACTATGATGAAGAAGATACACTTCCTGCTACTAATCAGCCTGCTACTTGCCGCTTGCAGTGATGACGACAAAGAGAAACAACCCGCTTTTGTGACCAATATCACCATATCCGATGCCGGAAAGACCTTCAATCCCGGTGATGCCGTGACCGTCAAAGCCGACGGCTTGCAGAGCGGCGACCAAATCATATTGGACATCTACTGGCCGATAGCCGACAATCCTCTCTTTCCCGAAGGGTATTCACGCTACACACGCGCGTTACCACGGAGCAAACCACCAACAGCATTACTTTCCTTGCCCCCGGACACTGGCCCGCCTCACGGGTAGAAATGTTCCTGGAACGGGCAGGACAGCTTCAGCCTCTCGGCCAGATTTCGGTAGCCGACGGACAATCCCCCGAAGAACCATATCTCTACGGTATCACCAACTCCCACGCCATTTACACACCGACCGTTCCCCGCGGCATCACCCGTATCGACCTGGTAACACAAGAAATATCGGAAGTAATCCAGTTCCATGACGACGAAGATTTCCACCTTGCCGCCAACATCCCCGGCACCAACATCCTCTGCGGGATACGGGAGAAAGACGGCAGTAGTTTCATCGACGGATACGACCTCTGCATGCACTATTGGTGTAACCCGGTAGAACGTAACGCAATTACCATCTGCTCGGACTTCAACAACACTGTTTCCCTGGAAATGGCCGGAGATAAGCTCCTCACCTACTGTAGCATCTCTTATCCGGTATATACCCGGTTGAATATGCCACCGATACATACTCCCGAAATACCATTACCGGATGGACTGAAGCCCGAATCCCTCTCACGCTATCCGGGCGTGATAGCCGACGTCCACATGCTGCTCTCGGCCAACAACGGCGACGACACCTTCTCGCCCGTCGTGATAGACATCGCCAAAGAAAAGATGCACTGCTACGACCCCATCAAAGCCGAAGCCTTGATACCTTTCCGGATTATGGAACCATCCCCCGAAAACCCAAACAGCCTGCAATGCAAAGGAGGCTATATCGTTTCCCGTGCCAATGGTGGAGATACGCAATTCTGCTTATGGGATACTACTGCCGGAAACTTGAAAGAGCCTTTCGCCACCTACCCCAACGCCGTACGCTCCGCTGCCATGTACTACTCCAAGGACGGGCAGACAAGGAAACTCTACGTGCAGTTTGCAGGCTATCGTGAAGGCGACTTCATCGAAACTTATGATTTCCAGACAAAGGAATGGAGGATGTTTATGTTCTACGTACCGTTTGCAGAGATTTTACTGGCACGATAACCGGCTCCCTTACTGCTTTTTCTCCCGTAAGTCATCCTTGGGTATGGTCGTCTCACTGCCGTCACGCGTAGCTATGTAGTGAGGAGACATGATTTCGATGCCTGCTTCGTTGAAGGCATCCTGGATATTCTGATGCAAATCAGAGTAAATCTGGCTAAGGCTGTTGGCATCCCTGATATAGGCATTCACTTGATAAACCGGATAATAATCCTGAAGGGAAGTCTCCAATACAAACGGACGGGGATCATCTATCACTCCAGGAGTATTCAATGCAGCCTCTATCAACAGCTGATGTGTCTTCCGCCACGGAACATCGTAGCCAATACTGACCTCCGAATGGATAATCAATCCATACTCACGGGCAGACTGGCTGTAATTGACCGTATGGGAAGACATGATGAAAGAGTTCGGAATGGTCACCACCTCATTCTTCGGAGTACGGATGCGGGTGACGAGCGGTGTTTTCTCAATGATGTTGCCCGTAGTATCGTTCAGCTTGATGCGGTCACCCAGCTTGAAAGGCCGCATGTAGGTTATGACCAGTCCTGCAATGATATTGCCGATAACCGTACTGGAACCGAGCGAAACAATCAAGCCGACAAACACGGAGATTCCCTGGAAGACTCCCGACTTGGAACCCGGCAGATAAGGGTAAATCATGGCAATCATAAACGCATAAAGCAAGAAGCGCACAATATGATAGGTAGGAATGGCCCAATCCGGATAGAAGCCGTTTATCTTCAGCCGTTCAGCCTGCACCTCATTGGCAAGATAACGCACCAGTCTGACCAGATACTTCACCGCATAGCATATCACAAAGATAGTGAACAGATTGGGTATATAGTCGGCTATTCCATTCAAGATGACCTTTATAGGATTCCAGATGTAGGAGAATAATGTATAAGCAAGCTCTTGGTCTGAGGGAAAATGGAGAATAATAACGGAACCGTCAGCAGCAACTGCAACAGCATGACTACATAACGCACCAGGTTGGCAACAAACACCAGCAGGTTGACCTGCTTCTGCGTATCCAGCAATTCATAATCCTGAATAGAGATCGGTTTCAGCTTGGTATCCTTCAGCTTCTGAATGCGTAGTTTGAGTTTTCTGAACAGCCAGTTGGTAAACTTGAACAAGAAGAACTGTCCCACAAGCACCAGGATAAAGTACAAGATACGCTTACCCAACTGCCACAAGCTATGCTCCTTCTGCATGGCTTTCAGTTTGTCCACCACGACATGCCTCTTGCTGGCGGCCAGCTGGTCGCGGGTACAGTTTTCCCACAAAGCATCCTGATCGGTAAAGGAAATGATGACCTTTTCGCCATACATCAAGTCTGTAACAATATCCGTACTCTCTAAATAAACAGAGTCCGGACGCAGATTGAAACGCGTGCCCAATGCTTCGATGACGTTGCTTACATCTTTGGCTCGCTGTTGGGGCGTATGCCCTCCACGCTTGGCATACAGATAGAACAAAGTGTCCTTCTCCACCACCACCGGAATACCCGGTGTCACCGTCCGCAACGAATCAATGCGTTGTTTCTGCAATGCCAGCTTCACCGAATCGGCCGCATAGCCCGCCAACTTCATCTGCTCCATTTCCATCCGCAGGTTCGCCTCATTCAGCCGGGCTGTTTCCAACTCCTGCCGGACAAGCGACAACTGAATCGAATCGGAGTCAGTCCTTGCCACTGTGACACTCCCCACACTATCCTCACCTAAAACACTGAGCACTTTATCTACCAACTGAGCTGACACTCCGTCCGCCAGCATCAACAGCCAACAAAGAAAGAAAGCACGGATAACCTTCATATATAAACTTCTTGATTTGATTCTTTAATTATGCAAATATACCCAATAAATGCTTCAAACATACGGAATGTTTTTAACTTCCTACCCTAATCGACATAACTTTTTCATGCAAACATGAAAGTTCTGTATCCGGTTTGCATTATCTTTGTACTCAAAATTGACATGCCTATGGATATATTGTTTCTTGTCGGAGGACTGCTCCTCATTCTTTTGGGCGCCAATGGTTTGACAGATGGTGCCGCATCCGTTGCCAAACGTTTCCACATACCGTCCATCGTCATCGGGCTCACCATTGTTGCTTCGGCACTTCCGCACCGGAACTCACCGTCAGCATATCCTCTGCTCTCAAAGGCAGTGCAGACATTGCCATTGGCAATGTGGTGGGAAGCAATACGTTCAATACCCTGATGATTGTGGGTTGTACGGCCCTTTTTGCCCCGATAGCCATTACCCGTAACACACTGAAACGCGAAATACCCCTTTGCATCCTTTCATCCTTCGCCCTGCTGATTTGTGCCAACGACGTCTTACTGGACAGCAGTGGGGAGAACATACTCAGCATCACCGACGGCCTATTGCTGCTATGCTTCTTTACCATTTTCCTGAGTTATACTTTTGCCATTGCAAAAAGGGATGGAAGTATGAAGGAACCGGAAAAGGAGCACTTACAGGAAGAAGACGAAATCAGGCTGTTACCCGCGTGGAAGTCCGCCCTATACATTCTCGGCGGACTTGCCGGCCTCATCATCGGAGGTAATTTCTTTGTAGACGGTGCCAGCGGCATAGCCCGCGGATTGGGTGTCAGCGAATCCATCATCGGTCTCACGCTCGTAGCAGGCGGCACTTCATTACCCGAACTCGCCACCTCCATCGTAGCCGCCTTGAAGAAAAACCCCGAAATAGCCATCGGAAACGTCATCGGAAGTAATCTCTTCAATATATTCTTCGTACTGGGTTGTTCGGCCTCCATCACTCCACTGCGTCTGACGGGCATCACCAATTTCGATTTGTGGGTACTCGTAGGTCCAGCATCCTGCTTTGGCTGTTCGGTATCTTTTTCGGGAAACGCATCATCACCCGGGTGGAAGGAAGCATTCTGATTCTCTGCTACATTGCCTACACAGCGGTACTGATATACAACCTCTAACAGCAAATTTACAAACACCCTACGCGGTATTTTAAAGATTATCACGTATTTTTAAATAAGGCAAGCTGTACCTCGGCATAAAAAATAAGCAAGCTTATTTTGTTCTGCTCTCAGTTTGCATTACCTTTGTGGTCTCAATATTGAACAACTATGGCAATTACAATCAAGAAAGTAACCACAAGACGGGAACTGGAGCGCTTTATCCGTTTCAACTACCTGCTATACAAAAACAACCCTTATTCCGTCCCCGACCTTTTCGATGACATGCTCAACACCTTCAACAAGAAGAAAAACGCTGCATTCGAATTTTGTGAAGCCGACTATTTCCTGGCTTATCGGGAAGGTAAAATCGTAGGACGTGTAGCTGCCATCATCAACCACAAGGCAAACCAAACCTGGAACAAAAAGGAAGTCCGCTTCGGCTGGATAGACTTCATCGATGATGCGGAAGTCTCCGATGCCCTGATTCGCACCGTGGAAGAATGGGGAAAAGAACGGGGAATGACACATATACAAGGCCCGCTGGGATTCACAGATTTCGATGCCGAAGGTATGCTCATCGAAGGATTCGACCAGCTCAGCACCATGGCCACCATTTATAACTATCCCTACTATCCGCAACATCTGGAACGCATGGCTTTGAGAAGGATGCCGATTGGGTGGAATACAAAATCTACATTCCCGACGCCATACCCGACAAGCACAAGCGCATCTCCGACCTCATCCAGCGCAAGTATAACCTCAAGGTAAAGAAATACACATCTGCCAAGAAGATTGCCCAAGACTACGGTCAGGCCATCTTCGAACTGATGAACGAAGCCTATCAGCCACTCTATGGCTATTCTGCACTGAGCCAACGGCAGATTGACCAATACGTCAAGATGTACCTGCCCATCCTCGACCTACGCATGGTGACATTGATTACCGATGCCGATGACCAGCTGCTTGCCGTAGGCATTTCCATGCCGTCACTCGCCGAAGCGTTGCAAAAAGCCCACGGGCGCCTGCTTCCTATGGGTTGGTATCACCTGGCCAAGACCATCTTCTTGAAGAAATATCCCAAGATGCTCGATTTGCTGCTGGTTGCCGTGAAACCGGAGTATCAGAACAAGGGGGTAAATGCATTGTTGTTCTCCGACCTTATCCCCGTCTATCAGCAACTTGGTTTCGAGTATGCCGAGAGTAATCCGGAGCTGGAGCTGAACGGCAAGGTGCAAGCGCAGTGGAGTACTTCAAGACGGAACAGCATAAACGGAGAAGATGCTTTGTGAAAGGAATAAAATAAGTTCTAAATCCAGAATATAAGCTTGTCAGAAGTCCATAAAAGACATTATTTTTTTGCGAACCCCCGAATTTCTCATTACCTTTGTCGCAATGCGCAATATGAAGGAATAACGTACTTATGGAAGATAACAACAATATGACCCTGCCGCTGGAAGAAGCAGACAACAATATCACAGAGAGCCCCGTTTCCAGCGTGGAATATACCGACGACAACATCCGCCACCTCGACGACATGGAACATATCCGTGTCCGTTCCGGTATGTACATAGGCCGTCTGGGCGACGGCTCACAGAACGATGACGGCATCTATGTGTTGCTGAAAGAAGTGATGGACAACAGCATCGACGAGTTCAAGATGGGTGCCGGAAAGCGTATAGAAGTGACTATAGAAGACAGTCTGCGTGTCAGCGTACGCGACTATGGACGAGGCATTCCGCAAGGCAAACTGGTAGAGGCGGTCAGCAAACTGAATACCGGGGGTAAATATGACTCGAAGGCTTTCAAGAAAAGTGTCGGACTGAACGGCGTGGGCATCAAGGCGGTCAATGCGCTGAGTAGCCGTTTCGAGGTACGCAGTTACCGCGACGGCAAAGTACGTACCGCCATCTTCGAGAAAGGAACGCTGTTGAGTGATGTGACCGAAGACTCGACAGAAGAAAGCGGAACCTATATCTTCTTCGAACCGGACGCCACACTCTTCCTGAACTATTCCTTCCAGAACCAGTTCGTAGAAACCCTGCTGCGCAACTACACCTACCTGAATACGGGCCTCACCTTCATTTACAACGGCCAGCGCATCGTTTCCCGCCACGGGCTGGAGGACTTGCTGAAAGACAACATGACCAGCGAAGGCCTTTACGACATCATCCACCTGAAAGGAGAGGACATCGAGATTGCCTTCACACACACCAACCAATACGGCGAAGAGTACTACTCCTTTGTCAACGGGCAACACACCACCCAAGGCGGCACACACCAGACTGCCTTGAAGGAACACATTGCCCGTACCATCAAGGAGTTCTACAACAAGAACCAGGAATATGCCGACATCCGCAACGGACTGGTAGCCGCCATTGCCATCGACGTGGAGGAACCCATGTTCGAGAGCCAGACCAAAACGAAACTGGGCAGCAACAACATGTGGCCTGCCGCGCCGCAGGAACACAAGCCCGCCGGCCCCACGGTGAACAAATACGTAGGAGACTTCATCAAGACGGAAGTGGACAACTACCTCCACAAGAACCCGCTTGTGGCCGAAGTGATGCTGCAAAAGATACAAGACTCCGAGAAAGAGCGCAAAGCCATTGCCGGCGTCACCAAGCTGGCACGCGAACGCGCCAAGAAAGCCAACCTGCACAACCGCAAGCTGCGCGACTGCCGCTACCACTTGAGTGACGGTAAAGGCAAAGACCAGGAAACCGAATCCTGCATCTTCATTACCGAGGGAGACTCTGCCAGCGGTTCCATCACCAAGAGCCGCGACGTGAATACCCAAGCAGTATTCAGCCTGCGTGGTAAACCGCTAAATTCCTACGGACTCACCAAGAAAGTAGTTTATGAAAACGAAGAATTCAACTTGCTTCAAGCAGCCTTGAATATAGAAGACGGCATAGAGACACTGCGCTACAACAAAGTCATCGTAGCTACCGATGCCGATGTGGACGGCATGCACATCCGCCTGCTCATCATCACCTTCTTCCTGCAGTTCTTCCCCGACCTGATAAAGAAAGGGCATGTATATATCCTGCAAACCCCTCTCTTCCGCGTGCGCAACAAAAAGAAGACAAGTTATTGCTATACAGAGGAGGAACGTGTGAAAGCCATTGAAGAACTGGGTCCCAACCCCGAAATCACCCGATTCAAAGGTCTGGGAGAAATCTCGCCCGACGAGTTCAAGCATTTTATCGGCAAGGATATGCGTCTGGAACAAGTGTCCCTGCGCAAGACAGACCTCGTAAAAGAGCTGCTGGAATTCTACATGGGTAAGAATACCATGGAACGACAAAACTTTATTATCAACAACTTGGTTATAGAAGAAGATTTGGCATCATGAGAAGAGCTATCTTTCCGGGAACATTCGACCCGTTTACTATCGGACACTCTTCGGTAGTGAGCCGTGCACTGACTTTTATAGACGAAATCGTCATAGGCATCGGCATCAATGAAAATAAGAATACGTATTTCCCCTTGGAAAAGCGCGAACAAATGATACGAGACTACTACCGGAACGAGCCGCGCATCATTGTGCAGTCCTATGACTGCCTGACTATCGACTTTGCCCGGCAGGTAGATGCCAGTCTGATAATACGCGGCATACGCACCGTGAAGGATTTCGAATACGAGGAAACCATTGCCGACATCAACCGCAAACTGACCGGCATAGAAACCATCCTGCTCTTCACCGAGCCAGAACTTACCTGCGTCAGTTCCACCACCGTGCGCGAACTGCTGCAATACGGCAAGGACATAAGCATGTTCATACCGGAGGGAATGGAGATTAGGGATTAAGGATAAAGGATTAGGGATTAAAATGGAAATGATGAAAAAACTATTTACTATTATAATATGTATATGCGCGGTGACGGCACAAGCGCAAAAGCCGAACAATGAAGCCCTGCGCAAACTGCAAATGGCAGAGTTTGCCATCACCAACCTTTATGTGGACAAGGTGGATGAAGACAAACTGGTGGAAGAAGCCATCATCAAGATGCTGGCACAACTCGACCCGCACTCCACCTACAACAACGCCGAAGAAGTGAAGAAGATGAACGAGCCGTTGCAAGGCAATTTCGAGGGCATCGGCGTACAGTTTCAGATGATAGAAGATACCCTGCTTGTGATACAACCCGTGAGCAACGGACCTTCCGAGAAGGTGGGCATCCTTGCCGGCGACCGTATCGTAGCCGTCAATGACAGCGCCATTGCCGGAGTAAAAATGAGCACGGAAGATATTATGAGCCGCCTGCGCGGACCGAAAGACTCGGAAGTGAAACTCACCATCGTGCGCCGTGGCGTGGACGACCAGCTGTACTTCACCGTGAAGCGTGACAAAATTCCCATCCTCAGCCTGGACGCATCTTACATGATACAACCCAAAACCGGCTATATCCGTATCAACCGCTTCGGGGCAACCACCGCCGAAGAGTTTGCAGAAGCCCTGAAAAGCCTGCAAAAGAAAGGAATGAAAGACCTCATCCTCGACCTGCAAGGAAATGGAGGAGGGTATCTGAATGCCGCCATCGACCTTGCCAACGAATTTCTGAAGCAAAAAGAACTCATCGTCTACACCGAAGGAAGGGCCGCACGCCGCAGTGATTTCTTTGCCAAAGGTACGGGCAACTTCAAGAACGGCCGTCTCATCATATTGGTGGACGAGTACTCCGCTTCTGCCAGTGAAATCGTGACCGGAGCCATCCAGGACTGGGACAGAGGCGTGGTAGTAGGACGCCGCACCTTCGGCAAGGGATTAGTACAGCGTCCTATCGACCTGCCGGACGGTTCCATGATTCGCCTCACTATCGCCCGCTACTATACTCCTTCGGGCCGTTGTATCCAGAAGCCTTACGACAGCACCGCCAACCTCGACGGCCGCCTAACCGGCGAGAACAGTCAGGATAAGTATAACCAGGAACTGATAGACCGCTTCAATCATGGAGAAATGATTCATGCGGACAGTATCCATTTTGCCGACTCCCTGAAAGCACAGACCAAGCGTATGGGACGTACCGTTTACGGAGGTGGAGGTATCATGCCCGACTTCTTCGTCCCCATCGACACTACCCAGTACACAGACTATCACCGCAACCTCGTAGCCAAAGGCGTGGTTATCAAAGCCACTACCGGCTACATCGAGAAGCACCGGAAGGAGTTGCAGAACAAATACAAGAAATTCGAAGCCTTCAACGAGAAGTTCGAGATAGACGATAACTTCCTTGCCGAAATACGTACGCTTGCCGACAAAGAGAAAATCAAGTTTGACGAGAAACAGTACAACCAATCCCTACCGCTCATCAAGACACAACTTAAAGCCTTGATAGCCCGTGACCTATGGGACATGAACGAATACTTCCAGGTGATGAACAGCACGAACCAGAGCGTGCAGCAAGCTCTAAAAGTGTTGAACGAAGGCATCTACAGCACTATTATCCAATAGCCGACTTGAAACAAACTTAGGCGCGGATTATGCGGATTTAGTTTATCTAATTCCGCGTAATTCGCGCCTAAAATCATTCTCCGAACAGCCACTTATTCAGCCACTTGTTGACGTAGATGTTGACCACAGCACATCCAGCACCGATTGCAGCCCCCGCCAACACATCCGACGGATAATGCACTCCCTCGTTCATACGGGAAACTCCCACGGAACAAGCCCACAGGGCAGACGGAGCTATCACATACCATTTAGGATACTTTACACTGAGCGAGGTGGCAAGGGCAAAAGCCGTCGCCGTATGTCCGGAAGGAAAAGACGGGCTGCTTCATGGCTATATGCATGCACTCTGTCGGGATATTTATCATAAGGACGCTCACGGTCCACCAGATATTTCATTCCATAAGTCACAACAAAAGCCCCCGCTACACTTGTACCTACGTAGACCGCATCTTTCAGCAAACCCTTATCATGTTTTATCCAAGCGGCAACCGCCATCGCCACCGGAACACCGACAGCAACATAGGGCTCCGAACGTGAAATTATCTTATTATAGTTACGGACAAACTTGCCATCCCAACTGTTAACCCGGTGCAAAGTGTTAATATCCCAATTCTGTGCCGAAAGACCGGATACAACAAGGCAGATAAAATATACAAAAAAAATAGCCTTTTTCATAAGTCCTTTATATTAGTTTGACGCAAAGATAGGACAAATAGATAGAGTTTTCACAAAAAAATTCTATCTTTGTTGCCACATTTATAATAATTCGCTAATCATTTCATGAGACTGGAAACTTGCTGCAACCGACAGATTGATTGTATGGTATGTCCCCAAAATCAGAAGGAGTATTGGTTTACCGCCACTACCCCAAGGGACAACATTTCTCTGCTGAAAAGTGCACACAGAACTGCATGATATTTATGCTGAAAGGTGAATTACTTGTAAACAGTGACGAATATCCGGGCACCACTCTCCAAAGCCGCCAGCTCATCTTGCAAGCCATCGGCTCCAAAGTAGAACTCCTGGCTTTGACCGAAGTGGAATATATTGTCTATTGGTTCACCGAGCTTCCTCTGATTTGCGAAGAGCGCTACAAGGAGATACTGAAACGCTCGGAAGCCCCCTTGACTTATACCCCGCTTACCGCGATTTCCATGCTCGAAGGGCTCCTGAAAAGCCTTGCCTGCTACCTCAACGAGCAACCCTATGCGTGCAGCAAATACATTGAAATGAAATGCCAGGAATTGGTATACATATTGACATGCTACTATCCGCTACACCAAATCAGTACATTCTTCTACCCCATCAGCACTTATACGGAAAGCTTCCAATATTTCGTCATGCAGAACTACGACAAGGTGAAGAATGTGGAAGAGTTTGCCCACCTCGGTGGATATACCACCACCACATTCCGCCGTCTGTTTAAAAATATGTATGGGGTCCCGGTCTATGAATGGATTCTGGACAAGAAACGTGAAGGAATTCTGAACGACCTGCAATACACCAAACAACGCATTTCAGTCATCAGCGCCCGCTATGGCTTTGATTCCCTATCCCACTTTGCCCACTTCTGCAAAGACTCTTTCGGAGACACGCCCCGCGCCCTGAGAAAACGTTCAGCAAACGGAGAAAAGATTTCCATTATCTGCAAAGAGCAAGGCAAAGACCAGGAGGACGAGTAAACCTTTTACTTGTCCGTAAACTTCGCATTCTGCCGGATTACGGAATTATTTCTTTAATCGCTTGCTTTATCGCTGGATTTCTCCTATTTTTGCGAAACATTTACAGAAGTATCCTGATAGAACAAATTTTCAAACTATTAAATAACTTAAATTCAATCATTTATGTGGTTAAGTAATTCATCTGTAGGAAGGAAAGTGGTGATGAGCGTTACCGGTATCGCCCTTGTCCTGTTTCTGACATTTCACATGGCGATGAACCTGGTTGCATTAGTCTCGGCTAATGGCTACAACATGGTTTGTGAGTTCCTGGGAGCAAACTGGTACGCATTGGTGGCTACGGTAGGTCTGGCTGCCTTATTCATCATCCACATCATCTACGCTTTCTGGCTGACTATGCAGAACCGTAAGGCACGTGGTAGCGAACGCTATGCCGTTACGGAAAAGCCCAAGACTGTGGAATGGGCTTCTCAAAACATGCTCGTACTGGGTATCATCGTAATCGTGGGTTTGGGCCTGCACCTGGTAAACTTCTGGGCTAAAATGCAGCTTCCCGAGTTGATGCACAACATGGGCATGCATGCTGACACCCTCACGCTGGCATATGCAGCCAACGGTGTCTATCACATTCAAAACACCTTCAGCAATCCGGTATTCGTAGTGCTTTACCTCGTTTGGCTGGGCGCATTGTGGTTCCACCTCACTCACGGTTTCTGGAGCTCCATGCAGTCTTTAGGCTGGAACAACAAAGTATGGATTAACCGTTGGAAATGTATCTCCAACATCTATTCTACTATCGTTGTCCTCTGCTTCGCTCTGGTAGTTGTCGTATTCTTTGCAAAATCATTGTGCGGCGCTTGCTAAATTCAAATTGTAAATGACTAAATTGTAAATTGCATTATGACTAAGATAGATTCTAAAATACCGGAAGGACCGGTGGCTGAGAAATGGACCAATTATAAGGCTCACCAAAAATTAGTAAACCCTGCCAACAAACGTCGTCTGGACATCATCGTAGTAGGAACCGGACTTGCCGGTGCCAGTGCTGCCGCCTCTCTGGGCGAAATGGGTTTCAGAGTATTCAACTTCTGCATCCAGGACTCTCCGCGCCGTGCACACTCCATCGCTGCACAAGGTGGTATCAATGCTGCTAAGAATTACCAAACGACGGTGACTCTGTATACCGTCTGTTCTACGATACAGTAAAGGGTGGCGACTACCGTGCCCGCGAAGCCAACGTTTACCGTCTGGCTGAAGTATCCAACAATATTATCGACCAATGCGTTGCACAAGGTGTTCCTTTCGCCCGCGAATACGGCGGTACACTGGACAACCGTTCTTTCGGTGGTGCTCAGGTATCCCGTACTTTCTATGCCAAGGGTCAGACCGGACAGCAGCTGTTGCTGGGTGCATACTCTGCATTGAGCCGCCAGGTGAACGTAGGCACTGTGAAACTGTATACCCGCTACGAAATGGAAGACGTTGTCCTCATTGACGGACGTGCCCGCGGTATCATTGCAAAGAACCTCGTTACCGGTAAATTGGAACGTTTTGCCGCCCACGCTGTGGTAATCGCTACCGGTGGTTACGGCAATGCCTACTTCCTTTCTACCAATGCAATGGCATGTAACTGCTCTGCAGCAATGGCTTGCTACCGTAAAGGTGCCTGGTTTGCCAACCCTGCTTACGTACAGATTCACCCCACTTGTATCCCGGTTCACGGTGACAAGCAGTCTAAGCTGACTTTGATGTCCGAATCTCTGCGTAACGATGGTCGTATCTGGGTTCCGAAGAAGCTGGAAGATGCCAAGAAACTGCAGGAAGGTACACTGCAAGGAAAAGATATTCCCGAGGAAGACCGCGACTACTACCTGGAACGCCGTTATCCGGCATTCGGTAACCTCGTTCCGCGTGACGTTGCCAGCCGCGCTGCCAAAGAACGCTGCGACAAGGGCTTCGGCGTGAACAACACCGGTCTTGCCGTATTCCTTGACTTCTCCGAAGCTATCAACCGTCTGGGTAAAGATGTCGTTGCACAACGTTACGGCAACCTCTTCGATATGTATGAAGAAATCACTGATGTCAGCCCATACGAAAACCCGATGATGATTTATCCGGCTATCCACTATACCATGGGTGGTATCTGGGTTGACTACGAACTGATGACCTCCATCAAGGGACTGTTCGCCATCGGTGAATGTAACTTCTCCGACCACGGTGCAAACCGCCTCGGTGCTTCCGCCCTGATGCAAGGTCTGGCCGATGGTTACTTCGTATTGCCTTACACTATCCAGAACTATCTGGCCGACCAGATTACAGTTCCCCGTTTCTCTACCGACCTGCCCGAATTTGCAGCTGCAGAAAAGGCCGTTCAGGAGAAGATTGACTGGATGATGAACATCAAGGGTAAGAAGTCTGTAGACTCTATCCACAAGGAACTGGGCCACATTATGTGGGAATATGTAGGTATGGGACGTACGGCCGAAGGCTTGAAGGAAGGTCTGAAGAAGCTGAAAGAAGTCCGCAAGGAGTTCGAGAAAGAACTGTTCATCCCGGGCGACAAGGAAGGTATGAATGTAGAACTCGACAAGGCTATCCGTCTGTACGACTTCATCACTATGGGCGAGCTGGTTGCTTACGATGCACTGAACCGTAACGAAAGCTGCGGCGGTCACTTCCGTGAAGAATATCAGACTGAAGAAGGCGAAGCCAAGCGTGACGATGAAAACTACTTCTACGTGGCTTGCTGGGAATATCAGGTTCTGACGAAAAGGAACCGGTATTGCTGAAAGAGCCGCTGGTTTACGAAGCAATCAAGGTACAGACTCGTAACTACAAGAGCTAATCGGGAAGTTGAACATTTAAAGAATTAAAGAAAATGGATAAAAATATATCATTTACGCTCAAGGTATGGCGCCAGAAGGGTCCGAAAGCAAAAGGCGCTTTTGAAACATACCAAATGAAAGATATCCCGGGCGATACTTCATTCCTCGAAATGCTGGATATCTTGAACGAACAGCTGATTTCTGAAGGTAAAGAACCGGTTGTATTCGACCACGACTGCCGCGAAGGTATCTGCGGTATGTGTTCGCTCTACATCAACGGACATCCCCACGGTCCTGCAACCGGCGCTACGACTTGCCAGATTTATATGCGTCGTTTCAACGACGGCGATACCATCACTGTTGAACCGTGGCGCTCTGCCGGTTTCCCGGTTATCAAGGACTTGATGGTCGACCGTACGGCCTACGACAAGATTATGCAGGCAGGCGGCTACGTCAGCGTACGTACCGGTGCTCCCCAGGATGCCAACGCTATCCTGATTCCGAAGCCCATCGCTGACGAGGCTATGGATGCTGCCAGCTGTATCGGTTGTGGTGCTTGTGTGGCTGCTTGTAAGAACGGTTCTGCTATGCTGTTCGTTTCTGCCAAGGTGAGCCAGCTGAACCTGTTGCCCCAAGGCAAACCGGAAGCATTGCGCCGTGCCAAGGCTATGTTGAGCAAGATGGACGAACTCGGTTTCGGTAACTGTACAAACACTCGTGCGTGCGAAGCTGAATGCCCGAAGAATGTTTCCATCAGCAACATTGCTCGCCTGAACCGCGACTTTATCATTGCGAAACTGAAAGACTAATCCGGTCTTTCTGCAAATAATATAGGATGCGCTTCGGATAAACCTTTTGAGCAAGCTCAGATTTATCACTCAGCTTTCACTATATTTGATTAATATCACAAGAGACTCCTCTGCCGGGAAACCGCCGGAGGAGTTTTTTTATGACATGCCGTTTACTTCAGATAAATTGCCGGCACGCAAGCTACGGGGAGAAGCCCCGAAATTCTTTTTGCAGAAATTGGAAAAATGAGGCAGCGATTCAAAGCCATATTTATAGCAAATCTCTGATATAGAAGCATCCGTATAACGAAGTCATAAACCACGCTTTCCTTCCTCCGTTCCATCATCCACTCGTACACCGGTTGATGAAAAACAGAATTGAATATACGCCGGAAAGTAGCTACTGTATATCCTCCCAACTGGGCAAGTCCTCTACCGTCTTGACTTTGGCATGATTCTGCAAGACAAAGTAGTGAAAGGAATTAGTATACTGGGCAAGAGAATGTATCAGCATGGAAAGCTCATAGTCGGAGTAGTAATTTCCAAGAATGAAAGCAAGTTCTTTCCGTTTGAAACAAAGCATTTCCCGGCAAATCTTCTCCTCGGACAAATAGGCCTTGGAACTTTCCAGAAAGAGCTGCAACTCGGGAGTAATGGTCAAAGGATAGAATATCAATGGAGGGGTAACCTCTTTCATAATATGGTTATACCGGTCCTCACAGAAGAATTCAGGCTTACTGAACCGGTAACAAACGCATTCCACATCCGTCATGGCAAGTATTTCGTACTTGGAACCAATAGCTTGAAGGATGAACTCACCTGCATGCAACACAGTTCCCGCATACTCCTTACTGTTGACAAGCACTTCTCCTTTCAGCAGGAAAATTATAATATTTTCCTCACACTTTCGCGCCGGCAGATGGAATCCTCTGAGGTGGGAAGCATATATTATTGCATTGTCCACAGCCTTGGGACATTGAGCGCATTGTATTTTACCTCTGCAAGCAGAAGAGTTGGGCATCGGCAAGTAGATTTGTTTGTTTGTTGCAGTGACAAAAATAGATAAATAATACTCATAAAAGAAACATTCCCCGAAAACTTTCATAAAGAAGTTTCGGGGAATGAATAAAATAGAAGTAATTCAGTTTTTTATTGCGGACAGTGCCGTTTTATTTTTCCACGTTCGTATCATCAGCCGTACTCCATGGACCAACTTCAGGTACAAAGGTTACTTTTGCCGCCTTATTGGCCAGCGTCAGCGTATAACGTATCTTTTTGCCTTCACCCCAGGCTTGTGTATCATTCAAGTCAATGGCGGAAGTTACAGTATCAAGAAGAACGTCTTTCTCATAGATGTCATAGACAACATTGATTTTGGCATTCGTATCCAACGTCTGGGGCATCAACATCCAGGCTGCATTCATTTCCACACCCGTTGTATTCACTTCCAATGCACTGCCGGCAATCGTATGCGCATAAGTGGCTGTTCCTTCTTGTGACTTCCATGTTGAATCATCAAAACCATAAGTTCCCTTATTGTGCACGCCGGATATTGTAAGTGTTTTCAGTTTATAAGTCAAAGCGTCGGCTGCCTTGACAGTGAAATTTATTTGGGTCAGTATATGGCCGAATTTCAAAGATACCCCACTGGCATTTGATGCTTGGTTGCATCCGTCACTTTCGCGGCTACCAAGTCCGTTTGGGCAGCTACATCTGCTACCGTATAAGTAATGGAAGGATATATAGCACCAGCAGCCGGTTGATTGTACGTCAAGGCTCCGGTACCCGGATTCCCGTAAGCAAAGAACTGCAAGTTATCCGTCATTGGCCAATAATATGTTCCCCCAGTCAAACTCCAGTTGGGAGCACTATAGGTTACTTTAACATCTGTCATGAATTCCTTCATCGCATCAAAAGTCGCAACGGAGGCCATTGCTGTCGCTCCCGTATTATAAGCATACACAGTGAACCCTACCTTCTGCAATTCCGGCAAATCAGTCACTGTGGCTCTCGTAGTGTTACCCACTACTGTTCCCAATTTAATCTCCGCCTTTTGTCCGGCATTCTCTATCTCCTCACTTTCCGAGCAACTCATTACTGCTGCTGCAGCCAAAGCCAAAAATAAAACCTTCTTCATAATTGTCTGTTATTAAAGTTAATATATTTATTTGTCTGTTTGCTATCAATTCACCGGTAGCTCCACATCCGTCTCATCATCCCAATCATCCACATCGCCACCAATCCCTCCATCTCCTTCATCGGTTCCCGGTTCCAAATCATCCACCACAACCTTGTCCTCCGGTACGGGAACTCGATATGGATTTCCGACCCAGGAACGCCCACATCAGGTTCTTCTTCGCCTCCTCCCGAGGGAGGAGCTGTTTCAATCACTTCCGTGATATCCACCTTCACCTCTTGAACCGTTTTATCTCGTTTCACAATCTTCAGTGTCAGCAACATAGGACTATCCGCACGGGTCTTGGTATCTTTCAGTAATACAAAACTGGAGAAATACCCCCATAAAAGCCCGTTTTCACGCTTTGTATCCACACATATAGGTACCTCGCTCAAATGGCAAGCACGGTTGCCTATAAAGTAACTTCCGTTCAAGCCGTCCACATGGCAGATGATGCTCGATATTCTATCCCATCCTTCCACCTTTATATCAAAGGAATAATGGTCCACTACCGCTTCCGGCTTCCAGTCCAACGGAAGCGCCACATCACTCTGCCTTATTTCCACCTCGTCCAAAGCCACCACATACAAAGGGTCGGGCGACCAAACCATATTTTCGTGTACATCCAGCCCCGTACAGTGTCCCGTAAAAGCCTCAATCGTCTCATAACTCTCGTCGCCCCGTATCTGTATACTCTCCGTATTGAAGTTATAGGCCACCACCGCATACTTCCCCGGCGGTACCTTCACCTCACCCCCTCCGGCAGGCAGATAACTTTCAACCTTTCTCCCCTGAGTATCTTTCGGATAGAAGATAATCCGCATGGTCTGCGGCAGCTTATCCGTCACCCCTTTCCAATCCAGTTTAATCTGTACTCCGCTAACGGGATAATCATCCAGCATATCGCGGAAGTCACAGCTTCCCAGCATTGGCAACAGTCCGAAGAACAGCCAGAGAATCATATGCCGTGCATCTTTCATACCACTCATCTCCCCGACGTTAGAAGCCACACCAAAGAAACTTTTGCTTTTGTCGGCCCGATAAAGTGATACTTTCCACTGCTGACCCAAACCAAGTCATTTCCATAAGAAGTATATTTCCTGTACTCCGTATCCAAGTATCCAATGCCCACACTGAATTCAATCGCCAGATGCCGAGCCAGTGGACGCACGTATCCATAAGTTATTCCTGCAGCTGCGTAATACTTCCCCCGGTATCCCTTCTCCTTTTTCAACTGAAAATCATAGGTACCTCCTTCGGCATATGCTCCCAGGAAGTGTCCGGACAATCTTCCGCGCGTATGGCGGTTTCCCAACCAGTAACGCGCCTCTGTCCCTCCCGAAAGGAGCTGATAGCAGAAATTACATCCGCTGTCAGACCACCAAGGGCATTTGTACTCAACATTCAAAGACCACCTCTTTCCCAATGGCAGCTCCACTTCTATGTTCGGAGCCAAGGCCAGGTCGTAAAGCAAATTATTTTTTAACGCCAGCACCGTTTTACAAGTATGGCTATGGGATTCTACCGACTTATTCTGCCCTATTACCTGCCCCGACATCATGCAAAAAAGGAGTAGCCAAAAGACATATATAAAAATGCGTTTTCCCATAATTTCGCGTTGTATACAAACAAAAGTAGAAGATAATTACCGAATAAAAATCACTTTCCATCACTCTTTTCAAAGGCTGAAAGGTTCTGTGAAACGATTGAAACAGATTTGCAACTTCTGCCTTATCCGGGACGCTGTGAATAGATTCTTCTCTCTCAAAAAGTCAATCCGTGTGCGAAAACAGTAAAATTCAGTGAAAGAAATACAAAAGAAGTAGCAGGAACATTCTGAAATTTGGAAGATAACAACGGGAACCTTACATTTGTAATGTGATTTTTTCATAGTATTAGATTTAAGGTTAACAAAGGTTGGAGTACAGCGGTACTCCTTTTTTATGCCCATACGTTTCTCCGAATGACAAAAAATAGCTATCTTCGATGGCTTTTATAACTGTTAAAGAAGAAAACATCACCACTTGAGCCCATTATGAAAAAACCGGTACTCGCATTGCTTTCCATAATCCTACTTACCGCAGGATGTTCCCAACGGCCTGCTGCCACCACCAAGATACCCCTGACCAGCGCACACCGTGGTGCCGCCACCATCGCTCCCGAAAACACAATGGCATCCGTAGATTCGTGCATCAAATACGGTGTAGGCAATATAGAATGCGATGTCTGCATCAGTAAGGACAGTGTCTTCTACGTACTGCACGATTCCACCCTCGACCGTACCACCAACGGTACCGGCGCCATCTCCCAATGGCTGTCCGCCGACATCGACACACTGGATGCCGGCTCTTGGTTTGCGCCCCGATTTGCCGGACAACGGTACTACGTCTTACCGACCTGCTACGCAAGGCCAAAGAGCACGGTTTAAGAATCACCATCGACTACCGCAACGGCGGTCTGCACCAATTACTGAATCTGATAAAGGACGAAGGCATGCTGGAAAACTGCAACTTCACCTTCAGCAAGGAGTATCATGCCAAATGCTTCAGAAAGATGGCACCCGAGGTAAGAACCCTGCAAGCCTACATCAAAAGTGAAAAAGACATAGAGCATGTCGTAAAGGAACTGCACCCCGACATCGCTGTCGTCTGGATTGACTCCCTTACCCCGCAATTCGTAAAGAAATGCCGTGAGCACAACCTGCAGGTACTGGCACTCGTCCTGGGGCTGGACGACAAGACGGAAGAGAACCAGAAGGCAGTCGACCTGGGGGTAGACATCATAGCGACGGACCACCCGGAAAAGTTCATCATGAAATACGGGAAACCGTCCATGTAAGGCAAGAGACCTGCCGCGCTCAAGTCAGCAAGTGATAGACACCGCCCACCATTGCCTTGACCACTCCCTTCATCTCCAACTCAAAAAGCAAGGCACTCATCCGGTTGACGGGTATATCCGCTTCCACCACCATCGCATTGATATGGAGGTCTCCCTGCCGCATAAGGATGCGTACAACAAGCTCCTCCTCTTCCGTCAGTTCCGGGAAAAGATTACGCTGAATACCTTCTGTCCGGGCAGGCTGCTCCGCTACGGCCCAGCCCATAATCTGCACAAACTCTTCCGCACTCTGGATAAGGGCGGCCTTGTTGTCGCGTATCAACCGGTTACAACCGATGGAAGATTCGTCCGTAACACGCCCCGGAACGGCAAAGCAGTCACGATGATATCCCTCTGCCAACTCTGCAGTGATAAGGGAACCTCCCTTTGCGGCAGATTCCACCACAATGGTAGCATCACTCATACCCGCCACAATACGGTTGCGGCTGACGAAATTATGCTTGTCCGGATTCGTCCCGGTAAGGAATTCGGTCAACAGTCCGCCTTGTGCCAGCATGTCGATGGCTGTTTTCCGGTGTACATACGGATAGATGCGGTCCAGTCCGTGAGCAAGGACAGCAACGGTAGGGAGATGATTTGCCAAAGCGGCCCGATGGGCATGGATATCTATCCCGTAAGCCAGTCCGCTTACTACCAGCACATCGGGACAAAGAACGGCCAAATCGCGCAGGAAGTCGGCACAGAATTGCTTGCCGTAATCGGTGGCACGGCGTGTACCTACCATATCGACGACATGCAGGCGGTTGAAATCGGTGTTTCCTTTAAAGAAAAGTACAATCGGTGCGTCCTCACATTCACGCAAGCGGGAAGGGTAAGCCTCATCCTTCAACGTCAGGCAGGAAAGGCGGTTCTTCTCTACAAACTCCATCTCCTGCTCGGCACGCAGAAAGGCAGCGGGACAATCAAGGGCCGTCACTACCCCCGGATTCACACCGGGCATGATTTCGGGGAGCTCCTTCCGCCGACTGAATACTTCGGCAGCACTGCCCGTACCCTCTATTAAACGCTTTGCCCCGATATGTCCTATACCGGGGCAAAGTGTGAGAGCTATACTGCAAATCCGTTCGTCACTGTTCATTCCACCAAAGATTACACGGACTTACCCGGGTTGAGATAAGGGGCAAAAAGGCGGTCGAACAGTTCGCTGTCGCTCAACCGGCCATTGACTACACACACGGTCTCGACCACGCCCTTGAGGCAGACCTTACCGTCGGAAGCACGGAAGATGTCTTGATAGAAGACGTACTTGATGCCTTCCTTCTTCATATAAAGCTTGGAGACAAACTCGTCACCACTCCTCAGGGGAGTCTTGAAAGCCATATTGATACGTGCCACTACCGGGTCTACCCCCTGCTCGTGCAGTCCGGCAAAGCTGACGCCGGCACTCAACAGAAACTCATGGCGCGTATGCTCCAGATAATGCTGATAATTGGCATTATTGACGATGCCTTGCAGGTCGCATTCATAGTCGCGCACCTTCATGGGAAGTTCATAGATATAATTCATATTTACTATTGGACTATTTGATACTTAGCCACGTTGTTTCTCCACATCCAAGCCTTTGAACTTCTTCAGTTCCTCTACGCTGACCAGCTTGTAGAGTTTGTCACTGGGACGTATTTTCACCGATTTCATCGAGAAATGCTGGCCTTTCTTTACAGTCTGCACGGGTTTCAAATCGACGCGTGCCTCGTCCAAAGTGACGAATTCGGCACCCGTTGTGGGACCCGTAATCAGCAACTTGTCGCCTACGCTCACTTCGGCTGCTTCTACCAGGAACTCCGCCACACCGATGTTTGAGAAGTAGCGGATGCCCTTACCCACATAGATTTTACGTTCCGTAGCGGCAGAGCCGTAGTTCTTGGTCCATTCGCCCAAGCGTTGTCCCAGGTAGTAGCCGTCCCAGAAACCACGATTGAAGACCGTCTTCAAACGTTCGTCCCACCGGGCAATCTTCTCATCGGTGAATGTATCGTCCAGATAGGAACGGATGGCTTCTTTGTAACACTCCACTACCGTGCGCACGTACTCGGGTCCGCGGGCACGTCCTTCTATTTTGAAAACACGAACACCTGCATCCAGCATCTTGTTCATGAAGTGGATAGTTTTTAAGTCTTTGGGGGACATGATGTATTGGTTGTCCACCTCCAATTCCACATTCGTCTCCTTGTCGCGCACCGTATAACTACGGCGGCATACCTGCATGCAGGCACCGCGGTTGGCGGAGTGGTTCATTTCATGCAATGAGAGATAACACTTTCCGCTGACTGCCATGCAAAGCGCACCGTGACAGAACATCTCTATACGTATCTGCTCTCCACTGGGACCGCAGATATTCTCCTCACGGATATGTCGGTAGATTTCTGCCACCTGCTCCAAATTCAGCTCACGCGCCAGCACCACCACATCGGCAAACTGTGCATAGAAGCGCAGGGCTTCCACGTTGCTGATGTTGAGCTGTGTGCTGAGGTGTACCTCCTGCCCTATCTGCCGGGCATAGCTCATCACTGCCACATCAGCGGCAATGACTGCGAGATGCCTGCCGCCTTTGCCGCATCTACAATGGTACGCATCAGCGGAATGTCATGGTCGTATATAATGGTATTGACGGTGAGGTAGCTCTTCATGCCATGTTCGTCGCACGTCCGGGCTATTTCCCGCAAATCGTCGATAGTGAAGGTATTTGCCGAACGGGCACGCATGTTCAGGTTCTCGATACCGAAATAGATGGAGTCGGCACCTGCTTGTATGGCTGCTGCGAGAGATTCGCGCGAGCTACCGGTGCATGATTTCGAAGTCACTGATTGAGTGTTTCATCATTTCTTTTTGAATTAGAGTATGCAAAGGTAGGCTTTTTTCTGTACTTTTGCGGACAAATCCGCTTAGATTATGAAGATTAAAGATATAGACCTGGGCCCACGCCCCGTATTCCTCGCCCCGATGGAGGACGTCACCGACCCTGCTTTCCGCCTGATGTGCAAGCACTTCGGAGCAGACATGGTATATACCGAGTTCGTTTCTGCCGATGCCTTGATACGCTCCGTAGGCAAGACCCAGCAGAAACTGAACATCAGCGATGAAGAGCGGCCCGTAGCCATACAGATATACGGACGGGACACCGCCACCATGGTAGAAGCCGCCCGCATCGTGGAGCAGGCACACCCGGACACGCTGGACATCAACTTCGGCTGCCCCGTGAAGCGCGTTGCCGGCAAGGGTGCCGGTGCCGGTATGCTACAGAACATTCCGCTGATGCTGGAAATCACCCGTGCCGTGGTAGATGCCGTGAAGATTCCCGTCACCGTGAAGACCCGCCTGGCTGGGATGCCAACAGTAAAATCATCGTAGACCTTGCCGAGCAGTTGCAGGACTGCGGCATTGCCGCCCTCACCATCCACGGCCGTACCCGCGCCAGATGTATACCGGCGAGGCGGACTGGACACTTATCGGCGAGGTGAAAAAGAACCCACGCATGCACATTCCCATCATCGGCAACGGTGATATCACCACTCCCCAACAGGCCAAAGAATGCTTCGACCTCTACGGTGTGGACGCCATCATGATAGGCCGTGCCAGCTTCGGCCGCCCGTGGTTCTTTAAGGAAGTGAAGCATTATTTGGAGACGGGCGAAGAACTCCCTCCGCTGAGTTCCGAATGGCGGCTGAACGTACTCCGCCAGGAAGTGGAAGACAGCGTCAACCTGCTGGATGAGCGACGAGGCATACTGCACGTGCGCCGCCACCTGGCAGCAAGCCCGCTCTTCAAAGGGATTCCCAATTTCCGCGACACCCGGATAGCCATGCTGCGGGCAGAGACGAAGGAGGAACTGTACCGCATCTTCGAAGAGATAGAGCCGTTACTGCCATAGGAGAAAACCGCATACGATTTTTACCATCGAGTCCGATACTTGAGCAATCATCCTCACGCTCCTTCTTGAATAGCTTCTGAGAGGGGGGGAGTATTCAGACGCAGATGACAGGCTTTGTTGCCATCCGCATAACTCACTGTCTGTCAGCAAGAAATTTTGCCAACCACTTGCCTTGCCCTTGGCAAACTTTTGCCATGCCTATGGCAAAGTTTTGCCAACGCGGTGGCAAAGCCTTGCCAATGGGAAGGCAAAACCTTGCCAACAAGGAGGCAAGAAAAAAAACATTGTTTCTTTGGCAGAAAGAAACAAGTCCCTATATTCGTCTTCCCAAGAAAGAAAGAATCCCATAAATATGTCTTTATGAAAAAGAAAAAACTGCTCAAACAGCTCATCGTAAACTTCCAGCATTAACTTCCGGCAGAAGTTTATCCGCGTACATTGGTATTGCCCACAGACGGTGGAAAGATAATCACCATGCCCGACTAGCGGAACATCGGCTGCGCAAACCATCGCTTGAACATCCACGTGGCCAGGATATAAATGCCGAAAGCCGATACGAAACCCACGATAGAGTCTATCAGGTAATGTGCCTGGATATAGACCGTAGCCCCGCACAACAGCAGATAGAAAGGAAACAAGCAGGCAAACAGACGCTTGCTGCCACGCCATGCCATAATCATCAGTACCGTAGACATTCCGACGTGCGAACTGGGAAAAGCAGCCGTGGGACGCTCACCCACCTGCTGGGAACTCTCCACCAGGTTGTAGAAGAAGCCGTGCTCATAGCCCGGACCGGGAAGAAGTTCCTGATGGTGATGGAAATAGTCACCGATGGACGGGAAGATACCTTGCGCCACATGGTCGCTTCCAATGGCGGGGAAGTAGAACTGCGGCCCGGCAACGGGGACGAAGATATAAATAAGGTAATAGATGAAGAAAGCGGTGACGATGACGAACGAAACCTTCTCGAAAAGGTCGAAACGATAAAGGAAATACCACACCACCACCAGCAGAATCATCGGATAATAGAAGAAGTATCCCATATTGAACGGCTCGCTCACCCACATCTGCGGAAACCTTTCACAGAACCACACAGCAGGCTGTCCACCAAACATCCATTGCTCCACCGACGCGAACACGTGGTCGAGATTGGGGAATATCCGGTTGAACTCAAAGGTGTCGGGATACCAATAGGAAAGCAGTGACATTTGGATGGCTATGCGCACAAAGGCAGAGAACTTGCAGGGTGCCAGCCGGTAAAGATACATCAGCAGGAACGTCATACCCGCAATGACAACACGGTCTGCAAGCATCTGCACCGGATGATCCATTTCCTGAAAAAGAAACAGAATGAGAATGGAAGTCAGCAAATTGTATATCAGCGTAATCTTCTCTACCGCAAAAAGCCCCTTACGGTTTCTACCCTTTTAAATAAATCTAAAGCCATCCCTTATCCTTATACCAGGCAATGGTTTCCTTTACACCCCGTTCCAGGTCGTACTCAGGACTGAAGCCCAGTTCCTCGACGGCCGGTGTGATGTCACACTGCCAGTTGCGTTGTTTCATTATTCTATACTTGTCCGAATTGAGCGTGCTGGTCTTGTTCTGCCGCTTCGCCCAGAATTCGGCGAGCAAAGATACGACTTTCAATACAATTAACGGACATCTCAGGCGAATAACAAACGGATTGCCCAATTCTTTCCTTATCAAATCGGAAAAAGCACGGCTGCTATACACCTTCCCGTCAGCCAGGAAATAGGCGCGGCGGGACACCTGCTTCTCTATCCCGAGGAAGACAGCCTGCACGATGTCCTTTACATATACAAACGTCAAGTCCTGGCGGCAGAAGCCTACAGAAAAGTCCGTATGCTGCCGGATGGACTTCGCCATGAGGTAATAATCCTTCTCACGCGGCCCGTATACACCCGTCGGCCGGTAGATGACGTAGGGGAAACCCGGAATACTCTGCAAATAAAGTTCTGTTTTCAGTTTACTGAGTCCGTAGGCGGTATTGGGTGAAGGGGGGTCACTCTCCATAATCGGGTCGTAGGTCCTCTCGCGTACCGGGCCGAACACACTCAGCGTACTGATGAAGATAAACTGCTTGGGAATCATGTTCAGCTCCCTCAGCGTATCGATGAAGTATTTGGTCTGCAGATAATTCACCAAATCGAATTCGTTCTTGTCCACACACTTCGTCACACCGGCACAATGGACAATATAATCAAACTTATTGTAGGTCCCTTTATGTCCCGAGAGTTGTGCCCTCAGTTCATTGGGGTGCGCAAAGTCCAGTTCGAGGAAATGTATCTTGCGGTCACGCAGATACTCGCGGCTGCTGGACGAACGTACACCCGCCCACACACCGAACTTGCGCTTCAACGCCTCCTCCACGATGAAACTTCCGATAAATCCGCTTGCTCCTGTAATTAAAATCGATTCCACTTCTTCTGTTACAAATTACTAATTACTTTTCATCCGGTCCGTCACCTTGACGCTCCTTGTGTTACTCTGTCGCCTCGTTACTCTTCTTCACCGGCTCCACATGGATGCTGACCAGTGTTCCTTTGCCGAACTGCCTTTTCAGCTTGTTCTCCACCGCCGTTGCCGTCTCGTGAGCTTCCTCCAGCGAGATGCTACCATCCATACGCACATGCACCTCGATGGCACAATAACTGCCGATGCGGCGCGTACGAAGGTGATGCGGCGAGCTGATACCGGGAAAAGAGAGAATCGTCTTCAGTATCTCATCCTCCACCTCGGCAGGCAATGATTTCTCCAACAGTTCGTCCACACACGGTATCAACAACTGCACAGCCACCTTCATAATGAAGAAGCTGACAATAACCGCTGCCACCGGGTCCAGCACCCGCCAATGGTCACCCAAAAGAATGGCGCCACCTATACCCGCTGCCGTGCCTATGGACGAAAACGCGTCACTCCGGTGATGCCAGGCATTGGCAACAACCGCCTGCGAATTCAACTTCCTGCCCTTGAATACGGTATATTGATAAAGCACTTCCTTGAAAACGATGGATACCAATGCAGCCACCAGTGCCAGTATACCGGGTTCCTGCAGAGAGCCGCCTTGCAGGAAGCGGTAAATGGAGGAAGCCCCGTTCCAGAAAATGCCGAATCCCACAAACAACAGAAAAATACCGATAATGGCAGTTGCCAGCGTCTCGTACTTGCCATGACCGTAATCGTGTCCTTCATCTTCGGGCTTTGCCGAAATGCGCACAAAAACAATGACAATAATATCTGTAATGAAATCCGACAAAGAATGTACCGCATCCGCCAGCATGGCGGCACTGTGACCTACAATACCTGCAAAGAATTTGAAGACAAGCAAGAGAAAGTTTACCACACTTCCCACAACCGTCACCCGGTAAATGTCTTTTTCCCGTGTGGCATCTGCTTTTTTGTTCAGAGTTTGCATTTCCATCTGCTTTTCGTCTAAGGTACAGCCTATCTTCACTTTGTGTGCAAATATAGTACATAAATCCATTACAATCTGTCGTTCCTTCATTATTTTCAATAGAATGATAATATTTTGAAGTCTGAGTGAACGAAGGAACATATTTATTTGTTTACTTTGCAAGAGGTAATCACCACAGATTACACAGATTGACACAGAATCTCTATTTATACATAAAATACATCATAACATTATGGCCAAAAAGAAGGAAAAGAAAGCCGGCAAACGCATGAAGAAGAAAGAGCTCGTCAAAGTACTGCTGGAATTCTTCCACACAAAGCAAGACGAAGTATTATCCCTGAAATACATCTTTGAACAACTCCACCTCACCACACATCCGCTGAAGATGCTGTGCATGGACATCTTGTCCGAACTGTCGATGGACGACTACATCACAGAAGTGGACAAGCACAAATACAAGCTGAACAACCACGGCGTGGAAATGACCGGAACCTTCCAGCGCAAGAGCAACGGCAAGAATTCCTTTATACCGGAAGGTGGAGGCGAACCGATATTCGTGGCCGAACGCAACTCGCACACGCCATGAACAATGATAAAGTGCGTATCGCCTTCTATGCCAAGCGTCGCGGACGCGAAGCCGAAGGAGAAGTCATCGAGATACTGGAACGTGCCAACGACACCTTCGTGGGTACCCTGGAAGTTGCCAAGTCATACGCTTTCCTTGTAACGGAAAACCGTACGCTTGCCAACGACATCTTCATCCCCAAAGAAAAGTTGAAAGGCGGCAAGACGGGCGACAAAGCCATCGTAAAGGTGGTGGAATGGCCCGACAAAGCCAAGAACCCCATCGGCCAGGTAATCGACATCCTGGGGCGCGCAGGAGACAATACCACCGAGATGCACGCCATCCTGGCGGAATTCGGCCTGCCCTATGTCTACCCCGCTGCCGTAGAGAAAGCTGCCGACAAGATACCCGCCGAAATCTCCGCCGAGGAAATAGCCCGACGTGAGGACTTCCGGGGTGTGACCACCTTCACCATCGACCCCAAGGATGCCAAGGACTTCGACGACGCCCTCTCCATCCGCAAACTGAAAGGGGGACTTTGGGAAGTAGGCGTACACATTGCCGACGTGACCCACTACGTGAAAGAGGGCGGCATCATAGACAAGGAAGCCGAGAAGCGTGCCACATCCGTCTACCTCGTAGACCGCACCATCAATGCTCCCCGAACGGTTGTGTAATTTCATCTGTTCACTCCGCCCCGACGAAGAGAAGCTTGCCTACTCCGTCATCTTTGAAATGACGGAAAAAGGCGAAGTGAAGAACTCACGCGTGGTACATACCGTCATCAAGAGCGACCGCCGCTTCACCTACGAAGAAGCCCAGGAGATTATAGAAACCGGCAAAGGAGACTTCCAGGAAGAGATGCTCCAACTGGATAAGCTTGCCAAAATACTGCGTGAGAACCGCTTTAAGGCAGGAGCCATCAACTTCGACCGCTACGAAGTGAAGTTCGAAATTGACGAGAAGGGCAAACCCGTCAGCGTCTACTTCAAGGAGTCGAAAGATGCCAACAAGCTGATAGAGGAGTTCATGCTGCTCGCCAACCGCACCGTAGCCGAAAAGATAGGCCGCGTGCCCAAAGGCAAGAAAGCCAAAGTGTTGCCATACCGTATTCACGACCTCCCCGACCCGGAGAAGCTGGACAACCTGGCACAGTTCATCGCCCGTTTCGGCTACAAGCTGCGTACCAGCGGTACAAAGACCGACATCTCCAAGTCCATCAACCACCTGCTGGACGACATCCAGGGCAAGAAGGAGGAGAACTTGATTGAAACCGTCTCCATCCGCGCCATGCAGAAGGCACGCTACTCCGTGCATAACGTGGGGCACTATGGTTTGGCTTTCGATTACTATACCATTTCACCTCGCCCATCCGCCGCTATCCGGATATGATGGTACACCGTCTGCTCACCAAGTACTTGGACCAGGGAGGCCGCACCGTGTCCGAACAGAAATACGAAGCCCTCTGCGAACACAGCAGCAGCATGGAGCAGATAGCCTCCAACGCGGAACGCGCCTCCATCAAGTACAAGCAAGTAGAATTCATGACCGAACGCCTGGGACAGACCTTCGACGGCGTCATCTCCGGCGTAACGGAATGGGGACTCTACGTGGAGCTGAATGAGAACAAGTGCGAAGGCATGATTCCTATCCGCGACCTCGACGATGACTATTACGAATTCGACGAAAAGAACTACTGCCTGCGCGGACGCCGCAAAAATAAAATTTATAGTCTGGGAGATGCCATTACCATTAAGGTGGCACGCGCTAACTTGGAAAAGAAGCAGTTGGACTTTGCACTGGTGTAACCTCACCCCCTCTCCTCTCCGATAGAGAGGGGAGAGGAGAGCAATGAATTGAAAACTTGCGAAACTTGAGTGAAGTGAAATAAAGAATAACCCTACAATATTTAAATATCCCACTCCCCTCTCTTTCGGAGAGGGGCCGGGGATGAGGCTTTGCACATGAAGACAATTACTATTACAGACCCTACACAGATTGAGGAAATTATCCGTAAATGCCCATACTGCATAGTGGGCATCACAGACCTTGAAGGAAACCCATATGCGGTTCCCATGAACTTTGCCTATCAAGACGGGGTAATATACTTGCATTCCGGCCCGGAAGGCAGTAAAGTGGAGATGGTAACAAAGCACCCGCAAGTTTGCATCACCTTCTGCGAAGGACACGAGCTGGTTTATATGCACCGGCAAGTGGCATGCAGCTACAGTATGAAGTCGCGCAGTGTTATCTGTCGTGGGAAAGTACACTTCGTGGAAGACATGGAAGAGAAGCGACGCGTACTCGACATGCTGATGAAGCAATATACGGAAAATGAATGCAAATATGCTGAACCCGCCGTACGCAATGTCAAGATATGGGAAGTAAAAGTAGAGAAAATAAGCTGCCGGTCATTCGGGTTAAGACCAAGCGAACTATAAATACCATCTGCCGGTCACCTGCTCCACATTGATGGAGCGGATAACCGGCAGAAATATTTACTTTTACAACGGATATTCCTCAAATGCATACAACAGCGTCGAAAGATACCGTTCTCCCGTATCGGGTAGCAGCGCTACAATCGTCTTTCCTTCATTCTCGGGCAACCGTGCCAAGCGGGTAGCTGCAGCAACGGCAGCTCCCGAAGAGATGCCGACCAACAATCCCTCATACTTCGCCAGTTCGCGACCCGTACGGATGGCGTCATCATTGGATACCTGCAGAACTTCGTCTATTACGGCACTGTTATAGTTCTTTGGCACAAATCCGGCACCGATACCTTGTATTTTATGGGGACCGGGCTTCCCACCGGAAAGTACGGGAGAATCTTCGGGCTCCACAGCCACAATCCTTACCTTTGGGTTATTGGCTTTCAAGGCTGCACCCACACCACTCACTGTGCCTCCCGTACCTACACCGGCCACGAAAATATCCACCCGGCCGTCTGTATCACGCCAGATTTCTTGTCCGGTAGTACGCTCGTGCATTGCCGGATTGGCAGGGTTGTCAAATTGCTGTAGAATCAGCGAGCCGGGGTTGGCGGCTTTCAGTTCTTCGGCACGGGCTATGGCGCCTTTCATACCGTCGGCACCCGGAGTCAGTACCAATTCCGCACCGAGGGCTTTCAAAAGGTTGCGGCGTTCCAAGCTCATTGTGTCGGGCATCGTCAGTATCAGCTTGTAACCTTTGGCAGCGGCCACAAAAGCCAGCCCTACGCCCGTATTCCCACTGGTAGGTTCGATGATGGTGGCACCGGGCTTCAACAGCCCTTTTGCCTCGGCATCTTCTATCATGCAAGCGCACGCGGTCCTTCACACTGCCGGCGGGGTTAAAATATTCCAATTTGGCGATAACACGGGCTTTCAGACGCTTATTCTTGTTATAATTATTCAACTCCAGCAAGGGAGTGTTGCCTACCAGGTCGGTAAGGCGTTCTGCTATCTTCTTCATAATCCAACCGTTTTTAAATTCCTCATTCCCCTAAGGGAAAAGACTAACAATCCGGAGTGGAACGAGGTATGTTATTTCTTACAAGACAAAAGTAGCGCAAAATTGGTTCGTAGAAAATACCACAAATATGGTAAATACGTACTATAAATGAGGGATATGTAGGATATTTGACGAGTATTTCCTATCTTTGTTGCCACTTTTAAACTTAAGGATATCATAATGAGTCCACTCAACTTTACCCACATTTTGACACAAGCAGTCGATGAGCTATCGGAAAGCGAATCATACAAAGGACTGTTTCACCAGCATACGGACGGCAACCCGCTCCTTCGGCAAAAGTGCTGCGCGACATCATCGAACTGGCGCGAGCCATCATCTTCCCCGGATATTTCGGAAATTCTACGGTCAACAGCCGTACGGTGACTTACCATATCGGTGTCAATGTCGAACGCTTGTTCGACCTGCTGACCGAGCAAATCCTTGCCGGCCTCTGCTTTGCAGGCGACGGCGAATGCAACTGTTGTACCGAGCTCCAACGGGAAGAAGCCGCCTTATTGGCTGCCAAGTTCATCAGCAACCTGCCGGCAATGAGACGTACACTCGCCACAGATGTGGAAGCCGCCTACAACGGTGACCCCGCCGCACAGTCGTTCGGCGAAGTCATCAGCTGCTATCCGGCCATCCGCGCCATCAGCAACTACCGCATCGCACACGAGTTGCTCAAGTTGGGTGTTCCCCTCATTCCCCGCATCATCACCGAGATGGCGCACAGTGAAACGGGAATCGATATTCATCCAGGAGCGGAAATAGGTGGTTATTTTACCATCGACCACGGTACGGGTGTGGTAATCGGCGAGACCTGCATCATCGGCAACAACGTGAAGCTGTACCAGGGTGTGACCCTCGGTGCCAAGAGCTTCCCGCTAGACGAAGACGGTAAGCCCATCAAGGGTATTCCCCGCCATCCCATTCTGGAAGACAATGTGATAGTCTATTCCAACGCCACCATATTGGGACGCATCACCATCGGACAAGGAGCCACCGTAGGCGGCAATATCTGGGTGACAGAAGATGTTCCCGCAGGAGCAAGGATTGTACAGACAAAGGCCAAGAAGTAAGTCACAAACAACCAATAAACAATTAAAATCGTAAATAACTCAAATCAGCAGTTCAAGTAGTTAAATGGTTATCAGCCACTAATGAGAGAAACGAGTGACAACTACCCAGATTGCCGATTCACATAAAGTAAATGCATAGATGAGCGAACAATCTTTTGAAATGATTGCCAAAACCTTCCAAGGACTGGAAGAGGTACTGGCACAAGAGCTGACTGCACTGGGCGCCAACGAAATAGAAATAGGCCGCCGCATGGTATCTTTCAGTGGTGATAAGGAAATGATGTACAAGGCAAACTTCTGCCTGCGTACAGCCATCCGGATACTGAAACCCATCAAACACTTCACAGCCAAGGATGCCGACGAGGTTTACGAACAGATTAAAGCCATCCGATGGGAAGACTATCTGGATACGGACAAGACCTTTGCCGTGGACGCGGTTGTATTCAGTGAAGAGTTCCGTCATTCCAAGTTCGTTTCCTACAAGGTGAAGGATGCCATCGTGGACTATTTCCGCGAGAAGACCGGCGAACGTCCCGGCGTGCGTGTCAACAAACCGGACGTGCTGCTGAACATACACATTGCCGAAACCAAATGTACGCTGTCTCTCGACTCCAGCGGCGAATCGCTGCACCGCCGCGGTTATCGCCAGGAAGCAGTAGAGGCCCCGCTGAATGAGGTGCTGGCCGCCGGCATGATATTGATGACCGGCTGGCGTGGCGAATGTGACCTGATAGACCGATGTGTGGTTCGGGAACCATTCCCATCGAAGCGGCGCTGATTGCACGCAACATCGCTCCGGGCGTATTCCGCAAGGAGTTCGCTTTCGAGAAGTGGGTGGATTTTGACCAGGAGCTGTTCGACACGATATACAATGACGACAGCCAGGAACGTGAATTTACGCATAAGATATACGGTTACGACAACAGCCCGAAGGCAAACGAAATTGCCACACACAATATAAAGGCTGCCGGCGTAAGCAAGGACGTGGTATTGAAGCTGCAACCTTTCCAGCAATTCGAGCAACCTGCGGAGAAATCCATCATCATCACCAATCCTCCCTACGGTGAGCGTATCTCTACCAACGACCTGCTGGGCCTTTACTCCATGATTGGCGAGCGTCTGAAACATGCCTTTACGGGCAACACCGCATGGATTCTTTCTTACCGGGAAGAGTGCTTCGACCAAATCGGGCTAAAAGCCACCTCCAAGATACCTTTATTCAATGGTGCGCTGGAATGCGAATTCCGCCAGTACGAAATCTTCGATGGAAAGTACAAGGAATTCCGTGCCGAAGGCGAGGAGTTGAGCAAGGAGCGCAAAGAATTTCGTCCGGCTTCTGGGGAACGGAAAGAGTTCAAACCCGGAGAAAGACGCGAATTCCGTCCCCGATTCAGTGGAGAGAGACGTGAATTCGGTAGCGAAAGACGCGAGTTCAACGGCGAACGCAGACCAAGAGAATTCAAGGACGGCGAAAAGCGCGAATTCCGTCCGCGTGAAAGAAGAGAGTTCAAGAATGGGGAAAGACGGGAGTTCAGACCGAGGGAAAGACGTGAATTCGGTGGAGAACGCAGAACAAGGTTGGGTGAGTCTTACCCGGAAAGCAAAAGAAGAGAGGCGGGAAAGAAGGAAGAAGAATAACACGAACAATGACAAGGAGAATGAATGCAAAGAAAATAAGTAAGAGCATTCTTGCACTGCTGATAACAGTACCTGCTCTGCTTGCAACAAACGCTATGGCACAAGAACTGAAAAAGCCGACCCTGGAAGATCTGATTCCCGGAGGTGAGACCTACCACAAACCGGAAAACAAATCGTACCAGTGGTGGGGCGATGCCGCTTGTCTGGAACTTGGCATCGACAATATAGAAGGTACATGGGCTGTCAAAGGATTAGGTGCCAAGCCCGGAGAGAAATTCACTGCCATCACATTGGAAGAAGCCAACGCGCTGCTGGAAGAAAAAGGACTTGGAAAACTGCGTCACTTTCATGCTGCAAAGGCTGTCAACGTACCCCGAGGCGTCAATCTGGTATTCAAGTCCAAATAGACCCACTCCTGCTGCTGAACACCGGCAAGTACCGTGCCCTCGTCGACTGGAAGAAGAAAAAAGTCATCTGGAGCCAGCCTTGCCCCGCCCAAGCCGCAAATGAGGATTGGAACGAGGTAAGCCGCCATTTGGCTTATACTATCGGCAATAATCTCTATGTGATGACCGGTGACGGGCAAACCCTGAAAGTCACCAACGAACCGGAAGGTATCGTCTGCGGACAAAGTGTGCACCGCAATGAATTCGGCATTTCAAAAGGCACTTTCTGGAATCCTGCCGGGGACCTGCTGGCCTTTTATCGAATGAACGAAAGCATGGTCACCCCCTATCCATTGGTTGACATCACGACAAGAATAGCACTGGTGGATAAAATACGCTACCCCATGGCCGGCATGCTCAGCCATCAGGTAAAGGTAGGTATCTACAATCCGGCTACTCAAAAGACCATCTACCTGGACATGGGCGACCCAAAAGACCGCTACTTCACCAACATCACCTGGGCACCGGATGGTAAAAGCCTCTATCTGATAGAGCTAAACCGAGACCAAAACCACTCCAAACTGTGCCGGTACGATGCTGAAAGCGGAAAGCTGCAACAAGTGCTCATCGAAGAGAGACATCCCAAATATGTGGAGCCGCAATCTCCCATTCTATTCCTGCCATGGGACAGCCACAAGTTCATCTATCAAAGCCAGCGTGACGGCTTCAACCATCTGTACCTATACAATACGGAAGGGGAACTGCTGAAGCAACTCACCTCCGGCCCCTGGCTTGTACAAGACATCGTAGGTTTTAACCGGAACACGAAAGAGCTCATCATCAAGAGTACGGAAATCTCTCCTTTGCAGAGCAACCTTTACGCTGTCAACCTGAAGAATGGCAAACGCAGCTTGATAGGAGACCCAACCGGCATGCACTCGGCACAAATTTCCGGTTTCATGGGAACTTACCTCATCGACAATGCCTCTTCGCCCACTTGCCCCCGTATCATAAAACTGATGTCCACCAACCCGAAAAAACAACGGGAACACACACTGCTGACAGCCAAGAACCCCTACGAAGGCTTTGAAATGCCCAGCATAGAAGTAGGCACCATCAAAGCCGCCGACGGCAAGACAGACTTGTACTACCGCCTGATAAAGCCTGCCGACTTCGACCCGGCAAAGAAGTATCCCGCCATCGTCTACGTATACGGCGGCCCGCACGCCCAGATGATAACGAACGGCTGGATGAACGATGCCCGCGGCTGGGACATCTACATGGCAAACAAAGGCTACATCATGTTCAGCCTCGACAACCGTGGCAGCAGCAACCGTGGACTGGAGTTTGAAAACGCCACCTTCCGCCAGCTGGGCATCGAAGAGGGCAAAGACCAGGTGAAGGGCGTAGAATTCCTGAAAAGCCAGCCTTATGTGGACGGAGAGCGTATCGGAGTGCACGGCTGGAGCTTCGGAGGACACATGACTACGGCGCTGATGCTGCGCTATCCCGAAATTTTCAAGGTAGGCGTTGCCGGCGGACCGGTTATCGACTGGGGATACTACGAGATAATGTACGGTGAGCGCTATATGGACACTCCGCAAGCGAACCGGAAGGCTACAAGCAGACAAATCTGAAAAACCTTGCCGGTAACTTGAAAGGACATCTGCTCATCATACACGACGACCACGACGACACCTGCGTGCCGCAGCACACCCTTTCATTCATGAAGGCGTGCGTGGATGCCCGTACTATCCCGATTTGTCTATCTATCCCACGCACAAGCACAACGTCCTGGGACGCGACCGTGTGCATCTGCACGAGAAGATAACAAGATATTTTGAAGAATATCTTTAATGTACAATGTACAATTTGCTATGCAGTGCGGGCGTGCAAATAGGGAGTAGATGGTAGAAGAAAGAAGAGAATAAAAGAGAGAATAAATCATTAAGTATAACAATCTGTACAACTTACCTGATGCCCCACAGCACAGACAAATTGTACATTGTAAATTGTAAATGAACCCATGAAAGTATTATTATTAGGCTCCGGTGGCCGCGAACACGCTCTGGCATGGAAGATTGCCCAAAGCCCGAAAGTAGAGAAACTATATATTGCGCCCGGCAATGCAGGTACAAGCGAAGCAGGCGAGAATGTGAACCTGAAGGCGACAGACTTCCCACACTCAAGCCTTTGCCCTTGAGAAAGAAATCGACATGATTGTTGTGGGTCCCGAAGACCCGTTGGTACAAGGCATCTTCGACAGCTTCAAGGAAGACCCTGCCACCTGCCATATCGACATCATCGGCCCCACCGCCAAAGGTGCTACACTGGAAGGTAGCAAGGAATTTGCCAAAGGCTTCATGATGCGCCACAACATCCCCACTGCCCGCTACAAGAGCATCACCGCCGACAACTTGCAGGAGGGACTCGACTTCCTCGCTTCCCTCGAAGCGCCTTACGTACTGAAGGCCGACGGACTGTGTGCAGGCAAGGGCGTGCTGATTCTCCCCACACTGGAAGAAGCTCAGAAAGAGCTGAAGGAAATGCTGGACGGCATGTTCGGCGATGCCAGCGCCACGGTAGTCATTGAAGAGTTCCTCAGCGGCATCGAATGTTCCGTATTCGTGATGACAGACGGCCGCCACTATAAGGTATTGCCCGTAGCCAAAGATTACAAGCGTATCGGCGAAGGCGACAAAGGCCTCAACACCGGCGGTATGGGCAGCGTTACTCCCGTACCTTTTGCCAACGAAACATTTATGGAAAAAGTACGCACCCGCATCATCGAACCTACCGTAAACGGTCTGCTGGAAGAAGAAATCGGCTACCAAGGCTTCATCTTCCTGGGACTTATCAACGTGAAGGGCGAACCGATGGTGATTGAATACAACGTCCGCATGGGCGACCCCGAAACCGAAAGTGTAATGCTACGTATCAAGAGCGACCTGGTAGACCTACTCGAAGGCGTTGCCCAGGGCGACCTCGACCAGCGTACACTGGAATTCGACCCACGCACAGCCGCTTGCGTCATGCTGGTAAGCGGAGGATACCCGGAAGCCTACGAAAAGGGCAAGGTGATGACCGGATTCGAGAAGGCTGCCGAAACGGACAGCATCCTCTTCCATGCCGGAACAGCCACCAAAGACGGACAGACCGTAACTGCCGGTGGCCGTGTCATCGCCGTCTGCTCCTATGGTGAAACAAAGGAAGAAGCCTTGCAGAAGAGCTACCGCGTGGCCGACATGATAAACTTCGAGAAGAAATATTTCCGTCGCGACATCGGATTTGACTTATAAATGAGAACGAAGAGATTCCAGAACCGGATAACGGCAGGGCGGTTCACACTACCCACCGCTATCCTGATTTCAGTATCCTGCTGGATACTGACCGCTGTTCTGTTGCCCGAGACGGAGACACAGCAAAGCGGATATTCCCTTTGGGAAACATTCTGCGACTTCTGCATCCCCACCTGGGCAAACCGTCTCTTCAGCTTTATTCTGTATGCCGTCATCGGGTACTTCCTAATACAGCTCAACAATACGTTCGCCATCATCCGGATGCGGGCATCGGTACAGACTTCTGTCTACTTCCTGCTGATATCCGTCTGCCCCAGCCTACACATGCTGTATGCGGGAGACTTGGCAGCCGCCTCCTTCCTGGTGGCACTGTTTTTCCTCTTCAAGAGCTACCAGCAGGCACGGCCCACAGGCAGTCTCTTCCACGCCTTTGTCTTCATCGGACTGGGCAGCCTGCTTTTTCCGCAGCTCATGCTGTTTGTCCCCATCTTCTGGATAGGTGCCTACAACTTCCAGTCTCTCCAACCCAAAAGTTTCTTCGCCTCCTTGGTAGGATGGAGCGTACCCTACTGGCTGTTGCTGGGACACGCCTCTACTACGGGCAAATGGAACTCTTCTGCCAGCCCTTCCGCGAGCTGGTGACCTTCGCTCCCACCCGGTTCGACTATCAGCCGTGGGAACTCGCCACCCTCGGATATCTCCTTGTTCTGTTCATCGTCAGCGCGGCACACTGTCTCATTGCCGGCTATGAAGACAAGATACGCACCCGAAGCTATCTACACTTCCTCATCCTGCTGAATTTCTGCATCTTTGTCTATATCGGACTGCAACCGGTATTGAGTGTCCACCTGATGTCCTTCCTGCTCATCGGTGTCAGCATCCTGGCGGGACACTTGTTTGTACTGACAAATAGCCGCAGTTCCAATATATTCTTCATTTGTGCATTTATCGGATTATTCATTCTATTAGGATTCAACATATGGACGCTTTTGTAGATACACTCGTACAGCTGCTAATTGACTGGGGATATGTCGGTCTGTTCATCTCTGCCCTATTGGCAGGAAGCATCATTCCGTTCAGTTCCGAAATAGTGATGGTAGCACTGGTCAAGGTCGGTCTGAGCCCGGCACTGTGCGTACTCTCCGCCACCTTGGGAAATACGCTGGGGAGGCATGACGTGCTACTACATGGGACGTCTGGGACGTATAGACTGGATTGAGAAATATTTCAAGGTAAAAAGGGAAAA